>Ga0075425_100000758_pt1 | contig 30606 bp, 22 predicted proteins | sample SoiMethybrSBSTD4_FD_75300 | JGI IMG/M metagenome (GOLD analysis project Ga0075425, IMG submission 75300) | Bulk soil microbial communities from a Populus tree surrounding site in Tennessee, USA - Soil MetaG P. TD hybrid SBSTD4 | ecosystem: Environmental > Terrestrial > Soil > Tree plantation... | reverse complement strand
CCCGTTTACCTCGCGGGCATTCGCTTGAACGACGATCTTACGGGCACGACCGATCTTTCGACGGTGCCGCTATGGATGCTCGATCGGATCGAGGTCTACCGCGGCAACGCGCCATCCGAAGCCGATCGGTTGGGGATCGGCGGCGCGATATTTCTCGAACCGGTGCGTCCGGCAAGCTCGCGCATCGGCGCCGGCGCGGACATCGGAAGCTTCGGAGAGATCGGGGCCTGGGCGTCCGGAGCTCTCGCGGCGCCGGGCGCGTCGGCGCTCGTCACCGTGCGCCGCGACGCGGTCGAGAACGACTATTCCTATGTCGACGACGCCGGCACCCGTTTCATCTCGTCCGATGACGTAAAAAAAACCAGAACGAACGCCGATTCCAATTCGTACGTGGGGTGGGGCATCGGGCGCGTTTCCCTCTCGCCGCGATCCGAGCTCGTGCTTCTCTCGAATGTCTTCGTTCGAGAACAAGGGGTGACCGGGCTCTCGTCCGATCCGGCCCGCCTAGCGCGGCTTCGAACGAAGCGCGCGGTGGGCGGTCTGTCGTCGAAATTCCCATGCAGCGGCGAGGCCTCGGGTTGCGAGATCGAGCTCGTCACGACCGGCCTGGCGAGCGACCTCGGGCTCAGCGATCCCGAGCGCAAGTTCGGGCTTGGCTCGGCGTCCATCGACACCCGGGCCCAGCGCGTCGCGCAGCGGCAGCGAGTCCAGTTCGAGCTCGGCCAAGCGTTGTCGGTAACGATCGCCGCCGGCGAAGAAGCCGAGCGAATCGTCATCGACGGCGCGGAGGGTCCGATGCTGCGCGCGCGCCGCGATGTCGGCCGGATGGCGACCACTCTCCTTTTGCGGGCGACCGACGGGCTCGACATCCTCGCGCTCGGCTCGTTGCAGTGCGACCGGACCGAGGGACCTGGACTGCGAGGAGGATGCGATGCGAGCGCAACCGGACGAGCCGGCATTCGACTGAAGCCGAACCCCGAGGTCGCCCTCTCGGTGAACGCGGGGCGCTACGAGCGCGTTCCAACCCTCGGCGAGCGCTACGGGTTATCGTCCGCGCTGCGCGGAAACGCGTTTCTCGACGCGGAAACCGGATGGACGGCGGACGTGGGCGCGCGCTGGTCGCAGCTCGGCCACAATGCACCGATTCGACACGCGTACGCCGAAGCATTCGCCTTCTCGCGGTTCGCGTCGGAGCTCATCGCGTTCCGGCGTTCCACCTACAATGCCGCCACGCCGTACAATGTCGGCAAGGCGCGCGTATCGGGGCTCGAGCTCGCGGTCGGCGGCGAAGCGCTCGGCGCGATCCACGCGGAGCTCTCGGTGACCGCGCTCGACCCGCGCGACACGAGTGCCGGGCGCACGCTCACGAACGACGTTCTCCCCTTCCGCTCGCGGCTCGTCGTGGCGCCGCTGCTCGACCTGTTTGCCCAACCGACCGCCGGCCCGCTCGGGCTCGATCGCATTTCGTGGGGCGCCCGGGCCGTCTACCGGTCGTCGGAGTTTGCCGACCCAGCCGGGTTCATCGTGATTCCGGAGCAGGTTGCCGTCGACGCATTGATGGAGCTGTCTTTCGCGCGGCGGACCGTGGCCGCGCGACTGCGGGTGGCCAATGTCTTCGACGCCCCGAGCTTCGACATCGTCGGATATCCGCTCCCCGGCCGGAGCGTGCACGCGAGCCTCGAGGCGTGGTGGCCCTAGCGCGCGTCCGGAGGGTAGTCCGTTTTCTTCCAAAACCGCCGCGCACGAAACTTAAACAATGCTTTAGTTTCGTGCACGCGCCTCACTGGGTATTTTTCGGCATACGGTCACGAGGAAGCGGACCCATGCTGCGCTCATTTTTCGAGCACCACGCCGAACTGTCGCAGGAGGACTTCGGCGGCTTGGAGACCCGCGGGGGTGAGGGGCTCGTACGTATCGTCGGGGCGCGTCGAGACGGGACTCACGTGCGAATCCGTGGAGAAGCCGAGAATTCGCTCGAGATCGTCCACGAGCGCCTGCATGTTCGGGTAGCGGTTGTCGGGGCGCTTGCGCATGGCGCGCAGGATGACCTGTTCGATGCGCGGATCGATGTCTTCGTTGAGCCACGAAGGTGGCGGCGCCGGAGAGAACATCTGGTGCGCGAGAAGCTCGAAATCGGTCTCGACGTCGAAAGGCAAGTGCCCGGTGAAAACGCGGAACATCACGACGCCAAGCCCATAGACGTCGGTGCGCGCGTCGGTCGGGTCGGTCACGATCTGCTCGGGCGCCATGTACTCGATGGTGCCGAGCACGATGTCGTGGCTGCTGATGCGGCCGGACGTTTCGCCCTTCGCCAACCCGAAATCGATGAGCTTGAGACCGTACGGATTGCCGATCGGACCGAGCAAGAACAAGTTGCCAGGCTTGACGTCGCGGTGAACGATCCCCGCGCGGTGCGCCGCGGCCAGCCCCTGCCCGGCGTGGCGCATCATCGCGAGCGCGAGATCGGTCGGCATCGAGTGCTCGCGCTTCAGGTAGTCGTGGAGCGATTCGCCCCGGAGAGGCTCGGTGACCACGTAGGGGCGCTCCTGCATCTCGCCGTAGCTCAGGACCTTGATGATGTTCGGATGGTCGAGCGCGATGAGCAGCTCGGCCTCGCGCTTGAACCGCGCGTGAGTGTCATCGGTTCCCGCCTCGCCCGGAGCGAAGAGCTTGACGATCACCGCCTCGCGACTCTTGATGTCCTGTGCAAGGTAGACACGAGCCGTCGCCCCCTTGTTGACGAAACCCTTGATCTGAAAGCGCCCTCCCATGACGGCTCCCGCCATGCCCGTCATCTTGTGATGAAGCGAACCCATCGAAGGAGGGTCGGACGGGGGATGGAGCGGATGGAGCGGTTCGGCGTCGTAGGGACAGTGCGCCCACGAATCCATGACCTCCTTGTGGCAGCGCGGACAGAGCATACGAGCCTGAAGCTCGTATGCTAGACGCCCGCGGGTGGCTCAACAAGCTCAGACGAGCTCGGCGATGAGGCGGTCGACCTGGCGGTAAAGGACGTGGTTTCCTTTCTGGTGGTGATGTTTGAGAGCTCGCGAGTACCTGTGATCCTGCCGCAGGAACGCCTCGAGCACATCGGCGTCGGTGCGTGCAGCGGCGAGTCCGTACTCGTACCGTTCGAGGTAGCGGGCGTTCATCTCCTGCTCGAACTGATGGCGCACGGGCACGCTCAGAATCGGCTTTCCGAGATAGATGGCCTCGTGGATGAGAGAAAGGCCGCCGTTCGTGACGACCCCACGCGCCGACGCGAGATCTTTCACGAACGTTTGCTCGGAGAAGTTGCGCAGCACGCAATTGCCCTGCACCGCGTCGCGCCCGAGGCCATAAACGACGAAGCTGCGCTTCGGCAGGCGATTGAGCTCGGCGATCAACGCTCGGTCGCTCGTCGACGTCTGGTAGACGAGCACGTGACTACCCGTCGTGGGCCTCGCCTCGAGGATCTCGCGCCGCAGGATCGGCGGAACGATGGTGACGCGCGTTTCGAATTTCGTGCGAATCGGCGGAGTGAAAAACGACGTGATGACGTAGTGGTCGCAGCCCGGTAGCTTGGCTTTGACGAATGCCCTGGTCGCGCGGTAGTCGGCCGTGACCCCCTTCGTGATCTCTCCGTCGTGCTTGCATTTGTGGATGATCTGCTGGTTGTCGATCGACACGATCGGCAGTCCGAAGCGCCGGGCGAAGAAATACGCGTACGAGTCGAAGTCGGAAAAAACGATCTTGGGTTTGAAATGACGGACGTCGTCGACGTACGCCGCGGCGTTTCGGAAGAGGATCGTGGGCGACAGGAGCACGTTCTGGAGGAGCGACGCGTCGCGGTCCATCGCGCCTCGCGCATACCGGATGGTGAGCCCACGGATCTCGACGACGTCGGAAAAATGGCGTTTCAAGAACTGGTAGGCACGACCCGACACGACGATCTTCACCTTGTGCCCGCGCGAGACGAGATGCTCGATGACGACCTTCGAGCGGGTCGCATGCCCCATCCCTTCGCCCACGACGCCGTAAAGGATCCGCATCGCAGCCGAATCCTAACCCGTTGTGCGCCCTCGCCAGGGGGATTCTCCCTTTCGGCTGCAAAACTTCACCACCAACGTACTCACTTGTATAGGCTGGGGTTCTCTGGATGAATGCCAAGATGGAACCTCGCGAGCCCGAAACGAAGCCTGACCCGACGCCCCATCGCACGGGCCCACTCCCGCCGCCGAGCTCCCCGCCGATGCGAGGAGTGGGGCGGCCCGATCATGCGCGCGAGCCCGTCATTACATCGCCCCCCGCGTCCGAGGGCTCGGCGTTCGATCCCGTCGTTCACGGCACGGCTCCGGGGTTCTCGCCCGACAGGGCGGTGTCCGATCAGCTCGCCGCGCTCGAGAGCTGGGCACAGCGCAACGAGCGCGACGCCCTTTCGGGGGCGACCCGATTCTGGCTCTTGAAGGGGCCCGCATTCATGTGCGCCGTCGCGGCGTCCGCAGCGGAATCGTATGGCCAGGGGCGTGCGGTCATCGTGCTCGGCGCGGTTGCCGCGCTCGCCATCGCAGTCGACGCCGCCTGGTCGGGCCCGTCGACGCAAATGAACAAGCGCGCGATTCACGACATTCGGAGTCTGCAAAACTCCGTCAAGCTGAAGTGGGACAAGGTCCGCATCTCGCACCCCGACACCAAAGATCCGGCGCGTACCTTGGAAGCGCTCGCCATCCTCGACGCCATTCAGGCTCGCCGCGACGAGATCGCGCGCTACCTGGCGAGCCCCCAAGCCAGCCCCCCGACCGAACCGACCTTCTGAGCGTTCAGCCTTTCCTCTTCCTGTCGAATTCTTTCGAGCCGGGGGTGTCGGGTCTAAAGTAGGGCGGTGGATTTCGTTCGGCCGGCTCGGCCCGTGTCGCTTGGATTCGTGACGGGACGCGGGCATTACGACACGGTCATCGGCGCCGTGCGCGAGGCCAAGACGAGCGTCTGGATCGCGACCGCGAACCTGAAGGAGCTCATGGTCGAAGATTCGCGCTGGACCTCCCGGCGGCGGCGGGTCGGCGCGACTTCCTACCGATCGATCATCGGCGTCTTCGCCGAACTTTGCGCGGCAGGAGTCGAGCTCAGGATCTTGCACGCCGCGCTACCGTCGCGACCCTTTCGGAACGAGCTTCGCAGACACGCGGGGCTCGCTCTCGACATGCGACGGTGTCCCCGCGTGCACATGAAAGCCGTCATCGTCGACGGACGCTTCCTCTACATGGGAAGCGCCAACTGGACCGGCGCCGGCCTCGGTGCGAAGGGAACTGGACGCCGCAATTTCGAGATTGGAATCGTCACCGACGATGCGCTCCTTCTCGACGACGTGCAGGAGCTGTTCGATCGCATCTGGCGAGGCGCCGAATGCGGCGCTTGCCGCCTCCGAGCCGAATGCCCGCGCCCCCTCGATACCGCTGCGAAGTCGGCTATGATTCCTCGACGAACGGCGGCCGCTGGCTCTCGTGTCTGACGTCGTGACCGGCCACCATGAAGATCACCTCTTCGGCAATGTTGGTGGCGTGATCGGCGATGCGCTCGAGGTATTTCGCCACGTTGACCACTCCCATGGCCGCCGGGATGCGCCCGGGATTCTGGGCCATGAACGACATCATCTCGCCGAGCGTCTTGGCGTAGAGCTCGTCGACCGCGTCGTCGCCGAGTCTCACCCGTTCGGCCCGAACGATGTCCGCGTCGACGAATGCGTCGAGCGCGTCGCGCAGCATCTGCTGCGTGAGATCGGCCATCGATCGCAGATGCGGATGGGGAACGAGCTTCGACCCCTCGCCGGCTTCCTCGGCGCGCTCGACGATGTTGACGGCCTCGTCACCGATGCGCTCGAGGTCGGTCACCAGCTTCAGCGCGGTGGCGAGAAGGCGCAGGTCGTGCGCGACCGGCTGACGGAGCGCGAGGATGCGAAGCGCGAGCTCGTCGCTCTCCATCTCGTCGCGGTCGATGTGTCGGTCGAGCGACTTCACTTCGGCGATGAGCTCGGCAGACCCCTCGATGAATGCTTTGAGCGCGAGCTGGACGCTGCGCTCGCAACGGGCCCCCATCGCCAAGAGGTGGGCGCGCAGCTCGCGCAGCTCCGACTCGAAATCACGGCTGGTGTGGTAACCCGGCATCCTCGGTCCTCGGTTCTTGCGGCGCCGGCACCTGACCGGCCGACTTGTCGGGCAGATAAACCGTAAACGTCGATCCGACGCCAGGCCAACTCTCTACCATGACGTGGCCGCCGAGGGCCTCGGTCAGATGCTTGACGATCGACAAACCGAGCCCGGTCCCGCCGACGTCGCGCGAGCGCCCGCGGTCGACGCGGTAGAAACGCTCGAACAGACGCGGCAGGTGCTTGGCAGCGATCCCGGGGCCGGTGTCGGCGACCGAGATCACGATCTCGCGATCCATCGCCGTTGCGGCGAGCGTGACGGAAGCCCCCGTCGAGGCATACTTGATCGCGTTGTCGACGAGGTTCGAGAGGATCTGCTCGAGCGCGCGCCGATCCGCCGTCACGACGAGAGAGCGCGGGCAGCTGCCGGCGATCAGACGAATTCCGTGCCGGCTCGCCGAGAGCGCGTAAAGGCCGATCATGTGGTCCAAAAGCTCGGGGACCTCGATATGCGTCGGTTTGAGATCGAGTTTCTGCGCCTCGATGCGGCTGAGCTCGAGCAGGTCCTCGACGAGGTGGTGCAGCCGCTCCCCGTGGCGCGCGATCATGCCGACGAAATCTCGCGCCGCCACCCTGTCGTCGACCGCGCCCCCCTCGAGTGTCTCGGCGGCCGCACGGATCGCAGCGATCGGCGTTCGAAGCTCGTGCGACACGTTGGCGACGAAGTCGCGACGCAACGATTCGAGCCGCCGCAGCTCGGTCACGTCGGACAGCACGGCTACGACGCCGTGATTGCCGCGCACGGTGAGCGGAGCCGCCCGCACGAGCACACGCCGCGGCACGATACCGATGAGATCCACCTCGCCGGTCACCGGCCTTTGCTTCTTGGTGACGGCGCCGATGATCTCGGCAAGCTCGTCGTTGCGGATCGCCTCGATGGGCTCCTTTCCGACCAGCTGGCCGCTGGCGCCGACCATCGAACGGAGCGACGAGTTGGCCTGGACGATCCTGCCGTTCGGATCGGTGAGCAGCACCCCCTCGGCCATCGTCTCGAGGATGCCCGCCAATCGATCGCGCTCGCTCCCCAGGTGCTGCACGGTCCGGTGAAGGCTGTCAGCGAGACTGTCGAGAGCTTCTGCCAGGGCGCCGACCTCGTCGTCCGTGCGCACGCGCGTTCGAACCGACAGGTCGTCGAGCATGGCCACGGCCGTCGTTCGCAACGTGCGGATCGATTGGGAGACGAGATGCGATCCGACGCTCGACAGGATCGCGGCGACAGCCAGCGCGAACATCGTTCCGACCCACATGAGATGGTGGGCTCGGGTCACCGCGGTCTCGACGGGGCCGAGCGACCGAGCAAGGCGCACGATGCGCACCGGCGACGAGTCGACCCGGACGGCTACGTAAAGCAAGTCGTGGTGAACCGTGGCGCTCGTCCGGGTCGCGGCGCCGCGCCCCGTCTTCAGCGCCTCGATGATCTCGGGCCGGCTCGCGTGGTTCTCGACATTGGCAATTTCCGATGCTCCGACCTCCGAATCGCCGAGCACCCTTCCGTCAGCGGCGACGAGCGTGGCGCGCGCGAGCGCACGCCGACCGATCTCCTCGGCGAACGACTGCCATTCGACGTTGGCCGGCGTCGCCTCGACCTGCCGAGCGATCAGTCGCGCGCGCACTTCGAGGTCCTCCGTCATCCGATCCTCGATGGCCGTACGGAGCTCGCTCGATACGTACGCGTTCAGCACGGTGACGGCGATCGCAATGACCCCGAGGGAGAGGGCGAACAGCCGGCCACGAATGCCCAGCTTCACACGAACCTCGCGCGCTCACCCAATGTCATCGCCCCACCTTCCTCCGCTACTACCACGTCTCGCGCCCCCCGAGCGATCCACGAAGCCCCTCTTTTCGTCAAGATGTCGCGAGATTGCCCCGACATCGTTCATCGGGCGATGTACCCGGGGGGCTTTTCCTGCCCAGGTCCCACTTTTGGGTTCCGTTGCCCCTTCGACCTGAAATTGTCACCCGTTTGTCACTTTCAGCGCCAAGACTCCCCCCCGAGGATCTCATGCCCACCAGACCCCTATTGTTTTTCGCCGTGGCGGCCGCGCTCGCCCTGGGTTGCACCCGAACCGAAGAGTCGAAGCCGGCGCCGGGGGGCTCGGCAGCGGTCCCAGCGGTTGCTCCCGACAAATCCAACATCACGATCAAAGGGTCCGACACGATGGTGATCCTGGGCCAGCGATGGGCCGAAGCCTACATGAAGGCGAACCCGGGGACGACGGTGCAGGTCACCGGCGGAGGCTCGGGTACCGGCATCGCCGCGCTCATCAACGGTTCGACCGACATCTGCGAGTCGAGCCGCCCCATGAAGGACAAGGAAAAAGAAGACGTGCAGGCCAAGCGGGGCGCCGCGGCCGTCGAAACGAAGGTCGCCCTCGACGCACTCGCCGTCTACGTCAACCAGAAGAACCCGCTCCAAGAAATTTCAATCCCCGCCCTTTCCAAGATCTACCTCGGCGAAACGAAGGATTGGAAAGACGTCGGCGGCAAACCTCACGCCATCGTGCTTTACGGTCGAGAGAACAACTCCGGGACGTACGGTTATTTCAAAGAGCACGTTTTGGCGAACAAGGATTTCGCGGCGGCGACGCAGACGCTCGCCGGCACGTCGGCCGTCGCCAACGCAGTGAAAGGCGATCTGTACGGCATCGGTTACGGCGGCATCGCGTACCTCGAGGGGATCAAGGCTCTCAAGGTGAAGAAGGACGATGCGGCGCCGGCGGTCGGTCCCTCGCTCCAGACGGCCCAAGACGGAAGCTACCCGATCAGCCGGTTTCTCTACTTTTACACGGCCGGCGAGCCGACGGGCGGCATCAAGAAGTTCATCGACTGGACCAAGGGTCTCGAGGGTCAGAAGGTGATCGGTGATGTCGGCTACTATCCGCTGCCGTCGGGCGGCGTGACGACTCCCGCGGTGGCGACGAAGGACGCGGGGTGAACGCTCGTGAGTGGCGCGGTGCAAGCGGACGTTCCGACCACTTTCGCCGAGCCACCCCCGCTGACCCGTAAGCCGCGGCGCATCGAACGGCTCGCGGAGTTCGCGCTCCGCGTCGTCGCTCTCACGTCGATCGCGGCCATCGTCCTCATTCTCGTCTTCGTCGCGCGCGAGGCGCTTCCCGTGCTGACGAGCGAGATCGTGCAGCGCGAGGTCTCACCGAGGATGATGGTCGCTCCTATCACACAGGCGGACGGGTCGAGCGACTTCGTCTGGCAACCGGTGAGCGACGTGCCCAAGTACAACATCGTTCCGCTCGTCCTCGGGTCGCTCAAGGTGACGCTCATCGCGCTTCTCATCGCGGGCCCGTTCAGCATCGCGGCGGCGGTCTACGTTTCCGAGTTCGCGCGGCGAAGGCAGCGGGAGATCATCAAACCGGTCATCGAGCTTTTGGCCGGCATCCCCTCGGTCGTGATCGGCTTCTTTGCTCTCATCGTGCTCGCGTCTTGGGTGCAGCAGACGTTCGGCACCGAGCATCGACTGAACGCGCTCGTCGCCGGCATCGGTCTGTCGCTCGCCGTCTGCCCACTCATCTTCACGGTTTCGGAGGACGCTTTGCGTGCGGTGCCCGATTCGTATCGGGCGGCGGCGCTGGCCCTCGGGTCCGACCGTTTTCAGGTGATCACGCGCATCGTGCTGCCGGCTGCGATGCCCGGAATCTTGGCGTCGTTCGTGCTCGGATTCGGTCGGGCGATCGGCGAGACGATGATCGTCGTGCTCGCATCCGGCAACGCGGCCCTCGTGTCGAGCTCGATCGGCCTTTCGACTCGCACCATCACCGCCACCATCGCCCAGGAGCTCGGCGAAGTCGTCGTCGGCAGCCCCCACTACCACGTGCTCTTCGCCCTCGGAGCGCTGCTCTTTCTCAGCACGTTCGTTTTGAACTTCATGGGCGAGCGGGTCATCCACGGCCTTCGTCGAAAGCTGGGGATGGCATGAACGGCACGACCCTCGAGCTTCGTCGCGGACCGAGCGCACACGCCCCCGAGCTGATTTTGAAGGGCACGACCGCCGCCGCCACGGCGATCATCCTCTTGATGCTGGCCGTCATCTTGATCGACATCATCATCGGAGGAACGAAGGTCCTCTCCTGGGAGTTCGTGTCGGCGGCGCCGACCGAAGGCATGACCAAGGGGGGGATTTTTCCGGCCATCTTCGGCACGGTCGCGATGACGCTCTTGATGACGGTCGCCGCGGTGCCGGCCGGCGTTGCCACGGCGGTCTTCCTCACCGAATACGCTCCCGCCCGTTCCAAGCTCGCTCGGGTCATCCGCGTGTGCATTGCGAACCTCGCCGGCGTTCCGTCGATCGTATTCGGTCTCTTCGGGCTCGGGTTCTTCATCTCCACGATCGGCAGCGCGATCGATCGAGGCCTCTACGACGGAAGGCTCGTCTACGGCAAGCCATCGCTCATCTGGGCGTCACTCACGCTCGCCATCCTGACGCTGCCGGTCGTCGTCGTCGCGACCGAAGAAGCGCTGCGCGCCGTTCCGCGCGAGCTCCGGGACGCGAGCCTCGCGCTCGGCGCGACGAAGCTCCAGACGGTGACCCGCGTCGTGATGCCGGAGGCGCTCGGGGGCGTGCTCACTGGAAGCATCCTGGCGATCAGCCGAGGCGCCGGCGAAGTCGCGCCCATCATGTTCACCGGCGCCGCGTATTTTCTGCCGTTCTTACCCTCCCACCTGAACGATCAGTTCATGAACCTGAGCTACCACGTCTACGTGCTCGCGACGCAGTCCCCGGACGTCGACAGGACCAAGCCCCTTCTCTACGGAACCGTGCTCGTTCTCCTGCTCTTGACGTTCCTCCTGAACCTCATCGCCGTCCTCATCCGCGCAAAGACCCGCGCGCGGCTCCGCGCGGAGGCGTGATGGACACCCTCGAAGCTCTCATCGGCGAAACCCACGCGCACACGAGTCGAGATTTCGAATCGGAGCTCCGCGAGCTTCGAGCGAACCTGCTCGGGATGGCCGCGCGGTGCGAACGAATCGTGCAGCTTGCGATACGAGCGTTCGTGGAAGGGTCCGCGGCGTCGACGGCCGAAGTGAAGGGGCTCGACCGGCTCATCGATCGCGACGAAGTCGAGACCGACCATCTCGCCCTGAAAATTCTCGCGCTTCGCCAACCCGTGGCCCACGACCTTCGGGTCATCACCACGGCCTTGAAACTGGTGACCGACCTCGAGCGAATCGGCGACGAAGCGGTCAACATTGCCGAACGCGCGGAGGAAATAGAAGACGAATCCAAGAGAGCTCCAACGCCACACCTCGAGGAAATGGCCAATCTCACCCTGCAGATGCTGCGAGATGCTCTCGACGCTTTCGTGAATGCGGAGACGGCGCGAGCCGAGCTCGTGCGGTCGGCGGACGATGCGGTGGACGAGCTTTATGCCCGGTCACTGCGGGAGACGACGGATTTCATCGCGAAGCATCCCGATAGGGCGCTCGATGGCGTGCGGGTGATTCGAGTGGCCAAATACCTCGAGCGCATCGCGGACCACGCCACCAACATCGCCGAGGCGGTCATCTTCATGGCGGTCGGTCGGGACGTTCGTCACCTGAGCGACCCCCCTCCATCAGGATCGCCCTAAGATCTCATCTCGGCAAGCTGGCGTTACTCCTACTCGTACTCGTACTCGTGCACGTCCTCGTCCTCGTGCACGTGCTCGTATTCGAAAGCGGACCGGCGCCCAATCGTGATCATCACCCGAAGCGCCCGGTGATGTAATCCTCGGTCTCGCGCTCTTTCAGGCGGGTGAAGTTCGGGCTCCGGCGGCGGAGGGGGCGGGAGCGGTGCAGCGCTTTCGGCGGAGGGAACGGAAGGAGGCGTCTCGGCCACCTGGGCTCGAGACGTCCTGGCACAGAAGAAGAGGACGGCAAGGAACAGTGGGAGGCGGATCGCTAAAGGGTCACGACTCTGTTACGGCCATCGCGCTTGGCGGTGTAAAGCGCCTGGTCGGCGCGCTCCACGATCGGATGCCAGCCATCGGAGCGGGCGTCGCTGCAATGGGCAGCGCCGAAACTCGCGGTAACCTTGAGCGGCTCGGTCTCGTCGCAATCGAGACGGAGGGAGGCCACGGCCACGCGCAGCTTTTCTCCCCAGTCGCTCGTTCCGTGGTTCGATTCGCCGGGCAACAGCACGGCGATCTCCTCGCCGCCGTATCGAAACGCGCGCCCTTTCTCCGGCAGCGTCGACCTCAGCGCATCGGCCACGGCCGAGAGCACGCGATCCCCCACGGCGTGGCCGAACCTGTCGTTGACCGACTTGAAATGATCGACGTCCACCATCAAAAAACCGTACGGTTGGCCGCTTTCCAGCGATCGCGCGTGCACGGCCGTCATCTCCTGCTCGAACGTTCGGCGATTGCCGATGTTCATGAGCGGATCGGTGGCGGCGACCAGCGAGAGCTGCTCGTTGGCACGCTCGAGCTGCCGGTATTGGTCCGCGAGCTCGTCCTGCAGCGCGAGGAACCTGCGTCCGACTCCGAGGCGCGCGCGCAGCTCGGCGGGAACGAACGGCTTGGTTACGAAGTCGTCGGCGCCCGCCTCGAGACCCTGCACGATGCGGTCCGAATCGGTGTGCGACGTGAGCAGCAGAATGAACACGTGGTTGGTGCCGGCACGCCGGCGGATGCGCTGGCAGAGGCCTGGCCCGTCGAGAAGGGGCATCTCCCAGTCGGAGATCAGCATCCGGGGCGAGCTTCGAGCGAATTCCTCGGCGGCTTGTTCCCCGTCGGCGACGGCCGTCACTTCGTACCCCCACTGCTCGAGGGTTCGGGTGAGGAGCACTCGCGTCGTCCTGTCGTCTTCAGCGACCAATACTCTCATGTTGCCCTATCCATTCTATGAGCTGCCGTTCCAGTTCGCTCCATGCCTCGATGGCGCGGTCCGCGGGTTCGCCAACCTCGCCCGCGTCCGAGTTGGTCGCGAGCTCGAGCGTTCGTAGTGCCTCCGCCATTTGCAAACCTCCCAGGTTCGACACCGCTCCTTTGAGCCCGTGCGCCAGCCGCTTCACCGCCGGAAGATCGCCCGAAGCGCGCGCGGCGCGTAGCTGTTCGACCTTCGGCGGCGCATCCTCCAGCAAAAGCTGTGCGATCTCCCGCAACATCTCGCGATCGCCCCCCACCCGCTGCAAGGCCTCGTGGGCCGAGAACGCGGGAACACTGGGCAGGGCGCGCTCGGGAGGCTCGATGGCCGGTCGCGGCGTGCCCAACGAATCGAGCGACCAGCGGTGCAGCGCGTCGAAGAGCGCGTCGGTGCGGATGGGCTTGGTCAAATAGTCGTCCATCCCGGCTTCGATGCATTTCTCGCGGTCACCTTTGAGAGCGTTCGCCGTCATCGCGATGATCGGCACGCGGGCGCCGGTCGCCCGTTCGCGCTCCCGTATTTGCACGGTCGCTTCCAAGCCGTCGAGCTCGGGCATCTGCACGTCCATCAAGACGATATCGAAGGGCTGCGATTCGAGTGTTGCTACGGCTTCCCGTCCATTGTTGGCCACGACCACGGCGTGCCCGGCCTTTTTGAGCAGCATGACGGCCAGCGTTTGGTTCACCGCGTTGTCTTCGGCCAGGAGAATCCTGAGACCGCGCAGCTTTTCGCTCATCGAGTGGCGGGTGATGAGCTTGCCTCTTGCCGCCTCACGCTCCTGTCCGAATACGGTCTCGATCGCCTGGAGCAACTCTCCCTGGCGGATCGGCTTGCGCAGGTAGGCGTTCACGCCTAGCTGGCGGCATCGCGCCGCGTCTCCGCGCTGGCCAACGGTCGTCAACATGAAGACGTGCGTCGGAGCGGCGAGGTCCGGTCGCTTCATGATCTCTTCGGCGAGCTCGAAGCCGCCCATACGCGGCATCGCAACGTCGAGGAGCGCGAGCGAGTACGGTTGGCCGGCCGCCACTTGCTTGTCGAGCTCTGCAAAAGCTGCCTCACAGCTGTCGACGGACGTCGGGCTCATCCCCCAACCGCCGAGCATCTCTCCGAGAATCCCGCGGGTGGTTGCGCTGTCGTCCGCCACGAGGACGGTGCGTCCCTTCAGATCCGCCTGCCGCAGCCGTACCGGCTCGTCGGAAACCTGCGTTTGAATCCCCAGCCGCGCCGTGAAATGGAAGGTGCTGCCACGGCCCGGTTCGCTCTCGACCCAGATCTTGCCTCCCATCATTTCGACCAACTTGGCGGACACCGCCAACCCAAGGCCCGTGCCGCCGAATTTTCGCGTCGTGGACCCGTCGGCCTGCTCGAACGGTTGGAAGATCAGGGCCTGCTGTTCCTTGGGGATGCCGATGCCCGTGTCGCGCACGGAGACGTGAAGCTCGGCCGCTTCCCCTTCTTGCGCCGCGCACGCCAAGCTCACCACCACTTCGCCTGATTTCGTGAACTTGATGGCGTTGCCGATCAGGTTGACGAACACCTGCCGCAAGCGCCCTGGATCGCCGACCACCGCGTCTGGGACGTCGGGCGCGATCTGGCACGCGAGCTCGAGCTCCTTGGTGGCGGCCGGCAGCGCGAGCGTGCTGACGATGTCGCCGACCGTGTAACGAATGTCGAAGGGAATGTGCTCGAGATCGAGCTTTCCCGCCTCGATTTTGGAAAAATCGAGGATGTCGTTCAGCAGGCGGAGCAGAGACTCGGCCGAGGAGAGGATCGACTGGAGGTATTCTTTCTGTTCGCCGACGAGCTCGGTATCGAGGAGCAGCTCGGACATGCCGATGATGGCGTTCATCGGCGTTCGTATCTCGTGGCTCATGTTGGCGAGGAAAACGCTCTTGGCCCGATTGGCCGCTTGCTCGCGAGCTGCCTGAACCTGCTTTTCGTGCAGCTCGTCGCGAATGCGACGATTCTCGTCTTCGAACTGCTTGCGGCGGAGCTGCGCCCGGATTCGCCCCTTTAGCACCTCGTGGTCGCTAGATTTGGCGATGTAGTCGTCGGCGCCGGCGTTCAGCCCCTCGATGACCGCGTCGCGATCCTCGTTCGCTGTCAACATGAGCACGGGGAGATTGCGCCAGGCCGGCGACATGCGAATGCGCCGGCAGGTCTCGTGTCCGTCGAGACCCGGCATCATGCGATCCAGAAGCACACAGTCGACGCTGCGGCGAGACAGAATGCCGAGCGCTTCTTCTCCGGACGAGGCGCGCTCGACGTCGTACCCGTCGGCCTCGAGCTCGGCTGCGATTGCGTTGAGAAAGGTCGGGCTGTCGTCCACGGCCAAGATCGTGAGCAGAGCTCCGGTGGCGTCGGTCGGCTCGCTCTCGGGAGACAGGCTGGTTCGGCGAAGTAGAGCGGCGAGACGCGCCAGTATGACCTGCGTGTCCTCTCCTTTGCGAACGTACGCGTCGGCCCCTGCTTCGAAACCGCGAACCTCGTCTTGAGCCTTCTCCGATGCGGTGAGCAACAGGCACGGGGTGCGAAGCAGCGCGGAGTTGGCGCGCATCCGGCGAACGACCGTGGCCCCATCGATTCCCGGCAACATGTTATCGATGACGACGGCCCCCGGACGCCGGAGAAGCGCCAGCCTGAGGCCTTCTTCGCCGGTGGCTGCCGTGATCGCGACGTAGCCCGCGGTCTCCAGCGTTTCCCGCAACCTTTCGCGGTAAGTGAGACTGTCGTCGATGACCAGCACGGTCACCCCCGTAGACGACGGCTGCGGCTGCGACGGGACGGCGGGGGAGAGCAGAGACCGGGCGCGGGCGGCGATGGCAGCCGCGCCCGCCTCCGGCGCGACGACGCCGACGAGGTCCGCTCCGCCGAGCTTGGAAACGGTTTCTCTCACCTTCGATTCATCGGCGATGAGGACCACGGGCAGCGAGGCAGTCGCCGGAGCTGCGCGCACCTGCTCGAGCAGCGAAAGGCCACTCGCGTCGGGAAGCGTCGCACCGAGCACCAGCACGGCGAACTGGTTATCCGCCAGAGCGTCGTTGGCGAAGCCGGCGGTGCCGCACAAGGTCGACGAAAGCCCCGCCGTGTCGAGGGCGTCGCCGAGGTCCATGCGCGTCGTCAGATCGTCGATGACGACGAGGGCGTGCGGTCTGCGATCGGCGTCGTTCATCGTTCGCTCCTCGGTTCGGCCACCGCCAGCTGGGCGAGCAGCGGGGCTACGTCGGGCAGCGGCACCACGCGCTTCGCCGCGCCGAGTAGGATGGCCTCGCGTGGCATGCCGAACACGACCGACGTCGCCTCGTCTTGCGCGACGGTCATGCCTCCCGCCCGCTGAATGGCGGATAGTCCGAGCGCGCCATCTCGCCCCATGCCGGTGAGCAGGCAGGCGACGGTCTTGTGCGCGCATTCACCCGCGATCGACTCGAACAGAACGTCCACCGACGGGCGGCACGAGTGCCGCTCGGGATCAGTCGTGAGCCACAGTCTGCCCGAGCGGACGACGAGATGCTGATCAGGCGGAGCTAGCACGACCCTCGCTTCGCCCCGTCGAGGAAGGGGGTCGCCGTTGACTGGCGTGGTCACACGCAAGTGCGACTGTCGATCGAGCCACTCGGCGAACGTCGCGCCGAACGGCGCACCGATGTGGATGACGAGCAGAATCGGAAGAGCGAACTTGGCAGGCAGATTGCGGAGTATTTCCACGATCGCGTTCGGTCCGCCCGTCGAAGCGCCGATCGCCACGAGCTCGTAACGCGACGCGGTCCCCAGCAAAGCGGCGGGCCCGTTCGAATCAGAGCCGGGTCGAACGTCGGCGCCGGACCGAACGCGCACCCCCATGCGGCCGCGCGGATGGGTGATCACCTTGATGCGAGAGACGAGCTTGAGGCTGCTGACGAGCTTCTTCTCCCAGCGGTCGTCGGGCTCGTCGCCCCTGGGCTTGTCGAGAACGTCCACCGCACCTGCCTTCAGGGCGTCGTAAGTTTGAAACAGCTCGCCGCGATTGGTGGATGACGACACGATGATGATCGGCGTCGGGCAATAAGCCATGATGTGCTCGGTGGCGGCGAGCCCCGTCATCACCGGCATCATCATGTCCATGCTGATGACGTCCGGTCGGAGTCTTTCGCACAGGTCGATCGCTTGCTGGCCGTTTTCGCCCTCGCCTACGATCTCGAGCTCCCGGTCGGCCGCGACCACCTCGAGCAATCGCTTGCGGACCGTGAGCGAATCCTCGACGACGACCACGCGGATGGGCCGCATCAGCCGACGAGCTCCCGAATGAGCTTGAGAAGCCCTCCTTGATCGAATTCGCTCTTGACGATGTAGGCCGACGCTCCGGCGTCCATGCCTTTCTTTCGATCGGCGGCGGAATTGAGCGAGGTGACCAGGATGGCCGGTATCTTGCCGAGCGACGCGTCGGCCCGCGTACGCGTCACGAACTCGAAGCCGTTCATTCCCGGCATTTCGACGTCGCAAACGAAGAGACCGTATCGTCGATCGTTGGCCTTGCTCAGCGCCTCCTCGGCGGAGGTGGCGACGTCGACGTCGTAGCCCGCCGACTCCAGGATGCTTTGCTCGAGCATTCGCGTGGTGAGCGAGTCGTCGATGACCAGGATGGGGGCGCGCTTGGGCTTGGCGGTCGCGGCGGTCGACGCGCCCACCATGCCGAGCGCCTCGACGAGGCCGTGCGGGTCGAGCAAGAGCTGCGGGTCGCCATCCGCATCGAGCGATGCGCCGGCAACGAGGGGGACGGCACCCACCATCTTGGGAAGGGCCTTGACGAGGATGTCGTCGGTGCCGAGCAGCCGGTCGGCTCCCAAGGCGAGCCTCTTTCCGCCGGCGCGTACGATCACGGCGGTCCATCGACGTTCGGACTCTTGTCGAACGTCGCCGAAGCCGATCAGACGCGCGAGCGGCACGAAGGGGATCGACTCACCCTCGACGAGGATCGAGTGGTGTCCGGACGCGCGCATGAGCTCGCCGCTCTGCAAGCGGACCGATTTCACCACCGAGTCGGAGGGGATGGCGACGACGTGGCTGGCGACGTCGACCAAGAGGGCGAGCACCGACGATAGCGACACGGGAACACTGATCATTAAGCTGGTGCCTCGGCCGAGCCGGGTTTGAACGTCGCAGTCCCCCTTGAACCGGTGCGCGGTCGTGCGGACCACGTCGAGCCCGACTCCGCGTCCAGAGATTTCGGTGACCCGCTCGGCCGTGCTCATTCCGGGCAAGAAGACGAGATCGATTGCCGCATCCGCGCTCATCCCATCGGCGTCGTCCTGGCTGACGACGCCCCGCTGCACGGCCGCGCGACGGATTGCCTCTGCATCGATTCCGCGGCCGTCGTCGCGACAGCTGAAGGCGACGCGTCTTCCGCGCCGTTCCACGGTGAGCTCGACGAGGCCCGACGCTCTCTTGCCCGCCGCGAGACGATCGGCTTCCGTCTCGATTCCGTGGGCGATCGCGTTGCGCACCACGTGGAGCAACGCATCGCGGACCGCCAGAAGCACGTGCCCATCGAGGCGCACGTCTCCGCCGCTTGTCACGAACTCGACGTGCTTGCCCATCGAGTGAGCGGCGTCGCGCGCGGACCGCTCGAGGGCCCCGAAAATGATCGACGCAGGCAGGAGGCGAATGTGGCTGGCGCGATCCTGCGCCTCGCGCAGCTCGGCCTCGATTCGATCCAGACCCGAGTTCCACACCGGCGAAAGCTGACCGACGGTCGATCGGAGCTGGTCGGCGAGCGCATGCAGCGGGTCGTGATGGTACTGCGCGCGTTGCGAGCCGTCGCTCGGCCGGTGCGAAGCGAGGCTATCGAGCAACGACGTCGCCAGCTGTCGAACCCGATCGAGCTCGCGCGCGCCGTTGCGCAGCACCGCGATCTGGGTGACTGCTTCGGACACGTCGCTCAGCAGAAGATCGAGCTGCTCGATGTCGACGCGGACGGTCTCGAGCGATTCGTCGACCGCCGACTTTCCCTCGTTCTTGTCGCGGGCGACTCGGCGTGGAGCTCTCGACGGCCGCCGTGAGGGACGCACGGCGGTTGGCGCTGGCGGGCGATGCGTGCCATTGGTCTTCGGCTTCGGTTCGGCGATCTCGCTCGGGGGCGAGGGTGGCGGCGGGGCATCGAGCACGCCGAGCGCGCTACCGATTCCATCGACCAGCTTCAATACGCCGTCGACGCACTCTGGAGGAAACGGTGCAGGCGCTTCGCGGTGAGGCGCCAAGAGATCCTCGATGCCATGGGCGAGCTCGGCCACCGCGGGCTGCTTGACGACACGCGCGGCTCCTTTGAGCGTGTGCGCGAGCCTGAGCAATCGCGCCACCGTTTCCTTGCCGGCGGACCCCTTCTCGAGCAGAAGGGCTCCTTGCGTGAGCCCCTCGAGGAGCTCGCGCGCTTCGATCCGGAAGTATTTGTAGGGGTCCTTGGCCATCATCTCCTCAGGCGACGTCGATGCGCGTTTGGATGATAGAGACGATCGAAGGTACGCCGACGAGTGGGCAAGAGCCCGAATCGATGCGGACCACCTCGCGAAGATGTTCCCGAGCATGGCCGTCCGCCGCTGGGCATATTTGGCTGGGCTCGACGCGGACGTGTCCGGTGAATTCGCCGAACGACAAGGCCAGTTCCTGGTCTCGGTTGCAGAGTATGAGCCAGCTATTGTCGTCACGGTCGGCTGCGTAGCCGAGGAGGACGGCGAGGCTGAAGACCGGCACCAGCCTGCCGCGAATTCCGGCGAGCCCGAGCAAGTCGGCGCGGCTGCCTGGCAGACGGACGATTCGCCGCCGGCGATGCAGCCCGGCGAGCTCGGCGACGCGCAGCGCGAAGCGATCGCCCCCGACGCGGACGACGAGCAGGTCTTCGAGGCTCGTCGAGCGACTGTCCAGCGGCAGAGCGAAGCTCTCGTCGAACGAACGCCGCAGATCTTCGAACTGTCGGCCCTGGCTCATGGCTGCGCCCCGCACGCGGCAAGCTCCGCTTGGCACAGTTTCGTGAGCGATTCGCGATTGAAGCCGCCACCGAACAGGAGAATTCGCGACAGATCCTCTCGCGCCAAGAGGCCAATGGCGATGCCGAGTTCGCGGCGTGCTGTTTCGCGATCGGAAGCGCGTTTGGCCAGAAGGCCCAGATGCAGATGCGGCATGGCGAAGTGCGGGGCGAGGTAGATGGCCGTCTCGTCGTGCTGGACGGCGCCGGCCCGATCGCCGTCGTTCTCTCGACAGAGCGCCATCACGTAGTGGGCTCCGGCGTTGAGCTCGTCGAACGACAACAGCTCGCCGCACACGTGCTCGGCTTCGGCCAGCCGGCCGCAATTGACGAGCACCACCGCGCGCAGGAGCTGTGCGTCCGGATCGTGGTTGGCGTCGGGTGGCAGATGGGCCAGGTGCGCGAGCGCTTCGGCAAACCGCTCCTGCTGCAAGAGCGAAAGCGCGAGTCCGAAATCCCAGCCGCCCCCTGCCGAGCCGTTGCCGCTCGGGGCGAGCGGAGCATCGGGGGGCGCTCTCGGAGGCTCGCGGGCCGACGCTGGTGGTGCGAGAGGTCGTTGTGCGAGGAGCGCGATGCGATCGGCGGCCCGACCGATGACATCGACCCAAGCTTCGCCATCGGTGATCGGCGCCGGCCGCTCCGGGATCGGCGAGAGCGGGGGCGGGACCGATTCCCTACTGTGGCGCAGCTGATAGTAGAAGGTCTCGTGCGTGTGCAAGAGATGGAAGGCGTTGGAGATGCCGCGCAGCGTCTCCGAGTGGCCGAGAAAGAGATAACCCCCCTCGGCGAGTGCCCGGGTCAGACGGGCGATGACGCGTCGGGTCGTTTCCTGCGAGAAGTAGATGGTGACGTTGCGACAGAAGACCACGTCGAAAGCGCCGGGGTAAAAGAACGAGTCGTCGTCCTCGAGAAGGTTGCGTTCCTCGAACGACACCATCGCTCGTACTTCCGGGTCGAGCACGATCTTGCCTCCCTGCTCCCGGAAGTAGCGTGACCTGGTGTGCGCCGGCGTTTCGCGAAGCGACCAGGACGTGTAGGCGCCGGACCGTGCCCTTTCGAGCACCGTGGGATTGATATCGATGCCGACGAGCTCCACGCCCCCGGCGGCAACTTTTGGCCAGCGCTCGAGCAGCACCATCGCCAGCGAATAAGCTTCTTCGCCCGAAGAACATCCGGCCGACAGGATCCGCAGGCGCGGCCGAGCGACGTTCTTCAAGCGGTCTGGCACGACGACCTCGGCGAACGCTCGCAGGTTGTCGGGGTTGCGAAAGAAGTAGGTTTCGCCGACGGTCAGCTGTTCAGCCAAGACCCTGAGCTCCACTCGCGCCGTCGACTGCGCGGCGAAGCCGCTCAGATAGCGGACGATGTCGTGGCTCGCCGTTTCTCGGGCGCGCTCCGACAACAGATCGCCGAGGTACGACAGCTTTCCATCCTCGAACTCGAGTCCCAGACGCTCTGCGATGGCCTCCCGGAAGCGTTCGACCTCAGCGCGCTCGGGAGCGATCGTCAAGACGCCCTCCCTCGCAGCGCGATGGTCTGCCAAACGGCGTCGGGGACGGCGTTGGCCGTGTCGAGGACCGCGAGCAAATCGCGATCGAGCGCGCCGAGCGCCTTGACCACGTCGGCGCGAGAAGGGTCGAGCAGGGGAGAGACCTTTTGCAAATCCGAGTGAGCCAGTTCGCGCACGCCGAGCACGCCCTGGACCGCGAGCGCCAGCGGGCGCCCGTTTGCGGAAAGCGTCACGAAGCGAGACCACTCGCCGCCGCCCGACGCGCCCACGAGCTTGGCCAGGTCGATCACCGGGACCGGGACGCCGCGGATGATCGATACCCCGAGGACGTAAGGGGGAGCTCCCGCAATCGGTTCGATCGGTCGCACCCGCATCGTCTCGCGAACGTTGCCGATCGGCAGGGCGCACACCCGGGATCCGACGCGCACCACGAGTGCCGCTAATCCGTCGATCGAGTTCGACTCGATGATCTGCGAGCTCAACAGCGCCCCCTCCTTGATGACTTCCCCTCCCGCGGCGTCGAGGGCCGGCGTCGAGCCGTGCAAGTCTTCGCTATTGCAGCTCTTCGACGGTTCTCAAAGCAACTTGAGTATCTGGACCATCCTCTAGGAGGGACGTAAGTCCGATGCTTGTCAAGCGGTGAGTCTCCGAGGGCCTTACATTCCTGCGCATTCGCTCACACGCCGCTTCCGACATGGGGCATGATTGCCCCACGGCTCGCTTGCACGATGCTCGCCAACTCCTTGGCCAGAACCGTCAAGTGCGACGAGGTGGTGAGTGTTTGCTGCGAGCTCGCCTCGCTCTCGCGCGTCGCTTGGGCGACGTCGCTGACCGCGAGGTTCACCTGCTCGACCGCAGATGTCTGCTGTTTGGTGCTGAGCTCGATTTCTCGCGCCGCATCGGTGGTCGTGCCGACGAGATCGACGATGTGCTTGAGTGAGGCAGTCACGTCGCCGAACTGGCGCGTACCAGCATCGACGGCCTTCGACCCCCCCTCGGTCGCCATGACGGTCGTGTTGACCGCCGACCGAATCTCGTCGATGAGCTGTCGGATTTGCTTGGTCGACCCCCCCACCCGGTCCGCCAGCTTCCGAATCTCGTCGGCGACCACCGCGAATCTCTTTCCCGTCTCGCCGGCTCCTACGGCCTCGATGGTGGCATTGATGGCGAGGATGTTGGTCTGCTCGGCCAGCTCGTTGATGACTTCCAGGATGCCGCCGATCTGCTGCGATTTTCTGCCGAGATCGAGCATGTGCGTCACGATGAGATCGACCTGGCGCTTGATCGAGGAGACCGCGTCCTGAGTCCTGTGGACCACCTGATCTCCGGATTGGGCGGCGCTGGCGGTATCTTCGGCGATTTTCACCACGCGCTGCGCCCCTTCGGCGATCTGGCGCGAAGTCGAAAGGAGCTCCTTGATCGTGGTGGTGATCTCGCTCATGGCCGTTGCTTGTTCCTTGGCGCCGGTCGCTTGCTGGTTGGCAGCCGCCTGCAGCTCGCTGGAAGAGCTCGAAATGTGCTGGACCGCTCCCCCGATCTGCCGCGTGAGCGAGCGCGTGAAGAGCCAGGCCAGCGGGACGATGATCGCGAAGGTCGCCAAGGTGAAACCGATCATGAACTGAGTCGCCGACGATGCTTTGGCGGACGAGGTGGCGATGGCATCTTGCATGTGCTGCGCCTCGAGCTTGACGAGCTCGTCGACCGCGACCCTCAACGCCGTTCGAATGGGCTGGAGGTCGCGCATGTTCGACTCGAGGACCTCGTGGGAGGCGTCTGATCGCTTGAGAGCGATGATTTGCGCGATCTTGACGCGCTGCGCTTCGCGCGCCCGCCCTGCCTCGTCGATCTGCCGCAGGCTGTCTTTGACTTGCACCTTGGTGCGGAGATTCGCCAGGGCAGCGGCGAATGACGAATCGGTCTCCTGGATGGTGTCGACGTGGTGGGCCTCCGGCGAAAAGACAAAGGCGCGGATGTTCGACACCGTACGCTCGTTCAACGCGCTGAGACGCTCCGCCTCCACGAGCACCACCACGTTGACCGCCAAGACTTGGTCCTTTTCGGCGACCACGACTCGCAGAGCGAAGGTGGCGACGGCTGCCACCAGCAACGTGGTCAACATCAGTGCTGCGACTCCGATTCCAACCTTCTGTGCAAACGTCCTTGTGCGAAGCATGGATCGTTGCTCCTTCCGACCTGCGGCAATCTGGCCCAACCGATGAATGGCTCGATGTCCGACGAAGACTTACAGTTGACTAGACGGCAGTCGCGAGGCGAACTTGAGCACAATTCGGCGCCGGGCTGCTCAGGGCTAAGCGAACGGTGAAGATTTATCGCCGGTGGCCATCGCGATCGTCAGCCGAAGCGGCCGGTGATGTAGTCCTCGGTCTCGCGCTCTTTCGGGCGGGTGAAGATGGCCGTCGTGTCGCCCACTTCGACGAGCCTCCCCAAGTAGAAAAAGGCGGTCCTCTGGGAGACGCGCGCCGCCTGCTGCATGTTGTGGGTCACGATGACGATCGTAAAAGCGTGGCGGAGGTCGGCGATGAGATCCTCGACCTTCGCCGTCGCGATGGGGTCGAGCGCGCTTGCCGGCTCGTCCATGAGAATCACCTGTGGCTCGACCGCGAGAGCGCGCGCGATGCAGAGCCGCTGCTGCTGTCCGCCGGAAAGGCCGAGCCCCGACTCTTGGAGGCGGTCCTTCACTTCGTCCCAGATCGCGGCTTGCCGGAGCGCGCGCTCGACCCGATCGCGCAGCGTCGCCGTGTCTCGGATGCCGGCGACGCGAAGGCCGTACGCCACGTTCTCGAAGATGCTCTTCGGAAAGGGGTTCGACTTCTGGAACACCATGCCGACCTGCCTTCGCACGGTCACCGGGTCGACGTCGCTCGCGTAGATGTCGCGTCCGTCGAGCAGGACTTGGCCGGTGACGCGCGCTCCGCTGATCGTCTCGTTCATGCGGTTCAAGGTCCGCAAAAACGTGCTCTTGCCGCAGCCGCTCGGGCCGATGAGGGCGAGCACCTGGTTCTGGTGGATGTCGATGGTGACGTCCCTGACGGCGGACGTGTCGCCGTAAAGGACCCCGAGACTTTCGGTGTGCATCTTCACGACGTGGACCGCCGGGGACTCCATGGCATAAGCCGCAAACACGGCAGGACTGTGACTACCCTAGAAGAGCATTTTAGGAAATCAACGTGACAATCTCGTGACAAGCCGGCCAAAAGATGGCTAGAACGCGACGGCCATCCTCCCGAGCAGCTCGTGCGAGACGTGGGCGTTCGCGCGGGCGTCGTCGTTGACCCCCGTCCGCAGCGTCTGGGCCGGCGCGATGGCCCGCTGGGCTGGGGACCCTTGGTAGGGACCGGTGCCGGGGGTTGAATCGGGGAACATGTTGAAGACGTAGTTCAACGTGAGACGCACGTGCTTGGTCGCCCAGTAGTTGGCGCCGAGCGAAAGAGCGTTCATCTTGATGTCGCCGTCGGTGTTGGGGTTCGCCGAATTCGTTCGGCTTGCGCTCGAGTAGGTGGCCATGAGCTGCTCCCACTTGATCAGAAGCTGAAGTGACTGCGCCGGCGTTTCCGGATTCTTCTTCTTGAAATCGACGTGCGCCGGGTTTTCGTAGCCGGGCTGGCCGTTGATGTCGCGGTTGCCGAGAGGCCAGAAGCCGAGCTGCGCGTAGTAAGCGATGCCATGAAGGTCCCCTTTTCGCTCGGTGAACCTCGCCTCCTGGCCATCGAGCGCTTCGCGCGTGTTGTTCTTCACGTAGACGAGCTCGCCCGTGATATCGAACCAATCGATCGGCAGCCTGAGCTCACCCGCGAACGCCTCCTGGATGCCCGACGGAAGGATGCGCGTCGTCCCGTACGTCGACTTCCAGAAAGTGAAGTTGCCCTGCGTCGTCATGTTGGGAACGTTGTAATAGACGTAGTACGAATTTTTCCCCGTGTATCGAAAGCTGCCGCCGATCTGGAAGTCCTTGACCGGCCCCGAACCGATGGGGTGCGTGAACACGCGACCCATCACCTCGGCCTGGCCGTCGAAGTTCGGTCGGTTTTGCCCCTCGCCGTTGAAGACGCCGACCGAGTAGAAGAGAAGACGGTCGGCCGTCTCGCCCCAGAGCATCGCACCGAGTTCCTTGTTGCTCGGGATGCCGAACGAGCGCGCGGCGAACGCGCGCTCCATGAAGGGGGTGTATTTGTCGCTCGTTCGGTTCTCCATCATGAAAGGCGCGTCGTATTGCCCCACCTGGAGATTGAGCATCCGATCGGCGCGGTAGTTCAGAAACACGTCGGTCGCCTGCGCCCGGATGCCCACCGTCTGCGCGTCCCCGGGCGCGCCGTTCGGGTTGTCGACGGGAGCCGCCGCGCCGACGAAATCGCCGGCAAACATCCACTGCCAATGTCCGAGGACCTCACCGGACAGCTCGGGGCGCACCCGGCGCAGAAAGAGCGTCGCCTTCAACTTCGTGTCCGGAACGCCCGGCCCGAAGTAGCTGTAGACGTCGATCTGCGATCTCCCCTGGAAATAGAGGCGGAAATTGTCGTGCTCGTCGCGCAAGTAGAAGAGCCCACCGTGCCACCCCGCGAGCGGCGGCGGGATCTCGGACTCCGGCGGCGGAGGAGGCGGGAGCGGCGCCGGCGTTTCGGCGGAAGGAACGGATAGAGGCGTCTCGGCCACCTGAGCTCGAGACGTCTTGGCGCAGAAGAGGAGGAGGGCAACGAACAGTGGGAGAAGGAATCGGGGCAGGATCTTCATGGAGGGCTCCCTTGTTAGCCGCCTGCGTAACATGGCGCCCCGGCGGCCATGTGACATTCTCGTGACAGCTTGGTTTCGTCGCGTGCTGCGCGTCGCAAGCTTCTCGACGATTACTGCACCGTAATGCGGTAGCTCTTCCAACCGAGGCCGCCGCGATTGTCGCGGAGGACGACCCAGAGGGTCACTGCGCGGGCATCGGTGGGCGCCGTCCAGGTGTTGTCGGTCGAGGCAAGCGAGGCTTCTTGCTCCGTTCGGCCGGTGCGATCGTCGGCGAAGGCGCCTGCGGTCGCGTACCAAGAGACTCGCATCGCCTCGCGGCGGCTGGCCAGCGTGCGCGACGACAGATCGAAAGAGACGTAGGGTTCCGATCCAGCACACCCCACTGGCGTCGCGCAATCCTCTGCACAGCTCGTCGCCGTTTCTCCCGCTTCGCAAAACCCATTTCCGCAGGCGGGCTCGGTCGGACACTCGGGCCACGCCGCCGTCAACCGAACGGCGGCCCCAGGTGATACGACGAGACCCGAGTCGCCCGTGTCCTCGGTCCGAAGCACGATGTCCGAAGAACCGACGGTGGCTGTCACGCTCGCCAGCTCGGGGTTCTGATTCGTACGGTACCGCTTTCGATAGTCGTTCAGAACTTCCGCTGTCGCGCCGGGAAGGTTGCAGGCGATGCGCGTCTCGGCGACGGTGAAATCGAAATGGTCGCCGCGGCTTATCGCAAGGCGTATCGGCTGGTAATAACCTCCTGTCGAATCGGGGTCGGTCGGGCGCCCGGGAGGTTGTCCGGGTATGTTGGGGAGGTCGGGGCCAAACTGATTGCAGGCGTTGTCGGGAAAGAGCGGGATCTCCGCCGACACCGACTGGCCGACTTGCCCAGGAAAGGGTTTGATGAAAGGTCCGTCGGTGAAACAGAGGACGTTGACGTCGTTGACCTCGCTCACGGGCTTCGGCAGCGTACAATGGGCCCACTCGATGGGGACGTCGCTTCGGGTGCCGCTCGCGTCGCCCACGAGAGCCGTATAGTGGATGGCAGTCCCCGGCTCTCCTTCGGCCGGATCCGAGCGGACGCCGAGCACGCGAAGGGCCCCGACGAACGACGCTCGATCCTCGAACTCGGGTTGGCAACCGAAGCCCGCCGACGCGAACGCCAGCATGAACCCACCGGTCGAAAGGACCGTCCTTGTGCTGCTTACCATTCGACCCTCGCGCCGAGAACCGGCAAGACGGGCAAGCCCGTGATGTAGCCTTGCTGACTGTAATCGTAGTTGTAGACAATGTCCTCTGGATTGCGGCGATTCGTCACGTTCTGGACGTCGACATACACCTCGGCCTTCACCGTATCGAACGTGAATCGCTTCGAGACTCGGACGTCCGCTTGGACGAAGCTGGGAATCCGGATTGAATTCTGCTTTCCGAAAATCGGCTCGAACAAGTCCCGCCTGTCCCCATTGAACGCGGCGAGGACCGGGGTGCGCGGGAAACCGGTCGCATAGCGGAAGCGGGCGCCGACCTCGAACCCCAGGCCGAGCTCGTACGATGCCACGACCGTCGCCACGTGCGTCTGGTCGAACTCGAAGGGGCGCCAGGCCGTGTCTGGGTGGTCCTTTCTTTCGCTGCGAATGATGCTGTAGCTCGCCCAACCGAAGAAGCCCTTCTGGAGCTCGCGGCGCAGGAGCAGCTGGCCTCCGTACGCACGACCGATCTTCTCTTGTACGAGAGCCTGCCCCTCTAGCGGGATTCCGAGCGGGCTGCGCGAAACGAGATCGTCCGATTTGGAGTAAAAGCCGACCGCTTCGAGCGAAACGATGTCGGTCCACTTGAAAAGTGCCCCGGCGAGTACGTGAATGGCCGAGGACACCGAGAGATTCGGGTTGCCGAAGACGCTCGAGAGATCTTCCGGTTCGGGGGCCTGGTGATAAATTCCGAAAGCGGCTTTTGTCGATAACCTCGAGCTCACCTTGTAGCGAAGGGCGAGACGAGGGTCGACCGCCGTATTCTCGGTCGTGACACCGGTCGGGGGGTTGTCCCCGACGACCGGAAGGGCCTTGTTCACGCTCGTCACGTACGGCTCGAGGCGAACGCCGGGTACGACGTGGAGACTGTCGTCGAACAGGGCGATGTCCATCTGGCCGTAGGGAGCGAGACTCAGCGCCGTCGTCTCCCATTGGTCGACGTTTCCCTTGTCGGGGGGAGCCTGACCGAAAACGAAGATGTCCCCTTCCCGGTGCGGCAGCGTGATCGATCCTCGGCGTTGGAGACTCGACTCGGCCGCCTCGAAGTCGACCCCGGCCAGAACGGAGATACTCGACGCCACTTTGCCCCGCCAGTTGGCGCGAAATCCGTAGGCAGTGGCCACGTTGTCGAGCTGGGCGGGAGCGCCGCCGAAACGCGAGATGCTCCGCTGGTGGTCGCGGCCGATCGACGGCGTCACGATGACCGACGATCCATCCTCGAACTGGCGCCGGTAGCGCACCATCACGCGGCTGAACGCGGCGAGAGTCTCTTCGCGTTTCGTCAGCTCCGGGTCCGGGTTGGTGACGGTGCGAACGAGCGTGTCGTTCGAGATGAGACCGAAAAGTTGAATCGATTCGTTCGCCCCGAGATCGTGCTCGATCTTGAGCTGCGCGTCGTAGTACGTCGGAATGGGAACGAAGTCGCCGACGTCTTTCGACGTGAAGAGCTTGAGATCGCGATCGAGGTAGCTCTGACGACCGGCGACGGCGGCTCGCGTCGATCCACCGAGCGGCGTCTCGATCATCGCCGATCCGTCGATGATGTCCGCTCCGACGTAGCCGTGAACGCCGTCGGCGCGCGGCGATCGGGTGTCGACGGTGACGAGCCCACCGAGACCTCGCCCGTATTCGGCGCCGTAGCCTCCGGGCGCGAGGTCGATGGCGCGGACCATGTCGGAGTTGATGGTCGAGCGCAGACCCCCGCCGTGATAGAGCAGCGGCACGCGAACGCCGTCGACGTACACCCGCGTGTCCTGCGGCGCCGCTCCCCAAACGACGAGCTGCCCCGAGCCGAACGCCGCGCGAGCGACCCCGGGCAGGTTCTGCACGACCTTCAGCGTATCGCCCTGGGTGCCCGGCACGCGCTTGCCTTCTTCGACCTTGATCTCGGTCGAGATGACCTCTTTCTTGATACGGGGCGCGATGACGGTAATTTCCAGATCGGATTCGTCGGCCGCAGCGCCTTGGGCTTTGCGCGTAACGCTGTACTTGACCTCGAGATGCTTTCCTTCCTCGATCGTCTCCTCGGTGTTGATGGTCGTAAAACCCGCACCCGAGATGGTGATCGGGTGCTTGCCGGCGGGCACCTCTTCGAATTCGAAGTGACCTTCGTCATCGGTGGAGGCCTCGCCGTTGCCCTGAATCGCGACCTTCAGCCCCTCGATGGGCTTTTTCGTATCGCGATCCGTGATCGTTCCTTCGAAGTTGATGATGGGACCGACCGGCTCTTCCTTGAAGACGAAATCGTATTTGTAGGTGATTTTGACGGGCGCAGCCTTGTTGTCGATTTCGGCCGGCTCGAACTTGAACTTCTTCACCGCCTCGAGCGCGGCGGCGTCGAACGCCGGGCCCGCCGACGTGACGACCGCCACGTCGTCGACGACGCCTTTGTCGCTGATCGCAATCTGCACGATGACCGAGGCCGTCCGCCCCGCGAGCTTTTCCGACTCTGGGTACGCCGCCTCGACGAACTCGACGAGCTTCGGCGGCTTGGTGAGCTTGCCCTGGCGGGTCGGCGTCTCGTTGGGGCCTCCCGTCTGAGCGTGCGCGAAACGGGGCCCGGCGATGATGGCCCACAAGAAGAGCGCCGCTATCGCCAGCGTCTGCCGCACGATCAATCAGAGAGGCTGAAATTGACGGGAATGACGATTGTCGTTGCCACCGGCTTCCCGCATTTCGTGCTCGGATGGAATTTCGTTCGCTTCATTGCGACCAGCGCTGCTTCGTCGAGCCCATGCCCGAGCCCCTGAACGATGCGCGCTTCGACGACGTCACCCTCGGGATTGATGGTCACTTCGATTCTGATTTTCCCTTCGACGTTGGCAGCCCGCGCCTGGTCGGGGTACTGAGGCTGCACGCGTTCTCGATACTTCGGCTTCGTCGGTTCTTCGACGCACGCGCCCGCGGCATCGGTCGGCTTCGGCGCCGGACCACGAACCCTTCTCTCCGCCTGGCCGGCGCCTCCTTGGGCGCGGTCGGGCACCGCGCCGGCGGTCATTCCCGCCACGGGCACGGCGATGCCCCCCTCGACACCCCCTCCGAGCGCAATTCCGAAGTCGGGCAGCGCCGCCATCGCCTCGTG
>Ga0075425_100000757_pt1 | contig 30626 bp, 19 predicted proteins | sample SoiMethybrSBSTD4_FD_75300 | JGI IMG/M metagenome (GOLD analysis project Ga0075425, IMG submission 75300) | Bulk soil microbial communities from a Populus tree surrounding site in Tennessee, USA - Soil MetaG P. TD hybrid SBSTD4 | ecosystem: Environmental > Terrestrial > Soil > Tree plantation... | reverse complement strand
CCGCAGCGACATCACTGCCATGGTCGTGCCGTCGATGCTGCTGCTTTCGGGCGCCGCGGTCGGACCGCATGGCCTGGCCATTCTGACGCGGCCAGCTCTGACGTTTCTTGACCCTGCAGTACCCGTGGCGCTGGCCGTGTTTGCAAGCCTTGCGGTTCTGCGCGGACACGCAATCGACACGCCGAGACGTCTGACGACAGCCGGTGCGATCGGCTCCGCGATCACCGCGATTGTCGTTGCCGGCGCGTTCGTGCTCATCCCGCCTGCAGCGGCAACCACGGCGACATTTCCTGCCTGGACGCTGATGGCAATCGCGCTCGGTATTGCCGCAGCGACCTCCGCCGGTACAGACGACACGATCCTGCCAGTCGTCGCGGGCGGAATCCTGCTGGCCTACCTGCGTGAGATGACCCTGGGAGGCGCGCTTCTGATCACGCTGCAGATGATCGGCGTTGCCGCCCTTGTCGCCGCGGCCACCTGGCTGCTGCTGTCGCGCGCGTCCAGGGCCGACGAACAACGCGTCTCGACGTTCGCCGGCGCATTGCTGCTCGGCGGCGCCGCCGATTATCTGTCGATGTCCGCGCTCCTCTGCGGCGCAGCGGCAGGCGCGTGCTGGCGGCTGTCGGCGACTGTCGTGCGCGAGAACATTCTTCGCGACCTCACGTACGTGGCCGACTCGCTGCTGGCGCTCGTGCTCATTCTCGCGGGAGCGCATGCGGACTACTCCGTCCCTGCTGTTGCCGTCGGAGCGGCATACGCCGTGCTGCGCACGACCGGCAAGCTTGGCGGCCGCTGGATCGCCCGTCGGATTGTTCCCGACGCACCGTATTCAGCGGGACGTCAACTACTAATACCCGGCGCCTTCGGTGTTGCCTTTGCGCTGAACACCGTGCGCGCGTTCGGCGATGCATTCGCGCCGATTGTCACCATCGTTGTGGTCGGCACCATCGTTTCGTCGATGATGGCGGCGCTCTCCGCGGGAGACGCCGCGGCATGAGGCGCGCCGGTGCGCTGGCACTGGGTGTCGCGGCGGTTGCGTCCGTACACGCACTCGGCGAGACCGGAGGTGTGCCGTACGCCGGCACGGCGCTTGCGCTCGGCTTCACGCTCCTCGGTGCCTGGATCACCGGCGACCTTCTGCGCCGGTTTCAGCTGCCGCGGCTCACCGGCTATCTGATCTTCGGGATCCTCGTCGGCCCATTCGTGGGGAACGTCATTACCGCGCCGATGACGTCGCAGTTGCAGGCCATCAACGGTATCGCTACGACCCTTATCGCGCTTGTCGCCGGCCTGACGATCAGCCTCGAGCGTCTCCGCAGTCGACTCGCGGCGATTGCGCGGTTTACGGCCGCCACGCTCATCACGGTCAGCGTTGGGATCGCGCTGCTCCTTTGGATTGCGTGGCCGTGGCTGCCGGTCTCGCCGGAGAGCACCGGCGTGCAGCGCGCGGTCATGGTCTTGCTACTGGCCATCATGGTTGCGAGCGTCTCGCCGACGATGACCGCGGCGGTGACAACTGAAACCCACGCTCGCGGCCGGCTCAGCGAGCTCGTGCTCGCGGTCGTCGTGCTCGCCGATCTCGTGTTGCTCGTGCTCTTCTCCTTCTCGATGCAGCTGGCTCGCGCCACCTTCAGGCCCGATGCGGCGGGGCCGAGCCTGCTCGTTCGTTTCGCATGGGAGACGGGTGGCGCGCTCGCGTTCGGAGCCCTCGTCGGCGCCGTGTTCGCCTTATATCTGCGGTATGTCGGGCGGCAAGTGACGCTCGCGCTGCTCGCGATGTGCGCGCTGCTCAGTCAGGTCGGATCGACGCAGCAGTTCGAGCCGCTGCTCGCCGCCGTTGCGGCGGGCCTCGTGATCGAGAACCTGTCCGTCGCACAGGGCGATGCACTGCGAAGCGCCGTGCAACGCGGCGCGCCTCCCGTGCTCGTCATCTTCTTCGTGGCGATCGGTTCATCCCTCCGCGTGGACACGTTGATGACCGTATGGCCGGTCGCGGTGGCGCTCGCCGCGGTTCGAACAGTTCTTCTCCGCATCGGCACACGCGCGGGGCTCAGAGCATCGGCGATCGAGCGCCATGTCGGCGAATATGCGTGGACGGGACTCATTTCGCAGGCCGGCATTACGGTTGGCCTCGCGTCGGTGGTCGCCTCGGAGTTCCCCGGGTGGGGTACCGAGCTGCAAACCCTGCTCATTGCACTCATTCCGATCCACGAGCTGATGGGCCCGATGCTCTTTCGTCGTGGTCTGGCGCGCGCTGGTGAACAGGAAGCGCGTACCCGTCGTCCTCTGCTGGTCGTCTCGAACCGGGAACCGTATCTCCACGTGCGTCGCGAGGACGGCAGCGTGACGTGGACGACCGCCACGGGCGGCGTTGCCGTTGCCCTTGACGCGCTGATGCGTGAGCGGGGCGGCACGTGGATCGCGCACGGCGCCGGCTCTGCCGATCGTCTCGTCGTCGACGATGCGGATAAAGTGCTCGTGCCTCCTGAACATCCGTCGTATGCATTGCGACGGTTGTGGCTCGAGGAGCCAACGTTCTCCGCCTACTACGGCGGCTTCGCGAACGAAGGACTCTGGCCGCTCTGCCACGTGGTCGATGTGCGGCCGCGCTTCCGCAGCGAAGAGTGGGCCGCCTACAAGGACGTCAACGAGCGATTCGCAGCGGCCATCGACCAGGAGCTCGACGGCTCCGACACGCCGGTGTTTCTCCAGGACTATCACCTGGCGCTTGTCGCACCGTCGTTGCGCGCGCGCCATCCGACCGTGCGGACCGCCTTGTTCTGGCACATTCCGTGGCCACATCCTGATCGGCTGCGGATTTGCCCATGGCGGGCGGAGCTGCTCGAAGGGCTCGCGGCCAACGACCTCCTCGCCTTTCAACTCGAACGCGATCGACACAACTTCGTTCAGGCGGCCGAGGAAGAGCTCGGCGCAGAAGTGGACATGGAAGCGTCACGCATCTGGGTGAACGGACGGCCGACGATTGTCGTCTCCGTGCCGATTGGCGTCGACTACGACCGTATCCAGGAGATCGGCGCGGCGGAGGCGCTGGTGGCTGAGCAGCATCGGCTGCATCATCTCTTGAAGCTCGACGCGCCCATCATCGGCATCGGCGTCGATCGACTCGACTACACCAAGGGTATTCCGGAGCGGCTCGCTGCGCTCGACCTGCTCATGACGCGCCGGCCGGAGCTGCGCGGACGGCTGACATTCGTGCAGATCGGCGTTCCCTCGCGCTCCCACCTGCACGGCTACGCGGAAATTGAGACGCAGATTGCCGCGCGCATCCGCGAGGTCAACGAACGGCACCGCGTCGAGGGCGGCGCACCTCTCATCGTCTACGAAACGGCTCCGCTCGGCATCAAGAGCCTCGTGGCACTCTATCGCCTCGCGCACTTCTGCATCGTCAGCTCGCTGCACGACGGCATGAACCTCGTCGCGAAGGAGTTCGTCGCGGCACGTGAGGATGAAGATGGCGTGCTGGTGCTGAGCGCGATGGCAGGCGCGGCGCAGGAGTTGCAGGAGGCGTTGATCATCAATCCGTACGACGTCGATGGATTCGCTGACGCACTGGCGCTGGCCATCGACATGCGACCGGACGAGCGCCGGGCGCGGATGCGCGCGCTTCGCCGCGTCGTCGCGGGACGCAACGTGTTCGGGTGGGCATCGGACATTCTCGAAGGTCTCGAGAGCCTCTGGACGCGGCCGCTCCACTACGCGGTGGGCGGATGGGAGGACACGGCGATTTAGGATGCAGACAATTCTTCACGATCGGCAGCGCGAGCTGCTGCGGACCTTTGCGGATGCGAATGTCCTGCTCGCATTCGACTACGACGGAACGCTGGTGCCGATCGCGTCGACCCCCTCGGCGCCGCGCATGCGCGACACGACCCGTCAGCTTCTGACCCGAGCCGCGCAGCTCTATCCATGTGTGATCATCTCCGGCCGTGCGCTCGACGACTTGTCGAAGCGTCTGGAAGGCGTCCCTGTGTGGTACTTGTTCGGTAACCACGGCCTCGAGCCACCTCCGCCTGGCGTTGTCTCACCGACGCCGGCGCGGGAATGGGCCGCCCATCTGCAGCGATTGCTGCCGGACGATCCCGGCATTCTCATCGAAGACAAGCGCTACTCGCTCACCATCCACTACCGCAACGCACGTGACAAACGGCACGCGGTCGAGGCCATCGATCGCGTGGTGGCCGAGCTTGCCGATGCGAGAGCGCTTGGCGGCGCCGAGGCCGTCAGCCTGCTGCCGCGTGGTGCAGGCAACAAGGGTGTGGCGCTGCAGCAGGCCTGCCGATGGTTTGCGTGCGACAGCGCCATCTACGTTGGGGACGATGCCACAGATGAGGACGCATTTGCGTCCCCCTATCCGGAAAAGCTGCTGACGATCCGGGTGGGCGCGGCGCCGGAGTCCGGCGCCCGCTTCCACGTCGGGTCACAGGAAGAGATCGATACGCTGCTGCAGGTGCTGGTCGACATCAGGACACGGCGACCTGTGTCTGCGCCTTCGTAGAAGCGGGCCGTCAGCTACGCGCTTCAATGCGTGCGCGTTGAATCGCCGTCGCCGTACGACAGCCACGTGTCAGGTGGGCGAACGGATACGCCCTTCCTGCTGTAATCGCAGACTCCGGCCGGGAATGCAGCCTTGAGCGCAGACAGCTGCGCGTCGGTGAGCGGCCGCGCGTAATCCTTCTTGTCAACGGACTTCAGCTCGCATTTGAGCGTCGTCGCGCCGAGCGGCAGACCCGCGTTGAGCCGCGGGTTCGAATAGATCGGGAACATCTGCGCGCAACGCTGCATGTCGGTGATCTTCTGCCCGTCCTTGGTATAGCAGGCGTCGGATACGCCGGTCGGTCTATTGCGGATGACCTTCTCGAGTTGGCTCTTCGCGGGAGCTGTGTCCTTCGCGATGTTCGCCACCCACTGCTCCATTTCCGCGAGGTTGTCTGCCTGAACCTTCTGAATCGGCGTGCCCGGCTCGTAGGTGTGCAGCACCTGGTTGGCGGATGTGCCGTTGGCGGCGACGAGCCGCGCGCGCGTGATGTGCGTGTTCACCGTATCGTGCACGTCGCCGGTTCCTTCCGTGTACGGCCGCACGTCGATCATCGGCACCATCGCCATCCCTTTGCTCGTGTCGTTCACCCGACCGGTCTGGTAGGCGATGCGCAGCGCTTCCGGATCCGCAGCGGTACGCTGCGTGACGACATTGCCGTCGATGTCGTGTCCCCCGATGCGCGTGTTCAGATCGACGAACTGCTCGAAGCTGATCTTCCCTTCGTTGAATGCCTTGAGGCCGTATTGAATGCCGACGTTGTCGAACGGCCTGCGCGCAAACCCTGTCTTCGGGTCACGGCCGAACACGTTGACCATGTTGTCCTGATACGTACAGCGCGCGCCTTTCGGGTTCTTCTGCGGGTCGTAGACGAGATCGGCCGGGATCGCCATTCGATCGCAATTGATCACACGCAGCAGCGGATACGCCGTGCCGTTCTTCGCGCAGTACTGCCAGTTCGCCTCGCCTGAAACCGCCGCCTTCTGCTCGTCGCTCCACATCACCGCCGATGTCTTGAACGCGTGTTCGAGCAGCTCGCAGTCGAACAGATGGTTCATGAACGTAATCGTGTCGGCGAAGGCGGCCGTCGGAATCAGCCCATCGAGCAACCCCGGATAGTTGTTGGCGATGAGATGCTGCTGCATCGATCCACCGGAGCGTCCGCTTCCGATCGTCCATCGCGGGGCGCCGAACTCCTCGATGAAGTGCTCCTTTACCATCATCATCGTCTCGACCGAGATGACGTCGCCGCAATTCGTGCCGAAGGAGTTCAGCGAAGACGAGGCGAGCGCATAACCCTTCGCAATTCCGTAGTCACCGAACTGTGTTTCCTCGAGGAAGCTCCTGTTGCCCGCAAGGCCCCCGAGACTGCGTCCCTGGTGATATCCCGCCTGGCATCCTGGGCCGAAGCTGTAAATCAGCCGCCCGTTCCAGGCGCCGTTGTTCTGCGCCAACGGGGTGGGCAGCGGCGCGCCCGGCTCGTGCAGGAACGCGATCACGTACACCGCGCGATTGATCGTCCCCATCTCACGGCGAACGATGTACGGCACCGTTTTGCCGTCGAGCGTCGTCGTCATGGCGAGGTCGGCGGGCTTCGGGCCGTTCGGGTTGAACGGCTTGAAGGGATTGGGCTGCTGTTGCTGTGCCTGCGGTACGTCGGCGCCCGGCTGTACGGCGACGTTGCTTGGACCTGACGGCGCGGCGTTCGAGCGGTAGAAATAGTCGACGCGCGTGCCCACGCTGCAATCAGCATCGAGCGGCTGGCCGAAGCCGAACGCTTGCGTCTCGCAGATGAACGGCGCCTGATGTGGGCCACCCATTACGGGTCCTGCAATCGGATGGTTCGTCAGCGCCAGCGTAACCGCAGCCTTCTGGCCTTTCGCGCCGGCCGCCACCTCGCTCCTGCCGATCGGCAGGTCCTTGAGCAGACCGACGAACGTGTTCGGATGCGGCGACAGTTTGAAGTCAGCGCTCACATCGCGTCCGTCTACTGTGACCGCGAGCTTGTCAGCAGCGATCGTCGCCGGCACCGTCACCTGCACCAGCACGTCTCCGCCGCTGATCAAATCAGGACGAGTGGAGACGGTCTTGAGCTCAAAACCATTCTTCGAGGATTGAGCCGTGGCGAAAGAGGTGAAGAGAAGCAGGAAGGCAATCGCGGCCGTGATTTTCATGGCCGCCATTGTAAGGCGGGTGCGGCGGGTAAGGCGGGGGTCAGGCGAGTGAGGGCACCTCGGCCCCACTCGCCCTTCCCGGCCTGGCTAGAATTGCGTCCGGAAGCCGAACTGCAGCATCCGCGGCTGATACGCCAGCGTCGTGCTCGCCAGCGGCTTGCCGAACTGCGCGTTCGACTCGTTGATGGTGAACGATTCGAAGTTCGCGCGGTTGAACACGTTGTACATCTCGAAGATGCCGTCGATCTTCACACGCTGGCTCACCGAGAAACGGCGCTGGACGCGCATGTCCACGCGATGGATCGGTGGGTTGTTGAAGCTGTTGCGTTCGATGAGCGTGCCGTTGGCGCGGAGACGGCCGCCGGTGCTGCCAACCGAGCGAGCGTCAAAGCCGGAGGTCGGCGTCGAGTAGCCGTTGTCGCCGAAGATGTAGAGGCCGCTCACCTGCAGGCCCGCGGGCGCCTCCCAGATGCCGTTGAACGTTGCGCGGCTGCGCTGTGCACCGGTCACATACCACTTGTTCTCAGAGATATCTTGCGCGAGAGTGATCGGCGTATCGCAGACTACTCCGCGTCCCGGCTGGACCGATGCCGGATACTGGCAGTCGGGGTTGAGCGGTAGCTGATCGAATTGCCAGTTGCGCGCGTACGAGTACGTCGCCGACGCCTGCCAGTGGTTCGCCATCCGCTTGGTAAACGCCGTCTGCAGCGCGTGGTAGTTCTGCTGATCATCCGAGCGCAGCATGGTGATATTGCCCCAACCCGGATACGGACGATTGATGTAGTTGGCCGCCGCCTGACCGCCGACGAATGGATACGGCGCGCCGGTTGCCGGGTTGAACGCGAGGTTGATGTTCCGCGTCGTGAACAGTTCGCGGTCGCCGGTGTAGACCCAGTCGGCCTCGAATGACATTTGCGGGCCGAGCTGACGCGCGACCCCAAGCGATGCCTGGTGGCTCCAGGGATCGACGAGATCATTGGCGGAGAAGTTCGACGTGCTGTGCCGCAGATTGCACGTCGGCGACGCCGGGTTCGGCTGCGACGAGCAGAGCAGCGCCTTCGCCTGGTCGTAGGTGGGTGCCGGGCCGTTGAAGGGGTTGACGGCGAAGTCGGGTCGGCCGTCGTTATTGACGGTCATCGCGATTTGCTGGACGTAGCGCAATGTGAAGAGCGGCGGCTGCCCCGTCCCCTCGCTGAAATACCTGCCGTAGCCGCCGCGCAGCACGGTCTTGTCGTTCAGCGAATAGGTGAACCCGAGGCGCGGCGCGAAGTTGTTCAGATCGTTCGGCCGGTTGGCGTGGATGAACGGCTCGAAGCCGACCCAGTTGACGAATTCGCCGATGTTCGCGTCGTAGCGCATGCCGAGGTTCAGCGTCAGCTTGCCCGTCGCATGCCAGTCGTCCTGCGCCCACCAGGCGACAACGTGACGCGGCGCGTACTCGGTGAAGCCGTTATTCCCGGTCGGCCGCGAAAATGGCGAGCTCGCCATCGCCACGTTCCGGAGATATACCGTCGTCACCGGCGACAAGGGCGCGAGGTTCCACGTCGTCACGTCGTTCACGTCGACGACGACCTGGTTCTGAATCACGTCGGGCGACAGCGTGCCATTGTTCGCGGTGAGCTGTCCCATGCACGTCTGGCACGTGTCTTCCCAGGTGAAGTCATGCATGTACTCGCCGCCCAGCTTCACGTCGTGGCGTCCGCGCTTGTTGAACGAAGCGGTAAAGCTGTCCTGGATGTCATAGTCCTCTTCGCGGATGTTCTGCGGCGTAATCGCATGCGTCTGGCCGAGCGTGAAGCCGCGCAGGTTGATCACCGGCGCGCCGAAGCCTGACGTCTGGCCGATGAGGCTGCCCGCGTTCTTCACATGCGCGAACTGGTTCCAGTGGAACAGCGAGTGGCCGCCCTTGATCTCGTTCACCATGCGGCTGTTCAGCACCTGCGTAAACGTCGCGAACTCCTGCTCGGAGCGGCGGTTGGTGCCGATGGCGGATGCCGGCGTGCGATCCGATCCGCCCGTATAGCGCGAGTCGTACGGGATGCGGTTGTCGTAGCGATTGCCGCGCAGCGACAGACGCGTCTTCGGCGAGAACTGGAAGTCGAAGCGGCCGGCTTCGGTGTCCTGGCGGCGCACACCCGTCAGCGTGCCGTTGAACTTGGGATATGGCGTAGCGTAGACGTACGTCTGCGGCTCGCGTTCGTACTCGTAGCTGGCGAAGTAATGGATGCGATCCTTCTTGATCGGGCCGCCGAACGTCGTGCTGATCTGCTGATCCTGATACGGCAGCACTACATGCGCGACTGGATCTTTCGCATTGAACTTGTCGTCGCGGAAGTACCCCGAGAACGTGCCGGTCGGCGTGTTGGTGCCCGACTTGGTGATGGCATTCACCTGCACACCGCTCGAGCGTCCCTGCGATGCATCGAACCGGTTGGTGACGAACTCGAACTCACCGATCGAGTCGCGGCTGTAGCGCGGCTGGCCGAAGCTGAGGGCCACCTGGTTGGTGACCTGCTGTCCATCGAGATTCAGCTGGAACGTGATGTTGACGCTGCTGGAACCGATCGGCGTCTCGGCCACCGCGTTCTGGCGGCTGCCCGGCGCGAGCAGTGTCAGATCCATGAAGTTGCGGCCGTTGACCGGCAGCTCCGACATCTGCTTCGGATCGATGTTCGCGCCCAGCGATGACTGGCTGGTGTCGATAAGCGGCGCTTCGCCGGTGACCGTCACCGATTCCTGCAGGGTGGAGGGCGCCAGCTGCAGGTTGATGACCGCCGTTTGATTGACGAGGAGGTCGATCTCGCGCGTCACCGTGCCGAAGCCGGTGAGCTCCGCACTGACCTTGTGCACGCCGACGCGTACCGGAATTCGATAGCCGCCGCGCTCGTCCGTCACCGCAACGAAGGTGTTTCCCGTCGCCACGTGCGTCGCCGTCACCGTCACGCCCGGCAGCACCCCGCCGGTCGAATCTGAAATCGTCCCGCTGAGGATTGCTTCCTGCGCAAACGCAGCAAGCGGAGCGAGCACCAGCACCACGACCGCCGCCAGGCGGAAACACATTTTCATTGTCATCCTCCGCCGAAAGCTCTGGTTGTCCCTGGAAGTGGGGTAACCCTACCAGAGAGGCGGATAGGACGCTATAGAACTTTGGGAATTACGGGAATCAGGAGAATTACGGCGGCGGTGCGATAGGTGCGATGGGTGCGATGGGTGCGTCCGAAGGTGCGAAAGTGCGACGGTTCGCGGCTGCTGGCGAACCAGCGAACCGCGAACCGTCGAACCACCGATTCTCTAAAATTGCGTTCGGAAACCGAACTGCAGCATACGCGGCGAGTAGGCCGTCGTCGTGCTGGCATTCGGCTGACCGAAGCGCGCGTTCTGCTCGTTCAGCGTGTACAGCGTCGGATCGAAATTCTTCCGATTGAACACGTTGAACACCTCGAAGATGCCGTCGATCTTGAACTTCTCGGTGAAAGAGATCCGCTTCTGCAGCCGCATGTCGACGCGGTGCATCGCGGGCAGCGTCACGGCGTTGCGCTCGATCACCGTGCCGTTGGCGCGCAGCCGGCCCTGCGCCGACACCTGGCCCGAGGCGCCCTGGTTCAGGACGTCGATGCCCGACTGCGCGGTCGCGTTGCCGTTGTCGCCGAAGATGTAGAGACCCGAAAGCTGGATCCCGTACTTCGCTTCGTAGATGCCGTTGAACGTCACACGGTTGTGCTGATCGCCGGTGGTGTACCAGGCGTTCTCGGCCACGTAGTCCGGCAGCGTCACCGCCACATCGCACCGATACACACCCGAACCTGCCACCGTCGTCACCGGATACTGACAACCCGGGTTGAGCGGCAGCTGATCGAACTGTCGCGTGTTGGACAGCGTGTAGCTCGCCGACGCCTGCCAGTGATTCGACATGCGCTTGGTGTACGCCGTCTGCAGCGCCTGGTAGTTCTGCTTGCCGTCGCTGCGGTTCATCTGGATGGTGCCCCATCCCGGGTACGGGCGGTTGATGTAGTTGGCCGCCGCGGTACCGCCCACGAGCGGATACGGCAGGCCCGTCGCCGGGTTGAACGCGACGTTGATGTTGCGCGTGTTCAGCTGCGCACGGTCACCCGTGTACACCCAGTCCATCTCCAGCGAGGAGGTGCTGCCGATCTGGCGCGCGAAGCCTACTGACGCCTGATGGCTATACGGATCCACGAGATCCGGCGCCGCGAAGTTCTGCGTGCTGTGCCGCAGGTTGCACGTCGGCGAGGCGGGATTGGGCTGCGAGGAGCACAGCTGCGCCTTCGCCTGATCGTAGGTCGGCGCCGGCCCGTTGAACGGGTTGACCGCGAAGTCGGGCCGACCGTCGTTGAGAACCGTCATTGCGATCTGCTGCACGTAGCGCAGCGTGAAGAGCGGCGGCTGCCCCGTCGCCTCGCCGTAGTAGATACCGTAGCCGCCACGGATGACCGTTTTGTCGTTCCACGCGTAGTTGAAGCCGAGCCGCGGGGCGATGTTGTTCAGATCGTTCGGGCGGTTTCCAGCAATGAACGGCTGGAATTCCACCCAGTTGACGAACTCGCCGATCTGCGCGTCATAGCGCACGCCGAGGTTCAGCGTCAGCTTGTTGGTCGCGTGCCAGTCGTCCTGTGCCCACCAGGCGACCACGTGGCGCGGCGCGTACTCGGTGAATCCGTTGTTCCCCGTCGGCCGCGAGTATGGCGAGTTCGTCATGGCGACGTTGCGGATGTACTGCGTGGTCACCGCAGACAGCGGCGCCAGGTTCCACGTCGTCACGTCATTGACGTCCCTGATCATGTCCTGGATGACCGCAGCCGACAGTGCGCCATTGTTCGCCGTGTACTGACCCATGCAGGTCTGGCACGTGGTCTCCCAGGTGAAGTCCTTCATGTACTCGCCGCCGAGCTTCATGTCGTGGCGGCCCTTGGCGTTGTACGACATCGTGAACGCGTCCTGGATGTCCCAGTCCTCTTCACGGATGTTCTGCGGCGTGATCGCGTGCGTCTGGCCGAGCGTGAAGCCACGCAGCAGAATCACCGGCGCTCCAAAGCCCGAGGTTTGACCCACGAGGCTGTTGGCGTTGTTCACGTGCGCGAACTGATTCCAATGAAAGAGCGAGTGACCGCCCTTGATTTCGTTCACCATGCTTTGGCCGAGCACCTGCGTGAAGCTGCCGAACTCCTGCTCGCTGCGGCGATTGGTGCCGATCGCCGAAGCCGGCGTGCGATCCGATCCGCCGGTGTAGCGCGAGTCGTACGGAATCCGGTTGTCGTACCGGTTGCCGCGCGCGGTGAGGCGCATCTGCGGATTGAACTGGAAGTCGAAGCGGCCCATCTCCGTATCCTGACGACGGGCACCGCTGACGGTCGTGTTGAACTTGGGGTACGGCGTGTTGTAGACGTAGGTTTGCGGCTCGCGCTCGAACTCGTAGTTCAGAAAGTAATGAATGCGGTCTTTGATGATCGGGCCACCGAACGTCGTCGAGAGCTGCTGGTTCTGATACGGCAGCACAACGCCCGCCACCGGATCCTTGCCGTTGAACTTCGAATCGCGGAAGTAGCCCGAGAACGTCCCTCCCGGCGTGTTCGTGCCCGACTTGGTGATGGCGTTCACCTGGATGCCGCTCGAGCGGCCCTGCGCCGCATCGAAACGATTCGAGACGAACTCGAACTCGCCGATCGCATCGCGGCTGAAGCGCGGCTGGCCGAAGCTCAAAGCAACCTGGTTAGTGACCTGCTGCCCATCCAGATTGAGCTGGAACGGAATGTTCGAGCTCGTCGAGTTGATCGGCGTCTCCGCAACCGCGTTGGCGCGGCTGCCGGGCGCGAGCAGCGTCAGGTCCATCCAGTTCCGCCCGTTGACCGGCAGCTCCTGCATCTGGCGGGGATCGACGTTGGTGCCGAGCGAGGACGTGGTCGTGTCGACCAACGGCGCTTCACCGGTTACGGTCACCGACTCCTGAACGGTGGATGGCGCCATCTGCAGGTTCAGCACGGCCGTTTGTCCGACGAGCAGTTCAACCTGGCGCGTCACGGTGCCGAAACCTGGGAGTTCCGCGTCCACCTTGAACATCCCCACGCGAACCGGGATGCGGTAGCCGCCCTTTTCATCCGTCACGGCGACGAAGGTGTTGCCCGTTGCCGTGTGCGTCGCGGTAATCGTCACGCCGGGCAGCACACCGCCCGTCGAGTCAGTGACCGTGCCACTGAGGGTCGCCTCCTGCGCGAAGGCGCCGAGCGGCAACATCGCGAAAAAGGCGAGGGCCAGTAGGACCCGCCTGATACTAGTCACGTACATTCGTCTCTCCTTGGAAACCGAACCGTGCTGAAAGAAGCCCACCTTTGTAACTGACGGCGGTCCGCAACGTCAAGCAAACCTCGGACTCAAATTCGCGCTATGTTATTGGCCGCTTTAAACATCTGCCGGTCGAACCATCCAGCGGCTTGAACGGATATCCGGTTTTTTGGAGGGCACCGCTTTGAAGGGAGAGACTGCGATGAATCGCTTCGCGGCTATCGGACTTGTTGTAGTGGCGAGCGTGCTCACAGTTCCTGTCGCGGCGCAACAGAAGACCCCGCCTTCACTGGAGGTCCGCGCACTCTCCACGAAAGCGGAATTCGTCAGCGGCGGTGACGTACTTCTTCAGGTCGAGGGGCCAGCGAACCTCACTGCGAAAACTCTCCGCGTGATGGTCAATGGCAAGGACGAGAGCGCGGCCTTCAAGCCAGCCGCTGGATCGAAGGGTGTGGTTGGACTCGTCACCGGGTTGAACGTCGGCTCGAACTCGATCCAGGCCTCAATACGCGGCAGCAAGGCGACCGCTCAGTTGACGGTGATCAATCATCCGGCCACCGGCCCTGTGCTCTACAGTCCGCATCAGACGCCGTTCGCCTGCGAGACGGATGCGGTCGGCCTCGGCGCGCCGCTCGACGCCGACTGCTCCGCCAACACGAAGGTGGAATACTTCTATCGTTCGACGTCGGCACGTAGCGGGGGTGGAGCACAAGGCGACCTTGCCGCGGCCGACAACGCGAATGGGTTCGGCGGGCGCGGTGGGCAGCCGAATCCATTCAAGCCGCTCGATCCGAACGGTCCCCGTCCGACCGACATCGCGATGACGACGACGACCGAGGGCAAGACGGTGCCGTACATAGTTCGCCGCGAGATGGGAACGATCAACCGCGCGATTTACTCAATCGCGTTTCTCCACGAACCTGGCACGCCGCTGCCCTCACCATGGAATACCAATGCGGCGTGGAATGGACGGCTTGTCTATACCTTCGGCGGCGGCGTGGCGTGGGGATATCACCAGGGGCGAACGATCGGTGGGCTTAACGGTCAGCGAAGCAATCTGGAAGATGGACAGCTCGGCGACTTCCCGCTGGCGAAGGGCTTCGCGGTGGCCGGCGGTTCGTTGAACGTGTTCGGCACCTACGCCAACGATGTCGTCTCAGCCGAGACAATGATGATGGTGAAGGAGCACTTCATCGAAGAGTACGGTCCGATCAAGTGGACCATCGGCAGCGGCCGCTCGGGCGGTTCGATGCAGCAGCACGCGATCGCCAACAACTATCCCGGCCTGCTCGACGCAATCGTGCCGACCGCGAGTTTTGCGGACGTGATGACCTTTCAGACTGCACTGCTCGACTGCGAGCTGCTGGACCACGCGATGACCGTATCGAAGCAGCCGTTCACCACGGACCAGAAGACCGCGGTGTCGGGGTTCAGCCACTGGGATTACTGCACGAACAACAAGCTGCGCTATGCGGCCGTCGCGGCGGACAACAACTGCGACCCGCAAACGGTTCCACTGCCGACGCGGTTCGATCCGGTGAAGAAGCCGGACGGCGTCCGCTGCACGTATCAGGACGCGTACTCCAGCGTATACGGCAAAGACCCGAAGACCGGCTTCGCGCGCCGGCCGTTCGACAACACCGGCGTGCAGTACGGACTGAAAGCCTTCAACGACGGCAAGATCAACTTCAACCAGTTCCTCGACATCAACCGGCTTGCCGGCGGCCACGACCTCAACGGCAACATCGTGTCGGAACGGACAGTTGCCGATCAGGAAGCGCTGCGCATCGCTTATGAGAGCGGACGCGTCAACGATGGAGCGCATGGACTGGCGCAGATTCCGATCATCGATATGCGGCCGTACACGGAGGGGCCGGGCGGCAACGTGCACGACACCTTCGACGGCGTGATGGCTGGCAATCGCATCAACGCGGCTGGTGGCGGCAACCGCATCGCGCGTGTTTATGACGAAAAGGTGAACGTCACCAAGGCGCAGGACGACAACCTGGAAATCCTCGACAAGTGGCTGGCGGCGGTCGCGAACGATGCGGCGCCGGGAACGCAGCGTGAGAAGGTGCTGCGCAACAAGCCTAGCGGTGTCGCCGACTCGTGCTTCACGGAGAAACTGGAAGAGATCAAGGATCCGGCGAAGTGCGCGTCGATGTTCCCCGTCTACGCCAATCCGCGCCTTGTCGCCGGTGGGCCGGCGACCGGCGATGTGTTCAAGTGCGAGCTGAAGCCGATCGACAAGAGCGACTACAAGCGCCCGGTGACCGACGCGCAGCTTGCACAGCTGCGCAGCGTGTTCCCGCAGGGGGTCTGCGACTACTCGAAGAAAGGTGTCATGCAGCGTCCGTCGTCGGGCGTGTGGCAGTCATATCCGCCGTCAACAGCGGCGACGACACGGTAGAATTTCTGCGGTTTTCGGATTGGAGGATTTATGTCGCGAAGGTTAGGGTTGGCGGTGTTCGTCGCTGGTCTGTTTGCGGTGGCGGGCGGCCAGGTCGCCACACAACAGCTCCCCCCCGGCTTCGTCGATCCGAAGCCGATTCTCGACGCCGCGGTGAAGGCGATCGGGAATGACAAGCTGAATTGCGTCACCATCGCGGGCGAAGGCTACAACGGCGCCGTCGGCCAGCAGAAAGAAGCCGGCAAGAACGTCGACTGGCCTCGTCCGGACAAACTTGGGAACTACGTGCGCACGATGAACTGGCAGGCGAAGACGATGAAAGAGGAGTTCGATCGCAAGCCGGGTCTGACACCCGCCGCGTGGAAGTACGGCATCGGCTGGCTCGACGGTCCGTTGCAGACGCAGACGCATCAGATCTTCATGCTCAACGCGTCGGGCCCGAAGCCATACGCGTGGCACATGGATGGCGCAAACGGCCAGCCGGTCCCGAACGAGCCGGACGTCGCCGAGGTCTTCCCCGTGGAGCTGTGGATGAACCCGCACGGCTTCCTCAAGGCCGCACAGATGCCGGGCGCGAATCCGAAGGCGACCTGGCGGTGGGAGCTCGGTGAGATGGGACGCGACGGTCTGACCGTGATTCCGGAGATCACGAACGTCGTGCAGATCACGGCGCCCGGCGGATTCAAGATCGACGCGACGATCAACAAGGAGCACATGCTCCAGCGCATGCACACGACCGTGCCCGACGACCTGCTCGGCGACCTGAACTACGAGCACGAGTTCACCAACGAGAGCTACATCGACATCGGCAACGGCATCAAGTTCCCCACCGGCTGGCACTCGCACGAGGGGCTCGATGACAACTTCAACTCGCAGACGATCAACGCCGGCCACAACGCGTTCGGCGGCACGATGAAGGACGTCAAGGCGAACGTCTGCCCCGACCCGGTCACCGTGCCTGACAACGTCCGCAACTACCAGCCGCAGATCAACCCGACGATGACCAAGCTCGCTGATGGCGTGTATTCGTTCGAAGCGGGCAACTACAAGAGCATCGCCGTCGAGTTCCCGCGCTGGATTGCCGTGTTCGAGGCGCCGCGCAGCGAGGACTTCAGCATCCGCGTCGTCGAAGCGGTCGCCAAGCAGATCCCGAACAAGCCGATCCGGTATCTCATCAACTCGCACCAGCACTCCGACGCCGCCGCTGGCCTGCGCGTCTACTCGCACATCGGCGCGACCTTCATCACCTCGTGGCACAACTACGACTACTACCGCCACGACGTCATTAACTACGTGCCGCGCACGATGCGGCCGGATATGGTGTCGCAGTGGCCGCCGACCGAGCTGGCCGAGGGCTACTACTGGGAGGCGGTGCGTGAGAACTACACGCTCGAGGACCAGGGGCGCGTGATGCACATGTATTACATCAACCCGCTGCAGCACGCGGAGGGCATGCTCGTCGCGTATCTGCCGAAGGAGAAGATGCTCATCGAGAACGACATCGTCAACACCAACAACCCGATGCCGGCGATGCCGACGCGCGACATGACGTCGCTGCGCAACAACGTGCGGGCCCTGGGCATCGACGTGCAGACGATCGTGCCGATCCACGGCAAGCCGATGCCGTGGAGCGACTTCACCAAGCTGTTCCCGGCGCAGCCGCGTCAGACCGCGTCCGCTAACTAACCGCGGGATCCTTCAATCTTCGATTTTTCGATCTGGTGATCGATGTGCACATCGATCGCCAGATCGAGAATTGAAGATCGAAGATGCACATCTTTATGACAAACATCCTCAAGACCTGCGTTCTCGTCGTCGGAGCTGCTCTGGCCCTGGCGACGCTCGTCTCGCCTCCGACAGAAGCGCAAACGCCGGCTGCGGGTGCTGCCGTAGCCCTCACCAACGCGCGCATCATCGACGGCACCGGGCGCCCGCCGATCGAACGGGGGACGCTCGTCATCAGCAACGGCCGCATCACCGCCGTGGGTCCGGCCTCAACGGCGATTCCAAACGGCGCGCAGCGCATCGACGCGAGTGGCAAGACGATCGTGCCGGGCTTCATCAACGACCACGCGCATTTGAACGTCGATCGCGGCGCGACGCTGCCCGTCCGTGACGATCTGATCCGCCGTCTGAAGGTCTACGCGGACTACGGCATTACGAGCACCGTCAGCCTCGGGTCGACGCAGGCCGACGAGCTCGAGGGCTTCAAGCTGATGGCGGAGCAGGACCGCGTCGGCCTCGATCGCGCGCGGCTCTACACGGCGGGGTTGAACGCCATCGGCAAGACGCCGGAGGAGGCGCGGCAGAGCGTCGATCGCCTCGCCGATCTGCACGCGCAGGTGATCAAGTTCCACATCAACGGCAACCCGAACGACATGAACCGCCAGACGTGGAGCGCGATCATCGACGAGTCCCACAAGAAGGGGCTGAAGGTCGCGGTGCACATCTTCTACATCAAGGACGCGGAAGCGGCCATCGACGAAGGCGTGGACATCCTCGCGCACAGCATTCGCGATCAGGATGTGACGCCGGCCCTCATCGCGAAGATGAAGCAGAAGAACGTCTCGTACATCCCGACGCTGACGCGTGATCTCTCCGTCTTCGTCTACGAGACCCCGCCCGACTTTCTCAAGGAGCCGTTCTTCCAGCGCGGCATGTCGCTCTACAGGGAGCAAGTGCCAATCGTCACCTCACCCGAGTTCCAGGAGAAACTGAAGAAAGACCCCAACACCGAGGTCATCCGGAAGGCGCTCGCTGAAGCCAACAAGAACCTGAAGACCCTCAGCGACACGGGCATCACCATCGCGATGGGGACCGACAGCGGCGTCGCCGGTGCCGGCAACGTCGGCCGCTGGCAGGGCTATTTCGAGCAGGTCGAGATGGAGATGATGAACAAGGCGGGCATGTCGCCGATGAAGGTGCTCGTCGCCTCCACCGGCGATGCCGCGAAGGTGATGGGGCTGAAGAACGTCGGCACGCTGCAGCCGGGCAATTGGGCCGACCTCGTCGTGCTGCGAGCCAATCCCCTGGAGAACATCCGCAATACCCGGACGATCGATTCCGTCTGGATCGGGGGCGCTAAGCTCGCCGACGTCCAGCCAGCGACGGCGACGCAATAAGTCAGCAGTGGGTGCCACCCACCAACCAGCTCAGGGCAACGTTAGCGCCAGATACTCTCCCGAATAGCCGCCGTTGCCAACAATCTGACTGATCGCGACGACGATGTACTGCTTGCCGTCGACGCTGTAGGTCATCGGCGATCCGCTCTGCGGCGCAGCCATGAGTACCGCACCTACTTCCTTCCCCGTCTTCTTGTCGTAGGCGCGAAGCATCGCGCCGCGCGGATGCTCGGGCGTCGTTGTCGTCTGTACGTCGCCGCTGATGACCAGCGTCTTGGTCACGAGCAGTCCGACGTTGCCGTTTTGCCCCGTCTTCGGAATGTTGACGCCCTTCAGCGCTGGATGGTTACGCACGTTGTCCGGTGTGTCGCCGTGCGGCGTCTGCCACAGCAGATCGCCTTTGTCGAGATCGATCGCCGCGATTAATCCGTACGGCGGCTTGACGAGCGGCAGCCCCTGCACGTTGAGAGGCGGGATTGCCGGCGTGCCCGGTGCCGCGGGCGGCGGACCCGGCAGATCTTCACGAGTGCGATAACCGGAATCGGCCGCACAGCAGTCGCCAGGCCCCCACGCCTCGCCGAACGGCTGGCCCTTCGTTCCGCGCAGGTAGCGGATGTCCGAGCCGAACTCCTTCGGCGGCTCAGTGAGTCCAAGCGTAGCGACGGCGGCGTTGGCGGCCGGCGCGAACGCGATGTGCAGCTCGGGATCGTAGGCGCCGCCCGTCCAGTTGGTGCCGCCGATGCCGTTGCCGATGTACGCGGTGCCGAGCCAGCCGGTCGATTCAGCGACGCTCGGAGGATTAAACATAGGGCCGAACTTGTAGCGCTCCGTCAGCTTCATTGCCTGCGCGCGCAACTCCGGCGTGAAGTCGATCAGATCGTCGGGCACCTTGATGAACTGACGCGCGTAGGCAGGCGGTTTGGTCGGGAACGGCTGCGTCGGCGACGTCTTCTCGCCCGGCACGGTCGACTGCGGCACGGGGCGCTCCTCGATCGGCCACACGGGTTTGCCCGTGACCCGATCGAAGACATAGAGGAACGCTTCCTTGCTCGGCACGGCCACGGCCTTGATCGCCTGCCCATTGACCGTGATGTCCGCGAGAAGCGGTGCGGACGAGACGTCGTAGTTCCATACCGGGTGATGTACGAATTGGAAGTGCCACTTGCGCTGGCCGGTCTTGAGATCGACGCAGACAAGGCTTTCCGCGAACAGGTTGTTCCCCGGGCGATGTCCGCCGTAAAAGTCTGCGGTGGGCGTTTCCACCGGCAGGTAGACGAGGCCGAGATCCTCGTCAACGCTGATCTCGCTCCAGACGCCGACGTTGCCGTTCTGCGCCCACGACCCGTTCTCCCACGTCTCGCTGCCGAACTCGCCGGGACGGGGAATGGTGTTGAACTGCCAGAGCTTCTTGCCGGTGCGCACGTCGAAGGCGCGAACGAGTCCCTTCGTGTTGTCGTGCGTCTTGATGGCGCCGCCTTCGCGGAACGATGAGCCGATGATGGCCACGTCGCCGGCGATCGCCGGGGTCGAGTGCACCCCGATCTCGCCGGTCTCGAGATCGATCTGCTGCTCGTTGCCATGCACGACGCCGACCTTCAGATCGACCAGGCCATCCTTGCCGAACGATTTCACCGGCGCGCCGGTCTTCGCGTCGAGCTCGGCGAGGCGATAGCCCTGGGTGACGTAGACGATGCGGTCGTCGCCACGACCATCGGTCCAGTAGGACAGACCGCGGCCCGAGAGCTGGCGCGGCGCGACGCCGGCGCGTTTCCCTTCGCGAACGCTGTGCGACCAGATCAGCTCGCCCGTCTTCGCGTCGAGTGCGACGACGGAGCGGCGCGTCCCGGCCGTCGCGTAGAGCACGCCCTTCACCATCAGCGGCGTACCTTCGAGCTTGTATTCGGGGAACGGTCCGAAGGCATCGGTCTTGAACCGCCACGCCACCTGGAGCTTGTTGAAGTTCGCGGCGTTGATCTGATCGAGCGGCGAATAGCGTGTGCCCTTCAGATCGGCGTTGTAATGCGGCCACTCGCCGTTTTTCGTGGACGGCTGTGCCTGGCCGGCGAACTGCTGCGGCACCGGCGTGCCGACAAAGACTTGTCCCGATACGCTCGTCCAGGTCAGCGCAAGGATGGCGATCGCCAGCGCTGACAGGAACCCGACGACTTTCTGCGCCATGGAGGTTCCTCCGGTTGAAGTTGCCGGGAAGAATACCTCAGGCCGGCCGTTTCGGTGCCCAGTGCTGCAGAGCGTGTGGTTTGCTCTGTCCGACCCGCTCGCCGGCGAGGTGCTGCGCCGACGGTGCGTTCACCTTCGACAGCTGACCCTGGCGTGCGAGCCATTCGTAGGCAGCCTCGGGCGTCGGCACCTCACGCCCGCTCTGCTCGAAATGCGTGAAGGCTGCCTGATCCGAGAGGTGCAGCAGCTTTGGCATCGCCTTCAGATGCGCGCCGGAATTGCGGAATGCGCGCATCGCCGTGAGGTCTTCCCACACAGTGGCCGTCCACATGCCGCGCTCCGCGTCGTTGCTCGTCCATCCGCCCAGGTAGCCACGCGTCCGGCGCGCCTGCGCGATCGAGCGCAGCGAATGCAGCAGGAACTGCGGGAAGCGCCACGGGGAGGCGAGGTGCAGGCGCGTGATAGAAACTAGTGGCACCTGCATAGAATCCTCATATGCCTGCCACTCCGCAACTGTACAAATGGAATGACGTAAAGCTCGACACCGTGCGCGACGGCATCTCGCGCCGATTCATTGCGGGCGATCGCGAAATGGTCGCGCAAATCACGCTGAAACGCGGCGCCATCGTCCCCGCGCACTCGCACGAGAGCGAACAGCTGACCTATGTCCTCACCGGCGCGTTGAAGTTCATGCTCGACGGCGGCGAGATCACCGTCCGGGAGGGTGAGCTGCTCCGCATTCCGTCATGGATGCCGCACAGCGCCGAAGCGGTCGAGGATACCTTCGAACTCGACCTGTTCAGCCCGATCCGGCAGGACTGGATCGATGGCACCGACGACTATTTTCGGAAATAGTTGGTAGCTGGTAGCCCGAGTCACTGCACGCTGACAACCGAGATAACGGGCGACATCGTGTAGGTGCCGTTGCTCGTCTCGTGCACCGATTTGTCGCCGTCGAAGTCGATCGACATCGTCGTGGTCGTGTCGGCTGTGATGTCGAATTCACGATTCAGCTTTACCTCACCCGAGGGGATCGTTACGTTGGCACTGCGACCGCCCGTCGGTGGAGTGATCGACGCGCCGCAGGCATCACCGGTAGTAGGCGCAGCGCCGAAGTACAGGACGGCAGCCGTGACGATCAGTCGGATTTGCGTGTAGTGCCCTGTGGCCAGAGGGCCGGTGCCGAGCACATCCTGCACCGCTTGCAGCCTGGTCAAATCGCACGTCCGCGTCGTCCCGGCGGGGAACGGGAGCTTGGTCGGGACTCCGTCCGCGGTGCCCCCCTTGTACACGTCAACTTCGGAGAACGTGACCAGCACGGATGACGCGTCGACAAACGGACTGTCCTTCAACATCATCCGCATGGTTCCCGTCGCGCCGGACGGACCGGTACCGGAGCCACACCCGAGCGACAGCGCACACACGGCGGCGATAACGAAGGTATAAAGGCGCATCGCGAAAACCCTCCGCCGGGACTGGACGCAACAGGCACACCAGCGCGACCTCGCGGGGCAAATGCCGCACGTAGAGGGATTTGCGGGCGAACATCGAATGGCCCGTCAGGCCACCTCGCACGATTGCGAGGCGACGGTTTCAATGTTGTTTCTTAGTGGTGGACGCCGGGCGCTTCGTGGCCGGTGCGCGCCACGTAGTCGACATACGAGCCTGGGTAAATATGCGGCTTTGTTTCCACGCCGGACTCACCGCCCAGCTCGAGCACACGGCTGCTCAGGCCGCGCAGAAACGCCCGGTCGTGTGAGACAAACAGCATCGTCCCCTCGTAGTTGGCGAGCGCTTCGACGAGCATCTGCTTTGTGGCGAGATCCAGGTGGTTCGTCGGCTCGTCCAGCACCAGGAAGTTCGGCGGTTCGAGGAGCATACGTGCCATGACGAGGCGCGTCTTCTCGCCGCCGGACAAGGCGCGAATCTTCTTGTCCACGTCGTCGCCGGAAAACTGGAATGCGCCGGCGAGATTGCGCAGCACGCCAATCGATTCGTTCGGAAAGTCGTGCTGCAGTTGTTCTTCGATGGTGAGATCAGGATTCAGCACGTCGAGAGCCTGCTGCGCGAAGTAACCCATCTTCAGGCTGGCGCCAAGCTCCACGTTCCCGCCATCCGGCGTCACCGCGCCCGCCACTATCTTCAGCAGCGTGGACTTGCCCGCGCCGTTCTTCCCCATCACACACCAGCGTTCACCACGTCGGACATTCAGATTCAGATCGTCGTAGATCACGCGGCGTCCGTACGCCTTCTTCACGTGCTCGATAATGACGACCTGCTCGCCCGATCGCGGTGGCTGCCGGAAATCGAACTTCACGATGCGGCGCCGCTTCGGCAGTTCGATCTTCTCGATCTTGTCGAGCGCCTTGATACGGCTCTGCACCTGCGCCGCCTTCGCCGCGTGCGTCTGAAACCTTTCGATGAAGCGCTGCTCCTTGGCGAGCATCGCCTGCTGGCGGGCGTAGGCTGCCTCGCGGTTGGCCTCGCGAACGGCGCGCTCACGCTCGTAAAAGTCGTAGTTCCCGCTGTAGGCGGTGATCTCGCCGCCGTCAATTTCCGCAATCCTGCTGACGATGCGGTTCATGAAATCGCGGTCGTGCGACGTCATCAGCAGCGCACCGGCGAATGTCTTCAGGAAGTCTTCGAGCCAGACGATCGATTCGATATCGAGGTGATTGGTCGGCTCGTCCATCAGCAGAACGTCCGGGCGGCCGAGGAGCACGCGGGCCATGGCGACACGCATCTTCCAGCCGCCGGAAAGCTCGCCGACATCCCCCTCGATTCGTTCGTCGTCGAACCCGAGCCCGTGCAGGACTTCACGCGCCTGACTCTCGAGCGCGTACCCGCCGCTATGCTCGTACTCCTCCTGCACCTCACCGAACCGCGCGAGAATGGCGTCCATCTCCGCTGCGCGATCTGGATCGCTCATCGCATGCTGGAGGGCCTCCAGTTCGTGATGCAGATCGCCGACGCGTCCGCTGCCGGCGATGGCTTCGTCCAGCACTGAGCGGCCTGACATCTCTTCGACGTCCTGACGGAAGTAGCCGATCGTCAGCTTCTTGGGGACGGAGAGTTCCCCCTCATCTGGCGATTCCTCTCCCACGATCATTCGAAAAAGCGTCGTCTTGCCGGCGCCGTTCGGCCCGACCAGACCAACCTTCTCACCGGGATTGAGCTGAAACGAAGCGTCTACGAAAAGGAGCTGCTTTCCGTACTGTTTGTTAACGTGCGAAAGGGAGATCACGGCTCCTTGAGGGCATCCGCGATCGCGCGGCGCAGTTTCGCATCTTCAGGCATGACCTCGCTCGGGAAGAACGCGCGCACGCGGCCGTCCTTGCCGACGACGTACTTTGCAAAGTTCCAGGCGGGCAAATGGCCAGTCGCGCCGAGATAGGCATATACGGGCGACTGATCGCGGCCGGAATGCGTGACAACCTTCGAGAACATCGGGAACGAGACGTCGTACGTACGCTTGCAGAAGGTAGCGATCTCCTCGGCGGTGCCCGGCTCCTGCTCGCCGAAGTCGTTGCTCGGGAACCCGAGGACGGCAAAACCTTTGTTCTTCAACTCGCGGTGCAGCGCCTCGAGACCTTTGTACTGGGGCGTGTATCCGCAGTAGCTCGCCACGTTGACGACGAGCGTCACCTTCCCACGAAAGTCGCCCAGATCAGCAGGCTTGCCGAGCAGCGTTTGCGTCTTGATGTCATAGAGCGATGCCGGGCCGGCTGTGTTTACTGCGGCCGCGAGCGCGAAGACGGACGAGGCAAGGGCGAACAACTGCATGCGCATGGCCACAATCATGGCAGAAAAACCGGTTCATCGGAGGTTCATTTCTTCGGGCGTATAAGACGCTCGGAGGCTTGGTATGCGTCGACTCGCCCTTGCGATCGTCGTGGTTTGTCTTGCTCCCGTGCTTGCACAATCCGGTCTGACGTACCACGTCACCCATACTTACGATCTTGGCGGCGACGGCGGCTGGGACTACATCGTCCCGTCACACGACGAGCACCGCGTCTACATCGGTCGCACCAACCGCGTGATGGTCGTCGATGAGAATGACGGACGTCTGCTCGGTGAGGTAATGGGCATCAGGGGCGCACACGGGACAGCCATTGCGCTGGCGAGCGGCCATGGGTTCGCCACATCCGGCGACGATCAATCGATTGTGATGTTCGACCTCAAGAGCTTCAAGGAGCTCGCGCGGATACCTGCGGCCGAAGACGCGGATGCGATCGTCTACGACGCGCCGTCGAACCGCGTGTTTTCGCTGAACGGCGATGCGCATTCATCAACGGTTGTCGACGCCGCAGCCGGAAAAGTGGTGACCAACATTCCGCTCGGAGGCAAGCCGGAGTACGGTGCGTCCGCCGGTGATGGCAAGGTCTATGCGAACCTGACGGATGTCAGCGAGGTCGTGGAGATCGATGCGAAGAGCGCTGCGGTAACTCGTCGATGGCCCACGGAGCCCTGCAGACAACCCGTATCCATGGCGATCGACACGCGCCACCATCGCCTGTTCAGCGGCTGCCGCAGCGGCGTCCTTGCGGTCTCCGACTACCAGGCGGGCAAGGCGATCACGACCCTGCCGATAGGCATGGGAGTCGACGGCGCTGGGTACGACCCGGCACGCGGCGACGTCTTCGCGACCAACGCGGATGGTACGCTGACGGTCATTCATCAGGACAGCGCCGACAAGTACCACGTAGTCGGCAACCTTTCGACAGCGGTGGGATCCCGCAATATGGGCCTCGATCCGACATTGCACCGGATCTTCGTTGCAGCGGCTCTGTTCGCCCCTCCACCCGCGCCGATCGCGAGCGCGCCGCAGGGGCGCGGAGGGCGCGCCGCCGTAATGCCGGGAACGTTCAAGCTACTCGTGATCGAGCCTTAGCGCTGTCCAGCCATCGCTCGTGTGCGCGAAGCGCTGCACGTCGCCTTTCGCGAACGTCCCCAGATGCGCCTGCCAGACGAGATGCTCGACGACGATGCTGTCGCGTTCAATCCGCAGAACGTTGAACGCATTCGGCTCGCCGCGAACGCGTGTGGATGTCGCGGTGCCAGCTTCGACGACGATGGCGGATCGGCCGCCGACGTTGTAGCGCTTGGCGGTGGGGCCAGCGAACGTCACGTGCAGGTGGCCGGTCAGGAACACATCGATGCCTTCGCGGGCGAGCTGCTCGACAGCCTCCGGCCCCGGCCGCGCCCGCCCGAACGCCTTGCCGGCGTGCGGCTCGTCGAAGGGATGATGCGCGACAAGGACTGTGACCGCGGACCGATCTGCCTTCTGCAACACTTCACGAATCCGGCGCAGCTCGCGGCGTCGGATCCCGCCGCCGCCGATCGTGAACGACCGCGTCGTATCCGTGCCGATCACGACCAGCTCCCGATCGATGAAATGCGGCATGAGATTGTCGGTCATGTGGCGGCGGTAGCCGCCGAGCGGATTGAAGAACCGGGCGAACACATTGTGCAATGGCACGTCATGATTGCCCGGCACGATCAGTTGCGGTGCGGGCAATGAGGCGAGAAATTCGCGTGCCTCGGCAAACTGCCGTGCACGCGCACGCTGCGTGAAGTCACCCGAAACGGCAACGAGATCCGGCGCCAGGTCGTGCACGGTGTGACGCACAGCGTCAACGACCGCGCGATCGACACGGTCGAAATGGAGGTCCGAGAGGTGGATTACGGTTCGCATGACGGCACCCTTACACGCAGGGCGCGCGGACGGATCCGGAATGTCAACGGGTTGTCCAGCATCACCACTTCGCCATCAATCGACGCCCGTACACGCGGTGCCGCAGCGTCAACGGTCACCGCCTGCGCGGTGAACGATTCGAAACCCTGCAGCCGGCAGACGTCCGCGAAGATTGCCGCCAGGATCATCCGGGCGACTCCGCGGCGGCTCATGCCTGGCGCCATGCACACGTGCAGGCGCCCGCCCTCCAGCGCCTTCCTTCCGCCAAGCTCCAATCCACTCAGGTGGTACTCGTTGTTGCCGACGAATACGAAAGGTGTTCGCGCAGCGCGGCGGGTACCGTCAACGCCGAGCACGATCGGATGATGTCGATAGCGGCGCCAGACGCGTATCGCGGCGACACCATGCGCCATCCACTTCCCGCGCCCGATCCGCTGCATGGAGGCGCGTTCGGAAATAAGACTCGCGTACATCCCGATGCTGGCGTTGTTGATGAACGGACGACCGTTGACTTCCCCGACGTCAACAGCAATGGTGCGACCCGTCCCGATCACGTCGACCGCTTTCGTCAGGTCGGTTGGAATGTCGAGATCTTTCGCAAAATGGTTGAGCGTGCCCAGCGGTAATACGCCAAGTGCCGCGTCAGTGCCGACCAGCGCGGACGCGGCGGCGCTCACGGATCCATCGCCGCCGGCGGCGACGATCAGCGTCGATCCGCGCTCCACCGCCGCCTTCGCTTCGCTCGCAAACGACGCTCCGTCGGCGCGGTGAACGTCCGCGTCGCACCCGGCGCTGTGCAGCGCGGCGCGCACCTGTTCCTCGGCCGCTGCACTCTGTTTCCCCGCAGCCGGGTTTAAGAGAACGGTGACTCGCTGATAATACGACGCCATGGCGAAACGCAAATCCAGGAAAAGCCCACGCAGACTCGATGCCAGACCCGACACACTCGACTTCCGCGATCACATGTACGAACCGACGCTCATTGAGGTTCCAACGGAGCGCCCGCTCAGCGATTACCAGAAGACGCGGGTGCCGATTCTCGATCAGGGGCGGGAAGGGGCGTGCACGGGGTTCGGGCTCGCGACCGTCATCCATTACCTGCTTCGCAGCCGACGGGTTGTTCCCGATCGCGGCGAAGTAAGCCCGTGGATGCTTTACGACATGGCTCGCCGTTACGACGAATGGCCGGGCGAAAATTACGAGGGCGCCAGCGCCCGCGGCGCAATGAAGGGCTGGCACAAACACGGCGTCTGCGCGAAAGCAAACTGGCCGAAAGAAGACCGCGATTCCGATCGCTACCGCGTCCGTTTCGCGGAAGCGCTTCGCCGTCCGCTCGGCGCTTACCTGCGCGTCAATCACAAGGACGTCATCGCCATGCATTCCGCGATCAGCGAGGTCGGGATCCTGTACGCAACCGCCTCGGTGCACGACGGATGGAACGATGTTGGCCGCAACGGCGCCATTGACTTCACGCCGAAGTCAAGTGTGACCGGCGGCCATGCATTCGCCATCGTTGCCTACGACAGCGGTGGGTTCTGGATTCAGAATTCATGGGGACGCGACTGGGGCCGCAGCGGATTCGGCCACCTCAGTTACGACGATTGGCTGGCGCACGGAACCGACGTCTGGGTCGCGCGTCTCGGCGCGCCAATCGAATTCCGAGCGCACACGTCCGTTTCGCGCGGTGTTGGCGTCGCCGCCGGTGGATCGCGGAGCTATATGTTCTGCGATCTGCGACCGCACATCATCAGCCTTGGCAACAACGGTCTGCTGAGAACTGACGGAACCTATGGCACCTCGGTTGGTGATGTGAAGGAGATCTTTCAGCATGTCGCCCAGCAGGCGGACGATCGACAGCACCTGCTGCTCTACGCGCACGGCGGTCTCGTCGCGGAGGATTCGGCCATTCAGAAGGTTGCCGATCTGCGCGGGCCGCTTCTTGACGCGGGCGTCTATCCAATCTCACTCATCTGGAAGACGGACTTCTGGACAACCCTGAAGAACATCCTGGAGGATGCGATTGCGAGGCGGCGACCCGAAGGCTTCATCGATTCGTCGAAGGACTTCATGCTCGATCGTCTTGACGATGCGCTGGAACCGCTGGCGCGGACCATCGGCGGCAAGTCGCAGTGGGACGAGATGAAGGAAAACGCCATCGCCGCGAGCCAGCCTGGCGGCGGTCTCGCGCTCGTGGCCGACCTGCTGGCGGATTTGAAAAAACAATTTCCGGCGCTGCGCATCCACCTCGTTGGCCACAGCGCGGGCTCGATTCTGCACGGCGCGTTCGTTGAACGCCTTGCGGTCTTGAAACCTGAAATCGTTGATATCGAAACCTGCACGCTGTGGGCGCCGGCGTGCACGATGGACCTTTATCGCAATCAGTACCTGCCGTCGATCAAGAGCGGCCACATTCGGAACTTGGCGCTGTTCACGCTGACGGACAAGGCCGAACGTGACGACACGTGCGCGAACATCTACCACAAGTCGCTGCTCTATCTGGTGTCGAACGCGTTCGAGGCGGGGCTCGGCAAGGCGCCGTTCCTGCGAGAGCGCGAGGGCGAGCCGCTGCTCGGTATGGCGAAGTTCATCTCGCGGCTGCCAGCCGCGCAGCGCAATTTCGACTGGGTGCAGTCGCCGAACGACAACGCGTCGGGAGCGCTCGAGGCATCCACGTCGAAATCACATGGCGGCTTCGATGATGACCCGGCGACGCTGGCGTCGACGCTGGGGCGGATTGTCGGGAAGGGAAAGATCAAGGGCGCACGTTTTGCGCACCACTCGTCGGCGGCAGCGAATCGTGCGATTCGCGCCCCGTTGAACGCGACACCGGTCCAATCGTAGGGGCGGCCCCTCCTGCCTTCGCCAAGGCTACGGCGGGTCCACCGCAGCTTTGGCGGAGGTGGAAAGGTCTGCCCTACGGCTGCCTTTCAGCGATCGATTTTTCGAGAATTTCGATGAGCAGCTCGGCGCGCGCCAGCGGGTTCGGTGTTTCGAGCAGCTTCTCGCGATCGAGCTCGTCGATGTGTGACAGCTGGGACATGCCGTTGACCAGCCGTTCGTCGGAAATGTTCGCGGGGATGCCGACCAGTCCGGTGCGGCCGCCGGATTCCTTAATCAACTGCTCCAGCCTGACTCTTCGCGTATGCAACGCAGGCCGGTCGGCATCGCTGAGCGGATCGGTAATCGCGGTAACGTGCGCGATGCGATACGGCCGGCTCGCCTCTTCGCGCGTGATGCGGTACTTCGTCAGGGAGCCGAGCACAATGTTGTACTCACCGTTCGGCAGCTCCTCGACCTCGTTGATGACGCCCGCGCATCCGACCGGAAACACGGAGGGCGATCGCTCGTAGTCCTTCTCGTATCCCGGACGCAGCAGCACCATGCCGATGATGCGGTTGCCCTTGAGCGCGTCGGCGATCATCGCCTTGTAGCGCGGTTCGTAGATGTGGAGAGGAACCGACATGTCCGGGAAGAGCATCACATCTTCGAGCGGAAAAATCGGAATCGTCTCCGGCAGCGGTGTTTGCGGCGCGGCGATCGACGGGATAGCTATAATGGCGGCCGCTAGCATGGCGCACCTCATAAGGTGCGCCCCACCAATCCAACGGGAGTAACGCATGCGCAAAGTCGTCATGACCCTTCTGACCTTTGCTCTCGGCGCCGCTTTCGCCGTCGTGTTCATGAACGGGCGGGACGGCGTTGAGGGACAGGCGCAACCAGCCGCGGCAGCAGGCGGCTTTTCCGCCGTGGCCAACGCGGTCGGCACGCAGGATGTCACGGGACCCTATGAGGTCGTCAAGGGCTGGCCGAAGGACATCTCGACGCTGCCGGGCAACGACAAGTGGACCTACGGCGCCGGTGAGAGTGTCTTCGCCGAGAGTCCAAACCGTATTTACGGCCTGTATCGCGGCGAGCTGCCGAACATCAAACCGCCGAAGGCCGTCCGTCTGCCCCAGGTCGGACCGAGCATCAGCTTCCCGGTCGCGGGATTCTGGCGTGATGCCACGGTTGCATCACTGCCCGGCACCGGCGGCACCGATCAGGATGTGAGGAAGTGGCTCACGTCATGGGAAGGAATGGACGACGAGATCGGCATCAAGGGACCGCCCTACTGGAAGCTCGGCGTCGACGCGAAATGGGAAAACTGCCTCGTCATCTACGACGGTCAGGGCAACATCATCGAAACCTGGAAGCA
>Ga0075425_100000756_pt1 | contig 30675 bp, 35 predicted proteins | sample SoiMethybrSBSTD4_FD_75300 | JGI IMG/M metagenome (GOLD analysis project Ga0075425, IMG submission 75300) | Bulk soil microbial communities from a Populus tree surrounding site in Tennessee, USA - Soil MetaG P. TD hybrid SBSTD4 | ecosystem: Environmental > Terrestrial > Soil > Tree plantation... | reverse complement strand
TCTCGGAGAAGGTGATCACGGCGCTCGGGGGCTCGCCCTTCTTCAAGCCGGCGCCCGAGTCCTACGAGCTGCTGAATTCCGGCGTGGCCGACGGCGTGTTCTTTCCCTTCGAGTCGATCGTGTCCTTCAAGCTCGACAAGGTGATCGGCCAGGCGACGGTGTTCCCCGGCGGGCTCTACAGCTCCGCGTTCGGCTTCTTCATGAACGAGGACAAGTGGAGCAAGCTCGCCAAGGAGGACCAGGCCATCATCGAGAAGCACGCGGGCGAGTACGCCGCGCGCTCCAACGGCCAGTCCTGGGACAAGGCGGACAAGGTCGGGCTCGACGCCCTCAAGGCGGCCGGCGCCAACATCGTCACCGCCAACGCGCAGATGCAAGCCGAGGCGAAGAAGCGCTCCGCGCCGATCATCGGCGAGTGGATCAAGCAGGCGAATGACAAGTACAAGGGTCTCAACGCCAAGGCGGTGCTGGACGAGTTCCACGCCGAGCTCAAGAAGCTGTCAGCCGGCAAGTAGCCGGCCATCCCATTAACCTGGACTAAGATGAGGGCGCGGATAGAACCGCGCCCTTTTCATTCGTGACCCCGCCCGCCGAGCCCGTCTGGGAACGGCGCGCCGATGCCGTCCTCGGCATCGCCGCGTCGATCCTGCTTTTCTGCCTGATGAGCCTCACCTTCGCCGACGTGGTGGCGCGCTACCTGCTCAACCGGCCGATCCGCGGCGCCTTCGAGATCACCGAGCTCGGCCTGCTGGTGCTGATCTTCGCCGGCCTGCCGCTGGTGTCGCACGCCGACGAGCACGTCACCATGGACTTCATCGACCGCATCCTGCCCGGGCGCCTGCGCGACGCCTGGGTGCGCGTCGTGCACGCGCTGTGCGCCGCGATCATGTTCTTCCTCACCTGGCAGGTGTGGATCAAGGCCGGGCGCATCTCCTCCTACGGCGATACCACCGACGTGCTGCGCATCCTGGTCGGCCCGTTCGTCTACTTCATGGCGCTGATGATCGCGCTCACCGGAATGGTTCACGTCTTCAAGATCTGGTCGCCAGGCGCCGCGCGCGCCTCGCAGGCCACCGCCTAGCCGATGACCGAGTCGCTGGTCGGCCTGCTGCTGATGATGGTGCTCGCCTTCCTGCGCCTGCCGATCGCGCTATCGATGGGCGTGGTGGGCATCGTCGGCTACGCCTACATGCGCGACTGGAACTGGGCGGCGGCGTTCGCCACCGCGCAGACCAAGATCTACGAGACCGGACGCAATTACACGCTCTCGGTGATCCCGCTCTTCATCCTCATGGGCAACTTCGTGACGCGCGCCGGGATGTCGCGCGAGCTCTTCCGCACCGCCTACGCCTTCATCGGCCACCTGCGCGGCGGGCTCGCCATGGCGACCATCGTCGGCTGCGCGGGCTTCGGCGCGATCTGCGGCTCGTCGATCGCCACCGCCGCCACCTTCGCCAAGGTCGCGTACCCGTCGATGAAGCAGTTCGGCTATTCCGACCGGCTCGCCACCGGCGCCATCGCCGCGGGCGGCACGCTCGGCATCCTGATCCCGCCCTCCACCATCATGGTGATCTACGGGATCATGACCGGCACCAGCATCGGCCACCTGTTCGCCGCCGGCATCCTGCCCGGCATCCTCGCCACGGTGCTGCTCTGCCTCGCCGTCCAGTACATCACCTGGCGCGATCCGCAGGCCGGCCCGCGCGGCGAGCGGATGTCGTGGAAAGAGCGCTTCGCGACGCTGCAGGGCGTGGGCTGGTTCGCGGCCGTCGGCGTTGCGGTGATCGGCGCGACGTACCTGAAGTGGCTGCCTTCCGACGACGCCGCCGTGCTCGGCGCAATCGCGGTGTTCGTGCTCTCGCTCGTCTACAAGGGCGTCACCAGCGTGATCGCGCTGTTCGCGCTGGTGATGGGCGGCATCTACGGCGGCGTGTTCACCGCCGTCGAGGGCGCGGGCGTCGGCGCGTTCGGCGCGATGATCTTCGCGCTCGCGCGCCGGACGCTCACCTGGGAAGCGCTCTACGCTGCGCTGGTCGAGAGCGCGCGCACCACCTCGATGCTGTTCCTGATCCTGATCGGCGCGCTCATGTTCGCCGAGTTCGTCAACATCACCAGCATGCCCGAGGACCTGAAGCGCTTCATCGCCACGCTCGGCGTCAGCCCGGTCGTCGTGGTCGGCGCGATCATGGTGATCTATGTGCTGCTCGGCACGGCGATGGAGGAGCTCTCGATGATCCTGCTCACCGTGCCGGTGTTCTTCCCGCTGGTGGTGCACCTCGGCGTCGACCCGATCTGGTTCGGCATCCTGATCGTGGTGGTGGTCGAGATCGGCCTGATCAGCCCGCCGGTCGGCATGAATCTGTTCGTGCTCAACACGCTCCTGCCGCAGGTCCCGACGCGCACCATCTTCCGGGGCGTGCTGCCTTTCATGGCCGCCGACTGCATCCGCCTCGCGATCCTGGTCGCGCTGCCGATCATCTCCACCTATCTCCCGAGCCTGATGAGATGAAGCAGGATTTCATCGAGCGCGTGAGCCGCGAGATGGCGTCCGACTTTCCCGCAGCCGACCTGCCCGCGCGCGAGGCGCTCGCGGCGGCCTGCCGCATCCTCGCGCGCGAAGGCCATGAATCCGGGCTCGCCGGCCAGGTGACGGCGCGCGCCGATGCGGAGAGCTGGTGGACGCTCGAGTTCGGCTACGGCTTCGACGAAGCGACGCGCGAGCGCATGGTGCGGGTCGACGAGGACCTCCAGCCGCTGGACGGCGGGCGGCCGAACCCCGGGGTGCGCTTCCATGTCTGGATCTACCGCAAGCGCCCCGACGTGAAGGCGATCATCCACACGCACGCGCCCTATGCATCGGCATTGGCCGCCACGGGGCATCGATTGCGGACCATCCATATGGACAGCGCCATGCTGCACGGCTGCGCGCACCTGCCCGAATGGCCCGGCGTGCCGGTGGCGGACGACGAAGGCCGCATCATCTCGGGCGCGCTCGGCGCTGCGAAATGCATCCTGCTCGCCAATCACGGCCTGCTCACCGCGGGCGCGAGCGTCGAGGAAGCGACCTACCTGGCGGTGTTCTTCGAGCGCGCGGCGCGCATGCAGCTGCGCGCCATGGCCGCCGGTGGTTTCAAAGCGGTGAAAAAAGAATTGGCGGAAGAAGCGCGCGAGTTCCTGCTGCAGCCCTCTATCGTCCGCGCGACCTTCGCGTACTGGTCGCGCCGGTAACCGCGCCCTCGTGGGCCGGGCCCACGAGCACGGCGTACTTGGCGAGCACGCCGTCCAGCCGCTTTTTCGGCATTCTCGCCTTGCGCCTGCCGAGCTCGGCTTTCGATACCAGCAGCTCCAGGGTGCCGCGCGCCGCGTCGATGCGGATGCGATCGCCGTTCCTCACCAGCGCGATCGGGCCGCCGGCCGCGGCTTCGGGCGAGGCGTAGCCAACCATCATGCCGCGGGTCGCGCCGGAGAAGCGCCCGTCGGTGAGCAGCGCCACCTTCTCGCCCATGCCCTGGCCATAGATCAGCGCGGTCACGCCCAGCATCTCGCGCATCCCCGGCCCGCCCTTCGGCCCCTCGTAGCGAATGATGAGCACCTCGCCCGCCTTGTAGGTCCGCTTGCGGACCACTTCGGCGCACTCCTCCTCGGAATCGAACACGCGCGCCGGACCCTCGAACACGAGCGACTTCAGCCCCGCCACCTTGATGAGCGCGCCCTGTGGCGCGAGGTTGCCCTTGAGCACCACCAGACCGCCCGTCTTGCTGATCGGATCGCGACGAACCACCTGCCCGTCGGGCGCCTGATGATCCTGCAGCGCCCGCTCGAGTGTTGCGCCGGACAAAGTCAGGCACTCGCCATGGAGGGCACCGTGCGCCAGCAGCGCCTTGAGAACGGTATAGACGCCGCCCACCGCGTGGAGGTCCTTGGCGAGGAAGCGCCCGCCGGGCTTCATGTCCGCGATAAGCGGCGTGCGGCGCGCGACGCGCGCGAAGTCGTCGAGCGTGAAGCGGATCCCGGCCTCGTGCGCGATCGCGGGGATGTGCAGCGCCGCGTTGGTCGAGCCGCCGGTCGCCGCGACCGCCGCGCACGCGTTCTCGAGGCTCTTCTTCGTGACGAGCTCGCGCGGCAGCGGCCCCCCGTCTCCCAGCAAGCGCATCACGGCGGTGCCGGCTTGCTTCGCCACTTCGGTTCTTTGGGAGGCCACGGCGGGCAGCGTCGCCGAGCCGGGCAGCGCAAGTCCGAGCGTCTCCGAGACCATCGCCATGGTGTTGGCGGTGAACTGCCCCGGGCACGAGCCGAGGGTCGGGATGCACACGCGCTCCAGCTCGTCGAGTTGCGCCTGCGGCATGTCGCCGGCCATGACCGCGCCGACGGCTTCATAAGTGTCGAGCACGGTCACGTCGCGGCCGTGCCACTGGCCGGGCAGCGCCGCGCCGCCGTAGACGAATACCGCCGGGCGGTTGAGCCGCACCATCGCCATCAGCATGCCGGGCAGCGTCTTGTCGCAGCCGGCGAAGCCGACCAGCGCGTCGTAGGCGTGGCCGCGCACCACCGCCTCGACGCCGTCGGCGATCAGCTCGCGCGACACGAGCGAATAGCGCATGCCGCCATGGTTCATCGACATCGAGTCGGCCACCGAGATCGAGGCGAAGTCGAACGCCACCCCGCCCGCCTCGCGCACCCCGGCGCACGCCGCGCGCGCGAACTCGCCGAGCAGCGCGTTGCAGGGCGTGACGCGGCCGTCGGTCGAGGCGACGCCGACGAACGGCTTCGACATGTCCGCGTCCGTCACGCCCAGCGCGCGCAGGAACGCGCGGTGCGGCGCGCGCTCCAGGCCCTCAACCGTGATGCGTGAGGGTAGCTTCTTCGTAGTCGCGGACGATTTCATCGATGCTCGCGCTGTGCGCCAATCCGAGCTCGGCGGCGCGCCTTGAGAGCGTCGCCTTCGGCGCGCCGTCCATCACCTTTTGCAGCGAGGGATCCGGATCGAAGCGGACTTTGCCTGTCGCCCTGGGCCGGACGGCGTTCCACATTTCCTGGGCGCTCGCGCTGATGCCGGTCAGCAGCACGGTGCGTTTTGAACCAAACCTTTCCGAAGAAAGAGAAGCCGCGTGACGGAAAGCATCGACCACGCGGCGCAGCGAAATGCACGCGAGGCGAGTTTCGGGCTTCACCGGGCAGACGTAGTCGCGGCCGGCGAGCGGCTCGCGGATGATCGCGCTCGACCAGCCCGACACTGCGGTGTTGGCGGTGCCAGGGCGCACCAGCACGGCCGGCAGCCGCAGCGCGCGCCCGTCGATGAAGCCGCGCCGGCTGTAGTCGTCGATCAGGACCTCGCACACCAGCTTCTGCGCGCCGTACGAAAGCCGCGGTGCGGCGGGCGTGTCGTCGCTCACGGTGTCGGGCAGCTGGCCGCCGTAGACCGCGATCGACGAGGCGAACAGGAACTTCGGGCAATGGCCGTTCAGCCGGCATGCTTCCAGCAGGTCGCGCGTCGCGTCGAGGTTCACTTTGGTGCCGAGCTCGAAGTTCTGCTCGGCGCCGCCGGACACCAGCGAAGCGAGGTGGAATACGACGCCGACTTCGGGTGTGATCAGCGAGCGCGCGAACTGGGGATAGGCGATGTTGCCGGCGACGGCGCCTGGAAACGGCATCGCGGTCTGGTCGGTGGCGACGACATCGGCGCCCTGCTGCGAGAGCGCGCGCACCAGTGCGGAACCGATGTAGCCCGCGGCACCGGTGACGAGTATTCTCATGGCCGCCGCTATTCTAATTAAGGAGGAGAGGATGATCCGAGCCGCATTCGCAGTCGCGCTCGCGCTGTGCGCGCTGGCCGCGTCGGCGCAGAGCTATCCGACGCACCCCGTCAAAGTGATCGTGCCCTACGGCGTCGGCGGCCCGGCCGACCTCTACGGCCGCTTCATCGCGGCCAAGCTGCAGGACGCGCTCGGCCAGCCGTTCGTGGTCGAGGACCGCCCCGGCGGCGGCTCGATCGTCGGCACCGACGCGGTAGCGAAGTCGCCGCCCGATGGCTACACGCTGCTCGTGATGTCGAACACGCACACGGTGAACGAGACGCTGGTGCCGAAGAAGCCTTTCGACCTGATGCGCGACTTCGCGCCGATCACGCCGCTCAACTCCTCCGAGCTGCTGATGGTGATCCACCCGTCGGTGCCGGCGAACAACCTGCGCGAGTTCATCGCGCTCGCCAAAGCGAAGCCCGGCACCCTCAACTACGCCTCGTCGGGCACCGGCACGCCCTATCACATGGCGGGCGAGCTCTTCAAGGCAATGGCCGGCGTCGACATCGTGCACGTGCCGCACAAGGGCTCGGACCAGGCGCGCACCGCGATCCTCGGCGGCCAGGTGCAGATGATGTTCGACGCCATCACCACCATGGCCGGCAACGCGCGCGCGGGCAAGGTCAAGGCGCTCGGCACCACCGGCAAGTCGCGCTCGTCGGTCACCCCGGACGTGCCGACCGTCGCCGAGGCCGGGGTGCCGGGCTACGAAGCGACGATCTGGCTCGGCATGATGGCGCCGGCGGGCACGCCGCGGCCGGTGCTCGAGAAGCTCAACGGCGAGATCAACAAGGTCCTCGCCTCGCCCGAGGTCAAGGAAACCTGGGGCAAGCAGGGCGCGGTGCCGATGGGCATGTCGATCGACCAGTTCGACAAGTTCCTGCGCGAGGACATCACCAAGTGGGCCAAGGTCGTGAAGCTCTCTGGCGCGAAGCAGGACTGACGAATAAGATGGTGCTCGAAGGGGGCGCCATGCACAGATCGAATTCGACGGGCAGCCGGGCGTTGGCGAGCATCCTCGTCGCCCTCGCCACGACCGCTGCGCAAGCACAAACTCAACCCGGCATCGCGCCGGCGAGCTCCGATCGCCCCGTGGGCGCGCCGGCCGCCGGGCGCAACTCCTTCATCGCGCCGGTGGTCGACATCCGCATCCAGGATCAGGGGCTCGCGCTGCCCAAGGGGATGGAGGAGCCGCCGCTCGCCGCGCCGGCTCCCATCCCGCCCGCCGAGCCGCCGAAGCCCGAAGAAACGATCAAGACCGCCCCGCCGGCTACTGCGAAGTGATGTTCGCTTCGCGCGCGATGCGCGCGAAGGTCGCGACCTCGGAGCGCAGCAGCCGGTCGAAAGCCTCGGGCGTCGTCGGCCGCGGCTCGATGCCGAGGGGCGTCCAGCGCGCCCGCGTATCGGCATCCGACAGAATGCGGCCGATCTCGCTCGCCAGCCGCGCCATGATCGGCCGCGGCACGCGGGCGGGCGCGAGCAGCCCGAACTAGAGCTCGCACTCGTAGCGCGGCACGCCGGCCTCGTCGATGGTCGGCACCTCCGGCAGCAGCGCATCGCGGCTGAGCGAGGAGACGCCGAGCGCCGCGAGGCGCCCTTCCCTTACCTGGTTCACCGCGTTGGCGATCGGTGCCATGAAGAAATGCACCCGCCCGCTCAGCACGTCGGCGAGCGCCTCGGGTATGCCCTTGTGCGGCACGTGCACCACGTCGATCGCCGCCATCGACTTGAAAAGCTCGCCCGCGAAGTGCGTGCCGCTGCCGACGCCGGCGGAGGTGAAGTTGAGCTGGCCCGGCCGGCTGCGCGCCGCCGCGAGCAGCTCGCCCAGCGACTTCATGCCGCTCGAGGGCGCGGCGACCAGCACGTACTTGGACGAGCCGGTCTGCGTGACCCCCGCCAAGTCCTTGAGCGTGTCGTAGGGCAACTTGGGGTAGATCGCCGCCGCCGCGGCGTGCGCGGACGACACGGAGAGCAGCGTGTAGCCGTCGGGCGCCGCGCGCACCACCATGGCCGCGGCGACGGTACCGCCGGCGCCGGGACGGTTCTCGACGATCACCTGCTGGCCGAGCGACTCGGCCAGGCGCTGCGCGACATGCCGCGCGGTGATATCGGGACCGCCGCCGGGCGTAAAACCAACCACTATGCGCAGCGGTCTATTGGGATATGCGTCCTGAGCAGCCCCGGTACAGGCCCAGAGGGCGAGCGCCATGACGACGAGCACCTTCTGGCTGGCCATGTTCCTCCTTCTCGTGCTGGCGGGCATCGGCGGCATGTTCCTTTACGGCTTCCGGCATCGCAAGGACAAGATGCCCGACGTCGCGCCGCTGCCCCCGGACGAGGACGACTGGAAATGAGTAATGGGCCGCGATCTAAGTCGAGACCGACTCGAGCAGCTTGAGCATCGTCTGGTCGGCCCAGTAGTCCGGATCCTCGTCGATCTTGGCGTCGCCGCGCGCGCGCGTGGCCGGGTCGACGTTGCGCCGCTCGCAGAAGCCGTGCCAGAACTGCTTCACTTCGTCGGCCGTCATGTCGTCGGCGCGACGCCCGGGCGGCGGAGGCTTCGCCATCAGTCCCAGATCAGGTAGAAGGCGAGCGCGAAGGCGAACGGCAGGATCAGCGAGAAGCGGAACATCGACGTCATGCGCCGGCGCTCGGTCTGGTCGAATTGCGCCACGCGCTTGAGCTTGTCCGCGCGCTCCTTGACGTCCTTGCGGAGCAGCAGGTACTCGGTGATGACGAGGAACGCCCCGACGGCGAGACCGACCAGCGCGCCCTGGATTGCAGGATGCATCGGCCGCGACTGTAGCAGAATTCAGCGATAGAGAAGCACCGCGTCGCGCTCCGCCCGCCATGCGTCTTCGTCGGGCCGCGCCAGCGCATCCAGGTCCGCGGCCGACCCGTGGCTGTCATCCACCCAGCGGCGCAACGTCTCGCCGCCGTTGATCAGGTCGATCGCGAGCCGGCCGCGCTCGTACTCGTACTCGAAATCGCGCCACAGCGGATAGTCGGGCCGCAGCCGGCGCAGCGCCTTGAACGCCGCGGCGACAAGCCGCCACGGCCGGAACCTGCCGTGCTCGTAGGCCGGGCCCTCCGCATGGATCTGCAGGCCGGCGCAGAGCTTGCCGACGTGCTTGTGGAAAGTCGGCTCGAACCAGCACTCGCGCAGCCGGCAACCCTGCAGCCATTCGGGCGCGATGGATTGCATTTCCTTCAGCAAAGAAGCGACCTCGATATCGGGTGCGCCCATGACCTCGAGCGGCCGCGTGGTGCCGCGCCCTTCCGAAAGCGTCGTCCCCTCGAGCATCACCGTGCCCGCGTAGCAGCGCGCCATTGCCAGGTTAGGTGCATTCGGGCTCGGGTTGATCCAGACGCGCTCGAGCGGCCAGCCGAAGCCCGGCGCGGCGTCGGGGCGCCAGCCCTGCATCGCGATCACGCGCAGCTCGACGTCGAGCTTGAGGTGGCGCACGAACCATTGCGCGAGCTCGCCCATGGTGAGGCCATGGCGCATCGGCAGCGGGCCTGCGCCGACAAAGCTCTCCCAGCCGGCGGCGAGCCGCGTGCCCTCCACGACGCGGCCGGCGGGATTGGGACGGTCGAGCACCCACACGCTCTTGCCGCGCTCGGCGGCAGCCTCGAGCACGTAGCGCAGCGTGGTGATGAAGGTGTAGACGCGGCAGCCGAGGTCCTGCAGGTCGACGAGCAGCACGTCGAACGCATCGAGCATCGCCGCGGTGGGCTTGCGCACCTTGCCGTACAGGCTGAACACCGGGATGCCGTGCGCCGGGTCGGTGAAGTCCGGCGACTCGATCATGTTGTCCTGCCTGTCGCCGCGCAGGCCGTGCTGCGGCCCAAGCGCCGCCGTCAGCCGGACATCCCCCAGGGCGGAAAGCGCATCCAGGCCGTGGACGAGGTCCTGAGTGACCGAAGCGGGATGCGCGAGCAGCGCGACGCGCCGGCCGGCAAGCGGCTTGCGCAGCGCGGGCTCCTCGACCAGGCGGTCAATCCCGAACTTCATCGAGGCTCAGCGCGAAGGAGTCGGCGTGGTGGAAATCCGGGCGCGCCGCCGGGTGGCGCAGCGCCCAGTAGGAAAGGGTCCCGTCGTGCTCCTCGATCACCGCGGAAAGACCGAGGCGCACCGGCCCGTGAATGGACAAACGGGGCAGGTCGACCAGCGCATACAGCTCGAGCGATTCCGCGGTGCGCTCGAGCGCGATCTGGGGGTCGAGCGCGGGATCGGCGCGCGGCGCGCCCTGGCGGTAGCCGCTGAAGGCGTATGCCGCCCATTCGCCGGAGGGCGAGAAGTTGAACTCGTAGTAGCCCTCGCCGGGACTGGGGCGGATGAAGGCCTCGCAGCAGGTATGGCGCCAGAGCTTCCAGCCGATGCGCGCGGGCTGCGGCGGCGGCACGAGCAGCCGCTCGATATCCCCCTGCAGCGAATAGTGCAGCGACAGCTTCCCTTCGGGGGTGCGCGACGCGCGGGCGGACACCGCGCGCAGCGCGCGGCTGGACACGCCGGGATGGCAGGCGAGCTCGACCATGCGGGCGATACTTTAGCTAAACGACGATTTCGCGCGCCGTGGCGCGCACGTCCATCTCGAACTCGAGCTGGACCACCGGCGGCGCCGCAAGGTGCCAGGTGAGCCCCGCGGCGGCCGCGCCGCGCGCCACGATCTCGGGGCCGACGAGCGCGCCGATGTCGTGCACCGTGTAGGCGCGGGTAACGGCGGCGTCGCGCCAGGAGAAGCCGAGCGCGGCGAGCCTCTGCTCCATGAGGGCGACAACGAAGCGCACCTTGTCGCGCAGCGCGTCCGGCGAGCTCTCCCCGTAGCGTACCGTGCGCGTCGCGTAGCCTTCCGGTCCGCCGCGCACTTCCGCGCCGCCGGCGACGACGAAGCTGCGGTGTTTCCCCGGCACGCTGTAGGAGAACGCATACAGGCAGGGTTGCGCGGGCTTGTCGTACTGCGGACAGACGTTGGTGCGCGCGACGGGGTTCGCCCCGTCGCGGTAAAGGCCCCAGCGCTCGAGCGTCTTCACATAGCGGCGGTTGAACTCATCGAAGCCCTTTTCGGTGAAAGGCTCCGCCGAGCGCAGCTCGCACGCGGCGAGCGCCGTGGCTGGCCGGCCGAGCGCGGCCAGATGCTTCTCGATCAGGCGGTAGCCGGCCTCGAGCGGCAGCGGCGTCGCAAGGCGCGCGCGCTCGAGCTCGAAGCCGGGCAGCGCGGCGACGCCGCTCGAGAACTGGTAGCCGGCCTTGAGGTAGCGATAGCCGCCGGCGTCGAATGTCGCCACGTCGGGCATGGCGACGGATTATGCATGCTCGGCGAGCGTGCGGGCTCTAGAGCCTTGCGCGTGATGCGCGAATAGCGGCCCCGGCGAGCACGTGGATGAACTCGCGCGCCGCGCGCAGGCGGCCGGCCTCGTTCAGGTGCCCCCCGTCGTCGGTCCACGCCGGCGAGAGCGCCGGCGCGACCATGCCTTCCCAGGAAACTCTCACCGCAGAGCCGTCGGGCGCAGTCGACTCCAGGCGCGCCAGATCGAAAATCGGCTCGCGTCCGCCATAAGTCCTGCGCAGGAGCGCGTTGTACTCCTCGCGGCGCACGTTCTCCACGGTTCCCGAGGGCTCGCGGCCCAGCGTGCGCTTGGCGAGCGCCTTGAGCCCGGTCTGGACGGTAGTGAGCGGCAGCGTGGCGTGGACGAAGGTGGTTCGCGGGTTGCGCTTGCGCAGCGCGGCGAGCGTCTCCTGGTAGCGCGCGAACAGCGCCTTCGCATCGGTGGCGGAATTCACGTCGACGTAGCAGAACTTGACCAGCGCGATGTCGTAGCGCGAGCCCGCGCCGAGCGCGGCGTCGAAGTTGGCGAGCTTCTGCAGCGGCTCGCCATTGCGCTCGACGTAGATGTCATCGATGCGCACGGGCACGCCTGCCTCGGACGCGAGCTCGCGCACGCCCTGGAGGATATTGGCGCCCACCGACTGGTGGGCGAAGAAAATGCGCTGGTGGGCGAGCGCATCGAGGTCGCCGCGCAGGCCGGCGACGGCGGAGGAGGACGCGGCAAGGAGCAGGGTCATGAGGGCGGCGGCGCGGAACATGAGGAAGATGTTAAGCAGCGCCCGCGCGCCCATCTTTGCGCGCGGCTGCGCCGAAGGAACTAGGCAGTGGCGAGCACCACGCCGGCGAGGATCGTGGCGACGCCGATCGCGTGGTAGGCGGCGAACTGCTCGCCGAGGAACGCGATCGCGAGCAGCGTGCCGAACGCGGGCAGCAGGTGCAGCGTGAAGCCGGCGGCGTTGGCGCCGACGATGGCGACGGCGCGGTTCCAGAGAATGAAGGCCGCGACCGACGCGGCGAGGCCGACGTAGACGAGCGCGAGGGCCGCGGGCCAGGTCGGCCAGGGCGACGGGGCGACGAAGGTCTGCGCCAGGTAGAACGGCAGCAGCATCGCCACGCCGAGCACCGAGAGCACGCACAGGAACTCGACGCCGCCGAGCTCGGCCGGGCGCCGCTTGAGAAGCACCGAGTAGAGGCCCCAGAGCGGCATCGCCAGCAGGATCCAGCCGTCGCCCGCGTGGAACTCGAGCTCGCGCAGGCGCGCGAGCTCCCCCTGGGTCAGGATCACGGCGATGCCGGCGAGGGAGATCAGGATGCCCGCGACCTGGCGCGCCGTGGCGCGCTCGCGCTCGAGGACCCACGACACGAGCAGCATGAAGAGCGGCGCCGACGAGTTGAGCAGCACGGCGTTGATCGCGGTGGTGGAGCGCAGCCCGAGGTAGACCAGCGACTGGAACAGCGCCACGCCGAGCAGCGCCAGCAGCGCGAGCGTGCCCGCATGGCGCGCGAGCACCGCGCGCTTGCGCCAGAGCGCGCCCGCGGCAAAGGGGGCGAGCACCGCGAGCGCGATCGTCCAGCGCCAGAAGTTGAGCGTCAGCGGGTCGAAGGCATCGCGCAGCGCGCGGCCGAGCACCCAGTTGCCCGACCACATCAGGTTGGTGAGCGCGAGCAGCGCGAAGGCCGCGCCGCGGCTCTGCGCGGAGCTAATGGAGGGTGGCGCCGCCGCGCTCGCCGATCGCGCGCTCGAGCTCGCTCATGTCGACCGGCTTCACCAGGTGCAGGTCGAAGCCCGCGGCCTGCGAGCGCTCGCGGTCGGCGCTCTGGCCCCAGCCGCTGACCGCGATGATGCGCGGCTGCGGCTCGAGGCGCGAGGCGCGCAGGCGGCGCGCGATCTCATAGCCGTCGAGCCCCGGCATGCCGATGTCGAGCAGCACCACCTCGGGACGGAAGGACTCCGCCAGGCGCAGCGCCGCGAATCCTTCGTTCGCGACCCGCACCTCGTGGCCCAGCGACTTGAGCAGCAGCTCGAGCGTCGAGGCCGCGTCGGTGTTGTCGTCGACGACCAGCACGCGCCGCAGCGCGCTGCTCTGCTTAGGCTCGTCAGGCTTGGCGACGGGTTGCGGGGCGGGCGCGCGCGGCAGGCGCAGCGTGAACTCGCTGCCGCGCCCCTCGCCTTCGCTCGCTGCGGTGAGCGTGCCGCCGTGCTCCTCGGCGATGCGGCGCGCGAGCGCGAGGCCGATGCCCAGGCCGGCGCCGACGCGATCGATCTGCGCGCGGCCCTGCACGAACATGTCGAAGACGCGCTCGAGCAGGTCGGCCGGGATGCCGCGCCCGGTGTCGCGCACGCTCACTACGGCCTTGCCGTCGTCGCTGCGCACGCGTACCGAGATGCTGCCGCCGGTGGGCGTATAGCGCGCGGAATTGTTGAGCAGGTTGGCGAGCAGCTGCGTCAGGCGCTGCGCGTCGCCCTCGGTCCAGAGCGCCTCGGCCGGCAGGTCGACGTCGAGGCTGTGGCGGCCGGCCTGCACCGTCGGCGCCGACATCTCGACGGCCGCCCGCACCACCTCGGCGAGGTTCACCGGCGCATGCTCCATGTGCAGCACGCCGCGCGTGATGCGCGTGATGTCGAGCATGTCGTCGACGATCCGCGCGAGGTGCGCGCTCTGCCGGTCGATGGTCTGGCGCATCGCCTCGCGCGCCTCGTCCGCGGCGCCCTGCGCGCCCATCACCTGCACCGCGGTGCGGATCGGCGCGAGCGGGTTGCGCAGCTCGTGCGCCAGCGTGGCGATGAACTCGTTCACGTTCTTCGCCGCCTTCTCCAGGTCCTGCACGTGGCGCCGCTCGGTCAGGTCCTGCGTCACCTTGGCGAAGCCGCGCAGCCTGCCGCTCGCGTCGTGCAGCGCCGTGACCACGGCACGCGACCAGAAGCGCGTGCCGTCCTTGCGCACGCGCCAGGCTTCGGTCTCGGCGCGCCCACCGTCACGCGCCATGCCGAGCTCCTCCCAGGGCTTGCCCGCCTCGATGTCGCCGTCGGTGAAGAAGCGCGAGAAGTGCTTGCCGGTGATCTCCTTGCGCGCATAGCCGAAGATGCGCTCGGCGCCGGGGTTCCAGCTGGAGATCACGCCGTCGGGGTCGAGCATGAAGATCGCGTAGTCGGTCACGCCCTCGATCAGCAGGCGGAAGCGCTCCTCGCTCTGGCGCAGCGCTTCCTCGTGCAGCATTCGCTCCGTCAGGTCGCGCGTGATCTTGGAGAAGCCGAGCAGCTTGCCGGCGTCGTCGCGCAGCGCGGTGATCACCACGCTCGCCCAGAAGCGCGATCCGTCCTTGCGCACGCGCCAGCCCTCGTCCTCGAAGCGGCCCTCGCTGCCGGCGACTTTAAGCTCGTACGCCGGCCAGCCGCGCTCGATCGCCTCGCGCTCGTAGAAGACGGAAAAGTGCCTGCCGATGATCTCGTCGCGCTCATAGCCCTTGATCAGCCTCGCGCCCGTATTCCAGGTCTGCACCCGGCCCTCGGGGTCGAGCAGCAACAGCGCATAGTCGCGCGCCTGCTCCACCATGATCTGGAAGATAAGCGGATCGACGAAGCGCTTATTGCCCGCCATACCCCTGCTGTCGCGCGTCGTTCATGCAGTCGGTGAGAGTGTCGAAGGCCGCCTCGGATTGCATCGCCAGATCCCCGGTCTGCGTGTATGCGCGCCAGCGCCACCGGATGGTGCCGTTGCGCGCGGCTTCGGGGACGAACTGCCAGCGCAGCGGCAGCTTGAACCGGTCGGTAGGCGCCATGGCGGCAGCCATTATGCCGCAGCGCGATGTAATCTTGCTGCCATGGCGACGAAGCCGCGGCGCGCCCTTACTCCCCGCATGCTGAATCATCTGGCCTACGTGACCCATGACGTCGCCGCCACGGCGGACTTCTACACCCGGATCCTCGGCATGGAGCTGGCGAGCACCCTCTTCGACGACCACGTTCCTTCGACCGGCGACGCTTATCCCTATTTCCACATCTTCTTCCGCATGGCCGACGGCTCGACCATCGCCTTTTTCGAATGCACCGACCTGCCGCCGGCGGCGAAAGCCACGCATCCCGCGTACGACACGTTCAATCACGTGGCGCTGCAGGTCGCGAGCCGCGCCGAGCTCGGCCGCTGGCGAAAATGGCTCGAGAAGTGCGGCGTCGAGGTGCTCGGCCCGGTCGACCACAAGGGCCTGGTCGAGAGCATTTATTTCCACGACCCGAACGGCATCCGCCTCGAGCTGACCGTGCCGCTCGACAAGGCGTGGAACCGCCACACCCGCCAGGGCTACGCCGACCTCAAGCTGTGGATCGACACCAAAGAAAGCGCGCGGCGCGAGGGCCGCGATCCGGCCGTTGCGCTGCGCGCGATGATCCGCGACGTGAAAAAGAAGCGCTACGCGGCCTGATGCACGAATCCTTCGTCACCCTCGCCAACCACTGGCTCGGCCGCTTCGAGCGGGCGCTCGCCGCGGGCGATGAGGCCCTCCTGCGCAGCCTGTTCCGCGACGATTGCCACTGGCGCGACGTGCTGGCGTTCACCTGGCGCATCGGCACGGTCAGCGGCATCGGCAAGGTGCTCGGCGCGCTGAAGGACCACCGCGCCGCGAGCGGCTTTCGCACCGACCCCGAGCGCACGGCGCCGCGCCACGCGACGCGCGCCGGCGCCAAGTGCATCGAGGCGATCTTCCGCTTCGAGCTGCCGCACGGGCAGGGCAACGGGGTGCTGCGCCTCTTCCCCGAGGATGGCAAGGCGTGGACGCTTCTCACGGCGCTCGACGAGCTCAAGGGCCACGAGGAGCACACCGGGCCGCGCCGGCCGAAGGGCTTCTCGTATTCGCGCGACTTTGCCGGGCCCAACTGGCTCGATCTCAGGAATGCCTCGAACGAATACAAAGGCAAAGATCCGACGGTCCTGATCGTGGGCGGCGGGCAGGCAGGGCTGTCGATCGCGGCGCGCCTGCGGCAGCGGGATATCGATGCGCTGATCGTCGACCGCTGGCCGCGCGTGGGCGACAACTGGCGCCGGCGCTACCACGCGCTCACGCTGCACAACCAGGTGCACGTCAACCACCTGCCCTACATGCCGTTCCCGCCGAGCTGGCCGGTCTACATCCCGAAGGACAAGCTCGCCAACTGGTTCGAGCTCTACGTCGAGGCGATGGAGCTCAACTACTGGACGTCCACCGAGCTCGAAAGCGGCGACTACGACCAGCGCGAAGGCCGCTGGAATGTCACGCTCGTGCGCGAGGGAAAGGAGCGCGCGATCCACCCGCGCCACGTGGTGCTCGCCACCGGCGTAAGCGGCATCCCGAATGTCCCCGACATCCCGGCCTTGAAGGGCTTCAAGGGAAAAATCATTCACTCCGGCCAGTACGAGGACGGCGAAGCGATCAAGGCGAAGCGGGCCGTCGTGATCGGCACAGGCAACAGCGGCCACGACATCGCGCAGGATCTCTACTCCTCGGGCAGCGAGGTGACGCTGGTGCAGCGCAGCCCGACCCTGATCATCCAGTGCGATCCGAGCGCGCAGCTCGTCTACGGGCTCTACAGCGAGGGACCGCCGCTCGAGGATTGCGATCTCATCACGGTTTCGGTGCCGCTGCCGCTCACGCGCCGCACGCATCAGCTCGCCACCGCGCATGCGAAGGAGCTCGACAAGGACCTGCTGACCCGGCTCGAGCAGAAGGGATTCCGCCTCAGCGACGGCCCGGACGGCACGGGATGGCAGTTCCTGTATCTCCACCGCGGCGGCGGTTATTACTTCAACGTCGGCTGCTCGGACCTTGTCGCGGAGGGAAAGATCCGGCTCGTGCAATCGTCCGACCTGGAGCAGGTGCTGCCCGGCGTCGATCTCGTCGTGCTCGCCACCGGCTGGAAGGGCCAGGAAGCGCTGGTTTCGAAGCTATTCGGCGACGAGGTCGCGCGGCGCGTCGGCCCGATCTGGGGCTTCGGCGAGGATCAGGAGCTGCGCAACATGTTCCAGCGCACGGCGCAGCCGGGGCTGTGGTTCATCGCCGGCAGCTTCGCCCAGTCGCGCATCTACTCGAAGTACCTGGCGCTGCAGATCCAGGCCGCCGAGCTCGGGCTGCTGCCCGCCTAGAGCTTCGCGTATTTCCCGGTCAGCTGGGGCGTGGTGCCCTTGAGGCCCTTCTGCTCGCGCTCGAGGCGCGTCTCGCGCGCCCAGGTGCGCTTCAGCTCGTCCTTCACGCCGACCACCAGCCGGCCGAGGCGCTCGACCTCGAGCTCGACCTTGTCGCCGTCCTGGAACGCCGACAGGCCGCGGTGGTTCGTGCCGGTTGCCAACACGTCGCCCGGCTCGAGGTCGTGGATCGACGAGATCCACTCGATGCAGCGCGGGATCTTGTTCGCCATGTCGTCGGTGTTGTAGTTCTGCTTGAGCACGCCGTTGACCCACAGGCGCACCTGCAGCTTGTGCGGATCGGGGATCTCGTCGGCGGTCACCAGGTAGGGACCGATCGGCGCGAAGGTGTCGCGCGACTTCATCTGGTAGAAGCTGTTGCCGAGCGGCGTGACCTCGCGCGCCGAGCCGTCGATGAAGTTGGTGTAGCCGAAGACGTATTCCATGGCGCGCGACGCCGGCACGTCGTGCGCGCGCTTGCCGATGACCGCGGCGAGCTCCGCCTCGCCCTCGAAGATCGACATGAAGACATCGGGCATGAGCATCGTGTCGCCGTGGCCGACGATGCAGCCGGGCGACTTGTGGAAGGCGTTGATCGGCGCCGGCTCCTTGCGCGTGCCGTCCTCCATGTAGTTGACCGCCATGCAGTCGACGTTGACCGGCTTGGGCAGCGGCGGCCGGATCTTGACCTGCGCCACCGGCACGCCGCGGCCCGAGGCGGCGGCACGGTCGATGCCCGCGCGCAAGTCGGACCAGCGCTCGATCACCCCGTTGATCAGGTTGCCGGGGTTGCTGTGGGGGACGTTCTGCACCGCGGAGGTGACGTCGACCACGTTTTCGCCCTTCAGAACGCCGAGGCGCCAGTCGTTGAAGTAGAGGAGTTTCATATCGGAGAGGGGTATGATCGGGACCGCTATGGTATCCCTCCGCCGCCGACAATTGATCATCGCCGGCCTTGCCGGCACGGTATTGCCGGCCTTCAGTTTCGCAATCGACGGGAAGCCCGAGCGGCTGTTGCTTTCCGGCCGCATCCTCGGCCGGGACGGCCGGCCGCTGGCGGGCGCCGCCATCGCCGCCGGCGGGGCGAGCGCCACGGCCGACGCCGACGGGCGCTTCGTGCTCGTCACCGATACGCGCGCCTACGACGTGACCTGCGACGGCCGCCTGACCGAAGGCTTCATCTCGAACCAGCATCGCGACCGCCAGGGCGCCTGGCGCGCCACGGTCGCCCTGTCGCTCGCCTAGAGCCGCTCGTCGGGCGGCGCGATCTCGGTCACGAGATCCTTCACCAGCACCTTGTTGGGCAGCGGCTCCAGCCGCATCTCGCGCTCCGCGAGCCGCGTGGTGCATGCATAGACCGTCTTGCCGTCGACCTGGATCATGCATTCCTTGCAGGCGTTGGCGTTGATGCACGAGAAGCGGATGGCGAGGCTCGGGTCGCGGCGCAGGCGGATCCAGCGCAGGCCGTCGAGGACCGTCTGGCCGGGCTCGAACGGCACATCGTATTCCTCGTAGCGCCCGCCCCGCAGCACTTTCAATCTAGCGTTCAACGCGCACCTCGCTGCCGGCGAGCCTGACCGTCTGCCGCCTGCGCCACGCATCGCTCGGCTCCGGGAAGTCCTCGCGCTGGTGCGCGCCGCGGCTTTCCTCGCGCGCGAGCGCGGCGCGCGCGACGCATTCGGCGACGAGGCGCATGTTGCGCAGGTCGTGCAGGTCGATCCATTCCGGGTCCAGACCTCCGCGCGGCGCAGGCACATCGACGTCGATCGAGGCGAGATGCGCAAGCGCGCGCTTCAATCCGCTCGCCGTGCGCAGCGGACCGACGTCGCGGTTCACGACCTTCTGCAGCTCGACGATCGCCGCGGCGGCATTGAGCGTCGGCCGGGCTCGATCCCATGTTTTTGGGGAAATGTCCCGCAGCGGCGCTTTCGCCGCCAGCGCCGCGGCGCGCTGCCCGGCGCGCCTGCCGAACGTAAGCGCCTCGGTGATGGCGTTGCCCGAGAGCCGGTTCGCGCCGTTCGCGCCGCCGACCGCCTCGCCCGCGGCGAAGAGGTGCGGCACGCTGCTGCGCATGTCGCTGTCCACGCGGATGCCGCCCATGTGGTAGTGCGCGATCGGCGCGACCTCGATCGCCTGCCGTGTGAGGTCGATACCGTTCGCCGCGAGGCGGTCGATCACCGGGCCGAAGGCGGCGCGCAGCGCGGCTTCCCCGCAGTGCTGGAACGAAAGCCACGCGCCGCCATGCGGCGAGCCGCGGCCGGCCTCGACTTCCTTCAGGATGGCGTAGGTCGCGAGGTCCCGCGCCGAAGTGTAGCGCCCCTCCTCCGGCAGGAATTCGCGCATCTCGGCATTGAGCAGCCGCCCGCCGAGCTTGTAGCGGAACGGGTCCCACATGATCGGATCCATGCCGACGAGGCGTGGCGCGAGGTGGCCGATGGGAAAGAACTGCACGAACTCCATGTCGATCAGCTCCGCACCCGCGCGCAGCGCGAGCGCGTAGCCGTCGCCGCCCATGTTGAGCGAGGCGCTGTTGCGTGCATACAGCCGGGTCAGGCCGCCCGTGGCGACAATGGTGACTTTCGCTGCTAGAGCAACTGCGGCGCCGCTCGGCACGTGCACGGCATGCGCACCGACGCAGATGCCCCCGCTCAGCGCCAGATCGGTGACGAGCAGGTCGCCGACGCGCTGGATCCCGGCCGTGCGCTGCACGCGGGCGCGCAAGGTCTTCGAGACCGCCGGCCCGGTATTGAGGAAGTCGACATAGACGCAGCGCTTGCGATCGTGGCCAGGGGCATGCACCTGCGAGAGATGACCGTCGTTGCGCGCCCAGCCGACCCCCCACTCGTCCATCTCGCGGATGCAGGCCGGCCCGTCCTCGCAGAGGAGCCGCGACAACGCCTCGTCGCAGATGCCGCGCCCGGCCTTCAGCGTGTCGGCGAGGTGGTGCTCCCAGTGGTCGGGCTCCTCCTCGCCGACGGCAACCGCGACCGTCATCTGCGCCATCACCGTCGCCCCGCCGCGGCCGATCAGGCTGCGGTCGACGAGCAGCACGCGGGCGCCTTCGCGCGCGGCCGACAGCGCCGCATACATGCCGGCGCCGCCCGAGCCGATGACCAGCACGTCGGTCTGCATGGCGCTACGCGGCGGCGATCGCTCCGCGGTCGATGGTGATCACGCGGTCGACCAGCCGCTCGGAGTGCTGCAGGTCCGACTCCGAGACCATCACGGACATGCCTTCGCGCTTGAGGCCGGCCACCACCTCCGCGAGCCGCTGCGCCAGCGCCGGCGCGACGCCTTCGAAGGGCTCGTCCAGGAGCAGCAGCCGTGTGCCGCACATGAGCGCGCGCGCGAGCGCGGCGAGCTTCTGCTGGCCGCCCGAGAGCTGCGAGCCTTTGCGCGGCCCGAGATCTTTCATCTCGGGAATGTATTCGTAGACCTTGGCGAGGCGCGCCGCCGGATCGGCGATGCCCGTCGCCCACGCCGGCACCAGCACGTTCTCCTCGACGGTCAGGTCCGGGATCAGCCTCCGGTCCTCGGGCATGTAGCCGATGCCGAGCCGCGCGCGCTCGTGCGTCGCGATCTTCAGGAGATCGCTGCCGCCCCACTCGACGCGGCCGCCCCCGGCCTTGAGCAGCCCCATCACGCTCTTCATGAGCGTGGTCTTGCCGGCGCCGTTGCGGCCGATGAGGCCGACCATCGAGCCGTCGGGCACCTCGAGCGAGACGCCACGCAGGATCTGCATCGAAGCGATCGCGACGCTGAGGTTCTGCACCTTAAGCACGCGCGCTCCCCACCACGTAGCGCTTGACCTCGGGATCGGCGAGCGCCGCCTGCGGCGGCGCGTCGGCGATGACGCGGCCGTCGTAGAAGGCGAGCACGCGCTGCGCGAAGCGGCTGACCACCTCCATGTCGTGCTCGACGAAAAGGACGGTCGCGCCTTCGGCGCGCGCCGCCTCGAGCACCATCTGCATGATGCCGAACTTCTCCCCGGCCGAGACGCCGCTGGTCGGCTCGTCGAGCAGCAGCACGCGCGGCTTCGCCACCATGGTGAGCGCGATGTCGAGGAGCTTGCGCGCGCCGCCGGGCAGGACCTGCGCGTTGCGGCCGCGGTCGGCGGCGAGGCCGAAGCGCTGGAGGAGATGTTCGGCGACTTCCGGCGCCGGACGCGCGAAGCCCGGTACCGGCGGGTTTGCCCTGGACCAGTAGCCGGCGAGGCCGGCGTTGCGCAGCACGATGCCGATGCCGACCATCATGTTCTCGTACACGCTGAGCGAGCCGTAGAGCTGCGGGATCTGGAACGAGCGGCAGATGCCCAGGCGCGTGATGTCGCGCGGCGCGAGCTGCGTGATGTCGCGACCCTCGTAGCTGATCGTGCCGCGATCGGGCTTGAGGTAGCCCGTGATCATGTTGATGAAGGTGGTCTTGCCGGCGCCGTTGGTGCCGATCAGGCCGACGACCGAGTCCTTCTCGATGGCGGCGCTCACCTCCGAGGCCGCGGTCACGGCGCCGAAGGCCTTGCACAGCCCGCGCGCCTCAAGAATGACGGGCACGGAATTTCCCCGTGAGGGACCAGACGCCTTCGGGCAGGAAGACGATCAGCGCCAGCAGCGCGATGCCGAGGCTCATCTGCCAGGTGTTGGGCGAGAGATCGTAGGCCATGGTGTGGATCGCGCCGTAGAGAGCCGCGCCGACGAAGGGCGCGACCACGTTGCCGGTGCCGGCCAGGATGGCGATGAAGATGAATTCGCCGGAGGTCGTCCAGTACGCCATCTCCGGGTCGATGTGGCCGACCGCGGTGGCCGCGAGCGCGCCGCCGATGCCCGCGAGCGTCGCGGCGATGACGTACTTCACGTGCACCGCGCGTCGCGCCGAGGCGCCCATGTACTCGACGCGGATCTCGTTGTCCTTGATCGCCGGCGCGAGCCGGCCGAGGGGCGTCTGCAGGTAGCGGTGCACGAGCATCGCGGCGAACGCGGCGACCGCCGCGGCGGAGACCAGCACCGCGTAGCGAACCCACTCCGCGTCGGGCCGCCAGCCGAAGAGCGTCGAGGGCAGGATGTTGAAGCCGTCGGTCGAGCCCAGCGCCTCGGTCTTGACGAGCAGGCCGTACAGGATCATCGACAGCGCGAGCGAGAGCAGCCCGAAGAAGATGCCGCGGTAGCGCGCGAGCAGGAAGCCCAGCACGAACGCGGTGACGCCGGCGAGCGCGCCGCCGACCAGCATCTCGAGGAAGATGTCCGAGATGCCGAAGAAGCGGCCCAGGCCGCCCGCGGCGTAGGCGCCGATGCAATAGAAGAGCGCCTGGCCGAAGGAGACGAGCCCTGCGCGCAGCAGCAGGAGCAGGCCGAGCACGACCAGGCCGCGCGCGAACGCGACGGTCATGATGAACATCGCCCACTGGGGCAGGAGCTTTCCCAGCACCACCAGCAGCACGAACGCGGCGATGATGATGGTCGTCGTGCGGTCGTGCTTCATATCTTCCTGGGCTCGGCGAGGCTGAACAGCCCGCGCGGGCGCACGGCCAGCACCACGGCCATGATGAAATAGATGACGAACAGCTCGACCTGGGGCATGTAGTGCACCGAGAGCGAGCGCACCACGCCGACCATCGCCGCGCCGATCGCGGCGCCGGGCAGGCTGCCGAGCCCGCCGATCACCACGACCGCGAACGAAAGCACGATCACGTCCACGCCGAGGCCGGGCACGACTGAGACCGTCGGCGCGGTGAAGGCGCCGGCGAGCGCGGCGATCAGCGAGCCGAGCGCGAAGGTCGCCATGTAGTAGCGGCCGACGTTGACGCCCATCGCGCGGCTCACCTCCGGGTCATGGATGACGGCGAGGAGCAGCTTGCCGGCGCGCGTGCCGTGCAGGAGCCACGCGAGCCCGCCGCCGAAAAGAAGCGCCACCGCGACCAGCACCAGGTTGTAGGTCGGGTACGCCATGCCCGCGACCTGGAAGCTGCCGAGGAGCGCGTAGGGCTGGGCGATGTAGTAGGGATTCACGCCCCAGATGAGCTTTATGGTGTCCTCCAGCACCAGAAACAGTGCATACGTGACGAGCAGAATGACGACTTCGTCGCGCGCGTAGAGCGGGCGCAGGACCACCCGCTCGATGAACAGCGCGAACGGCGCGGCGACCAGGATCGCCGCCGCGACCATCACCGCGTAGGAGAGCATCGGCGGGTAGCCGCGCGAGAGCCACGCGCCCGTGAGCGAGGCGGCGGCGTACGCGCCGATGGCGTAGAAGCTGCCGTGGGTGACGTTGACGATCTTCATCACCCCGTAGATCAGCGTCAGCCCCAGCGCGGCGATGAACAGCCACGCTGAGTAGATGACGCCGTCTACTGCAACTGCGAGGAGCTGGTTCAGCTCAGCTTACTGAGACTTGAAGCCGCTCTTGATCCAGTCCGCCGACTTCACGCCCTCGGGGGGATTGACCTTCTCGGCCGGGTAGCGCTTGACGTTGACCAGCGTGATCTTGCCGCCGACCAGCTTGGTCTGGCCATAGGCGGTCTCCATGATCGCCTGGTGGCCCTTGCCGAGCGCCATCTTCACCGTGCCGCCGGGGCCCTGGAACGTCATGTTCTCGAGCGCCGCGGCGACGTCCTCGTTCGAAGGCTTCTTGCCCTTGTTCTTCTCCATCGCCTTCTCGTAGGCGAGCTTCACGCCGAGGATCGCCTGCGCCATCTGGTAGGAGGCGTAGTTCGGCTCTTCCTTGTACTTCGCCACGTACCCGCCGTGGAACCACTTGTTGTAGGCGTTGTTCGGCGCATAGGGGCCGAACGGTCCGCGTGCCCCGAGCACCGTGCCGTCCGGGATCTGCGGCCCGAGCTTGTGCATCGCGGTCTCGCCAGTGGTGAGGATGGTCATGCTCTTCTGCATCAGCCCGCGCGGCCCGCCCTGCAGGATCAGCGCTTCGAGGTCGCCGTCCCAGAAGCTCGAATGGATCACGTCGGCGCCGGCCGAGAGCAGCGCCGAGATCTCGGCGTTGTACTGCCCGGCGAAGAGCTTCGGCATCTGCGAAGTCTTGACCTCGATGCCGGGCACCAGCGCCTTCATCGCCAGTTCGAAGTCGCCCCACGAGTCCTGGCCCCAGGCGTAGTTCTGGTTCAGGCCGGCGATCGACTTGAGGTTGGGCTTCACGTCCTTCACGTACAGCGCCGCGCCGACCGAGTCCTTGGTCGCGGTCGACGAGGTGCGGAACACGTACTTGTACGACGCGTCCTCGAAGATGCGCGGCGTGCCGCAGTCGAAGAAGTTGGTGAACTTCTTCAGCTCCTCGGCCACCGGCGCGATCGCGAGGCAGTTGCCGCTCGAGACGTAACCGATCACCAGGTCGACGTTGTGCTTCTGCACCAGGTTGCGGAATTCCGTGACCTGGACGGTGGTGCTGCCCGCCTCGTCGACGATCACGGTCTCGATCGCCGCGCCGCCGAAGCCCTTCTTGTTGTAGGGCGAGGGCGCCGTGCCGCTATTGAGCCCCTCGACCACGAACTCGGCGGCGTTCTTCGCCGGCACGCCGAACGGCGCCGCCGCCGGCCCCGACAGGAACGTGACAATGCCGATCTTGACGCTCTGTGCCTGCGCCGTCGTGGCCAGCCCGGCGGCGAGCAGCGCGACTACCAGCTTCCTCCTCATGCGACTCTCCTCTCGATGGTTTTCTCTCCGAGCAGCCCCGCCGCGACCAATGCGGCGCGGATGCGCCCTATCTCCTCAGCACTCAGCTTCGCCAAAGGCGGCCGCACCACGGCGCGCGGCAGCTTGCCCAGCAGCACCAAGGCCTCCTTCATGCGGTTGTGCATGTCGACCCACGGCTCGCTGTAGAACGCCTCCGCCGTCGGCGTGATGCGCTCATGGATGGCCTTGGCTTTTGCCATCTCGCCCGCCTTCACCGCCTTGAACAGGTCGGCCTGCAGCTGCGCGATGACCGAGCCCGAGCCCGAAAGCAGGCCGTTGCAGCCGAGGACAAGGGAGCTGAGCAGCCACGAGCTGTGCGTGGTAAGCACGTTCACCGGCCGCGCGCGCGACTGCAGGAGGCGGATCTGCCGCTCGTGCAGCTGCGGGTTCGCGCACCAGTCCTTGATCGCGCGCACGCTCGGCACCTCGTCGAGGATCCGCGTGAGCGTCGAAAGCGGATAGCCCTGGCCGCCGGCGAGCGGGTACTGGAAGAGGATCAGCGGCAGGCGCGTCGCGTCGGCGATCCGCTTGAAGTGCGCCAGCGCCATCTCCGGCCGCTGGCCGAAGGCGTAGATCGCCGGCGGAAACACGAGCAGCGCCGACGCGCCGCCCTGCTCCGCCATGCGCGCGATGCGCGCCGCCTCGAGGCTGCCGTCGGCATAGACGCCGTTGACGATCGGCAGCCCACCCAGTTCTTCTTTTGTTATCTGCAAGACCCTTTTCTGCTCTTCGAAAGTGCAGGAGGCGACTTCGGAGGCGTGCGCGTTGACCGTGATCGCCGAAATTCCCTCGACCGCGGCCACGTCACGCAGGTGCGCCCGGTACGAAGCCTCGTCGATCGACAGGTCGTCGTTGAAGGGCAGGAGCACCGCGGGGATGACACCGGAGGGTACGTACATTCGGGGTATCTTAGCGGCGATGAACCATCCGCGCGAGGTGCGCCGCGCCATCCGCGAAGGGCGGCACCGCGCCCATACCGCCGGGCTCGCCCGCGGCTACGTGCAGGGCAACGTCTGCATCCTGCCCGCCGAGTACGCCGCCGACTTCCGCGCCTTCTGCGAGAAGAACCCGAAGCCCTGTCCGCTCCTCGCCATGTCCGCGCCCGGCGACCCGCGGCTGCCCGCGCTGGGCGAGGACCTCGACATCCGCACCGATGTGCCGCGCTATCGCGTTTTCCGGGACGGCACCCTCCATGACGAGGTTTCCGACTTGCGGCCCCTATGGCGCGACGACCTCGTCACCTTCATCCTCGGCTGCTCGTTCTCGTTCGAGGAAGCGCTGATGAAGGAAGGCCTGCGCCTGCGCTACGTCGACGAGGGCCGCAACGTGCCGATGTATCGCACCACCGTCGACACCGTGCCCGCGGGACGCTTCCGTGGCAAGCTCGTCGTCTCGATGCGGCCCTTCAAGCCGGCCGATGCGATCCGCGCCATCGAGATCACTGCGCGCTATCCGCGCGTCCATGGCTCTCCGGTACACATGGGCTTCCCCGAGCAGATCGGCATTACCGATCTGAAGCAGCCATGGGCGGGCGATCCGACCGAGGTACGCGAGGGCGAGGTGCCGCTCTTCTGGGCCTGCGGCATCACGCCGCAGTCGGTGGTGCTCGACTCGCGCCCGTCGCTGTGCATCACGCACGCGCCCGGCCACATGCTGGTGACCGATCTCGAGAACGCGCAGCTCGCTCGAACCTAGAACGTCGGCGCGACGAAAACGGGCCTGGAACGCGGGGTCGATGCGCGATCGTCGCCGCCCCTGCGGCACTTGGACTGATCGAAGGATGCGACCAGGCTCTTCACGCGCGCATCGAGGAGCTGGTGGTTCTGACGCTGGTCCACGCCGTCTGCATCCTTCAGGTACTCGTTGGGCAGGTCGGCGAGCGAGGCTATCCGGAAGGGAAGCTCGAACGTCTCGGCAACAGGAGGCGTCTGGCTCGGAACGAGCGTCCCGCGAACACCGAGGCTGGCAGGCAGCGCGAGCAAGGGATTGGCGGTTCGCGCCAGGCACTGCTGCTCTCTGATGAAATCCCGCGCCGCCCGGTAGCGCGCTCCGCTTTCGTCGCCGATCAGGTCCGCATGACGGACGTAAGGGATGCTGGCGAGGGCCAAGCGCACCTTCTCCAGCGCCTGCTCGAGCGTCACGCCTTGTGCAGCCGCTGCAGCGGTGCAGGCCGTGAGTATGACGCCCGCTGCGATGCGTAAGCCTCGCCCGATCGGCATCCTGGTCAGAAGGTGTGGCTCACTCCGAAGATGAATCCGTCGGTGGTGTCCCGGCACCGCGTATTGCCGAAAGCCGCGCAGTCGCCGAGGCCGACGTCGATCACCTGCCCCTTGAAGCCGATTGTCACCGCCGTGCCGCGGTCGAAGGCGTAGGCCACCCCCGCCTCGCCGGACGCGTAATATCCCCTCGCCTTGAAGCTCGGGCCAGTCTCGGTGGCCGGCCCGAAGGCCGCATTGGAGTAAAGGCTCCACGGGCCCGCGATGTGCGCGCTGGCGGTGAAGCCGATGGTTGGCGCCGTGATCTGTTCCTTGAACGCCCCGAAGTCCTCGTTCACCTGCTTGTAGCCAAGCGTGAGTCCGAGCCGCCCCGAATCCGATTGCAGCACCCAGTAGCCGACGTTCAGATCGTATTCGGTGCGCGGCACGTCGCCGTAGAGCGGGAAGTTGTACAACGTGGTCGTGAAGTATCCAAGCGAAGCGAAAAAATTACCGCGGCTCGCCGCGACGCTCGGAATCAGGGCGATCTTCTTCGCGGTGTCCGAGGGGAACCCCCAGGTTTCCCAACGGTTGGGCCAGACTTTCAGGCCCACCGTGATCCTCACCTGCTTGGACGGATCGGGCGCATCCGCCGGTTCCTCGGCTGTCTTCTGGGCGAGCGCGGGTTGCGCAACTACGCCGAGCACAAGCGCGACGACCGTCGAGCCCTTGCCAAACGTCATGGTTCTCCCCTTTTTGAAGAAAGTTGTGCCGACTCCGGCCCCTGCCGGGGCTAGAACGTCGGCGGTACAAAGACAGGCTTGCGTTTTTCGCCTTGTTGTTTTTCCTTCGCCGCCTGTTCCTCCCGCTCTTTCGCTTCCGCTTGAGCGCGCTGCTGCGCTTCGAGCATCTCGCGCATTTTTAGATCGTTGGCCAGCTTCGCCTGCAGGGTGCGCGCCAGCTCGGCGTAATGGCCGTTGGGGTAGGCGCTCAGGTAGCGCTCGATATCGCGCGGGTGGCTCGCGGTCTTGACTGCATCCCACTGCTGGCGCTCCTTCTCCTCGGCGAGCTTGACGGCAGCCGCCTTTTCCTGCGCGGCCGCTCTTTCGGCTGCGAGCTTCTGCTGCTCGACGACGCGCGCAGCCTCGGCTTCCTTCTTCGCCTCGGCTTCGGCTTTCTGTCGCGCGGCGAGCAGCTCCTTCTGCCTGGCGATGTCGCCGGAGCGCCTGGCCTCGGCCTCCGCCGCGCGCGCCTTCTCGAGGGCGATGCGCGCCTCCTCTTGCTTGCGCTTGGCCTGCTCCAACTCCTGAGCCTGCTTCCTGGCCTGCTCCAGCTGCTGCTGCATCTGGCGCATCTTGTCGTCGCTGCCCGAGAGCAGCCAGTACGTCGCGCCGCCAGCAGCCAGCACGACGCCGGCGACGATCGCAACCACGGCGGAGGTCTTCCTGGCGCCCGCGCTCGCCTGGGGTTTCAACTCGGCTTCGCGTGGAGCGACGAGGTCGTGCCTCGGCGCGCTGATGATCGTCGGAGGCTCGGTTGATAGCAGCTTGGGCGGCACGTCCGCCGGTCTGAGCGGCGCAACGATGGTGCGCGCCGACTGTTCCTCGGCTGCCTCGCCCGCGAAAGCCTGGCGCAGGGCCACCGCAAGCTCGTGCGCGGACTGGTAGCGTTCGCCCGCGTTCTTGGCGAGCGCCTTGTACACCACGCCATCCAGGAGCGGGGAGATGGATCTATTGAGCGAGGAAGGCAGGCGGGGCTGATCCTGCATGATCTGCTTGGCGACGGTCCATGCGCCGCCTCCGGCAAACGGCATTTCGCCCGTCAGGAACTGGTAGAGGATGATGCCGGCCGAGAAGACATCGGTGCGCTTGTCCACGCTGCCGCCGGAAATCTGCTCGGGCGACATGTAGGCCGGCGTGCCCACCATTGAAACCGTGACATGCGACAGGCTCGCGTCCTGGATCCGGGCGACGCCAAAGTCGGCGAGCTTCACGCGCGCGCGCGAGTCGAGCATCACGTTCGCCGGCTTGACGTCGCGATGGATGATGCCGGCCTGGTGCGCGAAATCGAGCGCGTCGCACAGCTCTCCCATGATGCGCACGGTTTCCTTGAGCTCGAAGCGCTCGTTGGCGTCGAAGAAGATGCGCAGCTCGCGCCCTTTGATGAACTCCATGACCAGGTAGGCGATGTCGCCTTCCTCGCCAAAATCGTGGATCTGGACGATGTGCGGATGGCTGAGGCGCGCAGCGATCTGGGCCTCGCGCACGAAGCGCGCCGAATACTCCTTCGCCATGTCCTGGTCGAGGTTGCTCTTCAGGACGGTCTTGATGGCGACGCGGCGGTTGAGGCGCGGGTCGACGCCTTCATACACGACGCCCATTCCGCCTCTTCCGAGGACCCGCTCGATCGTGTACCGACCGAGCGTCTTGAGCTCAGGTTCGGTCATGCAGGCGCACGCGGGTTAGAGACTAGGACAAGGGCGAACTTGCCCACTGACCGGCACCCCCCTTTGCGAGGAAGTGTAGCCAGATTGCGGCGTCCGCGCAAAGGCGCATCACGCTCAAAAGAAAGGATGTGTTAGGCGAGCCCGCGGCTAAGGAGCCGTGGCCAGCCGAAGAAACACGCGCTTCATCGAGTTGACGCCCGCGAGATAGGCGGCGACGTCGTGGCTGCCGCATCGCTGTCCCGCGGCGGGCTGGAACTTGCGCCGCGCGTAGGCGTCTCCGGCCGCGGCGCCGCAAAGGTGGATCACCGCCGCGAGGTCCTGCTTCTGGCGCAGCGTGGCGCTGATCCTGCGGCGCTCGACGATCATGGCGACGCGGCGGTCGAGATACGCGGAGGTCATCTCCACCGCATGGCTGGGCACGACACGCGTGTAGACGCTGTTGAACCAGCACGCATCGTCCTGCGCGGCGGCGTGCTCGCGGATGCAATAGCGCTTCGCCTCGGCGAAGGTGGCATCGGTGATCTGGTACATGCCGACCGCGCTCGAAGCCGGGCGGTAGATCTCGAACGGCTCGGTGCTCGCGCGCCAGCGCCAGTAGGTGCGCGCCACCGGGTTGCCGGCGCCCTCCACTTGCGCGAGCGCTGCGAGCAGCTCCGGCGTGATCACGGCGGTGGAGTGCGCGCGGAAGATCGGCTCGTATTGCCGCCAGGTCTCGGCCGGCGTCTTCGACAGCACGCCGCTCACGGGGAAGAACAGCTCCGCGGGCTTGTGGATCACGTGATACAGCCAGTTGATCGCAAACACCGCCGCGACCAGCGCGATCACCCCGACGACGATGCGCCGCGGCCGGGCCTTCGCCGCGCGCCTGCGCCTAGGTCTTGGGGAAAAGGAGGTTCGCACACTCCTCGCCGACGCCCGCCTTGGGCTCCTTGGCGCCCAGCATCGTCGCCCAGCCCCCCTTGGCGATCGCCTCGCCGCGCGCGTAGCTGTCGAGCTTCTCCAGCGCGGCGAGCCTGGCGCGGAAGTCGCGCGCCTGGCTGAAGCGGTCGTGGCAAATGGACGCGAGCGCCGCGACCAC
>Ga0075425_100000755_pt1 | contig 30681 bp, 18 predicted proteins | sample SoiMethybrSBSTD4_FD_75300 | JGI IMG/M metagenome (GOLD analysis project Ga0075425, IMG submission 75300) | Bulk soil microbial communities from a Populus tree surrounding site in Tennessee, USA - Soil MetaG P. TD hybrid SBSTD4 | ecosystem: Environmental > Terrestrial > Soil > Tree plantation... | reverse complement strand
AGGAGTCGCGCGTCTACGACGTCGGCATCACCGAGTGGGGCGCGCCGGGCAACCCGGTCGTCTACGCGCGCTGCGACGAAGGCGCGCCGAAGACGGTGGCGATCTACTGGCAGTACGACACGATGCCGATCACGCAGCCGGACGTCTGGAAAGCGCCGCCGTTCGAGGCGCGCATCGTCGAGCAGCCGCCGTACAAGAAGGTGCTGATCGGCCGCGGCGCCACCAACTCGAAGGGACCGGAGATGGCGCAGTTCAATGCGCTGATGGCGATCAAGGCGGTGACCGGCAAGCTGCCGGTGAACGTCGTGTTCGTCGCCGAAGGCGACGAAGAGCGCATGGACGTCGGCGTCCGGAAGTTCGTGAAGGATCATCCCGACCTGTTCAAGAACGTCGACGCGCTGATCGGCGAATCGGGCCAGCAGTCGCCGAGCGGCGGCGGCAGCGTCGGCGGCGGATCAGAAGGCTGCGTCTACATCGAGCTGACGACCAGCGGCAAGTCGTGGGGCCGCGGCCCGGTGCAGTCCGACATCCATGGCTCGAACAAGCGCTCGGTGGACAGCCCGGCGTGGCGCCACATCCAGATGCTGGCGTCGCTCGTCTCGAAGGACGGCAACACGCCGCTCATCAAAGGCTTCCTCGACGGCGCCGAACCGCTGTCGATGCGCGAGACCGAGCAGCTCAAATCGGCTGCCGCGAAGGCCGACATGAAGGTCGCCGCCGAGAACCTCGGCGTCGCGCGCTTCATCGCCGACGATCCGTTCACGATGCTGAAGATGGGCCGCTACGGTACGTCGTTCAACATGGACGGGATCTGGGGCGGCAACATGTACGCCGGCGGTGCCGGCGCGATCCTGCCGAACAAGATCACCTCGAAGCACAACATGCGCTACATCCCGAAGATGAACGGGCTCGAGATGGTCAAGCGCATCCGCGAGCAGCTCGATCGCAACGGCTACCAGGACGTCGAGATGAAAGTGATCGGCGACGTGCCGTGGTCGAAGATGGCCTACGACACCGACATCGCCCGGGCGATGACGCAGATGTACGACCAGTTCAACATCCCGCACGGCGAGCCGGCCCAGTACGCGACGATTCTCGGCGGCTACTGGCCGTCGTACCTGTTCTCCAACCAGGAGGTCGGCCAGCGGGTGGCGCCGGTGTCGATGCCGATCGCGATGGGCGGCGCCGGCCACGGCGGCGGCGCGCACGCGGCCAACGAGTTCTACGTGATCGAAGGCGCCGGCAAGGTCTACGGCATGGCCGGCGCCGAGAAAGCGCAGGCGGCGATCTTCTACAACTTCGCCGGAATCAACGGCGGCTCTGCCGCAAAGAAGACGAATTAGGATTCGGCGGCTCCACACCTGCTATATGGCTGATGGCTGATTCGGCGCTGATCTCGGTTCACGATCTCGAAAAAACCTACGCCATGGAGGGCGCACCGGTGCGCGCCCTTCGTGGCGTGACCCTGGCAATCGCGCGGGGCGAATTCGTCGCCGTTGTCGGTCCGTCCGGATCCGGCAAGTCGACGTTCATGCACATCCTCGGCTGCCTCGATCGGCCGACGAGCGGCACCTACCATCTCGACGGCCGCGATGTCTCGCGGTTGTCCGACGACGAGCTCTCGACAATCCGCAACCGGCAGATCGGGTTCGTGTTCCAGGGGTTCAACCTGCTGTCGCGGACGTCGGCGGTGGAGAATGTCGAGTTGCCGCTGCTCTACGCGCACCATGCGAAGGTCGCACCGGCCGATCGCCGCGCCCGCGCGCTGCGCGCGCTCGCCGCCGTCGGCCTCGCCGACCGCGCCGGCCATCATCCGAACCAGCTCTCCGGCGGCCAGCAGCAGCGCGTCGCCATCGCGCGCGCGCTGCTCAACGATCCGGCGATCCTTCTCGCCGATGAGCCGACCGGCAATCTCGACAGTCGCACGAGCGTCGAGATCATGGAGATCTTCCAGCGGCTCAACGCGGAGCGAGGCATTACAATCGTACTCATCACCCACGAACCGCAGGTCGCCGAGTACGGATCGCGCATCATCCGTTTCACCGACGGCGGCGTGGTCAGCGATCAGATGAATACTTGTCATCGGGCCGCGGCCGCGGAGCTGGGACAATTAAGAATTAGGAATTAAGAATTAGGAATTCATACTCCGTTCGTTGCAGGTTGAAGAAGCAGCTAGATCGAAGGCATGAACGAATTCTTAATTCGTAATTCTTAATTGCAGGAGTCCCGACGGTGTCTTCGTTCAGAACGACCTTCACGATTGCCCTTCGCGCGCTGCGGCGCAACCGGCTGCAGACCTCGCTGACGATCGTCGGGATGACGATCGGCGTGGCGGCGGTGCTGGCGATGATTGCGATCGGCACGGGCGCGGAAGCAGCGATCGGCGATCAGATCCGCGCAGCGGGAATGAACTTGATCGTGGTCACCGCCGGCAACTACAAGGTGAAGTCCACCGACGATTTTGGCGGCGGCGCCGTCGAACCGTCGGCTGCGCTCGCCCCGCGCGACGACTTCCGTAGGGCGACCCTTCCAGGGTCGCCGTCGTGGCGCGGCGAGGCTGAAAGCCTCGCCCTCCGCCTGTTCTCGATCGTCGAGCCGACCTTGCTTGCTCATCCCGAAGACGATCCGATGGAGAAGCACGATCATCCGACGGCGCGCCAGCGGCTGGGTGACAGCGAAGCCGGGCTCGGCTCGGCGGCCACGCTCACCGCCGACGACGCCGATGCGATTCGCGGCATCAGCGGCGTCCAGTACGTCGCCGAAGGATTGCATCAAAACGTGCACGTCGCCACCGACAGCAAGCGCTGGTTCACGCGTCTGCATGGAACCGACCTGCAGCTGCCGCTGATCCGCCGCGCCTGGACGTTCCGCAGCGGGCGCTTCTTCAACAGCAGCGAGCAGTCGCGCGCCGATCAGGTGGTCGTGCTCGGCACGGTCGCCGCCGAGCGGCTGTTCGGCGACGAGAATCCCGTCGGCCGCGACGTCTCGATCTGGAAGCAGCCGTTCCGCGTCGTCGGCGTGGTGACGACGACAAGCTGGATGGTGGCGCCGGCACCGGGCGACGATCAGTTCGACGCGGTCTACATGCCGTTCCGGACGGTTCACCGTCTGCTGAATCTCGCCAAGCTGAACGACATCACGATCACCGCCGCGTCCACCGGCGAGGTGTCGCGCATCATGAGCGACGTGACGAAGCTGCTGCGCGCGCGCCACGGCATCAGCGACGAGAAGCCGGACGACTTCACCGTGACGACCCAGGCGCGCCAGGCGCTCGCCAAGGGCGGCATGCGGCCCGACGTCGCGCGCGCGGTGGTCGGCAACGTGTCGGGACTCGAGAAAGTGACGCTCGAGCAGCTGGGCAAGACCCTCGACCGGGCGACGCGGACGATGACCGCGCTGCTCGCCGGCATCGCCTCGGTGTCGCTGGTCGTCGGCGGCATCGGGATCATGAACATCATGCTGCTGTCGGTGACGGAGCGGACGCGCGAGATCGGCGTGCGGCGCGCCGTCGGCGCGCGCGCCCGCGACGTGCGATCGCAATTCCTGTTCGAGGCCGTCGCGCTGAGCGTCACCGGTGGGCTCGCCGGCATCGCTCTCGGCCTGGTCGCCGCCGGCGGGCTGTCCCGCTACTTACGCTGGTCGACGACAATCTCGCCGGGCGCAGTCCTCATCGCCGTCGGCATCGCCGCCGCGGTCGGCATCTTCTTCGGCTGGTACCCGGCGCGGCAGGCGGCGCGCCTCGATCCGATCCAGTCCCTCCGGTACGAATAGCGGATGCTTCGCACGAGCATTCGCCTGGCGATCCGCGGCCTTGGCCGCAACACGATGCGCACCATCCTGACGATGCTCGGGATGATCATCGGTGTCGCGGCGGTGATGACGATGGTCGCGCTGGGCAACGGCGCGCAGGCCAACGTCGAGCAGGACGTCCGCTCGGCGGGCACCAACCTGGTTCACGTCAACGCCGGCAACTACACGCGCGGCGGCGAGGAGTCGCGGATCGCGACCGGCCTCGGCGCGGCGACGACGCTGACGGCGGCCGACGCCGACGCGATTGCCGCGAACGTGTCGGGGATCAAAAGCATCGCGCCTGGCGTGAAGCTGCGTGGCTGGATGACCTCGGGCGCACATCGCTTCTACGGCCAGGTGGTTGGCACCGACGTGCCATTCGCGTCGATGTTCGACTGGCGCTTCAGCGAGGGGCGCTGGTTCACAGCGGCCGACGTCGCCGCTCGCCGCCGCGTCGTCGTCCTCGGGAGGACGACGCGCGATCAGATTTTCGGATCGGCCGCGAAGGCGGTCGGCCAGCCGGTCGTCATCCACGGCCAGCCGTTCACGGTCAGCGGGATCACCGACACCACCGACCCCGACCAGATCGAGATGGCGTTCGTGCCGTACACCGCGCTGCAGGATGCGCTCGGCATCACCTACCTGCATACGATCACCATCGAAGCCGCGCAGGCCGGCGAGGCGTCGCGCATCGCCGCCGACACGACGGCGCTGCTGCGCTCGCGGCATTCGGCGCACATCAACGACGCCGTCGAGAAACTGCGGCAGGCCGGGATCACCGGCAACCAGATGCCGCAGGGGGGCTTCGGCGCCGGCGGCGCGCCGGACGACTTCACGGTCAAGACGCAGTCGTCGGAGGCGCTCACCAAGGGGTTGTACACATCGGTGGCGGCGTTCGTGCTCGCCAACATGCCGAAGCTCGACGAAGTGAACCTGGCCGAGATGAATGCCACGCTGCAGCGCGCGAGCACGACGATGACCGCGCTGCTGGCCGGCATCGCGGCCATCTCGCTGGTCGTCGGCGGCGTCGGCATCATGAACATCATGCTGGTGGCGGTGAAGGAGCGGACGCGTGAGATCGGGGTCAGGCGCGCGGTTGGCGCACGGCGCCGCGACGTCCTGCTGCAGTTCCTCGTCGAGGCGCTGACCTTGAGCGCCGTCGGCGGCGCCATCGGAATTGCACTCGGATTCGTCGCCGCGTTTACGCTGACGATCCTGCTGGAGTGGCCGACGAGGATGACTCCGGGCGCGATTGCGCTCGCGTTCGGCATCTCCGCCGCGATTGGCATCTTTTTCGGCTTCTACCCGGCGCGCCGCGCCTCGCGGCTGGATCCGATCGATGCGCTGCGGACGGAATGACGCCGGTGTAGCGCGGCGGCGTCCCGCCTGCGCTGGCGAACAGAACGCGCCAGCTTCGCCGAGGCTCGCCAAAGCGCCGGACGCGCGAAGGCCGCAGCCGAGCGTGCGCTCGCCTGAAGGCTTCGCCCTCGGTCTGACGGTCGTCGCCGCGATCGCGTGTGCATCCTGTAATCGCACGCCACCTGCGCAACCCGCCGTCGTGCAGGCGACGCCGGCGGCGGCGTCGACCGCCGGATCGGTGCCGCACGGCGACCACAACCCGCATCATGGCGGCATCGTGATGATGAAAGGCGAGGACCTGCACTACGAAGTCGTGCTCGATCCTGCCGGCCGCGGCCATCATCTTTACTTCACCGACGCGTTGCGCGAAGACCTCCCGGCCTCGGTCGCATCCGACGTCGTCCTGATGATCCACCGGCCGAAGACCGCCGACGAACGAATTCCGCTGCAGATTGATGAAACAGGAGAGAGCTGGATCGGCAGCGGCCATGCTGTGGCCGACCCGGCGGCGGCCACGGTGCGCGTGGCGTTCTCGATCCGGCAGGAACCGTACTGGATCGATCTACCGTTCACGGCGGCCAAGTGAGCATGACCTGCCTGGTCGATGGAGCGCGAAGCCTTCAGGCGAGCGAGCGCTCGGCTACAGCCGTCGCGCTCCGTCTATCGCTGGTGATCGCACTGCTCGTCGCCGCGTGCAGCCGGCCGCCGGCACAAAAGCCGCCGGCCGAAGTGCGGACGCCCAACCCCGACGTTGGCGTCGACACGCTTGCGGCGCGCGCCAGGGCGCAGACCGACGCCGCCGATCGGATCGGCGTCTTCCACCAGTTTCACTTCACCGATCGCCTCAAGGGGAGCGGCATCACTTTCGTTCACCACATCGTCGACGATGCCGGCGTGCACTACAAAGCGGTGCACTACGACCACGGCACCGGCGTCGCGGTCGCGGACGTCGACGGCGACGGGTTGTACGACGTCTACTTCGTCAATCAGCGCGGCGGCAACGAGCTGTGGAAGAACGCCGGCGGCGGCCGCTTCGCGAACGTCACGCAGGACGCCGGCATCGCGGTCGCCGGCCGGATCAGCGTGACGGCATCGTTCGCCGATATCGATAACGACGGCGATCAGGATCTCTTCGTCACGACGGTGCGCGGCGGCAACGTGCTGTTCGAGAACGACGGCAAGGGCCATTTCCGGGACATCTCTAAGGACGCTGGCGTCGATCTCACGGCGCATTCCTCTGGCGCGATGTTCTTCGACTACGACGGCGACGGCCTCGTCGATCTGCTCGTCTGCAACGTCGGGCGATACACCTCGGATGCCAAGGGGCCCGACGGCGCCTACGTCGGGCTTGCCGACGCGTTTCTCGGCCACACGCATCCGGATCGTTTCGAATACCCGGTCCTCTACAAGAACCTCGGACACAACCGATTCAAGGACGTGACGGCTGACGTCGGCCTGCATCCAGCGGGGTGGGGTGGCGACGCGTCCTTTGCCGACTTGAACGGCGACGGCCGCCCCGATGTCTTCCTCCTGAACATGCAGGGGCACGGCCACTTCTTCGAGAATACCGGCGGACGCAGCTTCACTGACAAGACCGCGCAGTACTTCCCGCGAACGCCATGGGGTGCGATGGGGCTCAAGTTCTTCGACTTCGACAACGACGGGCGGCCCGATCTCTTCATCACCGACATGCATTCCGACATGTTCGAGACGCTGCCGCCCGATCGCGAGAAGGCGAAGGCGCCGGTCCATCCGCCGGATCAGATCCTCGGCGGCCCGGCCGACACGTTCATCTTCGGCAACACCTTGTTCCACAACGTCGGCGGCGGAAAATTCGAGGAGATCTCCGATCGCGCCGGGGCGGAAAACTACTGGCCGTGGGGGCCGAGCGTCGGCGACGTCAACGCCGACGGCTGGGACGATATCTTCGTCGCCTCGAGCATGAACTATCCGCACCGCTACGGCATCAACTCGATGCTGCTCAACGACAAGGGCGAGAAATTCCGCGACGCCGAGTTCGTCCTCGGCATCGAGCCGCGCGCCGGCGGCCGGACGCACACGCCATGGTTCGAGCTCGATTGCCTGCAGAAGGATCTCGGCGCCGAACTGTGTCGCGGTCAGTCGGGGCCGATCACTGTCATGGCGCCGCTTGGCAGCCGGTCCGCGGCGATCTTCGATCTCGACGGCGACGGCGATCTCGACATCGTCACCAATGAGTTCAATTCGGCGCCGCAGATCCTGGTCAGCGATCTGGCCCAGCGACGGCCGATTCACTGGATCGCGATTGCGCTCGCCGGTACGACATCGAACCGCAACGGCCTCGGTGCCACCGTGCGCGTCGGCGCCGGCGGCCGCGTCTACACGAAGTACAACGACGGCAAGTCGGGCTACCTGTCACAAAGCGCGCTGCCGCTGTACTTCGGTCTCGGCGACGCCGACAAGATCGATCGCATCGAGGTTGACTGGCCGTCGGGGAAGAAACAGGTCGCGACGCAGCAACTCGAGATCAACCGGGTGAGGCAGGTGGTGGAACCTCGTTGACCGGCGCGTGCCGTCCGTAGCGCAGGACTTCAGGCCTGCAAATGGCCGCGCGGGCAGCCCTGAAGGGCTGCGCTACGGTAATTGTGAAACCCGATCACTCGGCGCGGAGCGCGATCGCCGGATCCGTGCGCGCCGCGCCGCGCGCCGGCAGCGCGGCGGCAGCCAGCGCGAGGACGACAAAGAGCAGCGGCGCTGCCGTCAACGTCAGCAGATCCGCCGGCGCGACATCGAACAGGATCGCTCGCATCAACGGCGTGAGCAGCACGGCGATCACGATGCCGGCGCCGACGCCGGCGGCAATCGGCAGCGCGCCGTCCCTGATCGTCTCGTATGCGACGCGAGCCGGCGTTGCGCCGAGCACCAGTCGCACGCCGATCTCGCGCCGCCGCACGGTCACCGCGTAGGCGAGCATGGCATACAGCCCGACGCATGCGATCGCCACCGTCACCGTCGCGAACACGGCGAGCAGCGCCAGGTTGGTTCGCCACGGCGCCTCCATGGCCGCGAGCACGTCCGGCATTACATCGATTCGAACCGGATGGTTGTCGTTCAGCGCCCGCAAGCGCTCGTGAATGCGCGCCACCGCGGCACCGTCGAGCCGCTCGGTCCGGACGACGAAGTCGTTGACCCGATCGGGCGATTGGGCGAATGGCGCGTAGATCGTCAGGCCGCGCGCCGCCAGGCTGCGGTAGCGGATGTCGTCGACCACGCCGACGACTGTCCACGTGACGCGCGCGGGCGGATCGATCGGATCGAGCCAGCTGACGCGCAGCCGTTTTCCGATTGCCGACGTGCCGGGCCAGGCGCGATCGGCGAACGCTCGGCTGACGATCGCCACCGGCATCGTCCCGGCGCGATCGGCGTCGTCGAACAACCGGCCGGCAAGCAACCGCGTCTGCATCGTCTGAAAGTAGGACGGCGTGATCGTCTCTGTGTTGACGTAGGGATTCCTCCCCGCCGTGGCTTCGTCTTCGCCCTCGAGTTGGTACGGCGAATCGACGCCAATCGGGCCGCGCAACGGCCGCAGTGAAACGCCGCTCGCCGACTGGACACCGCGAATGCGCCGCACTTCCTCGAGCGCACGATCGAGCAGACGCCGCCGCGCGCTGTCGGTCATGTGCTCGGATGGCATCGACATCTCGATCGCCACCAGGCCCGAGACGTTGAATCCGAGGTCGAGATGCCTGAGGCGCTCGACGCTGCGCAGCAGCAGGCCGGCGGCAATCAGCATGACGACAGCAGCCGCGAGCTCGCCGCCGATCAGGACGCGCCGGACGCCGTCGCGGAGGGCGCTGCCGACGACCGCACGGCCGCTCCGCTTCAGCACCGCCTCGACGTCGCCGCCGATTCTGAAGGCCGGGACGATTGAAGTGGCGCACAACGTCGCCGCAGCCGCCGCGCCGGCAAAGAGCAGCGCCCGCCGATCGAGCGCGGCGTCGGCGAGCCGCGGCATCCCGGCCGGAAGCGTCATGATGAACACCGGCAGCAGTGCGTGGGCCGCGATCGTCGCGGCTGCGGCCGCGACGATGGTCAAGAGCGCCGCTTCGGTTACGAGCTGCCATGCCAGCGTTGCGCGCGAGGCGCCCAGCGCGACACGGACCGCGAGCTCGTGGGCGCGGAAGGTGGAACGGATGACCAGCAAGCCGGCGACGTTGGCGCAGGCGACGGCGAGCAGCACCGCGACCGCGGCGAACAGGACGAGCAACGCAGTGCGCGCTGAACCGAGCAGATCGTCGACGAGCGGCTGCACCCGCGCCTCCGGCGTGCGCTGGCGTGCCGTCAGCTGCGCGCGCCGGGAGATCACGCGGTCAAGATCGAGCTGCACGGCGTCGAGCGTTGCGCCCGCCTTCATCCGCCCGACGACGAACAGCACCGCGACGTCGCCGCCGTCCGGCGGCAGGTTCGGAATGCTCTTCGCAATCGCCCCGAGTTCGGGCACGACCGCCGTCCACAGGTCGGCATCGAGCGCATAGCGAAACGCCGCCGGCATGACGCCGACGACGGTGAATGGGGTGTCGCTCAGAACGATCGTCCGGCCGACGACCGCCGGATCACCGGCGAACTGACGGCGCCAGAAACCGTCGCTCAGCACCACGACCCGCGGCGACTCCAGGCGGTCGTCGGCGGGCTCGAGCGCACGGCCCACTGCCGCGCCGACGCCGAGCAGATCGAAGTAGTGCCCCGACACGACGCGATAGCGGACGTCGATCGATTCGTGGCCGGAACGGAGATGCCAGGTCCAATTCGACGATCCGACCGCGGCGAGATCGTCGAAGGTCGTCGACTGCTCCCGCCACGCGGCGAACTCGCGGTAGGAAATTTCGGAACGCGGCGCGATCAGGTTTTCACCGGCAATCACCAGCCGATCGGCGTGTGCGAAGGGAAACGGCCGAAGGAGGACCGCGTCGGCGACGGCGAACAGGATCACGTTCGCGGCGATGCCGAGGCCGAGCACGGCGATCGAGAGTGCGCTGAATCGCGGCGCGCGGCGAAGCGCACGGGCGGCGGCGACGACATCGTCGACCGATGGCATCGACTGCGACGATACCACCGACGAGGGCGAATTCGCATATCACCGCGAGGCGGCCGATCGCCGTACGGTAGTCACCCGGTCGGCCGATTGGTCGCCGAACGATTGGCTGTTCCCATCCGGCCACCTCACTGTGACCTCGTGCGCGGTCGTTTCTGCGCCGAGACCGACGTGGACGCGCGGATCGTTGCTCGCCAGGTAGCTGTACGCGGCGCGCACGTCGCGGCGGATGGTCCTGCCGCCCACCTTCATGGTTACCTGCGCGCCGATGGCATCGCGGCCGTGCTCGTCGACGACGCGCAAGGTCAGCCAGTGGCCGCGCGCCTTGACGATGTTGTGGAGCAGATACGGACGGCCGTCGCGGTTGACGACGACGATGTCGACGCCGCCGTCGTTGTCGATGTCGCCGAAGGCGGCCGCGCGGCTGGTTGCGAAGAGCGGCTCGCTGGTGCCGCCGCGCGGGAGCACTTCTGTGAACCGCGGCCCGGCCAGGCCGCGGAACAGCAGGCTAGGTTCCGCGTAGGGATCGGGCGAGTAGCGCTCCGACTGCATCCCGACGCGACCGTTCGCCTCGAATAGATCGAGGTAGCCGTCGTTGTCGAAATCGACGAACGCCATTCCGAAGCGCGTAAACGGCCGGCTCGAAGTGCGCAGGCCGACGGCGGCGGTGTCGTCATTGAAGAAGGTGCCGCGATTACGAAAGAACGAATCGGCCTCGCCGTCGAGATTCACCACCAGCAGATCGAGGTCGCCGTCGTCGTCCGCGTCCACCGCGTCGACGCCCATGCCCGACTTCGCCGTGCCATCCTGGTCGAGCGCGGTTCCGGCCGCCAGCGCCGACTCCTGGAAGCGGCCGCCGCCCTGGTTCAGCCAGAGGTGATTCGGCGTGCGGTCGTTGGCGACGAAGAGGTCGATGCGCCCGTCGCCATTGAAATCACCCGCGACGACGCCCAGCCCGTTGCCGACGGCGCCGGCGATGCCGGCGCGCGCAGAGACGTCGGTGAAGGTCCCGTCGCCGTTGTTGTGATACAGCGTGGACGCCGAGGGCAGATCGTAGCTGGCCGGACTGCAGTAGTCGGGCATGCCGGTCAGGCTGTAGCACTCGATTTCCGCCGCCGGCTGCCAATTGAGGTAGCGGGTGACGAACAGATCGAGCCAGCCATCGGCGTCGTAATCGAGAAACGCCGCGCTGGTGCTCCAGCCGTTGCTCGCGACGCCGGCTTTGGCGGTGACGTCGACGAACCGGCCGCGGCCGTCGTTGCGCAGCAGCACGTTGGCACCGAAATTCGTGACGTAGAGATCGGTGAAGCCGTCGTTGTCGAAATCGCCGGCTGTGACGCCCATGCCGTAGCCGCCCGCGCCGGCGCCGCTACTCTCGGTCACGTCTTCGAAGGTACCGTTACCGCGATTGCGGTAGAGCCGGTTGCCGCTGGACGCCCGGCTGAAGCCTTCGCGCTCCGACCGCCCGCGCCGCGAGGCATCCTGGCGCTCCGCGGAAAGCCTGCCGCTTTGCACGAGGTACAAATCGAGCAAGCCGTCGTTGTCGAAGTCGAAGAGCGCCGCGCCGCCGCCCATGATCTCCGGCAGGAGATGTTTCGTGGTGTGGCCAGAGGTGTGGACGAAGGTGATGCCGGCGCGCGCCGCGATCTCCTCGAACCACGCACTGCCAACCGCATCGGCAGGACGCGCGCCGCGATCGGCGCGGCAACCGGCCAGTGCCGATGCGAGTGCGATCGAGACGAGGATCGCGACTGTTCGCGTTCGCCTCATCGTGCGGGCGGCGCCGCGCCGCTCTGCAGCGAGCGTAGGCGATCCGCCGTCGCCTTCACGGCCGGCCGATCCGGCTGCAGGCGCTGTGCGTTTCGGAGCGCCGCGGCGGCGGCGGCGACGTCGCGGCGGGTCATCTGCGAGTTCGCAATACCGATCCAGGCGTCGACGCTGGTTGGATCGACCCGGGTCGCGCGTTCGAACGAGGCGAGCGCATCATCGGGCCTGCCATCGTTGGTCTCGACCATCGCCTTCCACACCAGCGCCCGCGCGTTGCGCGGGTCGAGCTGCACCGAGCGCTCGAAGGCCTGCACGGCGTCGCGCGTCTGGCCGTCGCGCCACTGAACCAGGCCAAGCGTCTCGTAGGCGGGCGCGTACGACGCATTTACCGTGAGTGCCCGCTGCACGGCGGCGCGCGCTTTCGCAAGGTCGCCGAGGTGCATGTAGCCGGTCGCGAGATCGACATGCGCCTCGAAGCGATCCGGCTGGCGCGCGACCACCTGCTCGAGCAGCGAGACCCCGTCGGCGTCGCGGCCGGCAGCGACGTAGACCTGTCCGAGATGCGCCATCAGTACCAGGTCCTCAGGCCTGTCGCGCCGCAACTGCTCGAGGATCGCGATCGCCTCACGAAAGCGGCCGGCGACGATGTACGCGGTCGCGTCTTTGAGCAAAGCGGCATACCCGCGCCGATACGCAGCCATCTCGTCGGTCCACGGATCGGTCCATTGCGCTTCGCCTTTGGCGCCGACCTGCGCCGCCGCCGCCGCCTGGTCGGCCTTGCCCAGGCGTCGGTACGCCGTGCCGAGCAACTGCAGGGTGTAGCCGTCCTCCGGCGCAGCGGCCGCGAGCCGTTCGAGCAGGCCGGCAGCGCGCTCGTTCTCGTCGCGCTGGAGGTAGACCCGCGCCAGGCCGATCCATCCGGCGCGATCGGCGGAATCGATATCGGTGGCGCGGCTGAACGCCCGCTCCGCGTCTTCGGTCTGATTCTGATCGAGCAGCCAGAGGCCGAGCCGCCACTGCGCCGGTGCGTAGGTCGGATTCAACTCGATCGCTCTCCGCATGTCGCGAACCGCATCGTCGCTCTGTCCGAGACGCGATTCGACGACCGCGAGATGGAACGGCCATTTCGGTTCGGCCGGTTGCATCGCCGCGGCGTTCGCGTAGGCGTCGCGCGCGGCGCCGGCGAGACCATTGGCTTCGCACACCATCCCGAACCGGCCCCACCGCGCGCCGTCGCGCGGCTCCTGCACGACCGCCTCGCGTGCCTGCCGGACGATGTCAGCGATTTCGGGCGCGAGCGGACCAAGGTCGGCGAGCGCGGGGGGCGCAGGCGCCTTGTCGCGAAGCGTGCGAAAGGCAATTACGCCAGCGGAGAGTAGTGCGATCGCGACCACGGCGGCAATCCACAGGAATCGACCGGCACGAGAAGACGACAGTATGGGCCCGCGTTCAGCGTGCCCACGGCCGCCCTTAAACGGCGGCGCTACGTCAAATTTTGAGGCCTTAGCGCGCTGCGGGGCGGATTGGCGGGATCTGGACACGGAAACCCATGAGACCCTCGGCCGGGAGCGCGAAGGCTTCAGCCGAGCGTTCAGCGTGTGGCCTGATCGCTCGGCTGAAGCCTTCGCACTCCGTCAACCGATTACCAGTCGAACTTCGCGCCGAAGCGCCAGAGACGCGGCGGCACGATCGTCGTCGGGTTCAGGAATGTCGCGCCCGAGCCCCAGTTGATGTTTGCCGCCGGGTTCGCGTTCGTCAGGTTGTAGCCGTCGACGAAGAGTGACAGCGTGCGGCTCTTGGCGACGCGCAGCAGTTTCTCCACGCGCGTATCGACGAGGATGATGTTGTCCTGCTGCCGTGTGCCGAACGGCTCGGCAAGGATTCGCTGCGAGCCGTAGTTCATCGTCGCGAGGAAGGTGCGGCCGTACGGCTGGCCGGACTGCATCCGGATCGCCGGGGTGAGCCTGAGGCCCCACTTCGCGTCGATCGTACCGTTGACCTTCGCCGACCACAGGCCGAACACGTAGCGGCCGTCCTCGGTGTTGATCTTGTCGTTCGGGTTGGCCACGTCCTGGCGGACGCGCAGGTTCTGGCCGAAGTAATTGATCGAGTTGTCGTGATTCCACCGGTACGCGTACGACGCGTTGACCGACCAGCGGTTGCTCATCCGCTTGTTGGCGGTGAACTCGATGTTGTAGAAGTCGTCCTTGCCGGGCGTGTTGTGCAGGAAGTTCACCGTCGGCAGCGCCAGGTTCGCCGGGTTCAGGTTGAAGGCCTGAACCGTCGGCGCGTTGGCCGCGAAGGTGCCGTCCGGTTCGGGCACACGAACCGTGATCGGCTGGTCGAAGGCGCTGACCGGCCGGTTCAAGTTGTCGCTCTGATACAGCTGATCGATCCGCCGCCACACGAACCCGGCGTGCACACCGAAGTTGGGTAACAACTCGCGTTCGACGAACGTCGCGAACTCGCGCGTGCGCTGATCCTGCAGGTTCGGATCGAGCTGTGTGCTGGCCGTGCCGCCAAACGACGATGTCGGCGTTGCGCCCTGTTCGCCCGGCTGCCACACCTTGTCATTGTTGGAATCGGTCCATCGGTAGCGCCGATACCAGTCGGGAGCGTTCGGGTTGACGTTGGAATCGATCGACGTCGTTCCCGGATTCCACCAGTACGAGGCGTAGTTCGCTTTCAGGACCGTCTTGCCGTTGCCGGTGAGATCGTAGGTGAGCCCGAGCCGCGGCGCGGTGAGGTTCCAGGTGATCAGGTTATCGACTGCCGGGAAGTTCACCTGCGTCGGATTGAACGGGCCGACGGGAGGCCCGACCTGCTCTGGCAGGTACGACTGATAGCGGTCGAAGACGACGCCCAGCGTGAACGTGAGACGCGAGCCGACGCGCCACACGTCGGACCCGTACAGCCCGACTGTCCGCAGGCCGTTCAGCGACGCCGAGGGTGTCTGGAACAGCAGCACTTCCGACGGTGTCCCGTTGTTCAAGACCATCAGCACGTCGTTGGGCACCTGGCCCAGGCCAGCCTGGCCGCGAAGATCGTCATAGCGCTCGTTGAAGAACTCGCCGCCGACCTTGAAGTTGTGGTTCCCGCCCCACCCATCCTTGAAGTAGCTCAGCGATCCGAGAACCTGGTTGCGGGTAATATCGCGGAACCAGCCGTCCTGGTTGCCGCCGCTGACGATGTTCGTGCTGAGGTCCTCGTACGCCGGCGCTTGCGTGTATCGAGTGTTGGGCCACAGATAGTGGAACTGGCCGCCGTGGACCTCGAAGAACATTTTGTCGTTGACGACGTCGTCCCAGCCAACCTTGTAGGTGTGCGCCCAGTACGACTGGTTCCACGTCGAGTCGGCGCTGTTATGGACAGCGGCGGTCGCGTTGATGAGGAACGTGTCGAGCCGGTTCGGCTGCTGCTTCTTGCCCCACTGCGCGAAGCCGACCAGCTTGTTGTTCGAGTTGATCGCGTAGGTCGCCTTGCCGGTGATGTTCTGGAGGTGCGTCTCGAACGGCTGCACGGGGAAGTTCGGCAGCAGGCTCTGCGCGTCCTGGTCGCGCAGCGAGCCGTACCACCACAGCTTGTCCTTCTTCACGTAGCCGCCAACGTCGCCGTTCAAATCGTGGTAGCTGTGTAGCCGGTTCAAGTCGGTCGGTCCGAGACCGCCGCCGCCCTTCACGCCGAGCGCGATCTGCGCGTCGTCGATGTTGCGCGACTGGATGTTCTCGTTCTCATAGTCGGCGTACAGCTTGCCGTGATACGAGTTGCCGCCCGATTTAGCGATGAACTGCGACATCACGCCGGCCCACGGCATGTCCGGCGTGTTCGCGCCGGTCGTCACCGAGACCTCTTCCATCGATCCGTAGTCGTAGTAGAACCCGGCGGCGTTGGTGCCCTCGGTGTTCACGATCCCTTCGACCATCGGCCGATGCTGGTCGGACTTCGTGTCGTAGGTGGAGTAACCGGTCTGCGTGCCGGCGGCGCTGCCGCCGACGTCGATCCGCTGCATCTGGATCGCCGGCGCGGCCGCGAGGATCGACCAGAAGTCGCGGGCGTTCGGCAGCGACGCCAGCTGTTGCGCGTCGAAGTTGGTCGACGTCTTGGTGGTGGCGACGTCGACGACGGGCGACTGGCCGCTGACGGTGACCGACTCCGACAAGCGCGCGACGCGCAGTTCGACGTTCACCGTCGCGGTGAACCCGAGGCCGACGCGCAGGCCCTCATGAATCTGGGTTTCGAATCCGGATAGCTCGTAGCGCACTGTGTAGTCGCCGGGCGGAATTGCGGAGAACCGATAAATGCCGTCGGCGCCGGTCGTGTCGGTGCGCGTGCCCTGCATCGACGGACTGGTGATCGTGACGGTAACGCCGGGCATGACCGCGCCGCTGGCATCGGTGATCTTGCCGTTGATGGCGCCGGTGGTTGTGCTGACGGTCTGGCCGAGCGCTGCGGCCACAGACCCCAAGACGAGGACGAGAACCAACACGGGAACCTGGCAGTGCAGCCGCCTCATGCGCCTCCTCCGTGACCGAAACACCCAGAGACCGAGAGACCGGACGCCGTCCGTGGACCGAACTATGTGATATTCGGACGGACACTACACAAGATTCGGAGGCAACGCAATTGCTTTTCGCCCCGCTGGAAGCGCTTTCGCGGGGACACGTGCGGGTTCTTGGATGTCGCGCGGACACGCGTCAGCGCGGCTGGATCACCCTGGTCGTCTCATCGATGGCGACGTGGTCCACGTCCTGGGCAGACCCGTCGCCCCACCGGATGTGGACGCGTCCGACCGACGTCCCGTCGCCGAGGCCGATGGTCACCGGCAACTCGGACTGTGACAAATACCCGCGCGCCGGCATGATCGTGCGCCGGACGACATCGTTTCCCACTTGAACTTCCACCACTGAACCGAGCGCGTCGCGGTTGACGCGCGTGCCGGTGAGCGCAAGCCGGATCCAGTGGTGGCCGGTGTGCTGGTCGTTCCGGAGCAGACGCGGCGGCCCGGCGACACCGGTCAGCACAACGTCGAGGTCGCCGTCGCCGTCGATGTCGGCAACCGCGACGCCGCGCGCCACCATCGGGCGCAGCAGGTCGGCCGCACCGGGAGACGACACGAGAACAAACGTCGAACGTGCGGCGCCGCCGGCGTTCCAGAACAGGTGCGGCGGCTGCGCGTACTGCTGGCTCGCCTGGACCTTCTGGATTGCGTCTTCGATGTGACCGTTCGCGGTCAGCAGATCGAGACGGCCGTCGAGGTCGTAGTCGAAGAACAGAACGCCAAAGGTCAGCGCACCGCGGCTCTTTGGTCCGATGCCCGTGACGATCGCCTCGTCGGCGAACTGCAGCGGATCCTGCTGCGAGACATACAGCGCGGTCATCTCGTTGGCGAAGTTTCCGATGGCGATACCGACCGAGCCATCGTTGCGAAAGTCGGCGGCGTCGATGCCCATCGCAGAGCGGCTATTGCCGTAGGCGTCGAAGGCGACGCCCGCACGCGCACCGATCTCCTCGAACCGGCCGTCGTGAACGTTGTGAAACACGAAGTTCTGAACCGTGTCGTTGGCGACGACGAGATCCGGCCAGCCGTCCGCATCGAGATCGATGGCGGCGACGCCAAGCGACTTGGCCATCGGCACGCCGGTGGCCGGGTTCTTCACCTGCACGCCCGCGCCTGCGGAGACATCGGTGAAGCGGCCGGCGCCGTCGTTGCGATACAAGTACGGGAACGTGCCTTCGAAGGTGCGCGGTGGGCCGTAGGCCCGGCCGATGCCGACGAGGCGAAAGTCCTGTTCGAGGTCGATCGCCTTCGACCACCGCACGTAGTTGCAGACGAAGAGATCGAGGTCGCCGTCGCGGTCGTAGTCGAACCAGGCCGCGCAGGTGCTCCACTGATCATTGCGGCCGCCAACCTTCGCCGCGGCAGTGACGTCGGCGAATCGCCCGCCGCTGTTCTTGAACAAATGATTGCCGCCGACGGCGGTGACGAACACGTCGACCCAGCCGTCGTTGTCGTAGTCGGCGGCCGCCGCGCCCATGCCGTAGATGTCGGCGACAAGGCCGGCTTGGACTGTGACGTCCGTGAAATGGCCGCCGCCATCGTTGCGGTAGAGCACGAGGCGCGACGGCGGCGCCGCGTCCCGCGCGCGAGTCGACCAGGGCCACGGACGCGAATCGACAAACAGCAGGTCGGGGCGGCCGTCGTTGTTGTAGTCGAAGAACACCACGCCGCCGCCCATCGTTTCGGGCAGGAGTTTCTGCCCATCGGCGCCGTTCTCGTGCGTGAAGGCGATTCCAGCCTGTTTCGTGATGTCGACGAAGGCGACGTCGGGCGGAGCGGCAGCCGGCGCACCGCCGCGAACTGGCAGCGGCGCTGTCGCCGGCGCCGACGGCCCGCGTCGCAGCCACAGCACGCCGGCGAGTGCGCAGGCCACGCAGGCGGCGACGCCGACTGCGATGCGACGTGTCATCGCAGCGGGTAGATCACGATCGACTGCGCGGCGTGATTGGCCGCCGCGTTGGCGGCGCGATGGACGGCGACGGCGTGGTCGCGAGCGTTGTCGTCGGGTTTGAAGCGGGCGTGCAGCGCGGCATGTTCGGCGCGGCGCGGCGCGTCGCCGAGTTCGCCGTAGATCAGGCTCAGCGCGTAATGGGCGGTGACGTTCTCGGCATCGATCGCCAGCGTCCGTTCGAACTGGTCTGCCGCCTTCTGCAGGAAGTCGCGGCGTGCCGCGGCGCGCGCCGGGCCGCGCTCCACCTTGGCGCGCTCGAACAGCGTCTGCCCGAGCTCGTTGATCACTTCGTAGTCGCGGCTGAAATCGAATCGCCGCGCCGCGCCGGCCGCCGGCCCGGCGGTGAGCGTGCGCGTGAAGTCGTCAATGGCCTGATCGAGGTAGCCGTTCTCCTTGTTGACGAGTCCGCTCAGCCACGCGACGGTCCATGCCGGCGCACCGGTCGCGGCGGCACGATGGAGTGCGTCGCCCGCTTCGTCGACACGCCCTTCCTTGTAGTAGACGCGGGCGAGATTCAGCGGACCGTCGGCGCGGCCCAGCCGCTCGACTTCGGCGAACGCGTCGGCGGCCTGGCGCAGTTCGCCTTTTTCGCTGCCGGTCGATCCTTCGAGCAGCAGGCCGATGCCGTAGTCATTCCAGCGCTCCCATGCGTCCGGGAGCGCCAACGCCTTAGCCGAGCGTTCGTTCTCGACGCCCGACGTCCCTGCAGCCGTTCGCTCGGCTGAAGCCTTCGCGCTCCATACATCGTCGTGCGGCGCGGCGTCAGAGCGGAGCGCGAAGGCTTTAGCCGAGCGTTCATCGATCGGAAACACGACGCGGTCTGAGGCGATTGTCGTGATCGGCAGCGGCGGCGCGTGCGGCCCGAGCGAGTACTCCGTGAAGAGGCGCGTGAACTTGCGGTACTGCAGCTGCACTTCGACCTCGATCGGCGCTGTGACCCTTGCCGGCACGTCGAGCTCGTAGTGGACGACCGCGGCGGCGCTCGGCGGAATCTGGTGGTCGTACAACGGCACGAAGATGTCCTGCACGTTGCGGCGATCGACGCGCCGGCCCTGGCGATCGAGCATGTAGACGCTGATGAAATGCGCCTCGGGATCGACAACGCCGTCCTTGGTGGCGCCGCTTCTGCCGATCACCTGGCCGCCGCTCGTCGCCGTGACCGCCAGCCACAGCTCGTTGGAATCGGCGGTCCCCTGCGTCAGCGGATGGCCGACCTTCAGCGTGCGCACGACTGTTTCGATCAGGTACTTCGCGCCGGGGCGAAGCGGCGGCAGCCACGGCCGAATCGGCGCGCGCAGCACGCCGTCGATTGTCCCGCCGGTCTTCACGCCGAAAATGTCGACGCGCGCCGCGCCGGCGAGAAATGCCTGCGTCGCGTCGAGCGTGCGATCGTCGCGGCGCAGGAACGGCAGCGCGGTGTTGGCCGCGGCGAAGCGGTGATCGTGAATGCTGAGCGCGGTTGCGCCCTCGAACATCCGCGCGCCGAAATCGCCGGACGGAGTCAGCGGCATGTGGCAGGCGGCGCAGGCGCCCGGCGCGGCCGGCGGGTAATAGAAACTGCGCGCGCCATGGCCGGATGCGGCGCTGAGCAGAAAGGGATCGTAGTGGTTCTGCCCGCGCAGGAAGTCCTTGTACTTCGTCACCTCGGCGGGGATGTGCACCTTGTGGCAGGCCGAGCAGAATTCGGCGGTCCGATGCACCGGCTTCAAGTAGGTGCGCTTGTGGAAGGCCGGCTTGGCCTTGATCAACTGCCGGTTGACGTACTGCAGCAGCGCGTTGCCGCTGAAGGCGAACGGGTACTGCTGCGGTTCCTCGATCAAGTAGTCGCCGTTCCCGCGCGTGGTGTTGATGGCGGTGATGCCGTGGCACACCGTGCAGGTGATGCCGGCCTGTCCGGTCGGTTCGATCGGTTCCTCGAGCGAGGCCGTGTCGAATGTGCCGCTCAGCAGCGGGACCGGGTCGTGGCAGCCGGCGCACCAGCGGCTGCCGCGGTTGTTGCCGTCGCGCCGCTGTACGACCGCGCGCGTCTCCTTGACGCTCGCGAGATAGAACGGGTTGTTGAACGAGCTGAAGCGATGCGCGCTGTGGAACCACCCGTCGTACGCGTCCGAGTGGCACCCCTTGCAATACTCGTTCATCGTCAGCGAGCGAAGCGGCAGCAGCCGGCCTTCGTTGGTGCGGACCAATGAGGGCGAGAAAAACCTCTCGCCTTCCTTCGGCTTGCTGCTCTGCGGATGCGGATTCAGCGCGTGAATCGCCAGCAGCGCCGCGGCCGCGACGGCGACGCCGCTGAAGGACGCACGCGCGCGGGCGGGATGGAATCGGCCGCCGCGCTCGCGATGCCAGACGTAGAGGCCTGCTGTCGTCGGCAGCAGCAACGCGTGACACCAGTAGGCGACTGCGCGCAGCCGCGGATCGTGGACCTCGAAGAATCCGAACCGCACGAGCACGATTCCGGTCGTCAACAGCAGGACGCTCGCGCCGCCGAGCGCGTAGCCGGTCATCAATGCGCGCCGGTTGCGGCGGCGCCACGCCGCGCGGACGTGCACGATCACGAAGACGAGAAACGGCAGCACGATGACGAGGCCAAGCGCCAGGTGCGCCAGGAACATGTACTGGTAGAAGTAGTTCTGCAGCGCGCGGCCGGTCGACCACTCGGCGAACGTGATCGCCGCGAGATAGATCGAGTTCGCGGCGACGAGCGCACCGCCGGCCAGGACCACCGCGAGCAGCCGTCGCAGGCGCGGCCCGACGGCGCGCGGGAGCGCGGTGTGGAGCGCGGGCCTTTCAGCCGAGCGATCCGGAGTCGTCATCGCCCGGACTCATATCGCGTGGTGTAGCGGCGCTGCAGCACCGCGGCGGCGTGCGATCGGGTGCCGGGCAGCGGTTCGACGGTGGCGCCGTCTCGTGTGTACAGGTCCATGTCCCTTGCACCGGCCGCGCGCGTCGAGCACCGCGGCATGCCGGCAGGATACCCGAACTCGCGCCGGATCACCTGCCAGTGCCCGTCGGCGCCGCGCGCCTCGATCGTCGGCGCGTGATAGTTGGCGAGCGCCTGCCACGCGGCGAACAGCGTCTGCGCGTCCGGATATTCGATCCAGCCGTCGGCGATCAACATCGGATCGCCGCCGACGGCATCGAGCGGCTCGCCGAACTCGAGCGTCAACGATCGGTCGGCGGTGAGGCCGATGTAGCGGCCGTCAACGCCGCCCGGTGGCGCAGCGAGACCATCGCCCTGTCCGAGCGCACGCGTCGTTCGGATCGCGTTCCGCGACGCTGGTAAAGTGCGGGAGCGCGTCGCAGCGCGAGCAGGAGCAGCGCGGCCGCGCGCATTATCGAGCGGCGTCGCTGGCCGTGCCCGCCGCTGGCCGGATCACACCGACGCCGTCCTGGATCGCCATTCGGGTGCCGAAGGGCTGCGACAACTTCTGCAGCCGATCGAGGATCGTCTTCGCGACCTCGGCGCTGGCGAGCTTCGGCACGCCACGATCGGCTCCGCGGCCGGTGTAATTCAAATCAATCGGGTGCAGCCGGATTTCCGCCAGCTTCCCTTTCTCGAAGCGTGTCGTCGTCACGACGCTCTGGTACCAGATGTCGCCGCCGAACACCAGCCGGTTCCACATCGCGTTGAATTCGGCGTCGGTGGTCGCCGCGGGATCCATCTTGTACTGCTCGTACAAATCGCTGCCGACTGGATCGAGGAGGTCGAGCTGGAAGACGAAGTTGCCGAGGCTGTAGAAGATCGGCTTGCCCTTGTAGACCTCGACGCCGCGGAGCTGATGCGGCCCGTGGCCGATGAACTGGTCGGCGCCGGCATCGATGGCCGCGTGCGCGAGCTTCGGCAGGAAGTCGGCCGGCTCCTGGCTCCAGTTGCCGGGCTCGTGCGCGTGGATGGTGACGATCACGAAGTCGGACAGCTGCTTCGCGGCGCGGATGCTCTTGAGCACGTCCCGTTCGTCGACCGGATCGACCGTGTAGGTGAAGCCGCGCCGATCGGCGGCCGCCTTGTAGCGAACGCCGAACAGATCGAGCTCGTCAGGCGGTTCTTTCTCCGGCGGCCGGACCGAGCCGGCCGGCTGCTCGTCGCGAATCTTCCGCAGCGCGCGCAGTTCCTCGGGCGTCACGAACGAATAGCGCGTGGTCCGCAGCGCGTTCACGCCGGGCCGGCCCGGCGCCTGGCCGACCGGCGGGGCGGACCGCGACAGCGGCGTAAAGGTCGACGCGATCGAGATCAGCGCGACGCGCCCCTTGTCGGTGTCGAAGAACCGCGCCGCGCGCGCCGCGTCGCGATGCTCACCAACGCCGGCGTGGACGATGCCGGCCTCGTCGAGTGCGCGACTGGTCTGGCGCATGCCTTCGAGTCCCCAGTCGGTCGCGTGGTTGTTCGCGCGCGACATCACGTCGAAGCCGATCGTCTTCAGATCCTTTGCGACCAGCGGTGTGCCGATAATCCAGACGCCGCCGAATTCCGCCTGCGGCACCGCCGGCGTCCGCGTCAGATCGATCGCCGTGCCTTCGAAGTTGCCGAACGCCGCGTCGGCGTCATGGATGATCTTGCCGACCGGCGCGAATCCCGGCGTTTGCGACACCGGCCGCGCAATGATGTTGTCGCCGACCGCGGCCACCGTGAAACCGTCGGCCACGTTCATCATCAGCTCGCGCTGCGCGTCGCGCGGCGCGGGCGCAGCCGGCGGAGGCTGCTGGGCAGCGATGACGGCAACCATCGCGATGGCAAAGAGCGCGATGGGGAGATGGATTCGACGCATGCTGCGGCCTCCGCTGTCGGGTTCGGCGTTCGGCGTTCGGCGTTCTGGGTTCTTGGTTCTTGGTTCTGGGTTCTCGTTCTCGGTTCTATCGTTTCAGTTCTTGGTTCTCAGGTCCTCAGAACCAGGAACCAAGAACCAAGAACCAAGAACCAGAACGGAGAACCCCAAAACGAGAACCCAGAACGCCGAACGCCGAACGCCGAACGCGTTTTGGGGTTTACCAAGCCATGACGTAACTGTCCCCCGTGGGACTGACGCCGCCCATCAGCGCGCCGGTGCGCGGGTGGATCATGATCCCTTTCACCGAGCCGACGCCCTTGACGTCGCGCAGATCGAGTTGATGACCCTTGGCGGCGAGGCCGTCGCGGACGTTTTGCGGCAGCAGCGCCGGGGTCAGCAGCTTGCCGGCGACGTTGTGCGGGTAGTACGAGTCCCGGAAGCTGTTGCTGATCACGGTCGGCTGTTCGAGCGCAAGCTGCACCGGCATCCCGAATTCGACCACGTTCAGGAAGAACTGCAGCTGGGTCTGCGGCTGCGTGTCGGCGCCGGGCGTGCCGAAGACGACGTAGGGCTTGCCGTCCTTGAGCGCGAGGGCCGGGTTGATCGTCTGCCGGACGCGCTTGCCGGGCTGCAGCGAGTTGACGTCGGCCGGATCGAGATAGAAGTAGCGCATCCGATCGTTCAGGAAGAAGCCGCCGCCCTCGACCACCATGCCGCTGCCGAACCCGCTCAGCAGGCTCGAGGTCACCGACACCATGTTCCGATCCTTGTCGACGACTGCCAGGTAGGTCGTCAGGTGCAGGATCTTGTCGGGATCGAACTCGTGCACCTCGGTTGGCGTCGGCTGCGGCGACGCATAGGTGTTCTGCCGGAGCGCGAGGGTTTTAGCCGAGCGATCCGCACGCGCCTGCGAGGTGCCGCGGAACGGATCGCCCGGCGCCGGCTCGCCGGCAATCGCGCGATTCGGATCGATCTGTGCGCGGCGCGCCGCGGCATATTCCTTCGACAGCAGGGCCTTCATCGGAATGTTCGGCACGAACTTCGGGTCGCCGACGTACTTGTTGCGGTCGGCGAACGACAGCTTCAGCGCTTCGGTCACCGCGTGCAGGTACGGCACGCTGTTATGTCCCATGGCCTTCAGGTCGAACCCCTCGAGGATGTTGAGCGCCTCGAGCATCACGAAGCCCTGCGAGTTCGGCGGGCATTCATACACGTCGATTCCGCGATAGGTGGTCCGCACCGGCGGATCTTCGAAGGCCTGCACGGCCGCGAGATCGGCTTCGGTGATCAGGCCGCCGTTTGCTTTCATGAACGCGGCGGTGTTCTTGGCGACGTCGCCGCGATAGAACGGCTCCGCACCCTGCGACGCAATCGCGCGCAGCGTCCGCGCCAGATCCTTGTTGACGAGCAGGTCGCCCATCTCGAGCGGCTTGCCGTCCTTGAACCAGATCTTCGTCGACGAGGGGTACTTACCGAGCTTGTCGCGGCTGTTGTGGAGCTCGCGTGCGAGCGCTTCGCTGATCGGGTATCCCTGCTCGGCGATCTCGATCGCCGGCGCAAAGACTTCGCTGAGCGGTCGCGTGCCGTACTTCTGCACCGCGTAGGTGGCGCCGCCAACGGCGCCCGGGACGGCGATCGACAACGGGCCGTCGTCGGGAATACCACCTTTGCTGTTGTAGAGATCGATCGTCGCCGCGTGCGGCGCGTAGCCGGTGCCGTTGATGAACTTCACCTCGCGCGTCTTGGCGTTGTAGTACAGGATGAACATGTCGGCGCCGAGGCCGGTCATGCCCGGTTCCACCTGGCCCTGTACCGCCCACGTCGCCATTGCCGCGTCGATGGCGTTGCCGCCGGCTTTGAGGATGCGCATGCCGGCTTCGGCGGCGAGCGGATGGCCGGCGGCGACCATGCCATGCTGCGCGACGATGGTTGGCCGCCAGCTTGTGGTTTGTGCCGGCAGGGAAATCACGGACAACACGACGGCCAGTACGACGCCGCTGGCTCTCTTCGCCATCACACAACCTCCCCGGTGTATGGATTCGGAAGTCGCACTATAGACCAAGGCGCAAGCCTCAAGCCACAAGCCGCCGCAAGCCGCAAGCCGCCGGCTGCACCCGCGGGTTGTTGGGTCTTTGTGGGCCTAGAGGCTTGAGGCTTGAGGTTTGAGGCGGCTTGTGGCTTGAGGCTTGAGGCTGTGCGCTCGGCTGTCGACGCCTTTGACCAGCAGCCACAACGTGAGTGCGCCTTCTCCGAGGAGACCGGGTCCGTAGACCCACGGTGATAGCGCACGCGCGAGCGGCGGCGACAGGAACGTCAGCCAGCCGAGGCCGGCGATCGCCATCAACACGCCGAGAAATCGCGGTAGGTAGGTGGAAGTGAAAATGAGCCACCCGATCAGCAGGCAGTAGGCCCCGAAGAACACCAGGGGACTGATCGTCGTCAACCGGAGAGGTCCCACGACGATCCCGGCGAGGCTGATCGCAGCCGCCAACAACGACACCGTGCGGCTCACCGGCTTGAACAGCACATAAAAAAGTAGTGTGACGGCGACGTAGCACGCTGCCGCGACCAGGCCGCCCGAGACAGCAACGGTGCCTCGCACGACGAGCGCGACGACGCCGCTCACGAAGGTGAGGAGATAGAACACTCCGGCGATCCTCGCGATGACCGCGGGTGACATGCGCGTCATCGCCGCGGCGCGACGGTCTCCCGCTCGGCCGCACGTGCGCCCGACAGGATCATCGGCATGCTGTAGTTGTGTTCGTGGCACGCGAATTCGAACACCCGCGCCGCGGAGCGCGCCATCGGGAACGACAGCACGATCTTGTCCTGATAGGTCTCCGGATCGACGATCGTCGCTTCGTAGTCGAGCGTCGTGTCGGAGATGCGCGTGAAGCGCTCGGTCACGACTTTGCTGGTGCCGGTTCCGGAGTCGTTGAAGCTCTGCGTCAACGGGCTGAAGTTCGTGCTCTCGACGACGAGCGTTTCACCGTCCCAGTGGCCGCGCGAATCGCCGTTCCAGCTGCGGAGGCGGCTGTCGATGTGCGGCCGGCCGTCGAGCGGGACGATCCGCGCATCGTGAATGTGTTCGGTCAGCACCATCACATAGTCGTTGGTCTGCACGATCTGCAGGTAGTTGTTGTCGCCGCCGGGCGTGAGCGGCGGGCCGGTGTTCGGGCCGGCGAGACAGCGTTCGAACAGGCCGCGATCTTCCGGTCCATCCTTGCCGATTCCGCCGGCGAAGAATCGCACGGGCAGGGTGCCCTTCACGTCGTTGAAGATCGCGGCAAAGCCGCCGACCCGCTGCACGCCGTCGACCAGCTTCGGCAGCCGGCCGTTCTCGGGGTAGGTGATGAGCGAGGTTCGCAGATCGTCGACGTGCGCGTCGTAGTCGAGCCAGAACTTGTCGTGCGCACCGACGCCGGTGTTCAGCAGCCGATCGAACGTCGCTTCGCGGGCCGCGTTCTGTTTCGCGCGCTCTTCACGCGTCACGAGTTTCCGGTCCGCGTACTCCTTCGGCCGTTCGAGCGGCACATCCGAGCTGTAGTTCCAGACACCCTGCAGATCCGGTTTCCCGTGCGCGGTCCGCGGCGCTTTGTACGTCGCGCCCGCGAGCGCCGCCTGCGCGACGATCGCGGTCGCGAGCATCAACAGTCCCTTCATGCGGCCTCCGTCGCCAGGCGGCCGCGTGCTGTGGTGAGGATGGCGCGCGACGATCGTTTCGCGTGGACGCGCCACAGCCAATAGAAGAGCGTGATCAGCACGATTGCGGGAGGGACCGCGAGCAGCGGAAGGATCCGAACCGGCTTCGGAATTACTTTGGCCTGGCCGATGAAGAACGAAAAGGCGGCGATGAGCAGCGCCGACGACATGCGCCACAGGTGTCTGACCAGCCGCGGCGCGCCGCGAATGGCGCGGACGCCGCCCGATCCGACCAGTCGCACGTCGCCGAACACCGCCAGCAGCCCGATCGAGCCGAAGACGAAGAACGGCGCCGCGGGAATGCCTCGCAAGGTGCCTGTCGGGCTCGTCAGCGCCTGGCGTCCGAAGACGAAGAACGCCGCGGTGACGACGAGCGCGAGCGCCAGCAACGCCAGATCGACACGGTGCGATCCAGCCGGAGGCCGGACTGTCGTCAGTGCCGTCACGACCAGATAGGCCGTCAACAGCGCGACCGGAGCGTTCAACTGCGGCACGACATCTCGTACGGCCGCGATCAGGGCGCCGAGGAGCGTCATCGCGAGCATCGAATAGACGAACACCATTCCGCTGGTGCGGTGGACCCTCGCGCCCTTGAGGGCAAAGAGCGCGACGAATCCGGAGACGATGCCAACGGCTCCGGCGGCGATGTGAATCGGCAGCAGGGTCATCGCGGTCATTGCTGTGTCTACTCCGTTCGCAGCGCCTGCAAGACGTCGATGCGCGACGCCCGCGCTGCCGGCATCAACGAGGCGACGACTGCCGCCGTGATGAGCACGGCCGCGGACACCAGCACGGTGACCGCGCCCGGCAGCTGCACGTGCGCGAAGAATCGTCCCGCCAGGAACGTGAGCGCGTAGCCGCCGGCGGCGCCGGTGGCGATGCCAATCGTGGCGATGCCGACGCCCTCTGACAGCACCCGTCCGAGCAGGTGCCGTGGCGCCGATCCCACCGCCAGCCGAATGCCGAACTCCCGCGTTCGCGCGCTGACCGAGAACGCGAGCACGCCGGCCACGCCGACCACCGCAATCAGGAGCGCGATGCCGGCGAATCCGGAGAACACGAACGCGTTGACCCGCTCCGGCGACATCACCTCAGCGCGGATGTCCTCGAGCGTCGCCGCGCGTTCGACCGGCTGATCGGCCGACAGCTCGCGAACGACGCGCGTCACCGACGGCACCACCGCATACGGATCGCCGGCGGTACGCACGAACAGGCGGCCGGCCAGCCCCATCTGCCGCACCGGTTGATAGATCGTCAGCGGCGCTCCCGGAACGACGCTCTCGTCGTCGACGTCGGCGACGACGCCGACGACACGACGCGGGGTCGGCTTGCCATACAGCGAGAAGACCGGATCGGTCCACGTGATGTGGCGGTTCACGGCGTCGCCGTTGGGGAACAGGCGCTGCGCGATACTCTGGCTGACAATCGATACCGGCTCGCGGCCGCCGCGGTCGTCGTCGGTGAAATCGCGTCCCGCGACGATTGGGACGCCGAGCACGTCGAAGAATCCCGATCCGACCATGCGCATCCGCGCGCGCGGGCTCGCTTCACCGTCGGCCTGCTGATAACCTTCGGCCGCGAACTGGAAGCCGCCGCCCCCGAGAGGGCCACCGGCATCGCGCCACGGCACGTTGCTGCCGATGGCGACGGCGTCGACACCGGGCAGTGCGCCGACGCGGCGCGTCACTTCCTGGTAGAAGTTCAGCACTGTTCCATCGTCGACGCCGATCACCGGCGCCGGAATGTCGAAGGCGAGTACCTGTCGCACGTTGAAGCCGGTCTTCGCCGACTGCAGCGAGACGAGCGTTGCCAGCAGCATGCCGGCGCCAGCCAGCAGCACGAACGAGCACGCGATCTGCATCGTCGCAAAGACGCGCAGGCGGCGGTTCGTGCCGGGCGTGATGCGCACACCGCCGGTGGCAAGGCCAAGGCCGGCCGGCGCGTGCGGCGACGGCAGACGCGGTACGTAGGCCAGCAAGACCGCCGCCGCCATCGCCATGCCGGCGCCGACCCAGAGGACCGTTGTGTCGACGCTGACGTCGAGAGCGCGGACCGAGAAGCGCGCCGCATACTGCGCGACGATCGCAATCAGCGGACGCGCCAGCAGCATTCCGAGCACCGCGCCGGCGCCGCAGAGCACCAGGCTCTCCGCGAGCAGCGTCCGCCGGAGCGCGCCGGTCCCGGCGCCGAGCGCCGCGCGCACGGCGAGCTCGCCTTCGCGCCGCACCGAGCGGGCGAGGATCAGGTTGGCGACGTTCGAGCACGCGATGATGAAGACGACGCCGGCAGCGGCGAGGAGCACGAGCAGGATCGTTCGCGCCGGCGCCGCGATCTGATCGCGCAGCTTCGTGACGGTCAGCTGCACGTTGGCCTTCGGCGAGTACGCCTCGGGATGCTCGCGGATCATCGCCGCGTGCGCCGCCGTCAACTCGGCGCGCGCCGATTCCACCGACGCGCCAGGCGCGAGACGCCCGAAGAGCTCGGTCATCCGATGCACGCGGCTTGTCACCATCGTCGCGCCGAGGTGATGCGGGCTGGTGACGACGTTGGCGATGATTTCGGTGTCGGCCGGATACGGCACGGCGGGTTCGAGCACGCCGACGACGGTCGCGGTGCGCGGGCCGAGGCGGACCGTCTTGCCCACGACCGACGGGTCGCTGTTCAGCGACTTGGTCCAGAATCGGTAGGTGAGTACGGCCGCGCCAGGGGCGTGCGGCCCGTCGTCGCGCGCGTTGAGCAGGCGGCCGAGGACCGGACGCAGGCCCATCACGTCGAAGAACGACCCACCGACCACGCCCGCCTTGACCATCCGCGGTTCAGCACCGAGGCCGACCATTGCGAAATCGACGGTCGAGAAGTCGCCGAATGCGCTGACGGTGGTGATTCGCGACTTGAACTCGTCGATTTCAGGCACCGACCAGGTCATGTTCTCGACGCCGATCGCCGGCGCGAGCTGGCGGATGTAGATCAGGCGATCTTCGTCGCGGTTGACCAGCGGGCGCAGCAGCACCGCACGAACGACGCTGAAGATCGCCGCGTTGGCGCCGATGCCGAGGGCGAGCGTGACGACGACGGTGGCGGCGAGCCCCTTCACACGGCGCAGCGAGCGGAGCGCGACGCGGACGTCGTGCGACAGCGCCTCGGCATTCTCGATCCAGTGCGGGCGCCAGACGGCGCGCATCGAATCGCGGGTCAGCGTGACGTTGCCGAATTCCTTCAAGGCAGCCAGGCGCGCGGCTTCCGGATCCTCGCCGCGCTCGATCCGCTCCTTGATGCTGATCGCCATGTGGCCGCGAATCTCGTCGTCGAGTTCGTCCTGGTCTGGGGACATCGCCTCTACTCCTTGTTCGCCGGCGCGGGATTCATGATCCGGCCGATCGCCGTGACGAGCTGCGACCAGCGGTCGCGCTCGCGCAGCAGTTGCGCCTTGCCGGCGGCGGTGAGTCGATAGAACTTGGCGCGCTGGTTCGCCTCGCTGATGCCCCACTCGGCCTTCAGCCAGCCGCGTTTCACCAGCCGGTGCAGCGCCGGATAGAGCGAGCCGGTTTCGACCTTCAGCAGGTCCTCGGACTGCGTCCGGATCGCCTGGCCGATGCCGTGGCCGTGCTGCGGCCCCCACTGCAGGGTCCTGAGGATGAGCATGTCGAGCGTGCCCTGGAGCAACTCGAGGCGCTGGTCGGCGGGCTGTTTGGCCATAGTCGTAGACAGTCTACGGCTA
>Ga0075425_100000754_pt1 | contig 30704 bp, 21 predicted proteins | sample SoiMethybrSBSTD4_FD_75300 | JGI IMG/M metagenome (GOLD analysis project Ga0075425, IMG submission 75300) | Bulk soil microbial communities from a Populus tree surrounding site in Tennessee, USA - Soil MetaG P. TD hybrid SBSTD4 | ecosystem: Environmental > Terrestrial > Soil > Tree plantation... | reverse complement strand
CAGGAAGGCGATACCGTTATTATTGGCCAGAATGAAACAGGAGCGTCACGGACACAGAATCAACCTGGCAGTCCATTCGGTCAACAACCGCGGCCGGGCGGCGGTGGGCGTCCACCTGGTCGGTAACGTGGGCTCGTACGGAATGTGGGCGCGAGCATCGCGGAAAAGCGATGCCGCGCTCAAATATATTAAGTGAAAGGTAGAGATTCCTTGGAAGCTCAGGTTCTGACAGACACAGAATACGCGACCGACCCGCTGCTCGGGCCCGCACTCATCACTCTGGAACACGTCCACAAGACATATCATATGGGTGATGTTGAAATTCATGCGCTTCGAGGCGCGTCGTTACACATCGATCGCGGAGAGTTCGTCGCGATAATGGGCGCTTCGGGCTCGGGCAAGTCGACAACCATGAACATTCTAGGTTGTTTGGACAAACCGACGCGCGGTTCTTATTTTCTGGACGGACAGGATGTTTCAAAGCTAACACGCGATGAGCTGGCTGACATCAGGAATCGCAAAATCGGCTTTGTGTTTCAGGGATTCAATCTGCTTTCGCGAACATCAGCTTTGGAAAACGTCGAGCTGCCGATGCTGTACCTGGGTGTCAAAACTCATGAGCGTATTGAACGAGCGAAAGAAGCGCTGGAGATTGTCGGCTTAAAAGAGCGCATGAACAACATGCCCAATCAATTATCTGGCGGACAACAACAGCGGGTTGCGATCGCGCGGTCGCTGGTTAATCATCCGTCGATCATTCTTGCAGATGAGCCGACCGGAAACCTCGACAGCCGTACGTCGGTCGAGGTTATGGATGTATTTCAGCGGCTCAACCGCGAGCGCAACATTACTATAGCGCTGGTAACTCACGAGCCTGACATCGCTCAATATGCTCGTCGAGTAATAGTCTTCAAGGACGGAAGAATAAAGAGCGATTATCTTGTGAAAGAACCGCGGTCGGCCCGAGACGAATTAGTGAATCTGCCACCCCTGTTGGACGACGACGAGGAGGACGAATGAACGTTTGGCTAACCTTCAAGGTCGCAATTCGAGCACTGGGCCGAAATAAGCTCAGATCGAGCCTCACAATGCTCGGAATCATCATCGGCGTCGGAGCCGTAATCGCGATGGTTGGAATCGGTCAGGGCGCGTCCGCTTCGATCCAATCTCAAATCGCAAACCTCGGCAACAACATGCTGTATGTGATGTCCGGCTCGATGAACAGTGGCGGTATGCGCGGCGGGGCCGGTTCGTCAAACAACCTCATCCCGGAAGACGCCGACGCCATCGAACGCGAGTGCCCTTCTGTACGGGCCGTGAGCCCCGCGGTACGCGCCGGCGGCCAATTGGTGTTCGGTAACTTGAACTGGGTCGCCTCGAGCGGAATCCAGGGGACAAACGAGAAATTCCCGGACATTCGCGCCTGGCCAGTCGCGAGCGGCGATTTTTTTACTGAAGGTGATGTGAGAACCGCAGCGCGCGTTTGTGTAATCGGAAAAACGATAGCGGAGAATCTGTTTGCTGGAAATGACCCGACCGGCCAGACGATGCGTATACGCAATTTGCCTTTTCGAGTGATCGGGATCCTCAGCAGTAAAGGTCAGAATCAGTACGGCCAGGATCAGGACGACACCGTGATCGTCCCGTACACAACCGCGCAAAAGAAGATGCTATCGCAAACCCATATCAACCAGATCATGGTGTCGGCGATAAGCCCGGCCGCAACGTTCACCGCGGAAAAGCAGATTACCGAACTTCTCAGACAGCGTCACAAACTCGGACCAAATCAGGAAAACGATTTCTTTGTACGTAACCTTACAGATGTCGCCGAAGCGGCAGATCAGTCGAGCAAGATCATGACTAACCTGCTTGCGTCGATCGCCGGCGTGTCGTTGCTGGTGGGCGGGATCGGGATCATGAACATTATGCTGGTGTCGGTCACCGAGCGAACCCGCGAGATAGGAATCCGAATGGCAATAGGCGCTCGAAGCGCGGCTATACGACGCCAGTTCCTTATCGAGTCGGTAACTCTTTCGGTGGTTGGAGGGATCTTCGGCATCCTGCTGGGAATAGGGGCGTCGATTACTATTTCGAAGACGCTGAATTGGCCGGTTTTGATATCCTCGGTTTCGATCTTTGCGTCGGTCATCTTTTCGGTGTTTGTTGGAGTAGCGTTCGGTTATTATCCAGCGCGAAAGGCAGCAGGTCTGGATCCGATCGAAGCTCTTCGATACGAATAATAGAAGCTCAGCTCGCTACCATTTCTGTGAAACTCTAGTCAAGCGTATATCGATTCTGAGTCAGTCACCGATTCGCTTCTTGAAACCCTTGAAAACCAACGCCGGCGGCGATTGTGAGAGCAAGAGCCGCCGGTTAACTATTTTTTGAAAAGCCTCCTGCTCTCGCCCCGGAATCAGGTATAATAGAATCTTGAACTTAAGCCCCAAGGGCGCGTTCATGGTAATCAGTCGAGTTTGTTGCAAGTAATGAGTCGAAAAGTAATAGCCTTATTCTGTGTTTCGCTTGCTGCGTTTTCCTGCCATCCCGTATTCGCCGGCCAAGTCCAGTCCTCGCCACTGACAGATCCTCAAGAAGCGAAGCAGAATCTTGTGCGCAAGATCATAACTTCCGCCGAGACCCACTATCAGCGTGGACAAAAAGCATACGCCGATGGTGAATATCTAGTCGCGCGGCGCGAGTTCGACGAAGCGGTTGATACGATTCTAACCGAGTCGATCGATGTGCGCAGCGATGAGCAACTGCGAATCTACTATCGCGAACTTATAGAAAAGGTAAATCACTATCAGATAGCCGCGCTCGAGCAGAAACAGGGTGGCTTCGCAGAACAGCGATTCGAGCCTTCCCCGCTGGATAGAATTGCGTCGCTTTCCGATGCCGATCTTGAAGAGGTTGGGGCTGCGGACGAAGACGAAGCTGTTGCTCGATTCAACTTCGCTTTTGAATCTCCGCTTCCAGTAAGACAGTTCATAAATTACTTCACTAAAGGCCGCGGCCGAGCGACGATGGAAGCTGGCTTGCAACGCTCGGTAAAGTTCCGCGAAATGGCGCAGCGGATCTTCAAGCAGGAAGGCGTTCCAACGGATCTTGTTTGGCTGGCGCAGATCGAGTCGGGCTGGAATCCGTATGCGTACTCCTGGGCCGCAGCGAAGGGTATCTGGCAGTTCATTCCGTCAACCGGTTCGCGTTTCGGGTTAGCTCAGAATTACTGGGTCGACGAACGATCGGATCCTGAAAAGTCGACTACCAGCGCCGCGAAGTATCTGAAGTGGCTTGCAGCGAGATACAAAGGTGATTGGCAACTCGCCTTGGCTGCTTACAACACCGGCGAGGGGAACATCGATGGCGCAATCGCGCGTTCGGGTTCGCGAGACTTCTGGCAATTGCATCGCGGCGGCTATATCGCACAGGAGACTCGGAACTACGTGCCAGCGATCCTGGCAGTCGTGACGATCGCAAAGAACCCCAAGAAGTACGGGTTCGATCTGCCTCGCGCTTATCCTTACCGATATGAAACCCGTCTCGTTTCAAATCAAACCGATTTGAGACCTCTGGCAAAGAAGCTAAAGATTCCATACGGGTCGTTGATCGATCTAAACCCTGAGCTTCAACGCGGGGTGACGCCTCCCGGCAAACATCTGATTCGAATACCGGCGTCGCTGGCGGTCAAAGCTACAGAGACGGTAACCGAATCAGTACCTGTCTCAAACGAGCCTTAACAATCTCTAACCATTACGGTTAGCGGACCTGCCTATCGCGCTGTTCGTCAGACGACTTTAAGAAAAACAATACTATTGCTCCCGCTAGGGTCGTTTGCTATCATCCGCTCAGTCCTCAATAGAAGCCGTCTTAAGCGCCTCCCTGGATCTGCCCTCATTCTTCCGTGATTGACAACAAGAGGTGTTGTCGATGCTATCTCTCCTGCTATTCATACTCATTTGTATATTCCTCGCGATCGTGTCTTCGTTCATCCCGATCGGCAACGAGAATTCTACCGTAAGACGATTGCCCTGGGTTACGTTTTCTATAATGGCAGTCAACGTAATCATCTTTTATGTGACCCTTCCGGTTGTCGGAGCTCAACAAAGTGAATTGCAGAAGATTGGCACGCGCATGGAGCAGTATGTTCAGCAGCACCCCGAGTTGCTGGCGGATGATGGCGTAAGAAAGAAACTCACCGAAGTCGGCATGGTGAGCAAAGGCGAAGCCGAGGCGATCGAGGAACAACTGCAGAAGTCGCCGGAGCTCGCTTCGCAGTACAAGGAATGGCTGTCGGGACTCGACGCGCAACGACTCCGCGAAGAACTCGATAATAAGATTTCGGAATTCAAAGAGACCGCAAGAGACAGTCTCTGGTACAAGTACGGGCTGGCGCCAAACGGCGAATGGAAGATCTATCAGCTCATCACCGCGGCATTTCTGCACGGTGGCAGTATGCATCTGTTCGGAAACATGATTTTCTTCTTCGCTGTAGCGTTCAGTCTCGAGGACCTGTGGGGACGAGGAGTGTTCCTGGGCTTCTACCTCCTCGGCGCGGCTGCATCGTGTATCCCGAGCATTATAAGCCCCGCCGGTGTTCCGTCGATTGGAGCTTCAGGCGCAATCTCGGCAACTATGGGCGCTTTTCTGTTCAGGTTGCCAAAGACGAAGATCAAGTTATGTTGTATTCCGGGGTTCACACCAATCTGGTGGATACGGCTGCTTTGCGGTCGCAAAAAGCTGATCGTGATGGTGCCGGGATACCTCTATCTCGCATCGTACTTTATCGAGCAGGTCGTCTATTGGTATTTCGACAAGAAGGCTGGCTCGACATCAAACGTCGGATATTCGATTCACATCGCAGGTTTTCTTTTCGGCGTTGGCTTCGCATTCTTCATGAAGGTATCGAAATATGAAGAGGAGCACATCAATCCGAAGATTGAGGCGATGGTGTCGTTCTCCGCGGCGCCGGCGGTGACTCATGCTTTGGAAGCCCTGGATAAGGGCGATCCGGTGATGGCCGAACGAAAACTGAGGGCCCATCTCATCAAACAGCCCAACGATACCAACGCGCTTCTTGCCGCGATTCAGATCTATCAGCAGAGCGGAAATTTTGACCGGCTCAACGCAATGTACTCGAGACTGATCCGTCAGCATCTGGCGAACGAAGACAAAGAAGCGGCGCTATATGCGTATGACAGTCTTCTATCATCATTCCCGGACAACAACGTAGCGCCGAAGATCGCGGGCCGCGACTGGCTCGCGATCTGCGAGTATCTGCGAGAGTCCGATATGAGCCGCGAGGCAGCTGTCGAGTACGAGCGATTGGTGAAGGCTTGCCCAGACGATGCGATCGCGCCTCGCGCCGCAGTTCAAGGTGGTGAGGCCGCGCTTCTGGTTGCGGATGTTGATCGAGCATACCGGTTGTTCCAGATGGCTGAAGACATGCATTCTCCAGAGCCGTACGGCGCGCGAGCCAGAATGGGTCTCGAGAAGTGCACGAAGATTCTGCAGCAACGTCCAAAATGGACGAAACCCACGACCAAGCCGCTGGTGTCAGGGAACGAACAAAAGCTGTCAGGCCGACCGGCGTAAACTGATCGCCGCGGCGATTCTCGCTTTGGAGTGGGATCAAAGGCTTAACCATCGGCGACGTTCTTTCTTTCTGCGTAAGCCGACGCGCCGTTGAGTCGATGAGATAACTCTGGAAACTCTTAGGACTCGCTCCGGAAAATCACAACAACACCTTCAAACTAATCACGATTGACCGCGGCCGCTGCGTTCTCTTCGGCACCAGAAAATCCGGGTCATCGCTGTCTATAAATTCAGATCCAAAACTAAACACCGTGTTGTTGAACACGTTGAAAACGTCGATCGTCGGGCGAAGCGTGATTCGTTCTCCGATCATTACCTTCCGCGAAGCTCTCAAGTTGATAACCCTCGTGCCGGGGCCTCGCCCGTAGTTTCGTGGAAGGTTGCCGTTCGATCCGATCGAGGCGAAATCGAAGGCCAGTCGAAGCTCCTCCGGGAGCTCGCTGCCAGGTTGTCTCCAACTCGGTTTTCCGATTTGCGAGACAAGCAGCGGTCGATCGTTTTCGATGTCGTTGAGGTTGCGATCCACTCCTGCACCAATATTGAACGGTCTGGATGAGCCGAAAGAAATGATGGGTGCGAGACCAACTTTGATGATCGGAATCTCAAACTGGCCGCTGACTGTCACCTTATGGCGTTGATCCTGAAGCGACAGAGCGCGTTCGGCTCGACGATCGAATAGATCCTGCGGCGACGCCGTGTTCGTAGTTCCTTCATCGACGAACTTCGACAGCGTGTAGGTTGCTCGCAACCGGATCAGATTGCCGAGCGCATATCTCATCGCGAAAATGGCTCCGTGATAAAAAGAATTGCCGGTGGATTCGAGTAGCTCGACTTGTGTGAGAGACGGATCTGGTCTTAGAAATCGAATAGCCTTCAGCGCCGCGGCGATGTTTGAGGACCTGGGAGCATTCAATCCGAGCGTAAGTACTCGCACTCCGTTCTCGGTTTTCACCGCGCCCGGCGTCGAGCTTGTATTCGCGCTGTTATCGAATCTCACCACATCGGCGCTTGTGCTGGAGACCGGGCGCCGCCCGTCGGAATCCGGCCGGTTGTCGAAGTCCCGACTCTCAAGATATTCAGTAAAGCTTCTAAAGCCGATCGGCAGCGCCGGCGCGTTGATGTTCGTCTCGCGCCAGAGATGTGCGCCGCGTGTAAAGATGTAGTCGACGGTCGCGACCAGGTTCGCACCAAGCTGTCTTTCGATCCCGAGTCCCGTCTGAACCGTGTACGGAATCTGAAGTGCGGGGCTCACACGCCGCAAGAACGACGTTTCGCGAATCCCAAAGTCGGAAATGAGCTTGGGATTGCTCAGCGGTCTCGGAAACTTTACAGCGTCTAGCACCGCCGGAACCAGATCCGAGTCTACGATCGTCGTCGTCCGACCGAGCGCGAAGTCATCGATAGTCCGCAACAGAGCTCTGTTGTAGAACAACCCGAAACCCGCGCGAACCACCGTTTTGCCCGGTTGCGACAGGCCCCGAAGCCGTTGCGATGCGGTTCCGCCAAACGGGTCCCAGGCAATGGCTATCCGAGGGCTGATGTTGTTTCGATCGCTTAGGATCGTCTCGGCATCCCATCGAACGCCCAACGACAACGTAAGGTTTGGTCGTACTTTCCACTCGTCCTGCATGAACAGACCGATGACATCATTCTTCGCTCGACTGGTGGTGTTGAATCGCTGAACAAAACGATTGGGCGAATTGGTGAGGAAGTCGTCGACGCCCGCGAATGTGAACTCGCCTTCGGTCGCAAACATGTCGGTGAATGTCGATCGAATCAGCTGCGCATCGACTCCTGACTTCAGAATGTGAGTTCCGACGCTCATCGCGATGTTGTCCTGAAGCTGAACCCGTCTTTCTTCACGCGCGAACGCCGGTGACGAATCGCTGCCGGTGAACTGTCCTGCAGTTACCTTCGGCGACTCGATCACTACGCCAATCGAACCGGCGATTGACGAACTGCGGGGGGTGAGCTGCGAGTACTGAACCTTCGCCTGATTGACAAAACGAGTTCCGAGAACAAAGTAATCTGAACCACCAATTGAGAACGAGTTGCGCCCGCCGACCAATATGGTTTCGGGCAGGCGGGTTCCGCCAGGAAAACCGCGCCCATTTTGTCCTCGCAGCGAGTCGATTCGCGCAACGGCATTGTGCGTCGGTGAGAACACGGTGTCGATTCGCAGGTTTGTAAGGTTTGTGGTCTCTGGAGTCTCGATTTCATCCTTGAAAAGCCCGGTCGCACTACCGACTGTCACAGGTTGATTTGGCTTCGGCAGCGGGAACGAGGGATTGCTCTCGATCGGCACCGATGCACTAATTTCAGCGAAGTCGGGAAAATCAAAGCGCTCAAACGATGCGAAAAAGAAATCCCGATTCTTTCTGACCGGGCCTGAGAGAGTGGCAGCTTCACGACGCTGTTGCTCCGACAATCGCCCTAACCCGCGAGCGTTGCGCGAGAACGTATTTGCGTTGAGAGCTTCATCGTTAAAATAAGCATTCAAATTTGCGTGATAGACGTTTGTTCCGGCCTGAGTGCGAAGATTTATGCGGCCGCCAGAGGCCCGGCCGTATTCGGCTGCATACTGGTTGGTGATTATCTGAACCTCGGCAACTGAATCGACATTGAGGCTGATTCGCTCGCGCGCCGAACGATCATCGTTGTTATCAAGACCGTCGATCGTGATGTTGTTCGATGTTGCTGGTGCGCCAGTCAGCGAAAAAGATCCTGCCTCTTCAGGAGTTCCTCGCACGAAGAATCCTCTTCCCTCGTCTGCCAGACCGGCAGTCGACAGAGGCGCTTCGGCAACCCCTCCGAGCAAGAAGACAAGTTGAAGCGGATCTCTGCTGACTATCGGCAACTCATCCAACTCGCGCTGCGCCAGCGTATCGCCGACGACAGTACGATTTGTGTCTACGAGTTGGGGAGCCGATGCGGTAACGGTAACCTGTTCGCTAACGCCCGAAGGGACGATGGTGAGATCCATCACAAAGGTGCGCCCGGCTACCGTGGTTATTTCCTTACTCTTTTGCTCTGAGAACCCGCTAACGATGACTTTGATTTGATAAGTTCCGGGTTCGCTGACGGTGATTCGATAGCGGCCTCGCTCGTCGGTGTCGGCAGTTCGTTCGACTCCGGTAGCAAGCTGTACGGCAGAGACGGTGGCCGCGACTATTACCGAGCCGCTCGTATCTTTGATCACGCCTTCGAAGACGATGTTATCGAGATCGTCAGCGCAGGACGCCGCGACCAAAAGTAGAACTATCAACGGGCTGGTTAGCGATCGCAAAACCAGGAGGGACTGTTTGTGTGACATCGCGACACCTCAATCAAAGGCGTCAAGCGACGCCTGGGATTTACCCAGGAACAAATTGATTGCCTGTCAATATACACTTCGATCTGCTTGCAGGCAATAAAAAAAGTTTTTTCTGGCTATTTTCTTTAGCGAAATTTCTAACGACGGAGGCTAGTAATTTTGAAGGCGAGAAGAAAGATGCCGAGTGCAAAGTTTCACACGCAAGTTTCTCTTGAATGAATTCGCAGAACTACCTGGAAAGATTCCGAAGCGGGATGAATGGAATAAGTGCGTTACCCCTAATCACTCGAATCGGCCGCCATTCTTAACGACCAATTCGATCCGACGGCGAGGCACAAGCGCGCTCTTGGATTGTTCGTCTCGACTGAACAGCTCCTGCGCAACGTTCTCGCGAATGTACTGAAGAAAATTCTCAAACTCGTGCTGCATACGATTCATCTTCTCGCGCATATTCAAGATGATCTCGACCCCGGCAAGATTCACTCCCAAATCGCGAGTCAGGTTCAGAATCAGCTCGAGGCGCTCCACATCCTCTTCAGTGTAATATCGAGTGCCCTTCGCCGATCGAGACGGCTTTATCAGTCCTTCCCTCTCGTACAGCCTCAGAGTCTGCGGATGCACGCCGTATTCTTCGGCCACGACGCTGATCGTATATTTCTTTGTCTTAGTTCCCTTCGCCATCACTCATTCATCGAAGTTCGATCCGCATCGTCTCCCTTGCTGCCGGTCTTGGTCATTCCCTGCTCTTCGTCTTTTTGGTACTGGATCGCCTCGCGCTTTTGATCGACCAGGATCGACTCCAATCCGAGCGCGCCTGCCCTGAGGTACTGAGTCGTCTTTCCAAGACCCGCGGCGTTCTCGCGCTCCCACTCCTCCACCGACCGATGTCGCTTGCGATCGTTTTCGCGAGCAATCGCCCAAAAGCTAAGCACGATAGCTAAAACAACTCCCAGCCATGTCAGCCCTGTTGCCATCGCCAACTCGACGTCACTATTCGAGACCCATCTCAGCGCGAGGATTCTCTTTGTTGTGTTTCGCAAACTGCTGCAGCATCTCCTTCGTTTCCTCGCTGATCACTGAAGGCAGTGTGATCTTGACCTCAACAAACTGGTCACCTCTTATTCCGCGAGCTCGAAGGCTTGGAGCGCCACGCTCCCGCAATCGAAACCGCTGACCCGACTGAGTCCCCGCCGGAATCTTCAACAGCGCCTTTCCATCAACCGTCGGCACTTCGATTTTTGCTCCCAGCGCTGCCTCGGGTACGGTGATCGGAATGGTGCAGTAGATATTGTCGCCGTGCCTCTTGAAGTAAGCGTGCTCTCCGACTTTGGTGATCACGTATAAATCGCCCGGAGGACCACCCAGGTTCCCCGAATGACCCTTGCCAGGGATCCTCACTCGAGAACCGCGATCGACTCCTGCGGGTATCCGAATGTTGACCGACTCGCGACGAGGCACGATTCCAGCTCCTCTGCAAGTATCGCACGGAGCCGAGACCTTTCCCGAGCCGCCACAGCGGCTGCACTTCGAAGCCCCGCCGATCAACCGAGTCTGCTGACCTGTGCCGTTACAGGTCGCGCATTCAACCGTTTTGTCAGATGTCTCCCCAAAGCCGTGACAGGCGTTGCAGACGTCGCTTCGATCGACTTCGACCTTAGTAGTCAGGCCTTGCATCGCCTGCTCAAATGTGACATCGAAAGCAAATTCGATATCGGCGCCGCGCGATTGTTGTTGGGTTGGCTGCGGTCGAATGTTGCTGAATATCTCGGAAAAAATGTCCCTGAAATTCGCCGCTCCGAAATTCGCAAAATCAAAGATCGGTCCGCGAGCCCCAGCGCTAGCGGCGTGTTCGGAGTAGTAGCCGTAGCTATCGTAGATCTCGCGTTTTTTGGGATCGGAAAGGACCTCGAACGCTTCAGAGATCTCCTTAAAGCGGTCCTCCGAGTTTGCGTTCCCGGGGTTCACATCGGGGTGATATTGCCGCGCCAGTTTGCGATACGCCTTCTTTATGTCATCAGGCTTCGCCCCGCGCGGAACACCTAATCGTTTGTAATAATCGGGACCCTGCATAGGAAATGAAGACGCGTGATCTGAGAAACCTGCGTGTCACAGATCACGCGTCTGGTCTTTTACTTCTTATCGTCGACATCGACGAAGTCGGCGTCGATCACCGTGTCATCGCTGCCGCCGCCGCTACCTGCCGCAGCACCCGATGCCGAGCTGTCGCCACCGGGCTGACTCGAGCCCTGCTGCGAAGCCTGCTGGTACATGATCTCCGCCAGCTTATGAGACGACTTCACTAGACGGTCATACGCCGCGTTGATTTCGGCCGCGTCGTTGGAATCCAGCTTGGTCTTCGCTTCGGCAACCGCCGCTTCGATGTCGCTGGCCATCGACGCATCCACTTTGTCGCGATGCTCGGACAACGTCCGCTCGGTCGAATAGATCATTCCATCCAGCTTGTTGCGCGCTTCGATTCGTTCTCGCTCAAGGCGATCCTCTTCGGCATGAGATTCGGCGTCGCGCATCATCTTATCTATCTCATCCTTTGCGAGACCTGATGACGACGTGATCGTGATCTTCTGCTCGCGGCCAGTGCCGAGATCCTTGGCCGACACGTTGACGATACCGTTGGCATCGATATCAAACGTGACCTCGACCTGTGGTACTCCGCGAGGCGCGGGAGGAATTCCCACCAGATGGAACTTGCCAAGAGTGCGGTTTTGAGCCGCCATCGAGCGTTCGCCCTGAAGCACGTGGACTTCAACCGAAGTCTGGCTGTCGGATGCGGTCGAAAAGATCTCCGATTTTCTGGTCGGAATCGTTGTGTTGCGCTCGATTAGCTTTGTAAAGACGCCTCCGAGCGTTTCGATTCCAAGACTCAACGGTGTTACGTCCAGCAGAAGTAAGTCTTTCACTTCCCCGCCGAGTACGCCGGCTTGAATCGCTGCGCCAACCGCGACTACTTCATCGGGATTTACGCCTTTGTGCGGCTCGCGGCCAAAGAAGTCTTTGACCATCTGCTGCACTTTCGGAATTCGGGTCGATCCGCCAACCAGCACGACTTCATCAATCTTGTCGGCCTTGAGGCCGGCGTCTTCGAGGGCGGCACGGCACGGCCCCATCGTCCGCTGCAGGATGTCGTCGACGAGCTGCTCAAACTTGGCGCGGCTCAGCTTCATCACCAGGTGTTTTGGACCTGACTGATCAGCAGTGATGAACGGCAGATTTATTTCGGTCTCCATCGTAGAGGAGAGTTCGATCTTGGCCTTCTCCGCCGACTCCTTCAAACGCTGAAGCGCCATCTTGTCCTTCGAAAGATCTATGCCCTGGTCTTTTCGAAATTCTTCGATGATCCAGTCGATGACCCTTTGATCGATGTTGTCGCCACCAAGGTGAGTGTCGCCGTTTGTGGATTTAACTTCGACGACGCCTTCGCCGACTTCGAGGATCGATATGTCGAACGTGCCTCCGCCAAAATCGAACACCGCAATGGTCTCATCTTTCTTTTTGTCGAGACCGTAGGCGAGCGCCGCGGCTGTGGGCTCATTGACGATTCGCATGACTTCGAGACCGGCAATCTTTCCCGCGTCCTTTGTAGCTTGTCTCTGAGAGTCATTGAAGTAAGCCGGTACTGTGATGACCGCCTGAGTAACTTTTTGACCGAGATAGTCCTCTGCGGCTTGTTTGAGCTTTTGGAGGATCATCGCGGAAATCTCCGGGGGAGACCATTCCTTGTCGCCGGCCAGGATTCGGACATCGTTGGCAGCGCGGGTGACCTTGTAAGGCACCATCTTCATTTCTTCGTTTACCTCGTCGAAGCGGCGACCCATGAAGCGCTTGATCGAGTAGACCGTGTTTTCGGGGTTGGTTACCGCTTGACGCTTCGCGACCTGACCGACCAGGCGGTTGCCATCCTTGGTGAAGGCCACCACTGAGGGGGTTGTGCGGGCACCTTCCGAGTTGGTGATGACGGTAGGTTCGCCACCTTCCATAACTGCAACAACCGAGTTGGTGGTTCCCAAGTCAATTCCTATTATCTTGCTCATTCTTGATTTGCCTCCGCGATTTGAAATCTAAGAGATCTTAATATCTGAGTGTGTCCTTGTCAAGTTTATTTGCCATGATGGACCTCAATTATATGTGATGGCGAGGGGTCCGAGCTCTCGTACGTTGGCTCGGAGAGGTCGGCGCATGTTTTGTTACTTAGACTTAGCTGTGATTTGCTTAGCTTTGATAATCGAAACGCCTTGGATCACATACTCGCCACCTGATGCTGCAACCGAAATTGCTACGATCCCGTACATAAACGGCAGCAGATACAGGAATTTCCCGGTAGTGTGAAACACCAGAAACCAAACGATCAGCCCAAGCTCCACGAAAGTGTTAATCTTTCCAAGCAGTGTCGGCTTGAAGTCCTTGAACCCGGTCAGCCGGTTAACAACCAGTGCCCCAAGCACGATCACCAGATCGCGACCCACAACCAATAGAGCCAACCAAATTGGAATCGAGCCAAAATCACTCCGCGGTATCGCCATTACGACAAATGCCGCCGTTGTCAGGAGCTTGTCGGCAAGCGGATCCAGAAACCGACCCAGTCGTGAGTGCTGTTTGAATCTGCGGGCGACATATCCATCTGCGAAATCGGTCAGAGAGGCCAGAAAGAAGATCGCCAGGGCTGTCCCGTACCTTCCATGAGCAATCAGATAGAGGAATGGAACCATTAACAGGATTCGAACGAGGGTGAGCAGGTTAGCAACGGTCCAGGGAGTGCCGCTATCGTTTACAGAGGCTGAGGAAAAAATCTCGTTGGGCGCATTTGCCATCGGATGCTGCGATTATAAGAAGACCGGAGCCGACACGGCAAACAGCAAGTCAGCAACGCGCGTTACAATCGCTTGTTTCTAGCTCTCGACAAGCCGATACTCACATCGCAAACCGAATTCAGAACGTCAGCATTGCAGACTCTGAGGCGTCGACGTAGCTCGGACTTAATCCTATGAAAAGAAGGCTGTCTTCCCTGCAGACATTTTTGGTTAAGATAATCATTCCGGTGATATGGATTTTTGTCGGAGGCATCCAGACAATCTCGATGTTCTTCGACCGGGTGCCCTACCGTAATGCACCTCCCGCGTGGTTCTTCCTGTTCTTCTTCGTTGCCGGTTGTGGGTTTATTTATTGGGAAGGTATAAGGATGAAGTGGGTTAGCGTCGACGGCCACTATTTGTATGTCTCGAACTACCTGAAGGAGATTTCTATCCCGTTGTCTGAGATATGCGATGTGACCGAGAACGGGTGGCTTACCCCCCGTCCAGTCACGATTCACCTGAGATCTTCATCAGATTTCGGAGACAAGATAGTTTTCAAGCCGAAAGTAAGGCTCTTCGCGCCTTTCATTCCGCACCCTGTAATTCGTGAACTCAAGGGATTAGCGTTGTCTCGTGGAGCAAGTTTCCACTGCTAGAGGCACCCTATAACCTAATGGTTCTCGAACCCTTTTTAAACCGTGGGCGCAACGAAGGCGTCGCCAGGCTTGTTAGGAAACAAAAAAAGAGGACGAGATTTGCACATCCGCTACTCTCGTCCTCTACCATTCCGCTCACTTCAGGAATTGAGGAGGCACCTCAATTGCTGCTTTCAGTTAATCTATTTGTACCATATGTCGACAGATCAATGCAACCCCCTGCTTTAAGGCCTTTTGCCCTTAAAGGTCTGTCTCGATAAGGCTCTTTATCAGAGAATTTGCGCCTCTCACCCCGGAATTTCAGACCGCTCCCTGCTCTCGGCGTGCTATTTTTCGATCGATGAAAAAATCGAATATCAAGCAACTGACGGCACGGCTTCAGGTCAGCCTGGTCTTGTTAGAGCGGTCGGTTTTTCCGTAAGGATGAGTGCGATCGGCAGCGACTGACTGCGGATTCGCTGGGCGTCGACGTGTGTAGGCCGCCTCAACCGAACGTTGGAGCAATTCGAGTCGGAGGTATCGCCGATAGCTGTGCAATGCGGAGAAATAGTCGCGAGTGCATCGAAACGCCAACTCCACGAGACGCGACGCCGTCAAATGTGCAGCGTTTATTCCGTGACGCCCTCGTTCGGTACTGATCAGTATTTCATCCATCAGGTGACGGTAGGAGGGGCTTTTGTCCTCATCGGCGATTCGCTTGATCAGAGCCGTGTCGCTGCTTCCGAGGTCATCGCGTTGTTCTTCGAAAGCATTGCTGGTCAAATCGGCGATGACTTGAAACCGTGCCGCAACGTTGCTGATATCCAGAACGCCCAAGCTGCCGACAAAATCGCGCATTTCACTTTCCGGAACGACATACTTCTGAGTCGTCCTTTCTCTCAATGACTCCTGACCTTCCTTTTTCGTTTTTCGTCGACTCATATTTTTGTCCTCGTACGTGATCCTTATCACCAGATGATCAAGATTCTTATAGCCGCAATCTTCCAGCAGTCTCTCGACGCCTCGCGATGTGAATTCTTCGTTTTCAGTAAGCCATCGTGTCACGGGGCCGGTTGCACCTGCTTGAGACTCTGCCGCTAGTGAAGTCAGGATATTCGAAGTGAATCCGTTAAGTCTTTAACACGAGATTAATTAGTTATTGGCAATTTCTTAACACCTTAGCCTAAGGCTAAGCTTTAGTGATCCCCGTCGTCGATCAGAAAAATTTTGGTAGTTGTCCGGTAGCATCAGGTCTGTGAACAGCATTGAGCCTTTTACTTTGCTGACTGATCCCTCGACCAGGTGAAACTCATTTGCTTGCATCGATCGTGGGCCAGGACTAAAATGCGCGGCGCACGGTTCTTCTGTCCCGTAGTTTCGCTACCGCACGTTTCTCCTGGGTATTTTAGATCGGTTCGCCGACCGATGATTTTTCTTGAGAGGACTCGAGAGTCCCCCCGGAACTCTCAGACTCGCATGGGTAGACGCGTATACAGTTTTGGTCCCTTTCAGCTAGACCTCGAAGAACAAATATTGTCTCGTGATGGTCACGCGATGGCCTTAAAGCCAAAAGTGTTTGAGGTTCTCGCGGTGCTTGTGGAGAACAGCGGCAGAGTTATGTGTAAGGATGAACTGCTTGAGAAGGTTTGGGCCGATCGATTTGTTGAGGAAGGAAATTTGGCAGTCAGTATTTTCGAAATCAGAAAAGCATTAGGGTCGGACAATGGCGGACAACATTATGTGGAGACGGTGCCGCGACGCGGCTATCGTTTTGCCGCAACGGTAGTGCAGATTACAAATCGGGATGAGATATCAGAAAGCCGGTTCGACCCAAAGTTGGTGACAACGTCGCGGACAAACTCAGAAGAGGCAAAGGACACAATAGCAGTTCTGCCATTCAAATCTATTGGAACAAGCACCAACGAGTACCTCGGCTTAGGCATCGCGGACGCGTTGATAACAAAGCTTAGCAATCTGAAACAGATAACAGTTAGGCCGACGAGTTCGGTCCGCAAATACGGAGATAGTCACGATCCGATAGCAGCGGGAAAAGAACAGCGAGTCGAATGGGTGCTCGACGGCAGCGTGCAGTTGTCGGGAGAAAGGATTCGATTGACGGTTCAGCTTGTTCATGTGAGGGATGAGGCAATTCATTGGGCAGAGAAGTTCGATGAGAGTTTCACGGATATTTTTGGCGTGGAGGACTCGATTTCTCAGAAGGTTTTGCAAGCACTCGAATTTCGAATGACCGGGGATGAAAAGAGGCTTTTATCAAAGCGGTTTACAGAGGATCCAAAAGCGTACGAATTGTATTTGAAGGGCCGGTATTTCCTCGAGAAGAGAACTGCTGACGCATCTAGGAAAGCTATTGACCATTTTGAGCGTGCAATAATGATCGATCCAACTTTTGCGCTGGCATACGCGGGCATTGCTGGATGTTACGTTTTCCTGAGCACAGCATCCCCTTCACAATCGTGTAACAGAGAGGCCGAAGGCGCTGCGAGTATTGCGCTTCGAATTGATCCAGCACTGGCGGAGGCGCATACCGCGATTGGATACGTTAAGATGCGTCAGTGGGATTGGCTAGCTGCCGAATTATCATTCAAGTCAGCGATCGAGCTAAGCCCAAATTATCCGACTGCGCACGCAAACTACGCCATCCTATTGGCGGAACTAGGTCGCTTCAACGAAGCATTAGAGGAAATCAATGTCGCACGCGCGATTGATCCTCTGTCACTTATCATAAGCTCACAACTCGGGTCGGTACTTTACTTGGCTCGTGATTACGATCAGGCGGTCATTCAATTTAGGAAGACCTTAAGCTTAGATGAAGACTTTGGGGTAGCGCGTTTTGTCTTAGGGTACGTGTACGAGACTCTCGGAGAACACGACGCCGCGCTACGAGAGTGGAAACAGTCGCAAAAAACACTCGGAAACCTTCCTGAGTTCATATCATGTGTTGGTCGCATTAGCGCATTTCGTGGGAATAAGATAGATGCTTATTACGCTATCGAACACTTGAAAGAACTCTCTTGCTCAACGTATGTTCAGCCAAACTATGTTGCTCTCGTATTTGCAGCTTTGGGAGAATACGATCAAGCTTTTGAGTGGTTTGAACGCGCATTTGTCGAACGAGACGGTGACCTAAGCCTACTTAAGGTCGATCCGCGAATGGATTGCTTGCGAAGTGACCCAAGATTCATAAACTTGCTGCAACGCGTTGGCCTTGGAATCTAGCCGATTTGCCAGAATCTCTTTGTGCGTTAAGTTTCAACCGCACGTTTCTCGTGGGTACTTCAGATCGGGTACGACGACCGATGATCTTCTTGAGGGGACTCGAGAGTTCGCGGAATTCTCAGACTCGCATGGGTAGACGCGTATACAGTTTTGGTCCCTTCCAGTTAGACCTTAATGAGCAGGTATTGCTGCGTGATGGACACGCACTGGCCTTAAAGCCAAAGGTGTTTGAGGTCCTCGCAGTGCTTGTTGAGAACAGCGGTAGGGTAATGTGTAAGGAAGAACTGCTCGAGAAGGTATGGGCAGATCGATTTGTCGAGGAGGGCAATCTGGCTGTCAGCATTTTCGAAATCAGAAAAGCATTGGGCTCGGACAATAGTGGACAGCATTACGTGGAGACGGTACCGCGCCGCGGTTATCGTTTTGCTGCAACGGTAGTACAGATTACAAATGTGGATGAGAACCAAGTAAGAGAGTTCAACTCAACGGTAAGAGAGGTTACAACTTCACGGATAACCAACAGAGGAACAAAGGACACCATTGCCGTTTTGCCGTTCAAATCTATTGGGAAAAGCAACAATGAGTACATCGGCTTAGGCATCGCGGATGCATTAATAACCAAGCTGAGCAACCTTAGACAGATAACCGTTAGACCGACGAGTTCGGTGCGCAAGTACGGAGAGGGTCACGATCCAATAACTGCGGGCAAAGAACAGCGAGTTGAATGGGTGTTGGACGGCAGCGTGCAGTTGTCGGAAAAACGAATTCGGTTGACGGTGCAGTTGGTGCATGTCATGGATGAGGCTCTGCAGTGGGCGGAGAAGTTCGATGAGAGTTTCACGGAGATCTTCGCTGTAGAGGATTCGATTTCTGAGAAGGTTGCTCAAGCACTCGAATCTCGATTGACCGGAGAGGAAAAGAGGCTTTTAGCAAAACGCTATACTGAAGATCCACGAGCCTATGAGTTCTATCTAAAGGGTCGGTATTTTCTCGAAAGGCGAACTACTGAAAGCTGTAAGAAAGCGATTGCACATTTTGAACGCGCGATAGCACTCGATCCGACGTACGCGTTGGCCTACGCTGGTCTGGCGAACAGTTACTTAGTGTTTGGCGGTTATAAGCTGATCTCTAGATCTGAATGCGATAAACACGTTGAGCGTGCGATCTTAAAGTCATTGGAGCTCGATACTTCACTGGCTGAGGCATATTCAGTCCTCGGCAGTCTGAGAACGCGGCAGTGGGATTGGGTCGGTGCTGAGAAAGCTTACCAGAGCGCTATCAACCGTAATCAGAACTATCCGGTTGCTCGTGTGGGCTATGCAGCTTTACTTGGAGTCACAGGTCGGTTTACAGAAGCGTTTCAGATGATCAGTCAAGCACAGGAAATTGATCCTCTTTCACTACCAAATAATGCGGTCAGAGGATCGTTACTCTACCTCGCGCGCAGGTTTGATGAGGCCATCGACCAATTTCTTAAGACGCTCGCACTCGACGAGAATTTTGCTGTAGCGCACTTCAGCCTCGGTTACGCGTATGAAGCTGTCGGGCGTTATTCCGAGGCTGCGGCGGCGTTTCAGCGGTCACGAAAAGGTCTATCCGGAATACCAGAGCTACGTAGTTGTTTGGCCCGTCTGGATGCTTTGTCTGGCAAACGTGAAAAAGCAATTGCCACGATCAAGGAGTTGAGACGCGTCTCCGAACGGTCTGATGTCCCATTGTACTCAATTGCATTGGTATATTGCGCACTCGAGGATCACGACGCGGCGTTCAAGGCGCTAGACGAAGCGTTTGATCAGCATGACGAAGATCTCTTTTTGATAATGGTAGACCCTAGGGTTGACGCGTTACGCAGAGATCCTAGGTTTAATCGCCTCTTGATGCGAATGAGCATTTACCCAGAAGCTAACATCAATATGACCGGTTAACAGATAATTCCAGTCAGCCTGACTGAGTGGAGCTGTTGTTTGTCGGCTCGCTCGAGCACTTAAGTCCTTCTAATACTACAGTAAACCTTCCTGTACTCAAGCGGCATTAAGTTTGAATTAGATTTGCTCGATTTTTCGTTAAAACGCACGTGCTGCCGCATTGGTGAAGGTTTATGGAGTGGCTTAAGGATGATCTAAAAAGATACTCTACGAAGGGGTTGGTGTTACTCGTCTGTTTGACCTTAATTGCAGCCACTCTGCTCGCAATTTCTGCATCCGAACTCGCAATAAGCGGCTTGCAAAACTTTCTTGTGTGGCTGTTGCTAACCATCATTGTCGGCAAGATCTCATCGCAGCATGCCTTAACATTCTTCAAGAATGGTAGTGGGGCATCTTTCGGTGATGCGTTAATCTTCTTGGCAGTAGTCCTCTTGAGCCCGTACCACGCCACCCTGCTTGGAGTCGTTGATATGTTCCTCTCAAGCTGGCGTCTGAGACTGAGAGCAACCAACTACCTCTTAAACCTCTCCAACATGGCGATTGCGGTTTATGCATCTGGCAAACTATATCACTCAGTTTCGAATGCGCTTCAAAGCTCCGAGCTTGACGGTATTTCTGGGCATGCAGCGTTAGTGTTCGCGGTTCCGCTAGTCGTGATGGCCCTCGCATATTATCTACTTCAGGCAGCCGTCCTGGCAGCCGTATCGATCTTTACATCGTTTGTGAAGTTTAAGGAGAGAATCCGCGATACATTTCCTTGGGAACCAGTTTCCTTGTTAGCTTGCGCGATCGTGGCCGGTTCGACTAATTACTCCTTCGTGCACTTTGGACTTGTCCCGACTGGATTGATCATGCTGGCGCTTGTGCCAATTCCAGTGGTGATCTACTACACGTTTAAGACTTACCACGACAAACTAGACGAACAAGACAAGCATTACCAAAAGCTTACCAGTGTCTATGATTCCATCTTGGAAATGCTCGCTATGGCGATAGACGCAAAGGATGATGTCACTCACGATCACATACAACGAGTAAAGCTCTTTGCCCGGCGGATGGGCGAAGCTGTCGGCCTGTCAGAGTTGGAGATTGAGGCGCTAAAAGCGGGAGCGCTTCTTCACGATATCGGAAAGATCGGTGTACCTGCCTACATTCTCAACAAACCGGGCAAATTAACCGAGCACGAATTCGAACAAATGAAGATGCATACAATTATCGGAGCCGACATGCTTTCCAACGTCGACTTTCGATATCCCGTTGTGCCAATTGTCCGACATCACCATGAACGATGGGATGGGCGAGGATATCCGGATGGTTTGAAGGGCGATGAAATTCCGATCACCGCACGCATCTTGACGCTCGTCGATAATTACGATGCGCTTCGTTCAGATCGGCCCTACAAAACTGGGATGACTCGTGAGGAAGCGCTCGACTATATAAAACAAAATGCAGGAACATTCTTCGACCCACGCCTGGTTGAAGAATTCCTCTCGATGGCCGACGAACTGGAAGTGGAGGCTCTTAGCGTAAAGACAGCGCCGAGCGAGAAACCAAGCAAGGTCGAGAGCGTGGCGATGGCCAACGCGAAACCGGCAGCGGGTTTTGATACCGCCCCGCAGGTTGATCGAGCGGCCGCCGCTCTGATCTCGATAGCGGAGACAAACCAGCGAGTGACTGCTCTTTACGAAATGTCCCGAACTCTGTCGAGCATTCTATCGCTTGAAGATACGGTCGCGATCCTCACTAACCGCCTATCAAAACTGGTGCCATTCAGCACCTGTGCGGTCGCGTTGTTTGATGCATCAAGATCAGAGTTTGAGATCGTCCACGCGACGGGTCTTCATGCAGAACGGTTTATTAAACGTCGAATGCCCGCCGAGGCGGGAATCACAGGCTGGGTAATCGCAAATCAACGTCCGATGTATAACACAAACCCAGTTTTGGATCTTGGCTTCCTCGGGTCGGAGACCGCTAGTACCTACAAGGGCGTGATAGTCTATCCCTTGGTCAAGAACTCCGAAGCGCTTGGCGCAATCGCGCTTTATTCAACTGAACTGCGGGCCTACGCAAGCGAGCATATCCAATTGATGGAATCCATATCGCAGCCAGCCGCTGATGCGATAAGGAACGCGCTCACATTTGAAGAGGCTCAACGAAGATTGTTTACCGATCCGGTCTCCGGTCTGGCGAACGAACGCGCACTGCGCACTCAATTTGAACGCGAACGTGCCGAGAGCAGAAAGGTCGGGACGCCACTATCGCTCCTGGTTGTGAAGGTCAATCAATTCCCCTATGCGGACTCTGAAGACGAGTCAGGGCGTGAACAAACTCTTACGCAGCTTTATAAACTAACAAAGAAACAGGTTCGCGAAACTGACTTTATTGCAAGATACGAAGACGATACGTTGATTGCCATTTTGCCGAATAGTGGTCAAATCGAAGCGTCCGAGGTATGCAGCCGAATTGGCAGAGAAGTAGTTTTGGCGGGCCTCGCAAGCGACTCGTCGGTGAGCGTTGGCGCCTCAACGGTTCCAATCGACGGTGACAGCTTTGATGAGCTTCTTATGACTGCGATCGATTCCAGCATAGATTGTGTCGGGACGATGTCGGACCTTTCATTTATCGCTTTTGCGAATCACGACACAAAGGCGCCCAGCTGAAACACTCAGGTTTTCATCGCCCATCTCAGAGTTAACCCAGCCCCATATGTGTAGCAGCTACACATAAGTATAGCTGATACACAATCGCCGTAAACTCCTTCTCCCACCGCATTTAACCGAACCGCTTTGAGATTGTGTAGTTGGTTCTCACTCCACCGCGTTACCAATTCCGAGCCCAAATTCCGCTAAGTTATTGACTCCGCGGAGACACGGAGGGATTTGTCTCCCGAAACCGCTCCGGCACGTACGTTGCCAAACATAGGCGTGCAAGAGATAGGAGGTTGAGAATTACCCCTCAGGGCGATTAACAACCCCAACCTAAGAACAACAACAACAAAGTAAGGGAGACCATGATGCGAAACGAAATCAAGATAGTTGAAGACGGAGTGATCTTCGAACTCGAGATTGAAGAAGTCGAGGAAGTCGTTGCCCCGGGAATCCTTATAACCGGCTAACCTCAATACTCTAACCTACGAAGGGCGCGGTGACGATGAACTGAAGCGCCGTAAGCGACAAGACGCTCGCGGATCACGCAAAGTCGAAGCCACCGCGCCCTTCGTTATCTCACCAACCCGACCCGAGACCCTACGAGCCCTCAATATGGCAACCGAAGTAACATCACCTGGCCCATATTGCCTTTATCCGCCTCGACTCGCCGACGAGGTTGATATCACCCAACAGTCCGAGGGCACTGTCACACGTTACATCGTCCGCAACGCAGCTACCGCCCGGTACTTCATCCTCAAACAACCGGAATTCCTTATCCTCAGCCAGTTCGATGGCACCAGGTCCCCCTCCGATGTCGCAAAGGGTTCGCCCGAAGCCAAGCTACCCCGAGTCGCATTGCCGGCGCTAATCAAGTTTCTCGGAAAACTGGACTCGCTCGGACTCCTGGCCCGCGAAGGCTCAGAGTTCTCAGCCGTCGCTCAACAGAACCAACGCGGTCTGTACATCAGATTCCCGCTTTTCAACCCCAACCGGATGCTCGATCGACTCGATCGCCTTTTCGGATGGGCATTCACAAGAACTACGATTATCTCTTCCTTCATGTTAATGGCGGTTATCGCTATCTCGATGCTGGCGCGCTTCGACGAAGCCTCGAGCTACACCGCTTATCTGTATCGCGAATATGGACTCGCAATAATCATTGTTATCACTCTTACAATTACTGCATTACACGAGTTCGCCCACGGCTTCGCGTGCAAACACTTTGGCGGCGATGTCCGAGAGATGGGCGTCCTCATTATCTACTACGTCTTGCCGGGATTTTATTGCAACGTCACCGATATCTATCGGATGGGCCGCAAACAGCAACGGTTATGGGTGATCTTTGCGGGAATCTACTGGCAGCTGCTGGTGAGCGCAGCCGGCGGACTGTTATGGCTACTTTCGACGCCCTACACAGTGCTGGCCGATGTTTCTATGCTTGTATTCATCGGAGGCTCGTTTAACATCCTCATCAACTGCAACCCGCTGATCAAGCTCGATGGTTACTACGCTCTGTCGCAGGCGCTCGGAATCGTAAACCTCCAGGGAAAGTCCTCGGCGTTCGTCAGTTCGCGAGTCGCCCGGTTGATCGGCTCGCCCCAGCAGAAACCCGTCGATTCCCAACGCCCATTGGTTTACGTGAGCTACTGGCTCTGTTCAATCATCTATTCCGCTATTCTAATCTGGTTGATCCTGGGATGGGCGAGCGGGGAGCTAATCGATTCATTCAGATTCGTCGGCGTGGTGCTTACGCTGCTGCTTGCAGCGTTGCTCACCGAACGATGGTGGAAGCCAGCCTTAAACAAAATAACGACCCTTGCCCTTTCGGCATTTAGACCTCTCACCCGTAACGATGCAGCGGGAACCAAAGGAGTAACAGCAATGTCCGCACAAAACCAAACCGAGAATCGAGAACTCGATCGAACCAGCTCAGATTCCCCAAAGCGCAGCTGGTTCGCGAAACGGAGCCGAATCGTAAAGGTAGGTTTCGCGTTGGTGGTGCTTGTGCTGCTGATCGCGCCGTGGGAAGCCGCGACCGGAAGCGACTGCACATTGCTCCTGCCTCCCGAGCGCGAGGGCGTTGTCCGAGCAAACACCGACGCGGTTTTGGCGGAAGTCTACGTCCAGCCCGGCGACGCGATCGGCGAAGGCTCCAAAGTCGCTCGACTCACCAACCCTGACATTGAAGACCGGCTTACGCAGCTGACCGGTGAAATCGATCGACTCAACACGAACAACTCGCGAATCGAAGAAGAGCTGAGAGTGCGAAGCGAGAGCGTGCTGTCCGCTTCGTTCAAGGAATCAGACCGCAAGCGGATTGCCGACGAGCTGAAAGACGAGTCGACCCAGATCGCCGACGCTGACGCTGCGAGCCAACAATCTTCGAAGGCGACGCTTCCTCCATCGCTGTCGATTCTTCAATCGGAAATCGAGCTCAAGCAAATCGAGCTCGAACACAACAAGCGCGAGGTCGAGCGCTACAAGAAACTGTTCGATCAAGGTCTGGTGGGAGAGCAAATTTATGATCGAGCAAAGGACGAAGCTCGAGTAAGCGAAGCCGCTTTGAGAGCAGCAAAATCCAGGCTCGAGTCAGCGCTCGTGGATCATCGGCGACTGACGACCGGCGCACAGACGAATTCCCTCGTTGCCGAGACTGAAGCGCGAGCTGCGCGCTCAAATTTCGACTCGTTGATTGCCGAGCTTCATTCTAATCGACAGCAGCTCGAGTCTCTGCGACAGCGACACGATATCCTCAAGCGCGAGTCCGAAGGAATGTCAATCGTCGCGCCAAAGGGCGGCGTGGTTCTTGGCGAAGACCTGCGGAAGATGATTGGTCGTCGCTACAACCGCGGTGAAGAGATTTGTCGTATCGGCGAGATCGGCAAGTTTCTGTTGAAGATCGACGTAAGCGAGCGGGAAATCGCCGATGTTAGGTTAGACAGCACGGTGCGATTCAAATTGAAGACGATACCGGGCCGGGTGTTCACCGGTCGGGTATCGAAGATCAACGCCGAACCGATTCCGAATCAATACGCCCAGCGGTTTTATCCGGTCGAAGTTCTGATAGAAAACTCGGACGGCATCCTGCGTCCGGGGATGACCGGGTTTGCAAGGATCAGCTTTGGCCGACAGTCCATCGGGTTAATTCTCGCTGAAAAGGTATGGCAGACTTTGAGACCCGAGCTTTGGCTATTCTAATTTACGAATGTTTCGAAAGTCCGCTTTCTCCAGAAACAAAACAAGCGGGCGATGGTCACCCCACCCTCTTGGTCCTAATTCACAACTCCCCGGTAGTGGGTCAGCTTGCTGGCCCACTATCATTTTTTCTTCATTGATCCGCCTCGTGGGTGCTGTTGTTGAGCAATAGCTCGATTTTCCCCAATCAACCGATCGAGAACGAAGCTTTTTCGAACGCGATGATGTACCTTCTTTCCACGATCGTCTCCCACGATGGTGAGGCGGATGTCCACGTGCCCCGATTTGGGTTCTCCTCGAGTTTTCAAAAACGCAAGAGATTGCGAGCCCTTTCCCCAATCGGGAGCCTCGACCCCTGCGGGCACATAGATTGCCCCTCTTTTCTCGATTAAGGGGTAGCCAAAATGTCAGTGCGAAAAAAAATACTAGTGGTCGATGACGAAGTGGTGATTCGGAATCTGCTGACTCGAGTGCTTGAGCTCGACTATGACGTAATCATCGCCGAAGACGGCTTGAGCGGCGTGGACAAGGCCGCTTCGGAGAAACCAGATCTGGTCATCACCGACGGACTTCTGCCGAAGCTTCACGGGTTCCTTGCCTGCAAGGCTATCAAACAGATGAACCCGGCGCCAAAGGTAATCCTTCTTACAGGCATTTATACGAAGCCGACTTACAAATGGGAAGTGATTGACCAGTACGATGCCGACGACGTGATAACCAAGCCGGCTCGCCCTGCCGAACTGATCGCCTGTATTGAAAAGCATCTCTGCGAGCCCGGTTTCCAGTCGGCTTCAACCGGCGCACTTCATAACGACGCGTCTCGGCAGGAATGGGCGAGGTGATAGAAGCTTCGGTGCGCAATCGCGCACTGCAATTCGGCATCGAACGCTGACACGGGTTGGGGTCCGTTATTGATTGTTTCTTCGGAACGGACTCGAGGCGAGAATCAGTAGACGCGCTTTGTGCGGCGCTTCAGATAATCCATCAGTATGTACTGACCCAGCGTAAGGGTTGTCGTGAAATAAGCTTTGCCACGACATATTTCGGTGATCTTCTTTACAAAATCAACCAGATAATAATCATCGGCCAGCATGAAAGTGTTGATCATTATGCCGCTGCGCCGGCACGCCGCAACTTCCTTGAAGGTTTCGCGAAGGATCAGCGGATCAAGCCCCATCGGGTTCTTGTAGATGCGTCCGTCTTCCAAAGTCATCGCCGACGGTTTGCCATCCGTGATCATTATTATTTGGCGCATATCCTTTCGCTGTGACATCAAGATGCGACGCGCGAGCCTCAATCCCTCACGAGTGTTTGTGTGATATGGGCCTACCTGAGCTCGGGCCACAGACGAAAGCGGAATCTCTTCTGCCGAGTCGTGAAACAACACCACTCGAAGACTATCTCCAGGATATTGAGTGCGAATGAGATGGGTTAACGCGAGGGCCACTCTTTTCGCGGGAGTGAATCTATCCTCGCCGTACAAAATCATCGAATGCGAACAGTCGAGCATCAAAACCGTCGCGCAGGAGCTCTGATATTCGGTCTGATGCACCATCAGATCCGAGTATTCGAGGTTGATCGGAACTCCCAATCCTTCCCGCTGAATCGCAGATCGAAGCGTCGAGTTCACATCGAGGTTCATCGTATCGCCAAACTGATAGCGACGCGGTGCTTCGCTCGCCTCGATTCCAGTCGAGAGCTGGTTCGTATCATGTCTTCCTATCGATGATTTTCCGAGCGTGCCGATGAGATCCCGAAGCGATCTGAACCCTAAAAAGTCAAGGCCCTTGTCGGTGATATCGAATTTGATGCTGTTTTCAACGGGCTTCCCGGTACGGCCTCCCTGTGACGAAAGTCCGCTTGGCTCCCGCTGGTTTCCTGGAGTTTGTCCGACCGTGATGTAACCTTCTTCGATCAACCGCTCGATGAGGCGATCGAGCAGTTCGGAAACGGCCTTCTCGTTCAGCTCTCCCCGCTCATCCGAGAGCGCATCGAGCTCCTCCTCCGACAACAGCCCTTCCATCAGAGCGCGCATAATGGCATCTCTGAGCGCATCCATCGTGCGTTCCTGCTCTTCGCCCCAATAACGAGAATATTGGCTCTCGAATCCGCTCTGGAGCAGAAAGTCAGCGAGCTGTTCGAGCAGGTCCTCCAGACTCAGAGACTCCCAATCAACTCCACGCCACTTTGTGTATTTCGTCAGCGGCATATTCTACAAACCGGCTCTCCTTGAACGAGCCATATTTATTCGAGATTACGATTCCGACTTCTCGTCTTCTTCCTCCAGCTCAGTGATATCGCCGGTTGTGAACAGATATGTTTTCAAAGTCGCGTCAAATTTCGGATCACGACGTCGAATCCACTCAAGCAACATCGACGCATGTTCCTTCTCCTCGTCCCGATTGTGTTCCAGAATTTTACGCAGATCATTGTCCTGAGTTACGTCGACGCGCTGTCCGTACCAGTCGATCGCTTCAAGTTCCTCCATCAGCGATTGAATGGCTCGTGCCATATCCTGCGTGTCCGGTTTGAGCTTTTCGTAGGGCGCGTGCCAGGCAATGGGCATCGTGGGATTCTCTCCTTTTCTCGATTATAAAACGGCCCTCGAGTCGCGTCCCCATCAGTTCGATGACCTGTTTTCTCCTAGTTTATCTTTCGCGAACGGCTGAAGCTTTCATAGCTCTGGCCTCTTTGTTCCTGTTTGGCAGCAGTGTATCCGCGCTCCTCGGTACGCCCGATCTTCTTTTGCGAGTGAAGACCTTCGAGGATCAACTCGCAAACCGCCGCAAGCAGTCCGCTATGAGAGCGCTCACACAGACCCGATTGCACCGCGGCTTCGACCAGACCGCTGACGTGACGGAAATTCGCGACCGCGAGCTCCGCGCTGTCGGTATCTCCAATCCGCAGCGATCCACCGTCATTGAACCACGCCACGATCTCAGAGCAATCGATATGCTCGAAGTAGGCTTCGAAAATCTTACCGACCGCGGCCCTGATGAGTTCCCGGGCGATTGCGTTTGCTCCACGCTGCTCACCCTCGTACTCCAGCTCGAGTTTTCCGGTGATCGCTGGCAACGCAGCATAGATGTCGCAGACCCGCGCACCGATCTCTGACTCTCCGGTTACCAACTTGCGTCGTTCGGCGTTCGAAACGACATTTTCGAGAACTGAAATCGGAAGGCGCTGACTTACCCCCGATCGTTTGTCGATCCGTTGATCCTTTCGGGCTTCGAAGGCGATTTGCTCAACCGCGCGAATGATAAACTCCGGCACCGTCATCCTGAGCCCATCGCGGACCAGCCACGCCTCCTGTCTCGTAATCTCGGATCCTTCCTCGACGGTCGCAGGGTAATGAGTACTTATTTCCGAGCCGATTCGATCCTTCAACGGGGTTATGATCTTGCCGCGCGCGGTGTAGTCTTCCGGATTCGCCGAAAAAACAAGCATCACATCGAGAGGCATTCGGATCGGATAACCCTTTATTTGAACATCGCCCTCTTGCATGATGTTGAACAAACCTACCTGAACTTTGCTGGCAAGATCAGGAAGTTCATTGATCGCGAAGACCCCTCGATTCGCTCTCGGCAACAGTCCGTAGTGAATGGTCAGCTCGTCTGAAAGAAGATGTCCGCCCCGCGCGGCCTTTATCGGGTCGAGGTCTCCAATCAAATCGGCGATCGTGACATCAGGAGTCGCAAGCTTCTCGACGTATCGCCTGCCCCTCTCGACAAAAGTAATCGGAATGCTTTCGCCTAGCTCTTCGATCATCAACCTGCAAGCCTTGCAAATCGGCGCGTATGGATTGTCATTTATCTCACACCCTTCGATTGCCGGTACGTATTCGTCCAGCAGACCAATGAGATCGCGCAGGATTCGACTCTTCGCCTGACCTCGCAGCCCTAGCAGGATGAAGTTGTGTTTTGACAACAAAGCGTTGACGATTTGCGGAACGACCGAATCGTCGTAACCAACGATGCCCGGGAAGAGACTCTCGCGGCGGCCGAGCCGGGCTCTCAAATTTTCACGCAACTCATCTTTGACTGATCGATGCTTGATTCGAGCTTCGTTAAACTGACTGAGTCTCAATTCGGCGAGAGTTCGTGGCAGATGCATCAAGTAGGACCTCAAACTGGATTGCGAAATAGATAACGTACATCAAATTCTTGAGTGAACTTTAGCGTCAGCTTCAGGGTCTGTAAACCCTGAGCACAGCGCGTGGTGAGGAACGTCCAAGCCTGCGGAATAACTTGTGGTTCGTGAAAGAAAGCGTTCAATCTTTGCCGAAGATCTTTTTGAAAACCCTTAGAAACCCACCCTTCTTTTTGTCTTTGTCATCGTTCTTCTTCTTGTCACTTGATTCCTTGTCGGAACCCTTGGCGACTGTGGGTTGGCTCTTTGGATCCCTCTTCAAATCTGCAGGAGGTTGAGACTTGGAGCTGCTGTCGATCGAGTGAGACTCGGGCTTCACCGATGGAATAGTCTCAGGCCTCTTAGCCGGCGGAGGTGGAGGAGGAGGAGTTTCTGTTGGTTGTAGTTTTTTGTCGGCTTCGTCGCTCGCTGTTGCGGCGGCCTTTGGATTTGGTGCCGGACCGCTTGCGTTGGAATTGGTCAGCGACTTGTCCTTCTTCTTTTCAGGAACGAGCGCGTCTGATGAAGCAGTTTCAGGTTCGCCACTGGCGGCAGGAGGATTGACCGCAGCCACGGTCTCTGGAGGTTGTGCTTTCGGAGTAACCGGAGTCGGTTGAGGTTCGGAGGTAACCAACGGCGCCGCGACTCGAGCCTTCGGCAGAAATATGATCGATGCCGCCGAAATCACGAGCGCCCCAACCAGCAGCCCTGCTCCTAAGAACGACCACAACCTATTGCGCGCCTGCCCTGAGTCCTCGCCTTTGAGCCGGGCGCCGTCCACGTCGCAGAAATTCAACTGATCCGCGAAGGACTCGTTGCAGACTGGACAAATCTTCATCATCTTCTCCGGCTTATTCGATTTGAGGCAATTGACTTGGTGACGCGGCTATTGTACCACCGCTGGCAAATGGCATTCAAACAGCGCGAAAGTGCCAGCGAATCATCGAGTCTCGAGAAATCGTCCGTCAGTCCTTCGAACAACGATCAGTTCAACTGAGAAGTCATAACCTGATTCGATACGAATCGAGCGTCGAATAACGGAAGGCTGCGCGAGCCTGATAGGGGCAGGAAGTATTTGAGGGAGGAGCGTCTGAAAAGGGCCTTTGCGCCAACCGAATCGGCGCAAAAGCCCTCTCAGTCGCGTTTCGGACAATGACTATGCGTCGTACATCGCGGCGATCAAGCAACCGCGCGCGGTAGCCGTCAGAGGATCCTCCGCCATTCTG
>Ga0075425_100000750_pt1 | contig 30829 bp, 21 predicted proteins | sample SoiMethybrSBSTD4_FD_75300 | JGI IMG/M metagenome (GOLD analysis project Ga0075425, IMG submission 75300) | Bulk soil microbial communities from a Populus tree surrounding site in Tennessee, USA - Soil MetaG P. TD hybrid SBSTD4 | ecosystem: Environmental > Terrestrial > Soil > Tree plantation... | reverse complement strand
CCGGCGGCGAGGAGGAGACTCTCGACGAGCAGCTGCCGGACCAGCCGCGATCGGCTCGCGCCCATCGAGGCCCGAATCGCCATCTCCTTCTCCCGTCCGGACGCCCTGGCGAGCAGCATGTTCGCGACGTTGCTGCAGGCGATGAGGAGCAGAAGCCCGACCGCGGCGGCAAGCGTATACAGCGTCGCACGGAACGGACCGATGAGGTTGTCGACCCAGCTCACAGCAAGCGTGGTGAATTGCGGCGGATAGTTGGAGGGATAGATCTTGGCCAGACGGTGGGTGATGACGTCGACGTCAGCCGCTGCCTGCTGCAATGTGACGCCTGGCTTCAGCTTCGCCTGAAACATGAAATACCGCTGGCTGACCTCCCGATCGGCGAGGGTGAGGACGATCGGCCGCCACAGATCGGCGGCAAGCTTCGTGAAGCGCTGCGGCATGATCCCCACGAGCGTCGTTGGCACGCCATTCAAGACAAACGTTCGTCCGACGACGCTCGGATCGCGGTTGTACTTCGCAACCCACATCTTGTGCGCCATCACAAACACCGGCGGCGCGCCCGTAGCGGCATCGGACGGGAGGAGCGTTCGGCCAAACAGGGCCGGCACGCCAAGGAACTGAAACATGTTGGGCGTCATGGCCCCGCCGGTGAACTGCTCGGTGCCTTCGGCCGTGGTCATGAGCACGTCTTCGAACGAGCCGCCGATCACGTCTTCGAACACGTGATTCTGTGACTGGAGCTCGAGAAATTCCGGCACCTGGAAGAAGGACCGTCCGCCAGGCCTGCTGTTGGTCGTATCGTGAATCTGAATCATCGCGACACGCCGGGCGTCGACGTAGGGAAATGGATCGAGGAGGACGCCCTGGATGACGCTAAAGATGGTGGTCGCGGCACCGATGCCGAGCGCGAGGGTGAGGATAGCGAGGACGGCAAAGGACGGACGATTGACCAGCCCGCGTATGCCGTAACGAAGGTCCTGCCACAACGTCCGCATACATCCCACCTTTCACACCAACCTCGGTCGACCCACTCGCGGTATCTGCTCTGACGCTCTTAGACTCCAAATAGTTGCCTCGCCCAAGCCCCACTTTGAAATGGAGTCCGAAGGCGGATAGACTTGAGGGTTTCAAGGCTCGTGCGAGGGAGACATACATGCTGGGACAAATGATGCAGGTGGGTTTTTACGGCCACGTTCGTCAGTACAAGAACATCCAGGCCGAGATCGACGCAAACATCAAGCGGGTGATTGAAAGCGGCGAGTACGTTCAAGGACCGATGCTGAAACAGTTCGAACAGGAACTGGCATCGTTTCACGGAACGACGCACGCCATTGGGGTCGGAAACGGCACCGACGCGATCTGGCTCGCGTTGATGGCGCTAGGGATCGGGCCGGGCGACGAAGTCATCACGCATGCGAACACGTTCTTTGCCACGGCCGAAGCGATCTGGATCGCCGGCGCGACGGCCGTGTTGGTCGACTGCGACCCGAAAACCAAGTGCATCGATCCAGCAAAAATCGAAGCGGCGGTCACGCCCAAGACCAAGGCAATCATCCCCGTCCATCTTTACGGCCAGTGCGCGGACATGCCGGCCATCAAGGCAATCGCCGACAAACACAAGCTGCGCGTCATCGAGGACAACGCCCAGGCCATCGACGCCGCCGGGGACGGATTCAAGATCGGCCAACTAAGCGACGCCACCTCCATCAGCTTCATCATCCAGAAGAACCTCGGCACCTTCGGCGACGGCGGGGCGCTCGTCACCAACAATCCCGAGATCGACGGACGGGTGAGAAAGCTCCGCAATCACGGATCGAACAAGCGCAACGTGCATAGCTTCGGATTCAACAGCCGCCTCGACGACATCCACGCGGGAATCCTGAGCGCAAAACTCAAGCACATTCATAAGTGGAACGACGATCGGATCCAGTGGGCCGAGCGATACACGGCGGGCCTCAGAAAAGCCGCGAGGATCGATCTGCCCTTCGTCCGCCCGGGTTACCGGCACGTGTTTCATCTCTACGTCATTGAGACGAAGAATCCGGCGCATCGCGATCAACTCGTGGACTTTCTGGTCAAGAACGGCATCGATGCGAAGACGCACTACTCGATCGCCATTCATCAGCAGGAGGGGTATCCCTGGGGCAAGGGAGCACGCATCGCCGGCTCGGTCGAGAACGCCGAAAGCAATGCCGCCAGCTGCGTGAGTCTTCCGATGTATCCCGAGCTGACGGCGAACGAGGTCGACTACGTCGTCGGCAAAGTCCTCGAGTGGGACGAGTCGGCAAAGTGACCGCGCGCCATCGCGTCGTCGTTGTCGGCACGGGCAAGCGCGGCGTGCACCACGCCACGGCGTTTGCCGCAAATCCTCGATTCGAACTCGTGGGCCTCGCCGACAGCGATCAGAGCCGTCTCGACGCCGCCGCCGCGAAATTTGGCTCAGCCAGGAGTGGGACGGATACGCAGAAACTCGTCGAACAGGTCAAGCCCGACGTCTTCTGCTTCTGCACACCGCCCAGCGTCCGGCTGCCGCTCATCGAGCTTGGCATCAAAAGCGGCGCGAAGCTGATCGCCTTCGAGAAGCCCGTCGCCATGACCAGCGGCGAAGGCCTCGCGATCAAGCGCGCGCTCGACGCGTCTGGCGTGAAGGCCGTCGTCAGCCACCAGCATCGGTACGGCGACCATTATCGGAAAGTGCACTCGATCATCGCGAGCGGCGGGATCGGGAAGGTGCACACGGTCTACGGCACCGCCACTGGCTGGGCTGCTCACATGCTCAGCCATCTCGTCGAATACACCTCGTGGTTCAACGGCTACGAACCAGCGGAATGGGTGATGGGTCAGGCTGCCGGCCGGGGAAAGCTGACCGACCTCCATTCATCGCCTGATTACATCGCTGGGGTCGTCCAATTCCGAAACGGTGTCCGCGGTGTCTATGATTGCGGCGCCGGCGCGCCCGATGTGCCGGAAGTACCGTACTGGTGGCGCAAGTGTCGAATCGGCGCGCTCGGCACAGACGGCTACGCCGAAGTGCACACGGGAAGTGGATGGCGCGCGGTCACGAAGAATGGCGCCGAGTCGGGACCCGGCGGAATGGATTACGACCACGACATGGCGCCATACGTCCAAGAGATGGCGGATTGGCTGGACGATGAGAGCAAGCCGCATCCGTTACAGTTCGCGCATGCGTACCACGGATTGGAGATCATGTCCGGTCTCTATCGATCGGTGATCGATGGCGGCCAAATCGCGCTCCCGCTCACGAGCGGCATGGACGAGCTGGCTGGATTGAAAGCAAAGGTACCTGATCGGAAAGTTCTGATGACTCTGGCGGAGAGCGCCAAAGAGTATAAAGAATAGCGTCTTCGCGGTCTTCGAAAGCAGGAGGCGGCATGCGTCTATCCGGTCTCGTGATCAGTGTCACGGTTGCTCTCGTGGCGTCACAGGTTCCGATCGTTCAATCCCGACAAGCGTTCCAGATTCAGCCGCCGCCACGCGACGTGGTCAAGCGCGCGGAACCAACAGGAACCGCGCGCATCAAAGGACGAGTCGTCTCTGCCGACCGGGGCATGCCGGTTCGACGTGCGAACGTCAATTTAACGACCGTCATGTCGCCGCCCATGCGCGGCACGCCTCCAGAATTGGGGCCGGGCACGGCGCCGACGGCGCGCTCCAATCAACCGATGATGACGCCGCGTCGCGCAACGACTGACAGCGAAGGTCAGTTCGAATTCACCGGCCTCCCCGCAGGCACCTATCGGATCACTGCCTCTCCTGCCCAGTATTCTTCGCAGTATCTCTCCATGTCGTACGGAGCAACCAGGCCGATGGGGATGTACTGGGCCGAACAAGGTCAATCAATCGAATTGAAAGACGGAGAGTCGTTCGACAAGGTCGTCATCTCCTTACCCCGAGGCGGAATCATCACCGGCCGTGTCACGGATGAAAATGCCGAGCCCCTGGCGCGAGTTCAGGTCTACACCATGGCGTTTCCGCCTGGAATGTCACGCGCACAACGGATGGGAGGCGGGACAACGACCGACGACCTCGGTCAGTTCCGATTGTGGGGACTGAACGCCGGCGATTTCATTGTCGTGGCGGATGCGAGAGGCAACTCGTTTGTGCCTCCCAATGCGCCACCGGAGACTGAAGAGGATCGCACGGGCTATGTGACGACCTACTATCCCGGAACCCTGGACGAGGTGATGGCTCAGCGCGTACGCGTGAAGATCGGGGAGGAGATACAGGGCATCGACATTCGCGTCGGCCAGGCGAGGCTGTACCACATCTCGGGTTTTGTCGTCGATTCCAAAGGACGTCCGCTCGCCGGCGGAAATGGACAGTTGATGCGGCGAGGACCGGTCGTATCGGTCATGCCACTTTTCGCCATGGCCGATGCCAAGGGGCAGTTCCAGATGAGGAACGTTCCGCCTGGCGACTACCGCCTTGTGTTCCGACAGCAACAGAACGTGGTGCCGTTCTCGCCCGACACACCTCGGGAGCCGGTGGAAATGGCAAGCGTGCCAATCTCGATCGCCGGCGCTGACGTCGACAACATCATGGTCACGACGAGCCTGGGAACCACGATTACAGGTCAGATTGTCTTCGAAGGCGCACCCCCAACGGCCAACGCGACGACCATGCGAGTATTTGCGTCTACCTTGAGCCCGAACGACATGGCGGGTATGCCTTCTCCGGAGCCGGGCACGGTGACGGCCGATTACAGGTTTACGCTGAAGGGCCTGATGGGCGAGTACGTGCTTCGCACGGGGATTGCAAATCAGTTCATCAAATCAGTCACGGCCAATGGAGAAGACGTGACCGACGTGGCACACGAGTTCAAAGCCAGCGATCGCGTCACGATCACCCTGACGTCTTCGGTCGCTACGATCGAAGGCAACGTCACGGACACTCGCGACGTGCAATTGCCCGAAGCCGGAGTGATCCTCTTTTCTGAAGACAAAGCGTCGTGGCGCATCAACTCGATCTGGACGAAACGAACGAGCTTCGACCAGAAGGGCCATTTCCGAATCACCGGCTTGATGCCCGGCCGATATTACGTGGCGGCGGTTCCACGGCAACGGCTCGATGTTTCACGCGGCGGCGACGTCGATGCGGCGTTCTTCGAACAGCTCGCAAAAGAAGCCACACTGGTTGTCGTCGGTGCCGATGAGCAGCGCACCGTCGATCTGCGTATGCTCGACGCCTACGCGCGGTAAGAGATACTGCCGGAGTGTTATTCGTTCCTTAGCGCAACCATCGGATCGACCCGCGAGGCTCTCCTCGCCGGCATGTATCCCGCTCCGGCGGCAATTAGTGCGAGCACGAGTGTCGCCACACCAATCGTGATCGGATCGGTTGCGTGCAGTCCAAACAGCAGGCCGGCGATGCGATTCGACGCGAGCCGGCCGAGCGCCAGCGCGACCGGGATTCCGATGACGACGCCGGCAGCCACGAGGAGAAGCGCCTCGCGCATGACCGTCCAGAGCACGTCGGCACGATTGGCGCCGAGAGCCATCCGGATCCCCATTTCGGCGCTGCGTTGAACGACGGAAAACGAGAGCAGTCCGTACAGCCCCACGCAGGCAAGTACGAGTGCTAACCCGCTGAAGACGGTCGACAGCGTCGCGATCAAACGGTCGCGGATGAGGACGGCGCCCATTTCCTCTTCCAGCGTGTGGATGGCAAAGAGCGGCAGATCCCGATCGATCTCCTGGACGGCCTGACGTACTTGTGAAAGCACGGCTGCTGGCGATGCGTCTGCCTGGACGTATAAGGCCATCTGGCCACGGCCGGTCCTGGTTTGCAAGAACGTCTGATAGACCGTCGGTGGTGTTTCTTCGCGAACGCTCGTGTAGCGCGAATCGGCAACGACACCCACGATTTCAATCAAGTCATTGCGCTGGCGCAGCTGCTGGCCAACCGCAGGTGCGCCTTTGAACGCCTGCCGGGCAAACGTTTCGTTCACAATCGCAACCAACGGTGACTGCGGACTCAGATCGGCGTCACCGAAGTCCCTGCCCGCAACGAGTCCGATCCCCATCGTCGCGAAGAACTTCGGATAGATCATCGGGACGAGTGCGCGTTGCTCTGCGCCCGATGGCAAAGTGAAAGGAGCCGTGTTTCCCCTGAGGGTCGTCGGTGTGAACTGAGCGAGACTGCAGGAACGCACGCCACCGATGGCGGCAACGCGCGCAAGCAGTTCGCGATACGTACGATCGAGTCGAGGCAAAGTTCCGGGAATGTTCCGTTGATCGCTGCCCCGAGGCTCGACACGAACAATCAGCACGCGATCGCGGTCGACGCCGGAATCCTGTCCATTCAATTTCTGCAGACTGCGGACGAAGAGTCCCGCGCCGATCAACAGGACCAGCGAGAGCGCGACCTGCGTAACGCAAAGAATCTTGCCAGAGCGGAGGCCGCCGCGAACGGAGCGGCCGAGCGCCTTCAACGACGGTGTGAGGTCGATGCGCGTGGCGCGAAGCGCCGGCGTCAGGCCAAAAAGGATGCCGGTGAGCACCGAAACCGCGGCCGTGAACGTCAGCACACGCAGGTCCGGAGTCAGTTCGAGGACGATCGGTGTCTGACCGGCGGACATATAGGCGACGAGCAGCCGCGTAACCAGGCTGGCGAGCAGCACTCCACATATGCCGCCTGCAACGGCGAGGACGATGCTCTCGACGAGCAATTGGCGGACGAGCCTGCGCCGTCCGGCACCCAGCGCCAGCCGCACCCCGAATTCGCCGCTGCGCGCGGCCGCGCGCGCGAGCAGGAGATTCGCGGTGTTGGCGCACGCGATCAGCAGCACGATGCCGACAATGCCCATGAGAATGAAGAGCGGCTGCGAGAACTGCCGGCGCAAATCCGAAATCCCGGTCGCCGCCGGTTCAACCCGTAATCGTTCAGGCGGCAAGGGCGGTCCGCCGAACTTGTTCGCGGTTGGAACTTCCTGGTTGTAGATGGGCTCCAATTGGGCCGCCGCTTGCGCGGCCGTAGCACCAGATGCGATTCGACTGACCACCTGCAACCACGTGCGATAGATGATCGGTTGGTCGAGAAGGTTCTCGAGATCCGGCATCGCTGTCGGTTGCATCAAGACGGGAACAAACAGGTCGGGTGAGGCGCCAACCTCGACGCCAAAGAACTCCGGTGGCGTAACGCCGATAACCGTGAAGCGCGTGCCGGAGATTGAGATGTCGCGGCCGATCACCGACGGAGACAGTCCAAAGCGGCGCTTCCAGTAGCCATAGCTGATCATCGCAACCGGGTGACCGTTCGGGACGACGTCGTCCTCGGCAGAGATCGTGCGGCCGGCAATTGGCGACACGCCGAGCAGCGAGAAGTAGTTACCGGAGACGAGCTGTCCGTCAGTTGTCGGTTCCAGGTTTCCATCAATGCTGACGTTCATCCGGGCCGACGACCATGCGGCCAGTTCAGTGAACCCGCCGGGTTGCTGGCGCATGACCCTGTATTGCTGGTAGGTGAAGCCACCCGAAAATGTCGAGCCCCGGCTGTGAGTGAGGAGGACGAGGCCTTCGGGGTCGTTCACTGGCAACGTTCGCCACATGACGGCATTGATCAGGCTGAAGATCGCGGTGTTGGCGCCGATCCCAAGCGCGAGCGAGAACATGACCGCCAGGGTGAAGATTGGACTCTTCCACAACAAGCGAATCGCGTAGCGGAGATCATTGATGAGGGTTTCAAGCAGGAGCATGGGGCCTCGCTCGAGTCGAATGGTTGTCGCAGGGATCGACGTTTACGAGCAGCATTTAGTTGGTCCTACTTCGTCACTGTCTCCTTGAGCGCCTCGAACAGGATCTGAATCGCCGGATCGACCGCATCGAGGGGCAGGTATTCGGCATCGCCGTGCATCGACATTGCCGCCTCGGCTGGGACGATCACCGGGGTGAATCCATAGCTCTTCACTCCGCGCGGGCGGTAGCCGTTCGAATCGGTGCCATAGGGCACGACCATCGGCGTCACGATTGCGTCGGGGTGCCGCCGCTTTACCGCCGACTCGAGCGCACGATAGAAAGTCGAATCCACGGTGGTGACTACCGGATCGGGTCCTTCGTAAGGGATGTCGATCGTGATCTCCGGATCGCCGAGACGTCTACGTATTTCAGCCAGCCACTGATCCTTCGAGGTTCCGGGCAGAACACGGCAATCGATGGTGGCTTCGGCAACCGATGGAATGACGTTGATCTTCGGCGGATCGCCGACGCCGGACCGCAGGCTCGTCAGCGAAATCGTCGAGTGCTGGATCGCATTGTTGAATTTGTTCGTGGCAAACGTTCCAATGCGCGACTTCATCGTCTCCAGCACCGTAAACGATGAACCGGGAAGCGGCTCGCTGAGCAGCCGATTGAGCGCGCGGACGAGCCGATCGTTCGGGTTTCGATCGTGGGGCTGCGATCCGTGACCGGCAATCCCCTCGGCGCGTAATTTCAGCCAGAGGATCTTCTTTTCGGCGACTGAAATCCCAAAAACGAGCTTTCCCGGCGAGAAAAGGTCACGGCTGCCAAAGCCTCCCTCGTCGAGCATGTACTCGGGGTCGATATCGGCGTAGTGCTGGTTTCGCATCCATTCCGCACCAAGAGTTCCACCAGTCTCCTCGTCAGGGACCGCCATCAGAATCACGTCACGTGCGAGGGGAACGTTCTGGCGCTTCAGCGCCAGAAACGCCATCAACTGAATGACGCCGAGCCCCTTCATGTCCATCGCCCCGCGGCCCCAGATCTTGCCGTCGGCAATCTCGCCCGCAAACGGATCGTGACGCCACCGCGTTGGATCCGTGGGGACGACGTCCATGTGATGGAGCAGAAGGAGGGGCTTGGCCGTACCACTTCCCTTCAAGCGGGCAAGGACAATGGAGCGCCCAGGACCGGAATCGTACCGTTTCACAGGAATGCCCTCGCGCTCGAGAATGCGCGACAGGAAGTCCGCCGCCTTGAGCACGTCGCCTGGCGGGTTCGACGTGTTGATCCGCACGTATTCCTGTATCGTGCGGACAGCCTCAGTGAGATCGCGCCCATCGCTGGCGGCCTGCGACGTTGCCCTACTGTGCGCCTCGGGGGCCAGCAGGATGCACATGACCGCTACGGAAACGAGCGCTGTCAGTCGTCGTGTCACGGTAGGTCCTCCGAAAGTCTGATTGCCTGCCGACTGCCGCGAATGTTACAACGTCGGTAATGGATCAGCAGGCACTCGCGACCGGATTTCTGTGGTTTCTGGCATTTCTGTTTTCAACCACCGTGCATGAAGCGATGCATGCGCTGGCGGCCCTGCGCGGCGGCGATCCCACCGCATATCACGGCGGCCAGGTGTCGCTTTCTCCGATCCCGCACATCCGCCGCGAGCCGATTGGGATGCTGGTCGTTCCACTGTTGACAGCCTTGACGCAAGGGTGGGCGATTGGCTGGGCGAGTACGCCGTACGATCCGCGCTGGGCCGCGCATTATCCGAAACGCGCGGCGTTGATGGCTGCCGCGGGCCCTGCGGGCAATCTCTCAATCGCGATTGTCGCCCTGGTGCTGATCAAGATCGGCCTTGCGGCCGGCTGGTTCATTCCTCCCCAGAGCGTGAGCTTCGAACACCTCGTCACCTCTCCGGACGCGGGCAAGACGTTCATCGGTGAACTGCTGTCGATCTTTTTGACGCTGAATGTTCTGCTGTGCGCGTTCAACCTGATTCCGCTGCCACCGCTCGACGGCGCATCGGTCATCGGCCTGTTCGTGCCCGAAAGCGTCGCCTACAAATTCCGCGAACTGAGTCACACGCCGATGTTCCAACTCCTCGGTCTGCTGATCGCGTGGCGAATCTTTCCAGTCATCGTCGGGCCGTTGTTCGGGCTGATTCTAAAGGCGGTCCATCCGACGCTGGGGTATTACTAATGTTCAATGTTCAATGTTCAATGTCCAATGTCCGACGTTGAACATTGAGCATTGAACATTGAGCATTGACACTAGTCGAGCATCCCTTTCCCAGGTTCTGGCAGCCAGAAGCTCGTAACGAAGCCGATCACGTAAACAAGAAGTCCGACCGCTGCGGCGGCGTACGCCATCTGCACACCCGGCGTCGAACCGGGCATCGCGCCGGCCAACGATGTCGTCAGCAGTGCGGCAGCTGTCCCAATCATCCGTCCTCCGACATTCGCGGCGAAGCTTTCACCGGTACCGCGGAGATATGTCGGAAACACTTTCGGAATGTAGTTGCCCCAGAAGCTGAACTGCGAAACGGTACACACGGCGACAGCGAAGATTCCCCACTGTGCCCAGGCGAGCGGCTCGTGCGGCGCGATGAGGAATACGGCTGGCAGGATGAGAAGACCGGGCACCTGAAAAACCCACAACAGCGATCGACGGCTGACGATGCGAACGGCAAGAACGGCCAGCAGGATCCGGCCGGTCAGTCCACCCATCTCCTGAAACCATTGAACGGCGGCGACTGCCTGCTGTCGCGCGGCGGGAGGCAGCGTGCGCACGTCTGAGAGTCCCGGCGCAATCTGCTGCGGCATCTGTTGAATCGCGCCGAATGCCGCGCCGAAGCTGCACGCAAACATCACGGTCGTCACCAGTGTCGTCCTGCGGAACTCCGGTGTGAAAAGAGCGGCGACGCTTGGACGCTTCAGTGTGCCGGCGGCCTTCTTCTCCCGCCACGTCGGCGACTCCGGGAGAAATGGACGAATGACAATCAGCGGGATCGCCGGAATGACACCCGACATCAGCGTGTATCGCCACGGCTCGTGCTCGCCCTGAATCGCCGGCAGCGAGGCCGTGTGGGTCACGATCAACGAGTACATGCCGGTGACCAGTACACCGCCGATCGAGCCAAATGCCTGCGTCCAACCAAGCACGCGCTCACGCTGCTTCGGATCATGAAAGAGCTCAGCGAGCCAGGCAGTCGCCGCGACGAACTCCACACAAACGCCAATGAATGTCGCGCAGCGAAGTACGAGCAGCCATGGCAAGCTCGTCGTGAATCCTGCGGCGAACGCAGAGAACGCGTAGACGAGGATGCTCCATGTCAGCACCCGGCGGCGGCCGAGCCGATCGGTCAGGTAGCCGCCGAGCAGTCCGAATATGCCACCGCACACTGCGGGCACGTAAAAGAGCAATCCCAGCCACCGGCGATATTCAGGACTGCCGAATTGGAGCTGACCGAGTTCGGTCAGCGCCGGCCGGTTGATCAGCGGGAACATCAACAACTCGTACGTGTCGAACGCGAAACCTATCGCGGCAATGACGCAGATGAGCCATTGAACAGGCGTCAATCGGTTCGATGTGTGCATAACTCCAGCATCGGATGAGATTTGGAATGGTAGAGTCTACTTCAGATGGTTCCGTTCGATTTTGAACCGCGGACACGTGTGGTATTCGGACGAGGGACCGTCCATCGCGTCGGGGGGCTCGCGAAAGGCCTTCACTTCACGCGCGTCTTCCTGGTTGCGGATCGCGGCGTCCTCGAGGCAGGCCACGTGGCGACGGTGACGAAGGCGCTCCAGGCCGAGAACATCGACGTCCTCCCGTATCACGACTTTGGTGAGAACCCGGACAGCGACATGATCGAAGCGGGCCGGCGCGTCGCGGACTCGCTTCGACTCGATTCGATGGTCGCGCTTGGCGGCGGCAGTTCGCTCGACTGTGCGAAAGGCATTAACTTTGTTCTCACCAACGGCGGCCGCATCGCGGATTATCGCGGTTACGCGAAAACATCGATGCCGCTCTTGCCGATGATCGGCATCCCGACGACGGCCGGCACCGGCAGCGAAGCGCAGAGCTACGCGGTGATTTCCGACGCGGCGACGCACACGAAGATGGCGTGCGGCGATCCGTCGGCCGCGATGCGCATCGCGGTGCTCGATCCTGAACTGACGCTGACCGCGCCGCAACACGTGACCGCCATGGCCGGGTTCGACGCGATCGCGCATGCCGTCGAGACTGCGGTCACGGCAAAACGGACGCCGCTCTCGGATACGTTCTCCTACCGCGCGTGGCACCTGTTGAGCGAAGCATTCGAGCGCGTGCTCCTGCATCCCGGCGACATCGAGGCCCGGTCGGCCATGCAGGTTGGATCGCACCTCGCCGGCATGGCGATCGAGCAGTCGATGCTCGGCGCCGCGCACGCCTGCGCCAACCCACTCACGGCGCGGTACAACCTGTCGCACGGCCTGGCGCTCGCCATTCTGCTCCCGCATGTCGTCCGCTGGAACGCGGACGTCGCGGGGCAACGATATGCCGCACTGATTGGATCGCCGCGCCGCCGTGCCCGCGACGAAGATGCCGCAGAGACGCTCGCGCTCCGTCTCGAGGATCTCGCGCGCACAGGCGGTTTGGCGCTGAAACTGTCGGACAGCGGCGTCGACGAAGAGGCCATTCCCGGGCTTGCGGCCCAGGCTGCCGCGCAGTGGACGGGCACATTTAACCCCCGCCCATTCGATGCCGCGGGTGCCGCCGAGATCTACCGTGCGGCCCTTTGAATCACTCATCACTGATCACTAATCGTGAATCGCTAGTCCTCGAATCCTCGAATCGCTAATCCTCGAATCGCTTAATCCTCCAATCAATTGAATGATGGATTCTGGAATCGATTCGATGATTCGGGATTCGGCGATTCAAGGATCAGTGATTCACGATGAGTGATAAGTGATAAGGGATTCCATGCGATAGAATGCAGCGCATGCATTGGCTGGCATTTGTGATGGGTGCGGTGTTGTCGTGGGGCGTGTATGGCGCCATGCTTCATCAGGGACAGACGAAGCTCGGGAGTCCGATGCGCGCGCTGCTCTGTGTTGGCATTGCTTATTTCCTGATCGGTGTGCTCGTCCCTGTAGTCACGATGATGTCGCAGGGACAGCTTGATTCTCGCGGCTGGAACTCGTCGGGCGCAACGTTCGCCACCGTTGCCGGCGCACTCGGCGCGATCGGCGCCGCCTGCATCATCTTTTCGTTCCGCGCCGGCGGTTTGCCGACCTATGTCATGCCGCTCGTCTTCGGTGGCGCGCCGCTGGTGAACGTGCTCTACACCATGGCCGTACATCCACCGAAGGTTGCGCCAAATCCGCTCCTCTACGTTGGGTTCGCGGTGACCGCGATTGGCGCCGCGATGGTGTTGTACTTCAGGCCTGCCGCATAAAAAGGGAAAAGGGAAAAGGGACAAGGCAAAAGGGAGAAGCGCCCTTTTCCCTTTTCTTAGTCGCCCCCCCGCCGCGTCCCAATCGCAAACAAGTGCTTGGCCGTCCGAATGAAAATCTGCCCTTGGGACACTGCGGGCGAGCTGAGGGTGTAGTCATTCAGCGGGTTCTCGGCCAGCAGTTCGAACGACGCGCCGGCTTTGAACACCGACGTCATTCCATCTTCGTTGGTGGCGTAGACACGACCATCGGCGAGCACTGGTGACGAACTGTAGGTGCCGGAGTTCAGCCGGCTGGGGCCCCACACGCTCGCGCCTGTCTTGGCATCGAGCGCGTAGGCGACCCCGTTATCACCGACGACGAAGACGTGCGTGCCGTCGCTTACTGGCGTTGGGACATCTGGGCCGCGCGGGAAACTCCACAATTTGTGTGACTGCGTGACATCGCCGCGCCCGCCGGGACGCAGCGCGATCAATGGATTCTGCCGCGACGGCGCGAGGATCATGCCGCCCGCCACCACCGGCGAGGCGACGATCCGGTACGCGCCGTGTCCGGACGGATTCAATCCGTTGAGCCGCCACAACTCCTTGCCAGTTGCCGGATCGTGGCCGGTGACGACGTCGGCGCCGCTGATCACGATCTCAGTGCCGGATCCGGTGCGCACGATCGCCGGAGTCGAGTATGCGTCGGGCGACTCCTGGACTGCAGTTGTCGGCCGCTCGATCTTCCAAAGAGTACGGCCGGTGTTCTTGTCGATCCGCATCACGTACGAGGGATCGTCGGTTTTCATGCCGTGCAGCACCTGCACGTACAACGAGTTCTCGTGAAGCAGCGGCGACGATGCGTAGCCCCAGTTGAGACCAAAACGTCCGTACTCGCGCTGGATGTCGCGCGCCCACAGCTCCTGGCCTTTGAAATCGAACCCCTTGAGGATGCCCGTCCCGGTCATGACGTAGACGTGAGAACCATCGGTGACCGGCGAGGGCGATGACATGTTCTGTTTCTGTTCCTGGTGATTGCCGGCGCCAAGAGAGGCCTTCCACAAAACCGTCGGTCCGCGACGGTCGACGCACCACAACGACAACGAGCTGCCTTGCGCCACGTTCAGAAAGATGTAATCGTTCCAGACAATTGGCGTCGCTCCGCTCCACTCGGGAAGCGGCAGTTTCCACGCGACGTTCGAGTCTGCCGTCCACTTGAGCGGGAGATTGGTTTCACTGCTGACGCCGTTCAGGAGCGGGCCTCGCCATTGCGGCCAGTTGTCCGCATGCAGCGAGACGATTGACAGCGCAGCGATCGAGAACGAGATCAGGATGCGAGTCATCTCACGCAGAATATCAAAACCCGGGCGGCGGTGGTCGCATGTGAATCCTGAATCGCTCATCGTGAATCCTGAATCGCTCATCGTGAATCCGTGGATCAGCGTGCGTGCACCCGTCGCGAATTCTGCTCACGGACTCGGCGATGCACGGATCCCTGATTAGTGATTCCTGATTATCAAGCGGCCCAGCTGTAACTATGGATGATCTGCACGATAAACGACGTTTCTACGCGGATGAACTGAAAGTCACCGCCAACCTGCGGACGCCGGGCCTCGTCGATGCCCTGGCACAGGTTCCGCGGGAAAAATTTCTTTCGCCCGGCCCGTGGCTGATCCGTTCGGAGATCGACATCGGCGGCGGACCACGGAAAACACCTGATGCCGACCCGCGTCACGTCTACCACAACGTCGCCATCGCAATCGATCCGGATCGACAACTCTTCAACGGCGCACCCAGCCTGGTCTGCACGTGCATCGATGCGCTGGCGCTGACGGCCGGCGCCCGCGTGCTGCATGTCGGGTGTGGAACTGGCTATTACTCGGCGCTCATCGCGCATACGGTCGGGAATTCCGGCTCGGTCATCGCCATCGACATCGATGAATCACTCGCCGAGACAGCACGCCGCAATCTGCACGACATGCCGTGGGTAGAGGTTCGAAACGGAAACGGAACGGACGTGTCTGACGAATCGTTCGACGCGATCTTCGTAAACGCCGGCGTCACTCATCCGCATGAGCGTTGGCTCGACGCGCTGAAACCAGGCGGCCGGCTCCTGCTTCCGCTGACCTTTACAGCCCCTGCCATGGGATCGATCGGAAAAGGAGTGATGACGCTGACGACGCGGGATGGCGACGCGTGGCACGCCCGTGTCGTGACGATAACGGCGATCTATTCCGCCCTCGATATTCGCGACGACCGCATGAACGGCCGCTTGTGTGACGCGTTTATGAAAGGAGGGCTGATGCCTGCGTTCTCGCGAATGCGCCGCGACGCGCACGAACCGTCACCGGAGTGTTGGCTGCACGGCGACACGTTCTGCTTCAGTAAGTAGCCCGTGGGTTCTTGCTCGCTTGTGAATCCTGAATCACTGATCGCGCATCGCCGAATCGTCGACTCAGTGCGTAGAGCAGCCGCCTATTCCGAACCGAGCGCTGAAATGAGCCGGCCCCGAAGCGCGGCGCGCACCGCCACAATCGACGAAAGCAGCCCGGCGAGGATGACCGAGCCCAACAGGAACAGCAGTCCGATTCCCGGCCCGGTGCCTCCGTGACCGAACCACGCGGGCGCAACTGCGATCACTGCGCAAGCAGTCCCCGCGACGACACCGGCGCCAACCAGGAACGAGGCTTCCGCGGTGATCATCGTGGAGATTCGGCGTGTGTCGAAGCCAACGGCGCCGAGCAGCGCCAACTCCCGCCGGCGCTCCAGCACGTTGCGAAACATGATCGCGGACAGTCCGATGGTGCCGAGCAGCAGCCCCAGCCCACCGAGCGCCTGGAACGTTGACAAGTACGTGTTCTCGACGCGGTGAAACGATGCGAGGCGCTCTGCAGTACTCACGGCATCGAACCCGAACGGCGCCAGATCACGCTCGAGCACTCCGGCGACGACGTTTGCCTGTTCGACCGACTGCGCTGATGGATCTGCGATCAGGAAAAATCGGTACCCCTGGAGTGACGGAAACAGCCTTGTAAAGTTCTCTTCCGAAATAATCAGCTGCCCCTGCAAGACGCTGCCGCTGAGCGCTCCGACAAACCTGAACACGATTGGCTGCATCGCTCCGATATCCATCGAGAACGTATCGCCGACGCCGGCGTGAAGGACATACTCGAGGGAAGTGGCGTCTGCGATCACCGGAATGGCGTCGCTCGCCGGACGCCGCAGCAACAGCCACGGATTCGCCCGCTCGGCGTCAGTTTCGGCAAGCGAACTCGCAAAAGCGAAGCGCCCCTCGTCAATGAATCCGGCTTCCGGCGCAATGACGGTGGGTGCGGTCGGCCGATACAGGTTCAGGCAGCTCGCATCGTCGCCTGGCCTCAGCCGGAAGCGTGTGAACTTCACCCGGTTGAAGTCAGGGGCGTTGACGACCAGCGCTTCCCTTCCCGCCCGGTGGTTGGGGTTCGCGACAATCGGGACCTCGGATTGCGCGATCAGGGCAAAACCACCGGTGCCGGAATGAACGTCGGTCACGAAGCTCTCACCACGGCGGAATGCGTCGACCGCAACAACGATGAACGCGGCTGACGCGATCAGGGCAATCGACATCACGCTGCGCGACGGCCGGAACGCGGCGCTGCGAAACCCGAGACGCCATATCGCCCAGCCGCCTCGGCCGATGAGCGGCGCCGAATGCCGCGCTCGAAGCGACGATGAGATCTGACACATGGACGCGCCGAGCATTGCCGCGCTTGCGCCAAAGAACATCGCCGTGCGCAGACTTCGATTCGTAAACGCAGCGACGAGCATCGCGCCTGCCGCAGTCGCAAGTAGCCACTTCAGGATCTCAATTCGCCGGGATCGGTGAGCGTTGAACCGATCGACGTCGATCGTCTGCGCGTTCAACAGCGCTCTCGGGCTGAGTCGCGCAACCGACCGAAGCGACAGGCCAACGCACGCAATCGCCGTCACAACCCCCGCACCCGCTCCGATCGCGAGCGAGGCCCACGACACATGCAACGATAACCTCGTCGTCCCGACCGCACCCACCCACCAGGTGCGCAGCCCAAGCATCATGAGGCCCCCGTAGGCCATCGCCCCAACTGCTCCGATCGCACTGCCCACGATCGCCAGCACGAAAGCTTCGGTGACGAGCAGTTTTCTCAACTGAGCGATCGTGAAACCGGCGGCACGAAGGATTCCGATTTGACGGAGGCGTTGCTCGATTCCAAGGCGGAAGAACAGAAGCGCGAGCAGGAGCGCCGCGGCAACGAGAAAGAAACTGAAATACGTAAAGTATTCGCCGAAATCCGTGGCGCCACCCGATGCCGCGAGGGCTTGCTGACGAATGTCTCGAACGCTGAGGCCAGCAGCCTGCGGCGGCAGCAGCGGCCGCAACGCTGCACGAAGACGATTTGCCGCTTCTGCAGCATCGGTGCCTTCGGCCAATGCGAACCGTACGGACGTCGACGCGCCGAATCGTGTCGTCCATAGTTTCTGTCCACGGGTAAAATCGATGAACGCCTTCGGTGTCGTTCGATACTGCTTCCAGTACGCCTCGTCCTGAGGCCTCACGCGAGACAGGTCTACCGGAAACGGCGGATCCCAATCCGAGAGACTGATCGCCGCGGTGATCCCCGGATACTCGGGCGCAAGGCGCTGGTCAGCGGCAAGGCCGGCAATGGGGATCGTTTGCGTCAGCGTGAAGTCGGCACTGTGAGTTGAGATCCCCGCTGCCGCATCCCAGAGGAAGTAGTCGATCGTGATCCTGTCACCTGGCGACGCGTTGAGCTCCCGGGCGGTCCATTCGTTCAAAATGATCGAATCTGTCGCCGATGATGGCGACGACGGAGCGACAGCATCGAGAGGCGTCGCGGCAACCAACGAGTAAGGAATCGCCCGATCGCCTTTGCGAATGGTGTTCGCAAGATACGTGAAGACCGGGATCGGCCGCCACCCCAAACCGGTGCCTGCCTGAACCGCCGCCGCTTCGAAGGAGTCGCTCATGATGCCGCTGTGGCTTTCGACAATCAGGCTCCGGGGGCTGCCGCTGACAGCCAGGGCCGCACCGAGATCCTCGAGCGTCACGGCGCGACGGACGGTCGTGGCAATCGCATTCGCGTCCGATCCGGCGGCAAGGATCGTGTTGACTCGCCCCGGAACACCCAGGTCGCGCTGCACGCGCGTAAGCGGCACAAAGATCGCGCGAACTTCAGACTGTTGCGGCTGCAGCGAGAACTCGCCAAGTTCGTCTGCCGGCAGGACGGCATCAAGCATCAGCCGGACTGTTCGTGCAACATCGTCTTTTCGTCCGAACAACGACTCGATGGGGATCGCGGCGGGCTTTTGAAGGCGCAACAGAATCGCGTTTCCTGTCGACGCACCGATGTCCGACACCAACGCGGCTGACAACAGAACGCCTGCTTTGTGCTTTTTGCCGTGGAAGGCCCAGAACTGTTCGTCAACGCCATAGACCAGGACGCCCGACGCGCGCCGCCCCCCGGCTTCGTCGGTGACAACACCGGTCGCAACGATCATCGGGGCCGTTTTCGCACCGGGCGTTGACCGCTCGATGTCCGCTGCAAGTGCGTCCCGGAAAAAATCTGTCGAAGAAATGACGACTTCGGTCCGCCCGAGCCGCGACATCGCCAGATCGCGCAGACTTCCGCGGACGGAGTTACCGACGAGAAGCGCGCCGGAGAGAACCGACACGGCGGCGGCTACACCCGCGACCACCGCGAGGTTGGTTCGCCAATAATAGGTGGCGCTTCGCCAAATCAACCGGGTTGAGGTCATTTCGCTCCTCGCTCCTCGCTCCTCGCTGGTCGCTGGTCGCTGGTCGCTGGTCGCGGTTGGCGGTTGGCGGTCATTCAACGATTCAACGATTCAACGATTCAAGGATTCAGGGATTAGCGATTCACGATCAGTGATTAGCGATTCACAAGTTTCCCTGCATCCATTTCATATCTGGTGCTAAACCGCTCTGCGAGCGCCGCACTATGCGTGACAGTGATCAGGATCGTCTTCCGCGCTTTGTGCAGGTCGAACAAGAGCTCGGCGACGGCATTCGCCGACGACCGATCGAGGTTGCCGGTCGGCTCGTCACACAGCAAGAGCGTCGGGTTCAGAATCAGCGCGCGAGCAACAGCCGCGCGCTGTTTTTCACCTCCCGACAGTTCAGCCGGCCGGTGATCCAGTCGATCGCCGAGTCCCACCTGAGTCAATAACTCCCGGGCACGCTGCTCGTCGCTCGCGCCACGCCCCTCGCGCGTTGGAGCCGCGAGCGTCGGGGCTAACACATTCTCCAGAACCGAACATTGCGGGAGCAGCGAGTGATCCTGAAACACAAAGCCGATGTGCTGATTACGAAACGCCGCCTGCGCCCGTTCGGTGAGTGCATACGGATTCGCCCCATCGAGGGTAATGATTCCCGACGACGGCGGGTCGAGGGCACCAAGGATGTACAGCAGTGTGCTTTTGCCGCTGCCGGAAGGGCCAGTGACCGCGACCGCATCGCCGCGGTTCAACGTCAGGGAAATACCGTTGAGAATTGAGAGCGTGCCGCGGGGTGTCGGATACGACTTGCTGATGTCCTTCGCGATGAGCATGTGGCGGTCGTTTCGTTCCGGCTGTGAAGGACGTCGCTACGCAGCCGACGACGGGTGCGGCCGACGAATCACTCCGGCGTAGATCCGCTCGACCGTTTCCGCCATGTGGCCGACGGTGTAATGCGCGCGGACTCCGGCGGCTCCTGCTTCGCCGAGCGCTGAAGCCAGCGATGAATCGTTCTGGAGCTGCCGAAACGCCTGTGCGAGTGCGTCGGGATCGTCGGCGTCTACGAGAATGCCGCCACCTGTCCGCTCGAGAATCTCTGGGAACGCTCCACGTCGAGGTTGCACAACCGGAACACCCACAGCCATTGCCTCGAGGAGAAAGATTCCCTTTGGCTCGGCATAGGTCGCCGGAACCGACATCACATCAAGACTCTGCAGGAACGCAATCTTGCCGGCGCGGTCCAGCTCGCCGCGATACTCGAACTCAGACGCCAGTCCCGCCTCGTGCATCTGCCGCGTCAGATCGTCGAGGTAGGGGGAATGCTCCGGCGCAAGGTATCCAGCGACAAGGAGCCGGGCGTCCGTTCCTCGACTTTTCGCGCGAAATCGTTGATACGCGTCACAAAGAACATGCAACCCCTTCTCCGGTGCGACGCGCGCGAAAAATCCGACGGTAAACGGACCTGAGCGATCGCGACGATGCGGGGTGTAGCCGTCGAGATTGATTCCGAGCGGAGCCAACCGCATCTTCGACGGCGGCAGGCCAAGATATCTGGGCATGTAATCAGCGTAGTACTGACTCACGGGCAGGAACGCATCAACGCAATCGGCACCGGTTCGAATGAGTTCGAGCGACAGCGATCGATATGGTTCCCCGAGCCCGTCCAAAAACAGATCCTCTCCCTGGAGCGTGCAGCAGATCGGCACTTTCAGCGCCCGCTTCAATGGCGCCGCCAGGCCGAGCAACAACGCATATGGAAGGTTCACGACATCGAACCGCGGTTCACGACGCAGCCACTCGAGTAATTTGGCAATCTCTTTCTTCTGAAAGCCTTGCTCACCGCGGAGCATCGACACCGTCAACTCGCCGAGACTCTTCGGATCGACGCTGATTTGGCGTTTCGCCGCCATCGTCAGCGCCCACGTCGAGTCCCAGAGTTGATCAACGAACTTCGGTGTATATCGGAACAACGGCGCGTGTTGTTCGAGATACACACTGATACCACCGAAGAAGACGTGGCGGCCGCTGACGTTTCGTTCATCCGTACGCGTCGGCGTGTACACGGGTGTCAGCAGCACATCGTGTCCTCTCGCCAGCAGCTCCGCGGCGAGGGCGTTGTCCCGCAGGCAGCTCCCGCAATACATCGTCCCGGCGCCGCCCGTGAGTGAAAGGATCCTCATGCTGCAGGGTGATGGCTACGCAGTCTGGAACGCCCTGGCGCGGTAAAGAAAGTCGACGATGTTGCCTTCGTGCGGCTGGAGCCAGTTGAGCTGAATTGTCGGGACCGGCCCAAGATTCAAGCGATCGATATTCACGGCATCGACCAGTCGCTGGCGGAACTGGCGATCGTTGGTGATCGCGCTGCACACCAGGGTCGGACCAATGGCATCGATCATCCGATCCTGCGCGCACTCGACGACGGTCGCGAACGGAAACATGTACTCCTTGTGAACGACAGCCGCGTCCGCCGACGCGCTGTGTACGATCGTCGGCAGCAGAAATTCGGCGCGGCCGTCTTTGATCACGCGTGAGCCGTTGTGATACTTCGCACTCACATCCGTCACGCCTGGAGCCTTCACGTCTGCGTCGATCGCCTGCGAGATCGCGGACGCAACGCCGGGAACTGTGAACGCCGCAAGCGTCGCGTCCGGGTGATCTGCGGGCAGCGGGCGCACGTCGCCCAACCGTTTCGCAATCGCTTCCGCAATCTCGCGCGTGTGCCGGCTCGCCCAGATCCCGGAGCAGTTGATGCAGCCGCGTCCACTATTGGCGAAGACGCTGTCGACCATGACGTCGAGGTACGACTGCCAGTCGTCGACGACGTCGTCGCCGAGCAGGATCTTCGAGAAGCCGGGTCCGTGCGCCTGCACTTTGGGATTGCCGCGATACCGATCCACCGTCGGCTGCCCACCGAACACCAGGCTTCGATCGCAGCTTGCCAGGACCGCCGCACCAACATCCGCCTCGCCGGGATAGACCGAGATCGCTTCGCGCGGGATACCAGCCTGAAAGAAGGCCTCGGCCATGCGAAACGGCGTCCAGGGTTCCTGAGGACCGGGCTTGAGCACGAGTCCGATCTGCAGCGGAATGATCGGCAGCCATAACGTGTGCACGCCGGGAGAATTGGACGGCAGGACCAGCCCGAGCACCGGACTCTGCGCCTGGTAGCTGATCGGCACGCCGCGCTCCTCACCGAATCCGCGCGATAGCACTTCGAGATCGAGCCCACGCGTCAGGGACGTCAGGATCCGGCGCATTTCCGCCAACACGAACATGTTCTTCTTCATGTTCGCGCGGCACAGGCGCTCGGGCAGGCCGGTGCTCGCCGACTGCGCATGCACGAAGGCGTCAGGCGTCTGCGAGCCATCGCCCATGGGAAGTTCGGCGGTGGCATATAACTCACCGGCCTTGCCAACGCGGGCGATCAGATCGTCGATGGAAATTTCGCGCAGGGCATCGCGCGCGCGCTGAGCCCGGCGCATGTCGCGCTGGATCATGCCGCCATTGGCGCGGCTCACTTTCGCAATCGGCGCGCCGGTCTGAAAGTGGACAACGTCGTCCACATCCATGCTGGTGTACGGCTGTCCCCATCGAAGCACGGGTAAATGAAGCATGGCGTGTCACTGAAGGATATCGCATACACTGGCGCTCGCATGCCCCTTGCTCCGGCTGCGGACTCCACGTTGCGCCCGCCATTGAAATGGGCCGGTGGAAAGCGCTGGCAGGTTCCCCACCTTCGTCCGTTGTGGAAGCTGCATTCGGGGTCGAAGCTCGTCGAACCGTTTTGCGGCGGCCTCGCGGTCGCGCTGGGATTGAAACCATCTCACGCTCTCCTGAACGACGCGAATCCGCACCTGATCAACTTCTACCGGTGGCTGCAGCGAGGACTGCACATCCGGATGCCGATGGAAAACGCCGAGCCGCTGTTCTACAGCCATCGCGATCGGTTCAACGATCTTCTGGCGTCCGGCAAAGGAGAGAGCGACGAGGCCGCGGCGCTTTTCTACTATCTCAATCGCACGGGATTCAACGGGCTGTGCCGCTTCAATCGGCAGGGGCTTTTCAACGTACCGTTTGGCCGATACACGCGCATCCGATACACGCGCGACTTCTCGCCGTACCGCAAGACGCTGGCTGGCTGGACGTTCATCAGCGGCGACGTCGAAGCGCTTCCGCTTCGCCCCGGCGATTTCGTATATGCCGATCCGCCGTACGACGTGCCGTTTACTCAGTACGCGCGCGGTGGTTTCACCTGGCAGGACCAGGAACGAACGGCGCGTCTCCTGTCGCGGCATGACGGTCCGGTGATCATCGTCAACCAGGCAACGGACCGCATGGAGCGGCTGTACCGATCGCTCGGCTTCGAGGTACGCTTCCTCAATGCCCCACGGCGCATCAGCTGCACCGGCGATCGCACGCCGGCACGGGAGATTATGGGGGTTAGGAATCTCTAGAACTGGTTTCAAAACCCCTTTATGACATGTAGCGCAGGGCTTCAGCCCTGCCAATGAGGCAGCCCTAAAGGGCTGCGCTACACGTTTTGAAACCAGTTCTAATCACAGGAGGCGCGCATGACTGTCCGCATCGTCGCTTTGATCGCGGCCCTTCTCCCAGTCGCGGCACTTCACGCGCAGAACGACCGCGCCGCGGCGTGCATGGCGTTGGCGAACACGCCGCTGCCGAATACCTCGATCACGGCAGCCGAAACGATTACCGGCGGGTCCTTCACGACGCCTGGGTCGGCCAACGCCATCACCAATCTGCCGCCGTTTTGCCGCATTGCCGGCACAATCAAGCCCACGCCTGACTCGGACATTCGCTTCGAGGTGTGGCTCCCGCTCGATAAGTGGAACGCAAAATACGCGCAAGTCGGTAACGGCGGATGGGCAGGGGTGATCTCGTACGGCCAGATGCCGGATCAACTGCGACGCGGCTATGCCGTGGCATCGACAAACACCGGTCATCAGGCCGGTCCTCCGCTCGAGGCCGCGCGATTCGCATCCGAACATCCCGAACAACTTGTTGACTTCGCCTATCGCGCGCATCACGAGACGACGCTCAAGGCTAAGGCGCTCGTCAACGCGTTCTACAGCAAGCCCGCCGAGAAGGCGTACTGGTTCGGCTGTTCTTCTGGCGGCTACGAAGGGCTGCAGGAAGCGCAACGCTTCCCTGCCGACTTCGATGGCATGGTCGCCGCCGCGCCGGCCAACAATTTCACGCGGTTGATGGCTGGAGACTTCGACGCAACGCTTGCCGTCCTGAAAGATCCGGCAAACAATCTGCCGGCGTCGGCCTTGAGCGTGCTGTATCGCGGAATGCTCGCGGCCTGTGACGCCGGCGATGGCGTGACCGACGGTATGGTGGAGGATCCACGACAGTGCCGTTTCGATCCGGGAACGTTGCAATGCTCCGCGAATCAGAAACCTGACACCTGCCTGTCTGCGCCGCAGGTTGAAGCGGCGCGTCGTGTGTATCGCGGCCCGGTCGATCCGACCACGCGCGCAAGTATCTATCCCGGCATGGCCTTCGGCAGCGAACCATTCTGGCCAAATCGTGACCCGTCCAGTCCGTTTCCCATCCCGGTGTCGTACTACAAATGGCTCGTCTTCGGTGATCCGAACTGGGATTGGAAGACGTTTGACCTGTCGAAGCCGTCGGACTACGAGGCGTACAAGAAGGCAGAAGCGAAGTTCGCGCCGATTCTGAACGCCACGAATCCTGACTTGCGCGAATTCCGCAAGCGAGGCGGCAAGCTGATCCAGTGGCACGGATGGAGCGATCAGTTGATCGCCGCCCAGAACAGCATCGACTACTACGAGAGCGTGTTGTCGCTCTTCGGCGGCAACACCGCCGACGTTCAGGGCTTCTACAGGCTCTTCATGGCACCGGGCGTAACTCATTGCTCCGGTGGTCCGGGCCCGAACACATTTGATATGCAGACCGCGCTCGAGGACTGGATCGAAAAAGACAAGGCACCCGATCAGATCATCGCGACGCGATCGATCAATGGGGTCATGGATCGATCGCGGCCGCTCTGTCCGTACCCGCAGGTTGCCGTCTATAAAGGCAAAGGAGATACGAACGACGCAGCAAACTTTACCTGCGCACTACCGACAAAGGGCGCGCGCTCAAATCGCTGATGGCGCGACTTCTTCCGCCTGAAGGCGGAAGCCACATCGGAACTAATAGTTCCGCCTGAAGGCGGAAGCCAAATCGCATCTAATACTTCCGCCTCAAGGAGGAAGCCGCACGGGGATCTAATACACGCCGACGGTCGTCGTCGCGGCAAAACCTCGGAAGGGCCGCACGCCGCTCACGCCGTCCCACGAGAATCGATCGGAAGCCGGCTCGCGCTCTCCTTCATCGCGTTCGAGGAATCCGGGCATGAAGAACTCCTTGGTCAACGTCGTCAGCTTCACCCGTCCGGTCGCGCCGTACTCGACGAGCTTCGTCGGATCGTCGAAATCGACGACCTCGACAACGGCGCGTGGCTGCGGAGGGTAATAGCTGATCTTGTAGTTATTGAACGGGCCTGAGGGAGCGCTTGCGGCCAGTCCCATGAGCGTGTTGCCGTAGGTCGGCGTCATGTACGCGCCGTCGAGCAGTTCTTCCTGCGCGAAGCGATTCCACTGCGGTGTGAACTCAGTGCCGCCAGAGAAGATGCCGGTGATGCCCGACTGACGGATGGTCGTGCCCATCGATTCGAGCCTGAGCGCAAAAGCCTCGAGCAGCTTGGGTGTCGTGAACATGCAGCGGACATCGTGACCGGCACCGAGAATCGTGACCGCTTGATCGATCACATGGTTCTTGTACGCCTCGAGTTGGTCCATCCAGCCTTTCTGAATGAGCTTGATCACCCACCGCGGATCGAGATCGACAGAGAAGCAGATGCCACCGCGATGCTGCGCCAGATGCTCGACCGCGAGCCGGAGACGACGCGGTCCGCTCGGCCCGAGCATCAGCCAATTCGATCCCTTGGGAAACTTGTCGTCGGGCAGCGTCTCGCTGAACAGTTCGTAATCGATCCGGAAATCGTCGACGTTGATCCGTGATTTCGGCACTCCCGTCGTTCCACCAGTTTCGAACACGTAGATTGGTTTATCGGCGTACGCTTTCGGCACCCAGCGCCGCACTGGCCCGCCGCGCAGCCACTCGTCCTCGAACTGGCCGAATCTCTGGAGATCGGCGAAGCTCTTCACATCCTTCAGCGGATCGAACGCAAATTGCTTCGCGCGCTCGAGCCAGAAGGGGGAACCAGTCGCCGGATCGAAATGCCATCGGACGATTTCGCGGACGTGCTGATCGAGCCGCTCACGCGCGGCGCGGAGATCGGTATCGGACATGGCGCCGAAATCTTATCGCAGGTCCCGGGCGGAGCTTCTTGAGAGCTCGCGAAGAAATGCGGAACGCTCGCCTGGCACCGGCTCGGTCTTCAAGTCCTCCACCGGCCACGGCATCCGCCATCGCCAGTTCACGTCGTCGACGATGGCCGGAGTGTTGATGCGATCCTTCCAGCCAAAGATGTCCTGCACTGGAACGACCACGAGATTGGAGCCGGCGGTGAAGAGTATCCGCAGGACGGCATCGCGAAGACGATCGTCAAATGCTGCGTCAGGCGTACGCCCCGTGGCCTTCAGGTATGGCCATTCCATTGCCTCCCGTCGCTCATCGGAACGGGCCTCGTCCCACCATTCAGCCAGGGTCTCGGTATCGTGAGTGCCAGTGGTGGCCAGCGAGAGCGGCGGGAAGCAGGCCGGATCACGGAAGGGCTTTCCTTCGACCTCCCACTCGCGTTCCCAGCGCAGAACTTTGTAGCCCGGGACGTGCAGGCGCGCGAGGGATGTGCGGACGAAATCTGGAACGCTGCCGAGATCTTCAGCGACGATCTGCGTGCCGAAACCACCGAGCACACGCAGAATCCGCTCACCCTGCGCAATCTGCGATGGTTCATCGGGCGGCACGAACGCAGCCCGTTTGTCGCGTTCGCGATAGTACGTGCGATAGAAGCCGATCAAATGATCGACGCGAAATCCGTCATAGAGATCGGCTGACCGCTGCCCCCTTTGCCGCAGCCATTCGTCGCCGCTCTGCTCGATTACGTCCCATCGATAGAGCGGCAGGCCCCAGTCCTGACCGGTTGCCGAGAACGCGTCGGGAGGTGTCCCGACCGATGCATCGATCCGGAATTCGTGTTGTCGCGCCCACACGTCGGCACTATGTGCGCTGACGACGAAAGGAAAATCGCCGAAGATGGCCACCGGCTGCGCCTCGCGACGCATCCGGTGCCACTGCTCATCGGCGATCCATTGCAGCCACGCGCGGTATCGTATCTGTCGTTCAAGGCGGCGCTCCGCATCGGCGAGCGCCTCCGCCCGTCGATCGCGCAGTCCATCGTGCCACTCGAGCCAGTAGCGCCCGCAGTTCTCCTGATTCAAGGCCGCGAAGAGCGCGTAGTCAGCAAGCCACCACGCTTCGCGTTCCCTGAACGCCAGGAATTCGCGGGCGCGGACCGAACCCGCCGCCCACTCACGATCCTCAAACCGTTGGAATGCGGCGGCGAGTGCGCGAGACTTGAGTTCGCGAATGACATCGTAGACGACACGAGGCGCCCGCCGGGCCTCGTCGAGCTTTGTTCGATCCTCGTTGGACAGAGATGCCTCACCGCCGGCAGCCTGGAACTCTTCGACACCACGGAGCGCAATGTAAATCGGATCGATGGCCATCGCGCTCATGGCCGAGTACGGCGAATTCTGACCATCCGCCATCTCATTGACTGGCAGCAGCAGAACGAAGTCGAGCCCGGACTGATCCAGCCACGCCGCGAATCGCGTCAGGTCTGGAATCTCTCCAATCCCCCAGCTCTCGCGTGACGGGATCGAGAAGAGCGGCACTAACGCACCGGCATGACGATGGTCGGCGAAGTTGCCCTCAGGCATGCGCCATCTCCATCACACGCCGAATTCCGCGATCAAACAGCGCCGGCTCAGGCAGAAGGCTCACGACCAGATAGGCTTCGCGGGGAAAGTCAAAGAAGAATCCTGGATGAACGACCACGCTCGCCGTCTCCATCAGGGCGATGACGAGGTCCTCTTCCGAGCGCGTCGAGGGAACACGTAACACCGCCGACCATCCGGCTTCGGCCGGCAGCGCTTCGATCGAACGATAGTGCTGGACAATGTCGCGCAGCGAGCCATCGTTGGTGCGAACACGCTCCAGAATCCGGGCGCGCACCTCGCCGCCCGCCGCAAGCAATTTCGCCGCTGCGTGTTGGACCGGCGTCGAGACCGACAGATATGTGTCGCAAATCAGCTCGAGGCGATCGAGCGCGCTCCGCACGAGCGGCTCGGGCCCCTCTACAACGATCCAACCCAATTTGACCTGCGGCAGGCCGATGGACTTCGAAAGGCCGCCGAGTCGGAACGCCAGGCACTCGGGCACTGGGCTCACCGGAGCCGCTGCGCCGGACAACGGGTAATCAACGAAGACCTCGTCGACAATGAGCGCCGCGCCGCGATTGGCGCACCGTCGGCCCAGATCGCTGATCTCAGAATCGCTGATCATCGAACCCGTAGGATTGTTCGGACTCACCGCGAGCACGGCGCGGATTCTGTCAGTCCAATGCCGGTCGAGCGTCTCGAAATCAACAGCCCAACGGCCATGAAACTCGAGCCGGTACGGAATCGATCGAACGCCATCGAGATCGGTGAGATGCTCGAACAGAGGGTAGCTCGGCACGGGCACCATGACCGCATCGCCGGCGGGTTCGCACAGAAGCTTGAACAGCAGCGAATACGCTTCACTCGTGCTCGACGTCAACACGACACGGTCGGCAGCAACCTTGATGCCGTTTCGCTGGTAGTCGCGCGCGATGGCTTCGCGCGCCTCCATGAGGCCGAGCGGGGCTGGAGCGTATGTGTATGAACGCGGATCGGACAGAGCGTCCAGGATCGATTCGGGATACTCGATGCCCGCGGTCGTCGGGTTGGTGAGCGTCAGATCGACCAACGGCGCCCCCGCCGCGCGAAGGCGCCGCAAAACTCGAGTCAGCCGGTTGGGCGCGAGACCCCCCGGCACGCGCGAAGAAAACACCGCTTGATAGAGTATAGGAATGATCCGCTCCTTCGTCCTCGCAACCATGCTGATTCCGCTAAATCTCGTGGCCGCCGGCGCGCAACCCGCGAAAGCTGATCAGCGCCCGGCGACAGGGGGTCCTCCCACTACCCAACCCGCTCGACGTCAGTCGCCCCCTGCGACTCGATCGGCGGCGCTGGCCGTGCCGTTCACACAATTTACGCTTTCCAATGGATTGCACGTGATCCTGCACGAGGATCACACAGTGCCGCTCGTCACGGTCAACGTGTGGTACCACGTGGGATCGGCTCGTGAAAAGCCGGGGCGGACGGGCTTCGCGCACCTGTTCGAACATCTGATGTTCGAAGGATCCGGACACGTGAAAGAAGGAGAGTTCGACACCCTGCTCGAGGGGGCGGGGGCGACCAACAACGGATCGACCCAGAATGATCGGACCAATTACTTCATCGACACGCCAAGCAGCGCACTGGAGCTGGCGCTCTTTCTCGAATCCGATCGCATGGGGTACCTGCTCGATGCGATGTCTCCGGAACGCGTCAACGGCCAGCGAGACGTCGTCAAGAACGAGCGCCGCCAGAACTACGAGAACGCACCGTACGGGATGGCGTCGATTGAAATCGACAAGATGCTGTTTCCCGAAGGACATCCGTATCGATGGCCGACGATCGGATATATGGAAGATCTGACCGCCGCCAGCTACGACGATGTTGTCGAGTTCTTTCGCAAGTACTACCAGCCGGCCAATGCCAGCCTGGTGATCGCCGGCGACATCGATCCGGCAAAAACACGCGCCCTGGTGGAAAAGTGGTTTGCCGATGTGAAAGCCGGTAGTGGCCCGGTTCCGCCGATCGATTATCCGCGCGCGATGCTCACGTCGGTCACGCGAAAGACGATTGAGGATCGCGTCCAGCTTCCACGACTTTACATGTCGTGGATCACGCCGTCGTTGTTCAAACCCGGAGATGCCGAGCTCGACGTGGTGTCGCAGATCCTGGCCGGAGGCAAGAACTCGCGGCTGTACAAACGGCTCGTGTACGACCTGCAGATTGCCCAGGACGTCACGGCATATCAAGCGTCGGCCGCACTGGACTCGCAATTCCAGATCATCGTCACGGCGCGCCCCGGCGATCCGAAGTCGACTCCCGCGTCGGTCATCGAGCGGATCAAAGGCATCGTCGACGAGGAAATCGCGAAGCTGCAAAAGACACCGCCGGCGGCTCGGGAATTTCAGCGCGCGATCAACCAGATCGAAGCGTCGTTCTATAACCGAATGGAGAGCGTCGGCGGATTCGGCGGCAAGGGCGACCAGTTGAACGCGTACTACACAGCCACCGGCAATCCCGATTACTTCAACGAAGACTTGTCGCGATATCGCGCGTTGTCGGCGGGCGACATTCAGGCGGCCGCGGCGTTTTGGTTGCCGTTGAATCGCCGCGTCGAGCTCACCGTCGAGCCAGCGAAGACGGCTGAACCCGGCAAGCACGAGTAAGCAACCATGAAAATCCTACGCTTGCTTGTTTTCGCCGCAGGGCTTCTCGCCGTTGATCCGTTGCGGATGCTGGCATCGGTTGCGTTACACGCCCAGGCGCCAGATCGATCCGTCGCGCCGAAACCAGGAGCGCCGCCCGCGCTGAAGGTGCCGGCGATCCAGAAGCGTACGCTGTCGAATGGTCTGCCAGTCTGGATCGTCGAGCTTCACAAGGTTCCCGTCGTCCACGTGTCGTTGGTCGTCAAGTCCGGCTCCGGCGCCGACCCGCAGGGGAAGTACGGACTGGCGAGCCTCACTGCTGACATGCTCGACGAAGGCGCCGGTTCGCGTGACGCACTTCAGGTTGCAGACGCTGTCGATTAC
>Ga0075425_100000749_pt1 | contig 30854 bp, 32 predicted proteins | sample SoiMethybrSBSTD4_FD_75300 | JGI IMG/M metagenome (GOLD analysis project Ga0075425, IMG submission 75300) | Bulk soil microbial communities from a Populus tree surrounding site in Tennessee, USA - Soil MetaG P. TD hybrid SBSTD4 | ecosystem: Environmental > Terrestrial > Soil > Tree plantation... | reverse complement strand
TCCAATCGGACTGCGCGGGGAGCAAAACTAAATGGCACGCAAAATCGCTTATTGGGCGAGCACCGGTCTATTGTCTGCGATGTCGCTGTTTGCAGCATTCACGTACCTGTCCGGCAATCCGCAGGCAGTTGAAGGCTTCACGCATGTAGGCTATCCACAGCAACTTCGCATCATTCTCGGAATCGCCAAACTGTTAGGCGCGATTACGCTTCTTATCCCCGGCGTGCCGAGGCTCAAGGAATGGGCCTATGCCGGATTCACATTCGCCTGGATCTCGGCATTCATCGCCCACCATCTGGCTGGCGATGGCCCAAAGGCATTCACTCCCCTTGTATTGCTGGCATTACTTGCCGTCTCATATGTCACGCGGCCGTCCAGCCGGGTGCCAGTCGGCGCTAAACCGGGCTTCTAATTCCCACGTTCTAGCCCAGCCTGAATCCCGTGCCCAGAGCCGAGTCCCGCTGAATCCAGCCTCGATCCGGGCGCATCAAATGGACAATTCTCGACATGGCCCTGCGGGGCCGTCGATGGCAGCAACACACTTGGGAGACCAGAGTTTTGATATGGGAGTCTTCCTAGTGACGGCTAGCTCCAACAAGCTCTCAAACGTAAATTCAGCGCTGAATCAGCCTTCCCATTCGTATGAGCCTCTGATAGACGAGAAACAAGCCGCTCAGTTCCTGGGTGGTCTGCACCCGAAGACAGTCCAGCGCATGGCTAGGCGTGGAGAATTGCCACACTGCCGAATTGGAAAGTATTACCGCTTTCGTGCCAGTGAATTAGACGCCTGGATTCAGATACACTCACGGGGCCAGATTAACCCGCCTGCCCAAACTCGAAAGGAGATTCAATGAGCAGGCGATACCAAAGCGGTTGTCTGTACCGTGAGAGGCGGAAGGCTGGGCCTGATGTTTGGGTGTTCCGCTATCGTGACGGAGAGAGCAACCGGAAAGAGCAGATCGGAACCGTGGAGCAATTCCCGACCAAGTCGCAAGCACTCAAGGCGTCCGAATTGATCCGCGCAAACGTCAACCGGGAAACTAGAACACCACGCACCGTGGCGGAACTGGTAGCCCACTACACTGCGAATGAATTGCCGAACAAGACACCATACACACGGGAAGTGTACGAAGACTACATCAGCAGATGGATTACTCCTGTGTGGGGAACCTTCACACTCTCGAATGTCCGGACTGTAGCTGTCGAATCTTGGTTGAGGACGTTGTCCCTAGCGAACGGATCACGTGCAAAGATTCGCAACATCATGTCAGCACTCTATTCTCACGCGCAACGATGGGAATTTTTTGATCGCAATCCGATCACCCTAGTGCGACAGTCAGCGAAGCGGAAAGAAGTGCCGGACGTTCTCACAGCAGACGAATTGAAAGCATTGCTGTTGGAACTCGCGGGGGTGTATCGCGTCATGGTGTTTGTGGCAGTTGTCACAGGCTTGCGAGTCTCAGAACTGCTGGGCCTACGCTGGCATGACTGTGACTTCGCAAATGGGGAGATCCGTCTCAGTCGAGGAATCGTGCGTCAGCGCGAAACCACGATGAAAACGGAAGCCTCACGCAAACCCATTCCGATGGATGCGGGACTTGCTGACGTGCTTGTGGGATGGCGTGCAGTCTGTCCGTACAATCAGGATGGCGATTACATCTTTGCCAGTCCCGATATGAGTGGACAGCAGCCCTATTGGCCAAACAGTGCGATGGAAAGCCACATCCGCCCCGCAGCAATTCGGGCGGGAATCAGCAAACGCATTGGCTGGCATTTGTTCCGGCACACGTTTGGCACCTTGGTGAACAGCGAAGGAGCTGACGTTGCGACAACGCAGGCACTGATGCGCCACGCGAACGTTAGCGTCACAATGGATCACTACGTTCAGGCAATCACGTCAGCGAAAAGGCAGGCGCAGCGCGGCATTGTGAGTCGATTGTTCCCATTTGTTCCCACGCCAGTGCCGAAACAGGTCGGAAGTTGTTGAAAACATGGTGGGCGCTAGAGGATTCGAACCTCTGACTTCCACCGTGTGAAGATGGCACTCTACCGCTGAGTTAAGCGCCCGCTGAGAGGAGTCAGTATACACGAGGAATAGTTTGGTTCGGGACTGTGGCCTTCGCCCAGAGGAGGAATCTATTTAGCCGTAGCTCCTCCTCGCAAAGTGACTGAGACGGTTAGGCTCCTCCCCACCCAACGAAATGAGCTTCGCTTTTTATTCGCTTAGTGAAATACTTGCGCAGGATCTCTTCAAACTCGCAAGAGCTGCAACTGTGGAACCAGGAATTTTCGGATTTCGTCAGAGTTTTCCAATATAGCGCTTCTCATCCACAACGCCGAGCTCGTTAGTATGCATTACACATCCTTGCCTAGTTCACCAGGAACGTTGGCCACCACTGATTACAGTCCCGCGTACACGCTTCCCGCCAATATAGAAGCTGAGCGTTCGATTCTTGGCGCGATTTTGCTGGACAATCTGGCCTACAGTCAGGCCGCGGAACATCTCAAGTCGGACGACTTTTCGCTCGACTCGCACCGGCGTATCTATTCGCGCATGGTGGATCTGGCCGAGTCCTCACGTCCGATCGACATGATCACCCTGGTCGAAGAACTCGACCGTCGCAAAGAGCTGGAGGCGATTGGCGATGTTGCGTATGTCTCCAGTCTCGTCGATGGAGTGCCGGATCGGCCCAGCATCGAACATTACATCAAGATTGTCCGTGACAAAGCGCTGCTGCGCGGATTAATTCATGCTGCGAATGCGGCGATCGCGCGTGCTACCGAACAGAGCGATCCTGCAGAAGAGATACTCAACGATGCCGAGGCGGCGGTATTCCAATTATCCGAGAAACGCATCGGCCGCGGCTTTGTAGGCGTGCAGGAGATCGTTAAGGAATCCTTCGGTTCGGTGGATGCCCTGCTGCAACGCGGGCAGCGCATTACAGGACTTGCCACTCACTACACCGATCTGGACGAAATGACCAGCGGCTTGCAGCGCGCCGACCTGGTGATCATTGCCGCTCGGCCGTCAATGGGCAAGACAGCATTTGCCATGAATATCGCCGAAAATGCCGCCATCAACGATCAGAAAGTCGTTGGCATGTTTTCATTGGAAATGTCCCGGGAGGCGCTGTTGCTGCGTCTGCTGTGTTCCCGAGCAAGAGTGGACTCGCATAAGATGCGCACCGGCTCCCTCTGGCGCGATGACATGACCAAGGTAGTACATGCCATGGAAGAATTGGCACACGCGCCAATTTTTATTGACGATACCCCCGGGATTGCACTCAGCGAAATGCGCGCTAAGGCGCGCCGCCTGCAGCAGTCGCAAGGCAAACTCGATTTGATCATCGTTGATTACCTGCAGCTTATGTCAGGTGGCGGCCGGCGTTATGAAAACCGGACGCAAGAGGTCTCGGCGATCTCGCGCGGCTTGAAAGCGTTAGCTAAAGAGTTGAATGTCCCGGTGATCGCTCTCTCGCAGCTGAGCCGCGCTCCTGAAAGCCGCGGCGGCGACCATCGCCCCCAGCTGGCCGATCTGCGCGAGTCGGGTTCGATTGAGCAGGATGCGGATGTCGTCGCCTTTATTTTCCGGGAAGAGGTCTACAAACCGGACGATCCTGAGCTAGATGGCATCGCGGAGATCATTATCGCCAAACAGCGAAATGGGCCGACCGGCAAGATACGACTGGCATTTATCAAACGGAGCACCCGCTTCGAATCCATGGCCCCGGGCGGTCTGGACTCACCCGAATGAAGCACCGAACACTAACATCTGTTGCGCCACAACCTGTGGAAAGCTTGTGGAATTGTCAAATGGCGCTTCTTGGCGGACCGCTGCCAAGCCCAATGCAAACGAGACACTCGAACCGGAGGCCAGTGTAACCAGCGCTAAACCTTGAACTTACAGATCGCCAAGCTTCCAGCCTGACAGCCTGGCATCTCCGCTTCAGGCACATACAACCTTTTGGATTTGCACATCCGCGAGGGCAGCGTCGTTATGTGCCCATCAAAAGACGGTACCAAGATTGGGATAGCAGACGGCAATTAAATCTAATGGGGTGGGAGATGGGAATCGAACCACACCCCTAGCTCAAACGAAACAGAGAGTCGGAATGGTTGCTTGAAACCATCTCTCAGGCCATTCGGCGTTCTCGATCAGGGTCGTGGCTTCAGGTTCGGCCAAATGAAAACGAAGTAGACGAGGACGGCAGCCGCCAGCATGAGGATTATGAACAATGTGGTTCCGGTGATTACGTGCCGGTAAACCAGCAGTACGAGCGCAAGAATGGCAAGGACGGCGAGGACAGCGGCGCGCTTCATAGCCCAAAACTCCGAGGGCCGAGTGCTTCAAATTGTGATCTTGAACGGGCAGAACGTCAAGCCACGTGTGGACATTCAGGCAGAACGCTTCTGGATCGTTCCGAAGCTATTGCACTTGGCGGTTTGGCGTGGGCTTGCCTGAGATGGAATGCCAAACAGACCGAGCAGAAAACCTGATCGCAGAATTCACACGGATCGCGGTGAGACTCACACAAGGCACGTCCGCAATCATTGCACCACTGAGCGGCTGGCTTGCCGCAAAGGGTTCCAACCGGATCCTCCACGTGGCGAACTTCCACAATCTCGCATCGGACTGGCATGTTTTCTTAGCTTACGCTTCGAGATGAGCACATTCTAGCCTTGACGTTCCACTCTCCTGACAGCATAATCCTCAGCCGCGGAGTTAAAGGTTTATGAAGCGTTCTGCTCCTATAGCCGGTCTTGTGTTCTGCGGAGTTGCTTTGCTGTTGCCGTTGCTCTCTACCGCTCTGCTCTGTTCCGGTCTAATTCGCGTGAAGCTGAAGCCGAAGAGCAAAGGAAAAGGATCCCTCTTGAGAGCAGCCCCACTCCTATCCTCGGACAAGGCGTGCACGAAGGCCGCCAGCGCCTGATGGATGGTGTCGATGAGAGTTGTTCGCATCCTCCCGCGCGCGCTTCTTCCACGTCCGAAGTATGTCCTGTTCGGGGCCATCGGACTGATGATGCTCATCGTCCTGAACCGAGACAGATTTCTGATCCATCCTCAAGCTCCCATTTGGGAGCACTACCAATCCTTCAAGTGGTGGCTTTTACCACACGGAGTCACTCGCGCACTTGCGCTGTTTCTCGGACCCATACAGTTCTCTGACAGATTTCGGCAGCGGCTTCTGCCTTGGCACCGTGTCATCGGACGGCTCTATGTTTGCGGAGTTGCAGTTGCTGCTCCTGTGGGCACCTATATCGAGTACATCAAGTACATTCACACCATCGCTCCTCTGCGGCTTCTAATCGCTACGAGTGGATTCGGTACTCGGTTCATGTTGACGACAGGGACTGGCCTTTTCATGGCTAAACACCGAAACATTCAGGCACACAAGAAGTGGATGACTCGAAGCTATGCGGTAGCGCTCGTTTTTCTTGAGGTACGCTGTGTGGATCAGATTCCTTGGCTGGCAAGAATGCTCGCCTTCGAGGATGCTCGAAACATTCCATCTCTGACCTTTGGATGTTCATCACTTTTTCCGTCATGGCTGCCGAGCTAGTCCTGTGGTGTGAGAAGATCCTCAAGAAACGTTCTTCATTGACGAGAACGCGCGCCACGCTGAATGCGATCATCGGACCAACACGGCAATCACAACCAGCGCGCACGCGAGCATCCACTTGATCGCGCTCTCGAGTGTGATCCTTTCCCACCAGCGCAGTGGTTTCTGATTCTCAAACACTTTGCGAAATTCTTCGTACGGCACCATTTCCTCCAAGCGATTTCGAGGCGGCAACGTTGAGAAGGATTTTGGCCGCGAGATCGTCGCGGCGTCAATCGATGCTCGAATGCGCTCTGCGCGCGGCATTTGGCCGATTTTCAACATGAGCGTGCTTGATTTTGGTGCTTTGGCGACCGGCCCGCTATAACCTCGCCTTACCTCTGCATCTCCTTCTTTAGCCCGACCTTCGCAATGGAGCAGAAGAAGCTGAGTTGGATACACCACGAGTTCAGCTGCAGTGGCGACGCACGTTGCGCCACCAGAGTCAGCGCCATCGGCTCCACTGGAGCTATCTGGCCAGTCGCGAGTGGTTCAAACTGCTGCTGCCACCGAAGCGGTCGCTACATGCCCCGGTCTGACGCCCACGGCGGTGATGGAAAAGTTGGCCATGATCCAAATGATCGACGTATGGATTCCCACGCTAGATGGACGCTGGTTGATTCTGCCGCGTTACACGCAGCCGGAAAAGGACACCAAAATCCTTCTGCAGAAACTCAAACTGGAGTTGCCCACTCATCCGCCGCCGCGAATCACTGCCCATCCTGCGGCTCTCGAGCCTGCCTCCTAGCCAACCGGTACCCACAGGCTTTGTAGTGAAGACCTTTTAGAGTCTTCATTGAATTTAAAGTACTTGCTTGGCTAAATTGCCTCGAACTGCGAAAGTGGGGCTAAACGCGGCTGGACAAAAAAACAGGCCACCGTCCAAGCTCGGTAGCCTGCAAAATCCGATCAGCTTACAGACCGCTAGAACTTAAGCTTCAACTGGAACTCGATCGCGCGCGGCGCACCGAGCGCGTTCACGCCCGAGCCCAGCCCGAGACGGAGGCTGTTGCCCAGGCCACGGTGCTCAATCGAGCCGGTCGTGCCGTTCGGGGAGCCCGGGGTCCCGTCTAGAATGCTGCTGAAGGGAACTGCCGCTCCGTCGAAGTTGGAGAAGTTGAACAGATTGAAAAAGGAAATGCCTGGCCGTATCTCAACCCTTTCCTTGATCTTGTAGCCCCAGCTCAAGCTCAGATCGAAGACCCTCAGCCAGGCCTGTCCGATCGCGCCCGACGGAGCAAGAGTCAATGGCCCGAATGGCGCGGTGGCAGTCGGTGTACTCCCGCCCATTACGCCACCCAAAGACTGCAGCTGGGCTAGCGTGAATAGCCCGTTATTAATGAGCACTTGGCCAGCCGGTGTAGCCTGACCCACCATGGTGTTATTGAAATTAGCGATTCTCTGGTTGAGACCGTTAGGACCGAAATCACGGCCAAAAGAGCCAACGCCGCTGCCGGGCAGAAGATCACCAGTACCGCCGTTGGAAACGGCGTTTCCATCCCCAGTACCGTCTCCGGTGACGTCGGTTTGAAAAATGCCACCGGCGAGTCCGGTCACGGGCAGCAAGGCGTTAGATGCCAGAGGGCTGGAGAAGTGGGAGGCAAAACCGATCTGGAAACCCGCCGGCAAATCCAGAAACCCGCCGAACGAGATCTGGTGGGTGCGATCCAAGCCGTTGGGGCCGATGAAGCGTGACGCTACCGGATTGGCGTTGTCCTGAGAGAAGTTAATGAAGTCATTGTCCCGCGCAGTGGAAACGTAGCGTGAGAAGGCGTACGAGACCTGCAAGTTCAGTTGTCTGACGCCCGGCAATGGGTTGCGCACGTTCTGCCTCAAACTGGCCTGCAGACCGTTATAAACCGAGCGGCCAATGGGAAACAGCATCTGATTGGCGCCCACATTGGTGCTGATGCCCGGGAAAGCTGCGTTTGGACAGGGGAAGCCGGAGCAGAGGGCATATCCCGAATCCAGTCCATTGCCAGCAAAATCTGCGATGGTGGCTGGCCCGGGTGGGCCGCCGCCCACTCCGGGGTGAAGCCCTGGACAGCCGACGATGGCGGCGTCTATGGTGCCAACGCCACATTTGGTCAGGGTTGCCGCAATCGCTGCCTGAGCGTTCCCGAGGTTAAAGAAGCGGGCGTCGCCGACGTGATTTGTGTCCACGCTCAACTGATTGTGGGTAGCCACATTGCGCAAATAATCAATGGTCAAGACAGTTCCCGTCCGAATGTCACGCTGAATACCGATGTTCATTTGCACCGAGCGCGGAGTTAAATAGTCGGGTGCAAACAGGTTAGTGCCGGTGCCCCGAGACGTATCCGACAGGGCCGTGCCGATGAAACCCCCATTGCTTGCGGGACCGGCAGCCAAGGTTGCCGCTTGGAACTGCTGTTGCGCGGCGATGATCTGGGGTACGACGGTTCCAATCGGCTGTCCGCAGAACGCGGCGCCCGGACAGGCGGATGAGAATCCAAGGAAGAGTCCCTTCTGCAAGCGGGCTGGCCGGTCGAACAGGTTGTTGTTCCAGATCGAGTTTTCGTAGAAGAGCCCGATTCCGGCTCGAATCACGGTTTTTCCATTGCTGTGGGGGTCCCAGGCGAAGCCGAGCTGGGGCGCAAAGTTGTGGTTGGGCTGATTCACACGGTTGCCCAAACCGGAATAGAACTGGTTATTGAACTGGTTCAAGGCAGCTATTGGGCCAATGTCACTGTCTGTGCGGCCAGTATCGCGCACATAACGAAAACCGGCAGTCAGGGTGAAGTTCGGCTTGACTTTCCAGGAATCTCCAACATACCAAGAGAAGCGGTTATCTGGACCCAAGCCGCCTCCCGGAAATCCGAACGCGGGAAACAGTGAGGAGAATCCCTGTCCGTTGCCAAGAATAACGCTATCGGCTGGGTAGTTTAACGGGTTCGCATTCCCGCCTGGGAATGGGCAGTTGTTCGCGGTAACGCAGGCAAGCGAGGTACCGGCAGTAAGATTTGGCGAACCGACTGCCGGCGCCAGCCCCAGAAATGCGGCAAAGCCACCGCCCTGCAGATGGTTGAATCCCACCCCAAAGCGGAAGATATGATTCTTGTAAGGCTTGCTGCCGTCGTATTTGACCTGATGGTCGGACTGTACGGTCGCCTGAGGCGCGAGGAAGTTAACCCCCGAGCAGAATGGATCGAGCCCCGCTGTGATGCAGAAGGGGTCGCCGCCAATGGCCAACTCGATGCCAGGCGCCGGATCGAAGATGCTGGAGCCGGTCACCGCGTCGGTAATCTTGTTTTGGAATTTGGTGTAGCCGAAGCGAATGCTGTGGGTGAAAGTACCGCTGCTGAAATCCGCGCCAACAACATGGCTTCGCGCGTGGTCCACATTGGCAAAGGGCTGAAAGGAATTGGGAATAAAAGGCAGCACGCTCTTGTTCTGATTGAAGGTGAAACGATAAAAAATCTTGAATGGTCCCGCTTGGTAATCTGCCCTGCCTATTGTCTCTGTCTCGCGGAAAGGCGAAGTGAAGTTTCCTGCGAGGCTGGCGAACACTCCTCCAGGAATAACTGGATCGATTAGGTCCTGCTTGGTACGCTCGGCGTCAAAGAAAAAGAAAAGCTTGTCCTTGACGATGGGGCCACCAAGGCTGCCGCCGTACTGGTTCCTCTGGAAAGGATTGGTGGAATGGGCTGGCAGGGCGGCATTCAGACTCTGGTCCCGGAAATAATAAAAGCCTTCGCCGTGCAGGCCGTTTGTGCCCGACTTGGTGGTCACGTTGACGGAGCCGGATGAAGTCAATTCGGTGGAAAGGTCAAGCGATGACTGCTGCAGAGCGGACTCCTGGATTGCACCGATTGGAAGGTTCTGGGTCGTGGTGCCGACGGTTTCATCGCTGATGTCGACTCCGTCCACTTCAATGCGTGCCGTACGACCGAATCTTCCGCCGAAGGAAACCGAGGAAAAACCGTTCTTGGTAGGATCAAAAGTTCCGCCGTCCTGAATCTGAACGCCGGGCTCTAGCTGCGCAAGATCGAGGAAATTTCGCCCATTAATCGGTAAGTTTTCGATCTGCTCGGTGGTGAGCACGCCTTCCACTGTCGCTTGTTCGGTATTCACGGCCACCTCAGAACCCTGTACCTCGACAATTTGTGAGCTCTCACCGACTGCCAGCTTAGCATTTCCATTGGACGTGGTGTTCACCTGAACCACGACCGGAATCTCGACGGTCTTGAAGCCCGGCGCCTCGACTCGGATCGTGTACTCACCGGGAATCAACGCTCCGGAAGCGTATGTGCCAGACGAATTGGTTACGGTGGTCAGGCCACCGCCAGTTGCTTTGTTTCGAATGTTTACCTTTGCGCCGCTGACCACGGCTCCCGAGGGATCGGTGATGGTCCCTTGAATACTGCCAGTGGAAATTGTGGTCTGGGCGAGGACGTTGGGGAGTACCAGCAGCGAAATGACAGCGGTTGCGCAAGCGATCCAGCCAAATCGTCTGACTGAGGAGAAGTTATCGAACATGGGACTGCCTTCCTTTCAGATTGCGGAATAATGGTGAATCAGCCCTGGAAACTAACTGCGGCGCTATGGACTAAAGAAGAACGGTAGTTTGCGACCGACCGTCGGAAGAGAACTGCTAACGTCGGTTCGCTTCAGACCTATCAGAACCCGAGATACAATGCCCCGAAACCTGAGAATGTATGCAAGCCGCCGACCAAGACAGCATGAACGGATGTGAGCTCGTACATTCAACAGCTTGGAGCCATACTGGCTATGGGACATAACAGCGGAAGGTGGTCAATCAAGATACAAAAACTGGAATCTTATTACGGAAAACTGAAAATGGTCTGGAGCGCTGCCAAAAAGATTGGCGGCGGCCCCTGGAAGGGCCGCATCAACCCAGCCTCTGGGAACCCTCTGACCGAAGAGTTGCGCCACGGGATGATCGGGCGCGACTTGCCGGCGCGCCAGCGACAACGTGATGCAGTTCATCCGCGCATACCATCGTGCGGGCAGAGTGTGAGGATTTCACTTCATCCACAATCTGCTTTACTACCCCGCGTTCAATGCGAAGTGTTCCGCCAAGCCAATCAACATCGTGCCAGTCACGTTTGGGGCTGTGCTGGAACGATACGAGCGCGAGCAGATGCGCGAGCGCATCTCCACGCGCACGCATTACAGGCCATGGATTCACAACCACATCAAGCCGAAGTGGGGGTCGTACATGCTCACTGAGGTCGAACCATTCCTCGTAGAGGAGTGGTTGAGGTCTCTCCAGTTAAGCAAGAAATCAAAGCAGCACATTCGTTCGTTGATGAGACAAGCATTCACCTGGGCAATGAAGTGGAAACTAATTGAAGTCGCGGTGAACCCGATGCGGCTCGTATCGGTGAAAGCCGGACCCAATGAAGAGCCAAAGATCAAGCGAATACTCACTCCGGAGGAGTTTCAGTTCATGCTTCCCAATATCCCGGAGCCATTCCGCACCATGGTTGTTGTTGCCGCATGCCTGGGCCTCAGAGTCAGCGAGATTCTGGGACTACAGTGGGGTGATATCAACTGGGAAACGTTGGAAGTTCACATCCGGCGCGCGTTCTCGACACAGTAGGGAAAGTAAAGACTCCGAAATCGAAAAGCCGTATGCCTCTCGATCCCGATCTTGCTTCCCTGCTGCTCGAATACAAACGCACGACGGCGCCGAATGCTTCGCCTGATGAATGGCTGTTTCAAAATCCAGCGCGGGGGAAGCCCTGGCGGCCGTCTCACATTCAATCGAAATGGATCCGTCCTGCCGGCCCAAGGTGACCGGCGAGGACGGAATCGGATGGCATAACTTCAGACATACTTTCTCGTCGATGCTTCGTGAGCTAAAGACCGACGTGAAAGTCCAACAAGAGTTACTGAGGCACGCCGACGTTCGAACGACCTTGCAAATCTACACCCAGGCTCCCGATAAGCAAAAGCGGGAAGCCGTGGGCAAACTCTTCCGAATGGTTTTACCCAGACGGGCTTAGTGGACGTTTTTGGACGTTCGTGAAATGCGAACTTGAAGTAATTCAATCGGTTAAATGGGGTGGGAGATGGGAATCGAACCCACTCGAAAACTGGAACTAAAGCGCTTACCGGATGCGGGTGGCACTCACCGGAGCGCATCGGAACCCACCGGAGCAATTAATGGACGCGGATTGGACGTTGAAGCAAGCCTATCGGGAGCGGCCGTCGCTTGGCGCGGCCTTCGCCGTTATCGCGATTTTGCAACAGCCAGTTGCCCTCTGCTAATTATTTCCACTGGAATTTCAGTGAGAACAGGGCTTCTCGCAGGAATTATCATCGCTGTTTGCGGCGCAGTTGGTGTGGCACAAAAGCCGGAACGTTACTCGATGAGCACAAGAACTATTTTACGAGTCAAGCCGTGTCATGTGGCTAGATGATTTGCAGCGTGATCTTCGATATGCGCTCCGGGCTCTCTCCAGAAGCCGCGGCTTCACGGTAATCGCGGTGCTAACGCTCGCGCTCGGTACCGGCGCAAGCACCGCAATGTTTACTGTCTGCGACGCTCTGCTGCTGCGTGCGCTCCCCTATCCCGATTCGGCTCGTTTAGTGGCGCTTCGGTCCATGCATTCGTCACCCACGCCAGATACCGGACTGGCGTCGCTGCTGGACTTGGCCGACTGGCAGACGCGAACCACCTCATTTGACGCAATCGCCGGCTATCGATGGAGAACGGTCGATTTGACTGGCGGTGTCTACAGCGAGCGGTTGTACGGCTTGTGGGCCACGCCGGAGTTCTTTAAGGTATTCGGCGTCACGCATGTTCACGGCCGCACGTTTACGCCGCGAGATCGCGGCACGAATCCCATTGTCCTTGGCCGGGGCATCTGGGAGCGTCGCTTCGCCGCCGATCGTGCCCTCATCGACTCACCGCTCGACGTCAACATAATCAATTTGAGCCGCGTTGGTCCGACGCCGCATCTCGTGGTAGGTGTCGTGCCCATCGACGTCCATTTCCCGCCGCTCACGGCCGACTTCAATGGCGCTGTAAATAGCATGGCTGTAAGCGGCGTTGAGAGTCAGATCGATTTCTGGGTGCCGTTATTTCTTGGCGAAAACCCCAAGCGCGATGATCGCACGCTCGATGTAGTCGCGAAGTTGCGCCCAGGTGTAACGGTCGCACAAGCACAAGCCGAAATGGATGCTGTTGCGCACGCACTCGCAGATGCGTTTCCTGCCACAAATCAAACCTGGAGCGTGCAGGTCGTTCCATTACGAAATCACATCCTCGGCGCAACGAGGCGTGTAGTCTTGTTGCTCTCGCTCGCCAGCGTGCTGGTATTGGTGATCGCGTGCGGCAATGTGGCGACCTTACTCCTCGCCAGTGGCGTCGCGCGTCAGCCCGAAGTGAAGGTTCGACTCGCGCTCGGAGCGAGTCGCTCAGGAATTGCACGTCATTTTCTTATTGAGTCTTTGCTGATCGCGCTTGCTTCGACAGCGGTGGGCATCGGTATTGTGGCGTTGGGAATTCGACTGCTGATGCCTTGGTTCCCCGCAGAGGTGCCGTTGATCCAACGTGCGGGCATCAACGCCTCCGTGCTCATATTCGCTGTTGCGGTCGCTTTCGCCACCGCGTGTTGCACCGGAATTGTCCCTGCGTGGATGGCGAGCGGACGGCTCTCTGCGGCAAATCTCAACATGCGAGGACAAAGCGCGGGGCGCCTGCACCATCGTGCGATTAACATGCTCGTCGCCGGACAGGTCGCCGTGACGATCGTGCTCCTGGTGAGCACAGGGTTGCTCTTCAAGAGTGCTGCTCACTTGTTGAGGCTCGAGCCTGGATTCGTGTCACGCAACGTCCTGACGATGACCATGTCGCTGCCGAACAACAAGTTCGACTGGCAACACAACGTCGTGTTCTCGCGAGATGTTGTGAACGCTGTTAAGACAAACCCTGTCGTGACGGACGCCGCTGTGATTCAGGGCGTTCCGATGCGGCCGGGAGGTTTTTGGACCACCTTTGCCGTCGAAGGAATGCCGCCGACGGATCCTGGCGATCTTCCCGTGGCACGGCAACGGGTCATTAGTCCCGACTACTTCCGTGTTATGCAGATTCCGCTGCTTGAAGGACGCAATTTTGATGGGCGTGACGGCGAGGGCGAGCGAGGCCACCCCAAGTTCGTGATCGTGAATCACGCTCTGGCTGCTCGCTTTCTGGGCCAACAGGCCTTCGGTAAACGAATTCACGTGGGACCTGACGAATGGGTGACAGTCGCCGGCGTGGTTGGAGACGTGCGCTACGCCGGGCTCGATGCGCCTCCCGAGTTCGAAATCTATCTACCCGAGGCCCTGTTTCCCCAATCCGCGATCACGTTACTGGTTAAGACGACGGTGAATCCGATACGCGTCGCCGACGACATTCGCAGTCGTATTGCGCGGATCGATCCTGAGGCGTTCGTCACGGACGTGCGCACGATGGACGAACTCATCGCTGATTCGCTCGCCCCTCGGTGGTTTCCGACCCTGCTGCTCGCGGTATGCGGAGGACTGGGCTTGTTGCTTGCCCTGAGTGGGATTTACGGCATCGTCGCGCAGTCCGTGGTGCAGCGCAGGTTCGAGATCGGGGTTCGGCTGGCACTCGGCTCAACGCCAAGGCGCGTTGTGCGGTTGATGGTTCAGCGCTCGGTTTTGCCTGTTGGTGTTGGCGTCGCTCTTGGATTAGTTTGCATGGTTGCGACAGCGCGTCTAGTGTCGGCGATGCTCTTCGACACAGCCCCATTCGACCCAACGACATTTATTGCGGCGACTGGGTTGTTTGTTCTTGTCGCCCTGATCGCCGCATTTATACCTGCTCGCCGTGCGACGAAGGTAGATCCCATGGTCGCGCTCCGCTGCGAATAGCTGGCCGGTTAGCTCGAGTTAACACACATTCAGCCTGGACAGCCGCCTGCATGACCCGCTTCGATGTCCGCAACCAGATGCCAGCACCAGTTCCGGCAGCAGGAAGCAAATTGCACTCAATCGAGGGCATTTCATGGAACACAGACATTATCCCTAAGAGCGAGTATGGTCCAGTGGCTCCAAACAAATTGTTGTAATCAGGCGTCCCTGACGGTGGGGGAATCCAATCAATTTCAAGGACTGAAAAAACCAAGGTAGGGAAATATTTAATCTTGAATTTCTTCCAATGTAGTTGTGAAGCCCATATTCCCTAGCCGTATCTGGACGTGCAGGGCGGCACTCCGCGGAAAGCGATAGGCGGCACAAGAAACCACCGTAAGCCGATACTGAGTTGATGGGATGCAACGCTTACCCGTCGCACTCACCAGCAGCGCTGCAGCGCTGTGACCTTCCTTGATTTGGACTAGATTTTCATCGCGAAATTTTCGCACATCAGGGAACACTGGTTTCATTTACAGTATCCAGTTCACCCGGAGGCCAAAGTGAACAATCAGCTTCAGTCTTCAGGTAAGCCGCTTTCTCGACGCAAATTCATTGCACAAACCACGGCCGCTGCCGTCGGTCTCTCCATCGTTCCGCGACGCGTCCTGGGCGGGCCGGGATACGTTTCTCCCAGCGACAAGATCAACCTGGGATTTATTGGCGTGGGCGCGCAGGGTTTCCGCGTGATGCTGCACTTCCTGAGCGAGCCCGACGTGCAGGGCGTCGCGGTCTGCGATGTGACTCAGAGTGCCGCGAATTATCCGCAATGGGACACACAAGAATTCTGCAAATCAGTCCGCAAACTGCTCGGCGTCGATTCCGGCTGGGAATGGCTGAGCCCCGATCAGCCGCTCCAGTTGAGCCATACGTTGCGTGTGACCAGCGGTGTGGCCGGACGCGAGCCAGCGCAAAAAGTTGTGAATGGGTACTACGCGATGCTGCAGCACTCGGGGCAATACAAAGGATGCGCTGCTTATGTTGACTTCCGCGAACTGCTCGAAAAACAGAAGGACCTCGACGCGGTGGTCGTCTGCACTTCTGACCATCTTCACGCGGCCGCGTCCATTGCCGCGATGAAAAGGGGCAAGCACGTCTTCTGTCAGAAGCCGCTGACGCACACGATCTATGAGGCGCGGCGCATGGCTGAAGTGGCGAAGGGAACCGGAGTCGCCACGCAGATCGCCGTCGCCAACCAGGCTTCGGAAGACACGCGCTTGCTCTGCGAATGGATCTGGGCGGGCGTGATCGGCCCGGTCCGGCAGGTACAGAACTGGTCGAGCCGCCCGTTCTGGCTGCAAGGCATCGAGCGCCCGAAGGAGCAGGAGCCCGTGCCCGCCGGACTCGATTGGGACCTGTGGCTCGGCCCGGCGCCGGAACGCCCATTCAATCATATTTATTTGCCGTTTTCCTGGCGCGGATGGACCGATTTCGGCTGCGGTGCGCTGGGCGACATGGGCTCCTACAGCTTTGACACGATCTTTCGCGTGCTGAAGCTCGAGGCGCCGTCGGCGGTGGAAGCGAGCTCGAGCGATCGTTACGACGAAACTTACCCGCTGGCTTCGATCGTGCACTACGAGTTTCCCACGCGAGGCGACATGCCTCAGGTCAGGTTCACCTGGTACGACGGCGGACTGATGCCGGCGCGTCCCCAGGAGCTGGCAGAAAATGTTTCCTTTCAGGGCGGCAACGAAAGTGACGAAGGCCTGCTGTTCATCGGCGATCACGGCAAGATTCTCTGCGGATTTAACGGCGAAAATCCGCGCCTGATTCCGGAAGAGAAGATGCGAAGCTTCGTGCCACCGCCGAAGACGCTGCCTCGCTCTCCCGGGAATGAACGCGAGTGGCTCGATGCCTGCAAGGGCGGCAGGAACAAGCCCGGAGGAAATTTCGAATTTGAGGGATTAGTCACCGAGACGCTGCTGTTGGGTAATGTTGCCTGCTGCACGGGAGAGCGTCTGCACTGGGACCGGGCGAACCTGAAAGTCAGTTCTGCAGCCGGCCAGAAGTTTGTACAACCGGAACGGCGCAAAGGATGGGAGCTGTAACCGAATGATCGATCAGGAGGCAATCATGCCCGAGATTTCCCGCAGAGACTTCGCTAAGAAAGCCACTGGCGCCGCCGGATTCATGCTGGCCACCGCACTTGAGCTTTACGGCAATCCGCTCGGCCTTCCCATCGGATGCCAAACCTGGCCCGTGCGCGACATGATCGCTAAAGACTTTCCCGGCACGATTAAGGCGCTGGCCCGGGCTGGATTCCAGACCGTCGAACTTTGCTCGCCCGTCGGTTACGCCGATTCGGGATTCGCGGGACTTACCAAATACAAAGGCAGCGAACTGAAAAAGATCCTCAACGACGCCGGCGTCGCCTGCTTCAGCTCGCACTTCGGGATCGAGGAGCTTCGCAAAGATCAGGAAGACCGCATCGCCTGGGCGAAAGACGTCGGCCTGACGCAAATGCTGGTGCCAAGCCTCAATGGCCCGAAGAATCCGACGCTCGACGCCGTGAAACGCTCGGCCGATGAATACAACAAGATGGGCGAAAAGGCCGCGCGGGCGGGTATTCAGCAGGGCCTTCACAACGAAGATTTCGAGCTCTCGAAAGTCGATGGGCAACGCACCTACGACGTGCTCTTTGGCCTGCTCGATTCCAAGCTGGTGAAGTTCCAGTTCCAGGTCTCAACCATCTCCGACGGATACGACGCCGCACAATACTTCATGAAATATCCGGGCCGGTTCATCTCCATGCACGTGCAAGGTTGGGATTCGAACACCAGAAAGATTGTCGCTGTGGGACAAGGCACGTTGGACTGGAAGAAAATTTTCACCGCCGCTAAAACTGGCGGCGTGAAAAACTACTTCGTGGAGATGGACTTAGAAAAGATGAGGGCGAGCGTGCCGTACTTGCGCAAGTTGCAGGTGTGAAGGTGTTTGATTGTTCTCTGATTTGCGGACTTTGCGTTTGGGCTGATCCATCACAGCATTCTGACCGAACTCTCAAGCATAACTGCTGTTCAGACGAGTCTTGTGCCTGAATCGCCGCCCGCTCTTCGCTGTTGTAGACGTCAGTTGCGGGGGCGGCAGGGTTCTGCTTAGCTTCGTGGCCTTGCACTGCCAGCATGTGCTTGCAGGTCCAGCCAGGATCTTCCGCGGCATGGCTCTCGAAGTCGAGGCAGGTGCAGGTGAGTCCGGTGTCAGTAGTCGACACTAGGTAGAACTGCGAAGGGTTATGGGCTGAGCGCACCCGCCAGCCGTTTTCGCCGGCGGTGATGATGAATACCTCTTGCTTGGCCCGTTCGACACGGGTGCGAAACTGCTCTTGCGTCATGACTATCTCCTTTTCGGTTGTGAAGGTGCTGAATGGGCTCAGGACTGAGCCTCGCGATTCACACTAGGTCAGGCGCGGAAAACTACTAGCCAGGAAGAAGTAGTGCGGGAGGGACAAGTTTGCCCCAGACAAGTTCTGAGAAATTGACGTTAAGGGCGACGACGCATACGCTGTTAGGCTCTAACCGTTGTTAGCCGCTCGCCTGCAACTCAGGCCCGACGCTCGCTATCTAAGAACCGTGAACTTAAGGAGGCGTCTCATGAAAGGCTTGTTTTTGGCTTTGGTTCTGCTGTTCGCGCCAATTCTATTGGCCCAGCAGGAGTCTCCTAATCCTCAAGCGGGTAGCACCCCAAGCGATGCTCCCATGACCCAACAGACGATTCAGGGATGTTTGCAGGGAACCGATCATAATTTCACATTGACCGACAGCGGTGGAACCACGTATCAGCTGGAGGGCGACAGCGCAAAGCTGAGGGAGCATGTCGGCCACGAGATTGAAGTAGCCGGAACAATCGGCAAGTCCGCAGCTTCGAGTTCCTCTTCGCCGCCGAAAGACAGCTCACACACAATTCAGGTGGTGGACGTGAAACATCTTTCAAGCAACTGTAAATCTAGCAAGTAGCTTTTTGTGTTTCTCGTATGCGCTCGAGGCTGCCCTCCTGAGTCTTAGCCATACGTTCTAAATCAGGGTGGTCCCCGGCGTCGCGGGCCAGGCAGCTGTGGAGGTCACGAATGAAACCCTTTTTTCTCTTCGTGTTGTTGCTTCTCGGGCTCACTTCAATAAGAGCAGCGGGAGAAGCCGATTTCTGTCTCATGACCGCGCAGGCAGCGTTGCGTTCCTGTCGCGTGAAAGCGCGGAGTGATTTGTGGCTTGCCATTGGGAAATGCGATAACGTCGCTGCGGCGGCAAAGCGGAAGACCTGCAGAGAACAGGCATCTGCGACTCTTAAAGATGCGCTCACTGAGTGCGAGGATCAGCATGCGGTGCGACAGACTGCTTGTCAACGGCTAGGGCCTGAACCGTACGCTCCGTTGATCGACCCAGCTAACTTCGTGGATCGAATCGACAACCCCTACTTTCCTTTAACACCAGGCACGGTCTTCATCTACGAGGGGCAAACAAAAGATGGCTTTGAACGGGACGAGTTCTTCGTGACCCACAAGACCGTGAAGATCCTTGGGGTGACAACCATTGAAGTCCACGACACCGTGACCGTCGATGGTGAGCTAACCGAAGATACGCTCGACTGGTTCGCGCAAGACAAAGAAGGGAACGTTTGGTACTTCGGAGAGAATACGATGGAGTTGGAGGACGGACGCCCTTCAACTCTGGCAGGAAGCTTCAAAGCAGGTGTAAACCGCGCCAAGCCGGGAATCATCATGGAAGCGCATCCCGCAATCGGGGATTTTTATCGCCAGGAGTTCGATCTTGGCAATGCGGAGGACTTCGCGGAAGTGAAGAGCCTCTCGGATACTGTCAGTGTGCCCGTGGGAAAATTCACGGATTGTTTGAGGACGCGGGAGACCACGCCTTTGGAGCCGGACCTTAAGGAGGCCAAATGGTACGCGCCGGGCATCGGCAATGTTCTTACCAAGGATCTAAACACCGGAGAAAAGAGCAAGCTCGTACGCATAGAATCTAGGTAATTAGAAAAAGAAAGAGGTAAGTTCTCTCAGGCGAGCTATGGTGTAGTCATGGAGAACGTGCCGTCCTCGGCACAGGCACCACTCAGCACTGAGTAGTCTCCGCTGATGCTTGTGGCTTGATCATTGGTATTGCCAGATGCTTGGAAAAGGTCTTGCGTGTCTCGCAGTCGGACAGCCGTTCCCGCCTGATTTCCGGTGACGGTAAGGTTCGTGAAGCACGGAGAGCCGTTGAAACTCATGGTTCCGTTGAGATTGCCATGAGAATCTTCTTGCAGATCTGCGGTGAAGGTGAGCGTGCCGTTAACGGAGCTTGTATCGCCGGACCAGCGGGAACTGTCGACGGTTGGAATGAAGTTGGCGAAAAAAGTCCCAGTGTCGCCGCCATCGCAGGAACCGCTGATCGTGTAACTGCCGCTGATGGTGACTCCGTCTGTGCTGCCGGGCACGGTGATGGTGTCCGGACCGTCGCTTTCTCGAATGGTAAGATCGACCGCTTGCTGATCGACTCTGCCGGTTCTACAAAACCGACTTCGGCCTCTTTTGGATTTGTTACAACGCCAATAACGCTGTCGGGAAAGCATGCATCGAAATCCAAGATTCCTGTCTCCGCGATGTTTGCCGCGATGGTGATGCAAATTGTTCCCTTCGGCCACAGTTTGCTTTGGGCAAGTCCGGCTTCGCTGTAAGTTTGCGAATATTCGGTGATCGTGTGGTCTGCATTGCGAATATCGCCGGTTTGGATAAATGGATACTTTCCACCGTAAAGATGGGGCGCATTTCGAGGGCGGTGCTTTGACTTGCCTCGACCAAAAGTTGTTGCTATTTCCTCCAAGGTCTTTTGCTTCCATCCCGGGCCGCGCTGGGAGAAGACGGATTGGAGGTGGCTGTCGAAGATGGCGCGGGCGTTTTGGAGGTTCTTTTCGGCGTTGGCGCGGGCCTTGGCGGTGCCCTCAAATGCTTCGTCGAGGATACCGACGATCCGCTGCTGCTCGGTGGGAGGGGGAACAGGGATTGGAATTGAGTTTAGCGCTTTTTGGTTGAGCTTTGGCTGCGCCGCACCCGTTATATAGTCGTCGAGTGGAATGCTCTCTAGATACAGTTCAACAAATCGTTGAATCGTCATGTTCTCGAACTTTAGAATGTGGGCGTGATTATTTACCCAATATTTTCCCGACGCCGGAAACGCAATGGGTGTAGACCGCGCAAGCAGGTTCGCGCCATCCTCCGAAATGAGCAGCGTATCTTCGTCAAAAATGTAGTCCGCGACAAAATCCACGATGCCGGACGCACCGTAGTAGGGATACTCACCGCTTTTGCGCACGGCTTTGGTGATGGGCACTCGCCTGCTATCGAGATTGATTGAAATCTCGTCGAGCGTCTTTGTTTGCCACCCGTTTTTCATAGGAGCGCTTTGATATTTGCCAACATCTCCGCGCTCTCAGCGTCCAGCGAGGCGATTTCATCCATGATTTTCTGCGGACTGCTGTGCTTCACTTCCTCGCCGCCGTTTGGGTTCTTAACGGTGAGATCGAAGCTCCTTTTGTCGATGGTCTTGGCGTCAAAAGCTTTTGCGTTGTCCGGTACCAGGCGCCGCGTATGGCGCTTTCGGCGCGAGGATTTGGATGCCACTCTCAGGCAATCTCCCGTGCTACACTCAAGCCCGCTTTCCGTGCGTTGCTCTGAGGACGGGAGGATAAAGGAAAAGAGCAATGCCGATCGGTAGTGTGACCTTTAACAGACGGTTTGGAACGTGGGTTTATCTTTGGTGGGAAAACGGCAAACGGCATTCCAGAACCATCGGTACTGCCAAAGACTTTCCAACCAAAGAGGCCGCTTGGCAAGTGGCGAGAGGCAAACGGGCCGAATCGCCTCCGCCGACAACCACAGAAAACCTGCGCACTTTAGTTGCGCAATACCGGCAAGAAAGAATGCCTCAGCGACAGAGCACCCGGCGCGGGTATAACGCCTGGCTGGATAATCACATTCTGCCGAAATGGGGCAGTTCGCCCGTGCCCTTTCTGCAGGCTCGTCCAGTGGAGCTATGGCTGCAATCTCTGCGGATTTCGCCGAAAAGCAGATCGCATATTCGCGGCATGCTGAGTATTCTGTGGGGTTACGCGATGTGGCGGGGTGATGTTCCCACCCAGCGTAATCCCATGGAGCTTGTAACCATAAAGGGTGTGAACAACAGGGTACGGAAACCGCGGAATCTCACCGCCCAACAATTCCATGCTCTCCTGGACGCTCTGGAGGACGACGATGTTTGTTTGCGCACGATGCTGCTCTTGGCGGTCAGCTTTGGCCTTCGGATCTCGGAGGTGCTCGGCCTGAAGTGGAAGGACGTGGATTGGCTCGGTAAGACCCTGCGTATCGAACGCGCCGTGGTGAAGCAGATCGTGGATGACGTGAAGACATCCTGTTCTGCGCGCAGCATGGTGATCGCCGATGAACTGTTGGCAACGCTCAAACAATGGAAGCAAACAACGCAGTTCTCTAGCGCGGAGGACTGGATCTTTGCCTCCCCGGTGAAGTTGGGACGGCAGCCTTTGGGCTACACCCATATATGGGAGGCCTTGGACCAGGCGGCAAAAAAAGCCGGCATAGGTCACGTGAGTTCTCACACTTTCCGCCATACCTACCGTACGTGGCTGGATTCAGTGGGTACTCCGGTGGGCGTACAGCAAAAACTCATGCGCCACTCTGATATCCGCACCACCATGAACATCTATGGAGACGCGGTAACGGACGACATTCGGGAGGCGAGCCAAAAGGTCGCTCGAATGGCTCTGGCACGCAGCTGACGGATTTGCAACGGATTTGCGAAATCCGTAAGTGCTTTAGATTCTGGGGTGGGAGATGGGAATCGAACCCACAACGTCCGGAGCCACAGTCCGGTGCTCTGCCAGTTGAGCTACTCCCACCGTATCTCGCGATTATAACAATTTGAGTTGCGTCGGCAGCACAAGTTGAGATCGCAATTGAAAACGGGGCCGGTGTTCGGCCCCCTGACGCTAGGTGCGTTATCTAGGACTATGGGACTTGCAGGTCTATATCAGGCTACTGGACATGAATCATCTTACCCGTTGAATCGAGGGTTCCTACTACTCGAACTTTCTTCCCTTCGAATTTCTTTACGACATCCTGATGGTCAATGTCGTACGAAGTGCCCTTATCATCCTGCAGAATGTACTTGTCCCCTGATTTTACAATTGTTCCGCTAAAGGTTTGACCTGAGGGCTGCTGCGCCGACGCGGACGAATCAGTAGTAGGCGCAGTTTGATCCGGCGGTTGCTGCGGGGACTGGGGTTGTGCCGCAGGTGGCTGTGCTGGCTGATCCGGTTGCTGTGTGGATGGCTGCTGGTCTGGGGCAGATGCGGGTTGCTGCGCGAACGCGGCAATTCCTAGGGTCAGCGTCAATGCGATGAGAAGCAGGGTCCATCTTTGCATGAAAGCCTCCGAAGTTTTTTTCGCAGTTCTAGAGGCAGGCTGGCTGCCAAAGGTTCTCTGTTCAGCGTTAATCTTTTGAGGTCAGATGAGAGTGCTCGAACTGCAGGGGTTAGCTGTGCTGGCGTCGGAGACCCAATAGCGAAGTGGCACGTGCCCTAGACTCTCTTCCCTGAACAAATACACAGAAAGCTGTAGCCAATCACGAGCGTGGTCGTAACCACCTTGCCCCGTGGCGAGCAAAATTTGCGCGATGTAGGTGCTTGGCATCGGAAGGGAACTGGAAACACCTTTGGCGCATATTGGCGTGCTCTCCCGCACCCGCGGATTTGAGAAAATCCGAAATGAGATCGGGCTGGGCTTGGTGCTCGCGCGGTCAGAAAGCCCTGCAAGACACCCTGTTGATGCGCCAAGCCACGCCTGGTCCGACGGTTTGAGGCCGGGCAATAGCTGATAGCACGAGTTTTGAGCGCTGCCTCTCTCGAGGTGCTTCCCTTCCTCGTTGTTCGCTGTACCAATCTGAGCTTGCACGGCTGCAATACCTGGTGAATGGCGATGATGACATCCCTTCTGACGTGATGAGGGGAGTTTCTGCGCCGGTTGCCCGCAGAGTCTGCTTGAGCCCCTGGAAAAATTGCAAGCGGCGCAACTCACCGCTGCTCGCAACCTCGCAGAACGCCGGTCATCCTAATCAAACGACCCCACTGCCCCCAGCAGCCGTACATCGCCTTCCGTACCCTAGAAGACCTCTATTCCTGGCGAGAAGATAGAACGTCACCCTGCCCCGTAGGTTACGGCCCTCCCCAATGCTCCTCGGAGCAGTCGAACATGATCGATAGCCACAATTTGCCTGACGAAGAACCGGTATCTCTTGCCTGGCAGAGGTTCGTGGAGTTCCTGTTGGGACTGCTCTTGCTGGCTGGGTCGTTATTCATGGTGCACCACTATTTGCCTCAGCCGACGAACAACCTTAATGATCAGGTGCGTCAACTTTCCCAGCAGCTGGATCAGCTCAGGCAGGAGCAGTCGATGCCGGTGACCGTGCTGAATAGGTATCGGGATTCGATCTGTTTCGTGTTTGGTGTTTACCAGGTTGGCTTCCCTAACCAACGGCCGTCGCTGCGGGCACGGATTTCTGGGACTGGTTTTGTCGTGACTGAGGGCCTTCTTGCCACTAACCGCCACGTAGCTGAGCCTTGGTATGGGGATTCGGAAGCCGAGGGCTTAATTCGACAGGGCGCAAAGCCGGAACTGCAAAGGCTGGTGGCTTTCTTTCCGGGATTTTCTACTCCGGTAGTAGTCACGCCAGCCGCGCTTTCGGTCCAGGGCGATCTCGCGATCCTGACCGTGCACGATTCGCAGGCCGTGAACAAGCTTCGTCCATTGCCATTGGCGGAGCAGCCTTCTAATCCCGGGGAACTGGTCGCTGTGGTCGGCTACCCCATGGGTGTCCTGGGAATGGTGGCCAAGTCGCCTGCGCCAATTTACGAGCGACTGGCATACCGGCGCGACGATATTGGAGCTGCCAATGAACTGGCGGCACTTTCGCTCATTCGGCCTTCAGCGACATGCGGCCACTTGGGAGACGTGGTTGGGGATAAGCTAATTTATGACGCGACGACGGCACATGGTGCCAGTGGTGGCCCCGTTTTTAATTCCAGGGGTCAAGTGATCGGCGTCAACGCGGCGTATATCGATGGCTTCTCTGGAGGCACACTAGGCGTTTCGGTTTCTGCCTTACGGCCACTGATTCTAGTAGCACAGCGAAAAGGTACGATCAGGAACGCTTCCAGTAAAGATTAGCCTTCCTCCGAAGTTCTCCGGCTTCAACACTCCAACTGACAGTTCATTCCGCGTGTATTCCTAAAGCGGAAGCGGTTTTAAGCCGACATTATCAGAGTGCCTTGCAGCATCATCGCAGTGGCCAGCTTTGCGAAATTTGCGTCATGAAAACTACTCTTTCTCCGTTCTCAGCGAATGTTGTTGAGAAATCTGCTGATTCTTGCTTGCTGCGCATCCGTGATCTTGTTAAAGAAGAAGGTGGAGGCAGGAAATCGGGTTCAGGGCTTGAACACCTCGAATATCGCTGCCGTAGGCGTATGCAAAAGATTGGGCTGAACACATTAGATTCGCATTGGGAAATGCTCATCACGCTTCCTAGCGGACAAGCTGAGTTGGGAAAGCTATTGCGGGAACTGGAGCGCCGAACAAGCTTTCTTGCGAACCTTCGGCAAACTGGAGGAATTTCAGCAGGCCGCACTTCCCAGAATTGTCGAAGGTAAGAACGAAGACCGGGCTGGCGCACGTTCGGATCTGGACTGTGGAGTGTGGCACCGGAGAGGATACCTATTCGCTTGGCATGATCCTGCAGGAAGAGAGTTCCCGGTTGCTAGACAACTGCCCCTCGAAGTGCTGGGTACCGACGCCGACGAAGAGGCGGTAAATTTTGCCTAGCGGTGGTTTCTACGATCTACAGAGCACGCGATCTGTGAATCTTCATTTCCGGCAGGCCTACTTCGTCCCGGCAGGAGATCAGCTGAAAGTGAGTCTCCAAATTAATGCCAGAGTGAAGTTTAGCCGGGTTGACTTGCTCAGCGATTGACAGATGACCTTCATGAAAGGCATGGATGCGATTTTTTGCTGCAATGTATTGAGTCATTTGGAATGCTCTATGAAGCAACGAGTGCTCCAGCATTTCTGGACTGCTCTCCTCCCGCAAGGTTACTTGTTCCTGGGAGAAGCGGAGTCGCTTTATGGCGCCAGCCAAGACTTCGAACCGTTGGATTTGCGATCTACTGGCGTGTACCAGAAAATACCCCAGAGAACTCTCTAAATCTGTCATTGTTGTACGTGCTTTGCAGGCAGCCTCTCCGCCGAGTTACCCTTCTAACTCGATGCTCGGCTGAGCCCGCTGCCGGTTTGCCTCGAGCCGATGGGCGACCTATATCCACTGTTGATGCAGCCCGCCTTCGATCCTCGCCCCTGGGGCACGAAGGATCTTTCCCCGATTTACCCTAATTATCGCTTCACTGAGAACATAGGCGAATCCTGGCTCACTGGTGACGATTGCAGAGTAGCAAACGGCCCCCTATCAGGTAGGTCGCTAGCGAACTTGACAGAACAGTTCGGCCGGCAGCTTATCGGCGAGGCTCCAGCAGACGCGAGCCGGTTCCCGCTGCTACTAAAATTCTTGTTTCCTAACGAGAAGCTTTCAGTTCAGGTGCATCCCGACGATGAAACTGCGCGTGCCGTCGGCGAGCCGTGGGGAAAGACTGAATGCTGGTATGTTGTGGACGCTCAGCCCGGCTCGCAGATTGCGTTGGGATTAAAGAGAGGGGTGACGCTAGCACAGCTGGAGAACGCGATTGAGCAGCAGACTGCGGAAGACGTGTTGAACTGGATTAATGTTTATCCGGGTGAAATGATCTATGTAGCCGGGGGCACAGTGCATACTCTCGGTTCGGGCAGCATCATTGTCGAAACGCAGCAGCAATCGGCCACGACATATCGCCTCTACGACTACGGCCGTCCGCGTGAACTGCATCTGGAACGGGGTCTGGCAGCAGTGAAGGAAAAGGTTTCCTCGGGAAAGACGATTCGTCCGGCGCCACAAGAATTGAATGGCAATTATCATGAACGTTTGATATCCGCGCCCTATTTTGTCGTGGAGAAGTTCTCCACCAATGAGACGCAGGATCTTCAGACTACCTTACGCGAGGATAATAGGAGCTCAGTGCAGATCCTGGTTGCGGTGGAAGGCTGCGCGGCGGTTGAGGTTGCGGGCTCACCTCCGACGACGTTTAGTAAGGGTGATGCGGTTGTGATTCCTGCGAGCATAGGTGGATTTCGAGTGCGCCCTCAGTGGAGTGTTCAATTTCTGAAAGCATCTGTGCCGGGCAGGATTTTGCCTGAACCCGAGGTGGAAGGCATTGCAGATTGAAGATTTCAGGATTTGATCACCCTGCGGCTTTCAATGTGCAATCTAAACTCTGCAATCTGAAATACTCCTAACCCTGTGCCCAAGACTGACCACTTCTATCCCGTAATTCTGGCTGGCGGACGGGGGACACGGTTCTGGCCGCTTAGCCGCAAGCGGCGAGCCAAACAACTGCTGGCTCTGGACGGGAAGAAAACGATGATCCAGCAGACCGTCTCCCGCCTCTTGCCACTGGCACCAAAGAAGCGATTTTGGATAGTCACGAATAAGGACTTGCACCGCGAAGTCTCAGCCCAGCTCTCAAGACTTCAAAAGAACCAGATCGTCGCCGAACCAATTGGTCGGAACACAGCGCCTGCGATTGGCTTGGCTGCCTTCATGCTGCAACGAATCGACTCTGATGCGGTTCTCGGTCTGTTCCCATCCGACCACGTGATTGCAGATGAGAAGCGCTTCCAGGAAACGCTTAAGCACGGAATTGAGATTGCGGCTGCCGGAGAAAATACGGTTGTACTGGGAATTCGTCCGACGCGGCCTGAAACTGGTTACGGATACATCGAGGCCGGTGTGGAAGATGAACGTGGCGCCTTACGAGTACGCCGCTTCACGGAAAAACCGGATGCCGAGCGCGCTGCCGGCTTTCTGACCGCGGGGAATTATTTCTGGAACAGCGGCATGTTCCTTTGGCGAGCCAGCACTTTGGTCAAGGCGTTGCGCGAGCATCTGGGGAAGACGGCAGCCGTTCTGGAGAAAATTGCGGAAAGTCTTGGAACGCGCAACTTCTCAGGTACTTTTCGCCGCTTTTATCCCAGGTGCGAAAACATCAGTGTTGACTACGCGGTGCTTGAACCACTCTCCGCCAAGGGAGAAGGGCGCTCAAACATTTATTGCATTCCCGCCGATTTCGGCTGGAACGATTTGGGTTCGTGGACTGCGCTGCACGAACATCACGTTGCCAGGCGTAATCCAGAGAACGGCAACCTGATTTCCGGGAAAGGCATCTTCACCCTGAATGCGGAGGGGAATTACATTTACGCGCCGGGGAAATTCGTGGCTGCACTGGGTGTGAATAACATTGTGGTCGTCGACACTGATGACGCGTTGCTGATCACGACCCGCGAGCAGGCTCAGGATGTAGGTAAAGTTGTGAAGTATCTGGATGAGAAGAAGCTGCACCGGCTGGTGTGATCAACCGTTCCGCCAACTTCCATGGATAATCACACAGACATCAAGTTTGGCACCGACGGGTGGCGCGGCATCATCGCCGACGATTTTACTTTTGAGAACGTTCGACGGGTGGCGGGGGCAATTGCCTCATATGTCCTCAAGAAAGAAGATCCGGCGCGCGGCGTAATCGTGGGTTATGACACGCGATTCGCCTCGAAATCTGCTGCCCGCGTCGCGGCAGAGATTATCGCGCGAGCCGGCGTTCCAGTTATGTTGGCTAACGATTACACGCCGACACCGGCACTGTCGCTTGCAGTGAAGAAAACGAATGCCGCCGGGGGCGTAGTGATCACGTCGAGCCATAATCCCTGGAATTGGAATGGGGTCAAGTTCAAAGCCAAGTTCGGGGGGTCGGCGACGCCGGCAATTCTGAAAATTGTGGAAGAGGAGCTTCACGCGGGAGCCATGCCGAATGCCTGCGCTGCTTCCATCGAAGAGGTTGATTTCAAGACGCCGTACATCGCGGCGGTCTGCCGGTTTGCTGATCTGGATCTGATATCGAAGGCAGGTTTTTATTTTGCCGTGGACGCGATGCACGGTTCCGGGCGTGGCGTGCTTACGAAAATCTTTGATGATCACGGGATTCGCTACACCGCGATCCGCCAGGAGGTAAATCCGCTGTTCCCTGGCATTAATCCAGAGCCGATTGAGCCGCATGTGGCCCTGCTGCAGGAAACGGTAGTGAAGGAACGATGCCACGCAGGGCTGGCAACGGATGGGGACGCGGACCGAATCGGGGCCGTTGCCGAAGACGGCAACTTCGTGGACTCGCACAAGATATTTTCCGTCCTCCTGCGCTGGTTGCTGGAGCGCAAGAAGTGGCCGGGAGAAGTGGTGCGCGCCTTCAACACTACCCGCATGTTGGACCGGATCGCCGCGCGGTACGGCCGCAAAATGAACGAGTGTCCCATCGGGTTCAAGCACATTGCGGATCTCATGATGCAACGTGAGATCGTGATCGGCGGAGAAGAATCTGGCGGTATCGGATACTCCCGCTACCTGCCCGAACGCGACGGCATCCTGAACTGTTTGCTACTCGCGAATGTGATGGCCGAAGAACGCAAGCCGCTGGGACGGTTAGTCGCCGATCTGCAGCACGAATACGGCTCCCATTACTACGGCCGCCGTGATCTACACATTCCGGAGGATGTAAAACTGTCGGCCATCGAGCGGGCCCGGTCTGAGCAGACGAAACAGCTTGGGCATTTCTCCGTGGTGCGGAAGGAAGGACTGGACGGAGTTAAGTTCTTCCTGGATGCTCCGACTAATGGCAACGGCGCCGACCCGTGGATTCTCTTCCGGGCTTCAGGGACCGAGCCGCTGCTTCGAGTCTACGCAGAAGCGGCCACCCCAGAACTGGTGAGTGAAGTTCTGGCCTGTGCCGAAGAGTTCGTGAACAGGAATTAGGAGCTCATGTTAGTCTGACCTCGGTCGTAAGCGTCTGATACACTTACTTTAGCTTCATTTTTCCTCTGCGGTCCTGTTCAACCTCCGGCGGTGTAGCTCAGGTGGTTAGAGCGACGGTCTCATAATCCGTAGGTCGTTGGTTCGAGTCCAACCGCCGCCACCAATTTTTAAGCTTTGTTCTCAATAGGCTAGAGGTCCTCGCCCTCAGTCCTCAGTGCTCCACTCCTGGTGCACTGTAATGAAAAATGTAATGTTGAGGCTCGATTTTGAAAATTTTTCAACACTGTAAAGCTCTTAATTTATCAGGGTTGGGCCCCTCTCGGGGCGGTCACCGAGCACTTCGATTTTCGATCCTCCTGACAGCTCTGTTTTAGCGCTCCGCAATTTTTCCAGCATATTGATCGCGTCTCGAAGATATTCGGGGACTCGTGCTGTGTAGAAGCGGAGGACATCTCGGCGCGAATGTCCGAGCAGTTGGTCGATGATCGTGTCCGAAACACCCGCTCGTGCCAATCTTGTTGCGAACGAATGACGGCACTGGTAGATGGGAAACGGCGGGAGGCCGGCCAGCCTCAGAGCATTGTGCCATGCAGTTTTCACGCTACAGATGTGCATACTCGGGCGCTGCGGGTTGAAGAAGACATACTCCGATATCCCGCTCGTGGCGGCGCGCCATTTTTGAAGTTCAGATCTTACGAGTGCTGTCATCGGCAAAGCGCGCAGGCCCGCCGCCGTTTTGGACTGGACAACCGTAATTATCGATTCTCCAAAATCAATATCTGACCATTTGAGTCTAAGAGCTTCAATCCCAACTCGCATTCCCGTATCGAGAAGCGTAATGACAAGCATGCGCAGCCTGACGTCGCAGCACATCAGGATTCTCTGTTCCTCGGCGAAGGAGATTGTCCGTGGAGGTTTTCGGTGTTTCGGTTCGTTGAATAGCTTCACACCATCAAATGGGCTGTGCGCGAGCAGCCTACGCTTCACGGCGAAATTGAAGGCGGCACGCGCCAACGCCAAGTCTCTGTTTACGCCCGCCGGACTGACACCCTCTTTTATTCTGGACTCTTTGAAACGGTCGAACGCGAAAGCGTCAACATCCGTGATCCGAGAGCGTCCGCAAAGGGATGACAAGGCCCTCTGCGACAATCGATAGCGCTTTCGGGTAGCTGGATGCTCGATTTGCGCAATGTAAGAGTCCAAGAGCTGGTCGACCCTCAAAGGTTTTGAAAGTTTCACTGGCTTGCGGCCCGCGTAAAGGTCTGCTTCCTTTGTGCGAAGTCGGTTCAGAACCCCACTGTGTATTGCTAAACCGTTATACGGGCCAAAACCTGTATCGAGGGTTCGAATCCCT
>Ga0075425_100000748_pt1 | contig 30876 bp, 29 predicted proteins | sample SoiMethybrSBSTD4_FD_75300 | JGI IMG/M metagenome (GOLD analysis project Ga0075425, IMG submission 75300) | Bulk soil microbial communities from a Populus tree surrounding site in Tennessee, USA - Soil MetaG P. TD hybrid SBSTD4 | ecosystem: Environmental > Terrestrial > Soil > Tree plantation... | reverse complement strand
CATTGTCCGCAAAGGTCAGGTGGCGTACCTGCAGACCTTTGGCTGGATCGACCCGGTCCGCAAGACGCCGATGACCGCCGATAGCATTTTCTCGATTGCGTCGATGACCAAGCCGATGGTTTCGGTGGCGATCATGATGCTGCACGAGGAGGGCAAACTGCAGCTCGCTGACCCGATCGGCAAATATCTGCCTCAGCTGGCCAAGATGGACCTCGGCAGTGTCAAAACTGATGCCGCTGGCAAAGCAACGATTGAACGTGAGCCACCCAAGCGCCAGCCAACCGTGCAGGACCTGCTTCGCCATACGGCGGGCTTTCCTTACGGCGGCACCCGCCGCGACCACGAGTTGATCAAACTCTGGCCGGCCGGATCGGTGGACTCGGCCTACAATTACACCGGGCCCGAGTTCCTGGAGAAGCTGAGCCAGTTGCCCCTTCTGCACGAGCCGGGAACGGTGTGGGACTACAGCGTCGCGGTCGACGTGCAAGGGTTCATCATCGAGGCTCTGACCGGCAAGTCGCTCTCCGCCTTCCTCGAAGAGCGGATCTGGAGACCTCTCGCTATGGTCGATACCGGCTTCTCCGTGCCCGAGACCAAGAAGGCGCGCTACGCGCTTGCCTTTGCCAATGACCCCATCTCCGGCAAGCCGCAGATCATTCCCCATGCCTCGGGCAAGCCTATCAAGTTCGACTGCGGTGGTGGCTGTGGCGTGTCGACGGCGCTCGACTATCTGCGCTTCGCGCAAATGCTCGTCAACGGAGGAACTTTGGACGGCAAGCGGCTTCTGTCGCGCAAGACCATCGAGCTTATGACAAGCGATCAGCTCGGGCCCGAGGTAAGGGCGCACACCACCAACGCCATCCTTAACGAGGGTTATACTTTCGGCTTGGGTTTTGCGGTCCGCTCACAGACCGGCATTGCCCCCGTCGCCGGCACGACAGGGGACTACAATTGGGGCGGCGCCTACGGCACCTTCTTCTGGGTCGATCCCAAGGAGGAGATGGCGGTCGTGTACATGGTCGCTGCACCCGGCGAGGCGAGGGCCCGGCTGCGCACGTTGGTGCGCAACATGGTGCTGCAGTCAATCGCTGACTAAGCCTGCAGTAGCAGGCTTGCCAGGCGAGGCGGATGTTCCGTCCGTCTGCCTCGCGAGGCGTAGGCAAAATGCATACGCTTATCGCGATGTCGCTAGGCAACCGGCGGGGCGCGACCGTGAAACGTCGGGCATGAACCTAAGCTTTCTCAGTTGGATGTCGCGACGGCGCCCTTTAGCAGAGACGACCAGCGCAGCACTTCCGTTTCGAGGCGGGTTCGTAGGGCGTCTTGGCGTGCGCTCGGCTTTGTCGGGGATGACGCAGCCGAGAGCTGTCAGGCGCTTGTGGATTGATGCGTCGTCGAGCGCTTTTGCCAATGCACCGGTGAGTTTGCCCTGGATTTCGGTGGGCAGATTGCGCTGCGCGAAAAGTGTGTTCCATGCCGACACCTGAAACTGAGGCAGACCCGCTTCCTCGGTCGTCGGCACATCCTTGATAATGGGCGCGCGCTCGGGGCTGGCGATGGCGATTGTCTAGCCGCGCACCTCTCCAAACTCCGGAGCCCTGCGCGCTCAGACGTGCGCGCGCAGGGCCTCCAATGGGGTTGTCACGCAGGTCGGGGCGACCTAGCCGGGGGGAGCAGACGGTGGCGAGGGATCCTGTGGCCCGTACCACCCCGGTGCACCCCGCTCTGAGCGGATGTCTGCGCCAATCGCAGAGCCCGAGATGAAGGGCAAGAGCGTCAACATCAAAGCTGACAATGCCAGCAACTGTTTCATGATCATCATCCTTCTAAGGCGTGTGCAGTCACATAAGAACGCTGCTTTGCTTTGAGAACGAGCTATCACAGGTCATTGAAGCAACTTGAGTTTTTGTGGTTGCTCCGATCGAAGCGAGTGGGCGCACGCGGGATTGGCGCAGGTCATTGCGGGGACGGCCAGTAGCTATTGCAAAGGTTCGTCCCGCCTCAGGCCTTTGTGAAGGCGCGGTCGTGGCGGTCGCTCAAGACGGCCAAGCCGCCAAACACGATCGAGGCCCGTGCTCGCATCCGGCTGCTCGCCGGGGTAGCTGAAACTCAACTCAGGGTTTGACCCGATACCGACTTAGCGTGCTCGCCTACAGCGTTCCAGGATGCGGTTATGCGTCATCGGCTTGCTAAGTCTTTATGGAAATGCCGCTGCCTGATGTCAAAAAGCGCGCTGCGTCCTCGCCACCCCCCGCCGTGGCGGACCGCGACCACGTCTATGCCGGTCCGCGCGCGGAAGAGGTCGCTTCGCTCGCGGCTGGGATTGCCAAGGCCAAGTCGAGATTGGACTACGAGCAGCAGCAGCTCACCCGCGCGTCCCAGTTGGCACGCAGCGACCCTGCTGCGCAGCAAAGCCTAGACCAGGCGCAGAACGACGTCGCGGTCTGCTCTCGCTGATGTCACTGAAGCTGAAGCCAATCATGCCGCCGCCGTTGCTGGTCCAACCCAAGAGGAACGAGCTGTCGCCGATGCGCAAGTGGAGGCGGCGGCCTCCGCGCTGGCGCAACCTCAAGTTAGTGCGGCTGACCGTCGCAAAAAATGTGGCCAGCACAGCTGGTAAAGACCAAGATCGCGAGGAAACCCATGCTTTTGTCCGGGCGGCGGCGGCGATCCGGGGCGCTGACTGACACGGCCCCGTCCCAAGGCGCTGACTTGCCTTGTCGTGCTTGCCACCTGAGCCTACTGTTGTTGAGATTTCCTGCAGTCTCCTAGCTTTAAAATGGAGGTCAGCATGATCCGCGTTACGGTCCTCTACCCCAATGAAGCCGGTAAGCGCTTCGACCACGCCTACTACGCCGGCAAGCACCTGCCCATGGTCATGGAGCGGCTGAAAGGCTCCGGCATGCTTCGTTATGAAGTCGACAAGGGTCTAGCGGGAGGCGGCCCAGGGGCACCGCCGCCGTTCATCGCTGCGTGCCATTTGTATTTCAATGCTGCGGCCGATTTCCAAAAAGGGATCACGGCGCACGGCAACGAGATCCTGGGCGATATACCGAACTACACCAACATTTCGCCGCAGATACAGATCAGTGACATCGTCGTCAGCTAACAGCTGTCTGGGCCTTTCTAGGGCGCGCGAGGCCCTCGTGGAACGGTCGTAACGCCGGCGCTTGTGCGCGAAGAGGCCAAGCCTCGTCGTGCATGGGGTGTAGTCCGTGGGCGGTGGCATTGGCTGGCGCGCCACGGGTTTTTGCGGTGCTTAACCACTCGGATCGTCGCCTCACCCAGCGCAAGGGACCCTGGTTTGGGCCACCTCGCGTGCAACCTTGCCGATTCTAAGGGGTTGCTACTCTCTTCGAGCCCACGAGATTGACCGTGAGATTGACATCGTCGCCAACGAGGAGCGTGGCGGGATCAAGAACACTATCCCAGGTGATCCCATAATCCCTGCGGCTGAGCGTCGTTCTTACCAAAAACCACGCGCGCACCAATCCTCCTGCCTCCTGCAGGCTACGCACCAGCTCCACCGGCAAGGTGACCCTGCGCGTGACGCCATGCAGTGTCAGCTCGCCGGTAACTTGATAAAGGTTTAGCTTAGATGTCTGTGCAATCGACGTGCTCTGGAAGGTAATTTTTGCATATTTTTCAGCGTCCAGACCATAGGCCGAGCAGAGCTGTTGATTGAGACCGGCGGAGCCGGTGTCGAGCGAGTTCACGATGATTGAGAAGTTGACGGACGAAGCGCCAGGATTGCTCGGGTCCAAAACCATAAGCCCGTGGATGTCTTTCATCTTGCCAGTGATGCGCTGATAGAAGTAACGGATGTCAAATCTGGCTTCCGAGCGCGCCTTGTCGACGACGAAAACATCGCCCGCCGCGGCCGGGGTAACTGCACCGGCGAATACGCAGATAGTGGCCAACAGTTTGCGCAAGAACGGCCTCCGCTCCGACCAGATGACCCAAGCTGCCCCCGCCTCAGGCATGGCAGCAAAACCGAGTGAACAAGCTGTTAAAACACAGGTAACGATTTGAGGGTTTGGCGATGCGTAGATGAGTTTGCCGCCCGCGTCCCGCAGACGGTGGCGATCTTCCTTGGCGAGAATTGCGAGAGGAAGGAGGCGGAATCGCTTTGGCGGATGGCCTGCCACCCCCTTGCGGCGGCCGTAGCGTTTTGTCAGCCTCAGGCCCCTCGCCACATCAAATCTCGCGGATCTACGGCAAGGTTGCTGCCGGCGGTGTCGACGATGGCGCCGTCGAGCACCAGGCGGTCGCCGGCGTGGTGATGCGCAACCCCTTGCGCATGTGGAGGCCGCGCGGAGCCGTTGCATGGCCGTCCGCAAGAGTGATCCGGTAGGATTAGGCAGTGGTTCAGGGTTAAACCTGGTTTGTCCTGCGCCGGGGGAGATCGAAGCTGGCTGCGCATTTGGTTCAGCGTGGAGAGACCCCAAACATGGCGCGTATCTCAAGGCGGGTGCAGGCTGCGTCTTTAAGTAACAAACCAGAAGCGGCATCGGTCAGCCGCCGAAATCTGCTAATGTCTGGCGCATCGATGGCCGCCATTTCGGCGCTGGTGACGGGTGCGTCGGTCAAGGCTACGCAGGCGCAACCGCAGCCAAATCCAGCAGGGGGTCGCAAGCCAAATATTCTCGTGATCTTCGGCGACGATATTGGGCAGACAAATATTAGTGCCTATTCGCACGGGGTCATGGGCTACAGGACCCCCAACATCGATCGTCTTGCCAAAGAAGGCGTGATGTTTACGGATTACTACGCGGAGCAAAGCTGCACGGCCGGACGGTCGTCGTTCATCACCGGCCAGGCAACCTTGCGTACCGGACTGTCCAAAGTCGGTATACCCGGCGCGACCTTGGGCCTGCAGGCACGCGACGTCACGATTGCCGAATTGCTGAAGCCTTTGGGCTATGCGACGGGCCAGTTCGGCAAGAACCACCTTGGCGATCGCAACGAATTCTTACCCACCGTGCACGGCTTCGATGAGTTCTACGGCAATCTCTATCATCTCAATGCCGAGGAAGACCCGGAGAACTGGTTTTATCCGCGGGACGTGCAATTCCGGCAGAAATTCGGCCCGCGCGGTGTCCTACGGTGTAAGGCCTCGGACCGCGACGACCCGACCGAACAGCCGCGTTGGGGACGCGTCGGCAAACAGAGCATCGAGGACACCGGCCCGCTCAGCCGCAAGCGCATGGAAACGGTCGACGACGAGACATCGGCGGCGGCCATTGATTTCATTGGGCGGCAGGTTCGCGCTAATACACCGTTCTTCTGCTGGTACAACTCCACGCGCATGCATTTCCGAACGCACGTTCGATCGGAGCACCGTGACAGGCCCGGCTTTACCTCGCGAACGGAATACGCCGACGGCATGATTGAGCATGACGCTACGGTCGGCCAAATCCTGAAAGCGCTAGATGACCTGGGCATCGGCAACGACACAATCGTGCTCTACACCACGGATAACGGGCCGCACCAGAACTCCTGGCCCGACGCCGGGACGACGCCGTTCCGCAGCGAAAAGAATACCAACTGGGAAGGCGCCTTTCGGGTACCGTGCTTGCTCCGCTGGCCTGGGCGCATCCAAGCCGGATCGACGTCCAATGAGCTCATCAGCGGTTTGGACTGGCTTCCAACCTTGGTGGCCGCCGCTGGGGACGCTGACATCAAGGATAAGCTGCTCAAGGGCCATCAAGCCGGCGGCAAGACGTTCAAGGTCCACCTGGACGGCTACAACCAACTGCCCTATCTCACAAATCAGCAGCCGACGAGTGCGCGCAAGGAGTTCATCTACTTCAACGACGACGGCGACCTCGTGGCGATGCGCTACGAGAATTGGAAGGTCGTTTTCGAGGAGCAGCGGGCACCCGGGACGTTGCGGATTTGGGCCGAGCCGTTTACCAAGCTGCGGGTCCCCAAAATCTTTAACTTGCGATCAGATCCCTACGAACGGGCAGACGTCACCTCGAACACCTACTACGACTGGCTGATGTCGGATGGGGCCGCTGTCATCATTTCAGGACCGGCCGTGGTCAGCCAATTCCTGGCGACGTTCAAGGAGTATCCGCCGAGCCAGCGCGCCGCGAGTTTCAGTATCGACCAGGTCATGGAGCAGGTGCAGCGGAGTTTCGAGGGTGCCGGAGGGGGCAACTGATCTTTTATGCGGCAGGGTTGAAACGGCCTGAGCTTGCTGTCGCGGTAGATGCCTGCCTTTGCGGCAGCGCCCGAAGTCGGAATTTTCCAGGACGCTGAAGGCCGGCGTAGGCCCGAGCCCCTCACGGCCCTGCGCCGTGCTCAATTTCCCTTAGGTTGCACGCCATTTGCGTTCGGCCCCGTCCCAGGCCGCTAGCGGTTGCAGATCCGGCACCCAAGCCAGGCCCGTCTTGCCATCGGACGAGATTGCCTCCGGCGTCACCACCACGTCGACGAGGGCCGATCGATTTGCAAATGCGCGATCGAGCGCCGGACCTAGCTCGGCTGGGGTCTCAACGCGTTCGCCGTGCATGCCAAAGGCGCGGGCCATCGCCGCGTGATCGGAGAACTGCAGTCTGGTGCCCACCACCTTGCCCGTGAATTTGCCGAACAAGACTGCCGAGGCGTTCCGCGGCGCATATTGATCGGTCGGCGACACGGCGCGGCGCGATGCGGGCGGCTTCTACACTTTGGTCGACCGAAAAAACAACATGATCATCTCGGGTGGCGAGAACGTTTATCCCTCCGAAGTCGAGAGTACCCTTGCTGGCCACCCGAAGGTTCGCGACGTCGCCGTGATCGGACGTCCCGACGCCAAATGGGGGGAGGCCGTCCACGCCGTCATCGTCTTGCGCGACGGTGAGGCTGCAACGGAAAGCGAGATCACGGAGTGGTGCTTGACCCGGCTCGCGGGCGACAAGCGGCCGAAATCGGTCTCGTTCATTGCCGATGCTGAGATGCCGAGGACGGCAACCGGCAAGATTCAGCACCGAATGCTCAAGTCCCGCCTATAGGTGCTTGCTTGCCACCTCCCGTGCCGCCGATGCAACCGCGGGCGAACTGTCGATCGTCAAAGTCGTGCGGCGAGTGCGGCGCAAGACGCAAGAGCGTGGCCCCGCGCGGCAGTTAGACGTCGTCGGTGTGGGTTCCCTCGCCGTCGCACACGCTTGCACCACGCTGCTCTGGCACGCGTGGCATCCTGGTACGCTTTACAAACTCCAGGATGCCAGCAAGTCGCTGACCCGGACGGGCTGGGTGGATCGGGTTGCCAAGCCGGGTCGCATGGAAAACGGTCCCGCGGCCAAAATGTTTCCCAATGCGCTCGGGTCTCTTGTGGATAAGCTTTCGTCAGCTACCTGACGGTCATCGAGATTACCAAGCGTTCTGCCTCTCGACAGGCTTTCAAGCTTGTGAAATGTTGCCTGTGGATATTCTGTGGATAAGTGCCATGGCGGGAACGGCGATTGAGCGTGCCTCGAGTCTAATCCAGCATTGGGAACGGCGGCTTGAGATTTGTCGCCTCCATGTCGAGCTGCGGCTCCGGCCGGATACTGAGAGGTGCGCCAAGTGGCTTGCATTTCTCAGCAAATTCGAGGCGAAACTCTTTGCTCTGCGGATGCGCCGCGATCTCCTCATCGGTCTGGAGGAAGCAGCACAATTGGATTGCCTGCCTGTTGGCACCGCCGCTGCGGATGAAACAATCAGTCCAGCCGTTGCTGAACGCTTTGCGGCTCTATTCGCGGAGAGCGAGCGCAGGCTCACCTCAGCGTCGCAATCCACCGCTTCCTGAGCAAGCAATCGCACGGCCCTGCGTCAAGGGATGCGCGTCGACTGGAAGGCGTTGCCGGCGGACTGGGACATCTGCGACCTCGGACCAAACGGGAATTCGGTCACCATTCGTGATTTGTAATTGCCCAGCCTGCGTCCCTATACCGGAGCAGGCGAGGATAACGCGAGCGAAAGCCGATGGACGTTCACGACCTTTGGCTATTTATCATCGCCGGTTTATTGCTGAACATCACGCCCGGGCCGGACATGGCGCTGATCATTGCGCGGAGCGCGCAGTATGGTGTGCCTGCCGGCGCCACGGCTGCGCTCGGCGTCGGCGCGGGTTGCTTCGTTCATATCCTGGCGGCGGCATTCGGCGTCTCTGCAATTCTCATGGCGTCGGCGACCGCGTTCTCACTGCTGAAATGGGCCGGTGCCGCCTACCTCGTCTCCCTGGGCCTCCGGATGCTATGGAGTTCGTTCAATTCTAGGCATTCGGACTCAGCGGCTGCGATTGCTGGCTGCCGCGATCTTCCGAGCATCTTCTTTCAGGGTTTTCTGACGAACACGCTCAATCCGAAGGTCGCCCTCTTCTTCCTGGCCTTTGTTCCCCAGTTCATCAGCGCTGACGCGGTATGCAAGGTGTCGACCTTCATTCTGCTCGGCCTGCTCTTCAACGCCAACTCCACGGTGTGGAACCTGCTGGTGGCGTGGACGGCGGGGCAGATGGCTGCCGCATCCAGCTTCCGAAGCATGCGCGTGTGGCTGGATCGGACAATCGGTGCGCTCCTCATCGCTCTGGGCGCACGACTCGTCCTTGCGGAGCGGGCCTAGGCGTCGCGTACTCTCGCTTGCTTGCACCAACGAGGGCAACGATCCCATGGCGCCCCTGATCATCTACGATTTCGACGGTGTCATTGCCGATAGCGAGGTTCTGGCGAATGCCGTACTGGCCCAGTTCGTCACCGAGCTGGGCGTGCCCACAACGCTCGAGGACTCCTACAGGCTGTACATGGGCAAGCGCTTCAATGAGGTGATGGCCGCGGTCGAGACGTCGCTTGGTCGCCCGCTGCCCACGGGCTTACCTGCCGAGTTCCAGGTACGAACGCTCGAGAGGTTTCGCAAGGAGCTGCGTCTCGTCGAGGGGGCGCGCCAACATCTCGATGCCTTCGCGCATCTGCGCCGGTGCATCGCATCCTCGTCCTCGCCCGATCGCCTGGCCGTATGCCTTGATGTGCTCGAATTGCACAATGACTTCGCCGGAAACGTTTTCAGCGCGTCGGCCGTCGCGCGAGGCAAACCGCATCCCGATATCTTTCTTCATGCTGCGGCGCAGATGCAATGCGAACCGGCCGATTGCATCGTCATCGAAGATAGTGCGTCGGGGGTGGCGGCGGGCATTGCTGCGGGCATGATTGTCATTGGCCTCATGGCTGCCTCGCACATGCGCCCACAGCATCGCAGCCGACTTGTCTCGGCCGGCGCGCACTTTATCGCCGCGACATTCGAGGAAGCCACCGAGATTACCCGGCGCCTGATCCGCTCCGCAGGTGGACTCTCCCCTGGCGGGCCGATGACCTGACCAGGCATGGGGCCAGCCATGCGACGACGCCAGCGCCTGCGCTGGCTAGCCAAGGCATCCTGGGCGGCGGTTGCCTTCGTGGTACATTATGTTGTCGGCCACGGGCTCCTCCCGGCGAGGTGTGCGGGGCGGCGAAAATGGCCAGACCGAGAATTGAACAAGGCAAGCCCGTGAAAGTCACCGCCATCGAGACCATCCGCGTCGGCGAGTTCCCCAACCTCCTGTGGGTGCAGGTTTTGACCGATGAGGGGGTCACGGGATTGGGCGAGACCTTCTACGGTCCCGCCGCCGCCGAGGGGCATATCCACGGCATCATCGCCCCCTATCTGATCGGCAAGGACCCTCGCAATATCGAAGCGCACCAGGCGCATTTGACGGGCTACATCGGTTTCACCGGCGCCAGTGCCGAGATGCGAGGGCGCTCGGCGATCGACATCGCGCTGTGGGATATTCTGGGGCAGAGCGTCGGCCTGGCCCTCTGCGACCTGCTAGGCGGGAGGGTGCGCGAGGATATTAGGGTCTACAATACGTGCGCGGGCTACTCCTACGTGCAGACCCGGCCCACCCAGGGCACCGATAACTTCGGGCTCGACGCGACCAAGGGGCAGTACGAGGATCTCGACGCGTTTCTGAACAGCGCCGACGAACTAGCGGCGTCGCTGCTCGAGCAGGGTATCACGGCCATGAAGATCTGGCCGTTCGACTACGCCGCGGAACGCACGTCGGGCCATTGGATCGATACGGACGAGCTGCGGCGCGCGCTGGTGCCATTCGAGAAGATCCGCAAGGCCGTGGGGGACCGCATGGATATCGCTGCCGAGCTTCACTCCCTGTGGAGCCGGCCGCAGGCGATCAAGATCGCCCAGGCGCTCGAACCGCTGCAGCCCATGTGGGTGGAGGATCCGGTGTTCATGGACCACCTGCATTCGATCGGCGAGGTGGCGCGCGCGACGCGCGCCCCCATCGCTGTCGGCGAGACCCGCGGGGGCCGGGCCGACTTTCGGGCGCTGCTTGAGCTCGAAGCCTTGGCAATGCTGATTATGGATGTGACGTGGGGGGGCGGCGTGAGCGAGGCGAGGAAGGTCGCGGCGATGGCGGAGGCCTGGCACCTGCCGGTGGCTTTCCACGACTGCACGGGGCCGGTGGCGCTGGCGGTGTCGACGCATCTTGCGCTGCATGCGCGCAATTGTTGGGTGCAGGAGATGGTGCGGGCTTTCTACTACGGCTGGTACCATCGCTTCGTGACCGTGCTGCCACCGGTGACGAGAGGACGGATCACCGTGCCAACGGGGCCGGGGCTTGGGCTTGCCCTGCAATCCGGGATCGGGCAACGCCCAGACGCCATCGTGCGGCGGACAACGTCCGGCGATCTTTGAGGTGCGCGCTTAGTCCCAATCGAGGCCACGACCCGCGAGCCGGCCAACAGGCCAGACAAATCAGCGACTTCCGCAGCCCGCCGCAACGCGCTTGCGAGTAGCGGCCGTCCGCACATGGGCGGTGGTCTCGCCTCCAGCGAACCGTTCAGCGCCCCTTTACAACCTCCGGCGGCTGACGGATTAAGTTGCTGGCCGGCTGCAGCATTCGACATCATCCAGCACTACACATTTGCCCAATCTAAAGCTTAGTGGTTTCTCCGATACCGGCGTGAGCCGTTAATCGCAACGATTCTTGGCGCTGGCTGCAAGGAGGATTGTCAATGCAAGGCAACAAGCTCCTTCTCACCGCGGTTCTCGCGGCGGTGATCGCGGCCCCAATTGTCGGCTTTGTCGTGGATTCGAGGGGACAATCGATGCTGCCTACAGACGTACGGCTTCCCTTCCTGCACGGGTTATTCCCCGGCACCAGCGCCGGTCAGTCCGAGCTGATGTCCCTGGAGCGCGCGGATGGGTGGCTCAATTCGCCGCCGCTGACGCCATCGGCTCTGCGCGGAAAAGTCGTTCTGATCGACTTCTGGACCTACACCTGTATTAACTGGCGACGCACACTGCCTTATGTTCGCGCCTGGGCGGAGAAATACCGTGATCAGGGATTGGTGGTGATCGGCGTCCACGCGCCAGAGTTCGAATTCGAAAAGAACCTAGACAACGTCCGCTGGGCCGTGAAGGACATGCGGATCGGCTACCCCGTCGCGATCGACAACGACCATGCGATATGGCGTGGTTTCAAGAACCAGTATTGGCCAGCGCTCTATTTCGTCGATGCAGAGGGGCGCGTTCGCCATCACTACTTTGGCGAAGGCGGCTTCGATCAGTCGGAAATGATCCTTCAGGCCTTGCTGCGGGAGGCCGGAGCCAGTGAGGTTAGCCGCGAGCCGGTTTCGGTCGAGGCGCGGGGTCTCGATGTTGCCGCCGATTGGCGCAACCTCAGATCTCCAGAGAACTATCTCGGCTTCCAGCGTACCGAGAACTTTGCCTCGCCGGGCGGGCCGACGCAGGATAAGCCGCGCGCCTATGACCAGCCGGCGCGCTTGGGGCTCAATCAATGGGCCCTGTCCGGCGATTGGACCATAAAGAAGGATGTCTCCGTCCTGAACAAGGCCGGTGGGCGTATCATCTATCGCTTTCACGCCCGCGATGTTCACCTCGTCATGGGCCCCGCGGCGCCGGGAGAATCCGTCAAGTTTCGTGTGTTGATCGATGGGCAGCCGCCGGGAGCCGCGCACGGCGTTGACGTTGACGAGCAAGGCAACGGCACGGTCATCGAACAGCGCCTCTATCAGCTGATCCGGCAGCCGAACCCCATCGTCGATCGTCAGTTCGAGATTGAGTTCTTCGCCCCGGGCGCGGAAGCTTTCGCGTTCACGTTCGGCTGATCGAGCAGCCGGCCATCCAAGGCTGCCCCTTTGCCCCTGCGGCTCCGGGGCCCGAAACTCGGGCAACGCCGCTGCGCCCCAAGAAAGGCACGACCCAGCGGCTAGACTGCCGGCGACGATAGGTCGAGCTCGCGACTTCGGTCGCGCGCCGTAGTGCCGACCCGAAGCCAGCGCGGACGCTAGGAACCATGAGGGTTGCCACGAAATGACCCCAAAGACTCAGAGCGAAGACACCGCATCGACGAGTTCTGTCGTGGTGACAATGGCATTGGCGTAGTTCGGCAGATTGATGTCGAGGGCCGCGTGCATCATCTCATCGCTGTAATCCGCCGTTGCGTCTTTGACGACCGTGACGTCGTAGCCCAGCTCCGCGGCATAGCGAACGGTTGCTTCGATGCAGGTGTGCGCTATCAGGCCGATGACGATCAGCTGATGGATGCCGTGCTTTTTAAGCTGCAGATCCAAATCAGTGTTGGCGAAGCCGCTGGAGCACCAATGCTCCTGGACGACAATTTCACCTGGCTTGGGCGCGAACTCGGAACGAAACTCGCCACCCCACGTACCATACTCGAAGGTCTTTCGCAGCCACGCCGCTTTCTGAATGGGCGCGAGGTAGGTCCAGGTCTCGTAGTCGCCCGGACGGTATCGACGATGCATGGCGTAGAAAACCCTTAAGTTTGCCTGCCGCGCAGCATTCAGGACCTGCAGCATATGCGCAACGCAGTCATTCGCTTCCGCGACGGCGCGAATGCGATCCCAAATCTTACCGCCCTCGGAGATGAAGTCGTTATAAGGGTCGATCACGAGAAGTGCGGTGATCTGCTTTTGGTAGGTCAAGCTTGCCATGCTCCCTCCTACACCGCTGTTTCACTTAGGCTGCCCGCTGCCGTGAGCTTCGATGGGAGGACCGAAAAATACCGCACATCATGAACAACCATCCCAGGCACGGGCGGGCAAAGCTTTCACTTCACCAGCGTGAGCAGGGGCTTGCCTGTCTCGACGACATAGGTCGCAAGTTCCGCCCCATTGGTGCTGCCGATGTTCTTCGCCGTATGCGGCGTTCCCGCCGGGACGAACAGGACGTCGCCGGCCTTGACCGTCACTTTCTTGCCGCCGATCTCGTACTCGAGCGTGCCTTCGATAACGTAGATGATCTCCTCGCCCGGATGTGTGTGCATCGGGGCGACGTAGCCGGGATCAAAGTCGACGCGTACCTGCACGACCTCGCGTCCGGGAGCGCTGAGATCGTGCCGCTGCAAGTCGGTGCGTTTCGTTCCCGGCTGCTGAGCCCGTGCCGCCTGCAAAGCAAGACCGTTTCCGGCGATCAGCGCCGCGGCCAGCACAATTGCGGTCGTTCTCATCTGGAGGACCTTTCCATTGCAAGCGACACCCATGAACTCCGAGGGGCTCTTCACCGCCCCGTCCGCCCCTAGCAGCAGCAGTTAACGGAGCGATTTAAATGCCGCCCGAAGCTCGGAGGCGAAGAGCTCCGGCTGCTCCCAGGCTGCAAAGTGGCCGCCTTTATCGACCTCGTGGAAGTAGATCAAGTTGCGATAGGCGCGTCGGGCCCACGTCTCAGGCGGCCGATAGATGTCCTCCGGAAAGACCGTGATAGCCACCGGCAGCAAGATCTCACCGGTCTTCTGCGCAGCCGCAACAATTACACTGCCGCGGGTGCCGTTTTCCCAGTAGAGCCGCGCCGACGAGGCCGCCGTGTTCGTGAGCCAGTAAAGCGTGATGTTGTCCAGCACGTCGTCCTTGGTCGGCGATTGTCCGGGATCGGCACCGTATGCCCACTGCGCAAAACCGGGGTGTACAAGGATCCACGCGGCGAGGCCGGCAGGCGAGTCCGTCGCGCCGTAGCCAACGGTCTGCGGCCGAGCTGTCAGCATCGTGAAGTAGGCCGAGTTTCCCTTCTTCGCGGAGGCCATGAGCCCTTCGAACACCGCGCGTTCCTTGTCGGAGAGTTCGGTGGGCACGGGCCCGCCGCCGAGCGCGGCCGCCACCTCGGGCGGCAGCGTGGCGGGCAAATTGATGTGGACGCCGAGGAGGCCGCTCGCCCTTTGGCGGGCCATCGCGCTGGAGATGGGCGTGCCCCAGTCGCCGCCTTGGGCGGCATATCGGGTGTACCCGATACGCTTCATGAGCTCCGCCCATGCCTGGGCGATGCGGTCTGGATCCCAGCCTGGGTTGGCCGGCTTGCCGGAGAAGCCGTAGCCCGGGATCGACGGGATGACGACGTCGAATGCGTCCTCAGGCGTACTTCCATATGCCGTGGGATTCGTGAGGGGATCGATGATCTTGAGTTGCTCGATGATAGATCCCGGCCAACCATGCGTGATGATTACGGCAAGCGCGTTCGGGTGACGCGAACGGACATGAATGAAGTGAATATCCACCGCATCAATAGTCGTCACGAATTGCGGCAAGGCATTTAGCTTCGTTTCCACCTTGCGCCAGTCGTAGCCGCTTCCCCAGTAGCGAACGAGCTCCTGCAGCTTGACCAATGGCGCGCCCTGCGACTGATCGGCAACGGTTTCCTTGTCGGGCCAACGCGTTGCGGCGATGCGCCGGCGCAGATCGGCGAGATCGTCCTCGGGAACATTGACATGGAAGGGACGGATCGCGTCGGATCTGCTTGCAGCTGGCTCGCTTGCGCTTCCCGCTGCGGCCCGATGCGATGGAAACAGGCCGATGCTAATGGTGGCGAGCGAGCCTGTCAGGACGCTGCGCCGGGTCCGAGACGATGCGCTCGTCGACATGGATTAGTCTTCCTGGTGCGAGCCGACCCGGCGGGGCTGGCAAGTCGTTGGCCAGCTTCCAAGCCAGAACACGATCGCAGGGGTGCGCAAGACGAAGCGCACCTGCAATTGCCTCGCCCAAACGTTGGTATGAGCGGGGAGACGGCGTTATCGGGTGGAACCCGGAAACCTCGGCCGTGCTTTTCCGCTCGAGGCTCGGCACACCTCACCTGCAGCGGATCAGCAAGGCTCGCCGGCAGGGCTGCCTAGCCAGCCGCGGATGTCGTGCGAGGTATATTTGAAAGGCAGTTGGCCCCGCGTTGGTCGCACGCCGTTGAGCCTTCTAATAGTTACTTCACACCCGCGAAGCGACGCCATGCGCGTGGCAAATGACTGATGGCATTGGGCCACTTATGGCGCCAACCGCGCAAACTCTCGGCGGTGATATAGAGCAGCGGAATGATGAAGATGCCAAACACGGATGCGGCAATCATGCCGCCGAAGACCGGGGTCCCTACCGCCTGACGCGTCAGGGCGCCGGCGCCTTGCGCAATGACCAGCGGTAACAATCCGAGGATGAACGCAAAACTCGTCATCAGGACTGGACGGAACCGCAAGTCCGCCGCTTCAATGGCGGACGCCTCCACCTCTTTGCCAAGCTGGCGCTGCTCGACGGCAAAGGCAATAATCAGAATGCCGTTCTTAGCTGCAAGTGCGATGAGTACGACCAATCCGATCTGCGCGTAGACGTCAAAGCTCAGCCCGCTAAGCGCTAGGGCAACCAGCGCGCCAAGGACAGCGACGCTGACCGAAAGCAGGGCGGGAACCGGGATATTCCAACTCTCATAAAGAGCCACGAGAAAGAGATAGGCGAACAGGACGGCCAACCCGAGTACGATCCCCGTACGTCCGCTTGCCGCCTTCTCCTGCAACGCCGTTCCGGTCCATTCGAAGCTGTAGCCGCTCGGCAAGGTGGTCGCAGAGATGCGCTCCATCGCGGCAAGCGCCTGGCCGGAGCTGAAGCCCGGCTTCGGCGCGCCATTGACGATTGCGGCCCGGAAGGAATTGTAGCGCACGACCGCTTGTGGCCCTTGTACAAGGCGTGCCTCGGCCACCGCCCGGATCGGAATCATGCCTCCCTGGCCGTTGCGCACATAGACTTTATAAATATCGTCGATGGTATTGCGAAATGGCGTCTCGGCTTGGATGTTGACTTGCCACGTGCGCCCGAACACGTTGAAGTCATTCACGTAGAAACTACCGAGTGTCGCCTGCAAGGCATTGAAGACGTCTGTGATCTTGACGCCCAGAACCTGGACCTTGTCACGGTCGATCTCGAGATAGATCTGCGGCGTGTCCGCCGCATAGGTACTATACACGCCAGCAAGCTCCGGTTGCGCATTGGCTGCGACGATAAGAGCGCGAAGCGTTCCGGCAATGTCGGTTGCCGACTGCCCCTGCAGGGCCTCGAGCACATATTGAAAGCCACCGGTGCTGCCGAGGCCAAGGATGGGAGGGAGATTGAAGGGAAATGCGATTGCCCCCTTGATGGCGGCCATTTGCGGGCGCAGCTTGGCAATGATCGCGCCCGCGCTTTCCTCCCGCTTGGTGCGCTCCTCATAGGGTTTGAGGCGGATGACAAAGAATGCCTGGTTCGAAGCTGCGATGTAATCGATGAAGTTCAGCCCCACCACCGAGAGTACACCTGCCACACCCGGGATGGGTCGCACGATATCCTCTACTTGCTTGACCACCTCTTCGGTGCGGTTAATCGAAGCGCCCTCGGGAAGCCGCAAGGTTGCAAAGATGGCACCTTGATCCTCTTCCGGTAGGAAGCTTTGCGGAGTTCGCCCAAACAGCCACGCCGCAATGGCGAGTGTGGCGAGCACGACCAGCAGGCCAACAATGGCGATTTGCGAGAGCCGGCGCACTACTCCCACGTAACCACCTCGAGCACGGTCAATGGCACGCAAAACATAGCGCATCGGGCCACTACTCTTTTGCCCATGTCGCAGCAGCACGGCACAAAGCGCCGGGCTCAGCGTCAGGGCGTTGAGGGCCGAGATCAGCATGGAAACCGATACTGCCACCGCGAACTGACGGAACAGCTGACCGCTGATGCCAGGGATGAACGCAACGGGTACAAACACCGACAGCAATACGAGCGTGATGGCGATGATCGGACCGGTTATTTCGGACATGGCCTTCTTGCAGGCGTCGGCTACCGGGAGGTCCGGATTTTCCTCCATCACACGCTCGACATTCTCGACGACGACGATGGCGTCGTCGACGACAATGCCGATAGCGAGCACGAGTGCGAGCAGTGAGACCGTATTGGCGGTATAGCCAATGACCAGCATCACGGCAAAGGTGCCGATGATCGAGACGGGCACGGCCACCAAAGGTATCAATGTCGTACGCACCTTGCCGAGAAAAAGGAAAACAACCAAGGCCACCAGCAGGATCGCCACCACAAGCGTGTGAATGACCTCATTGATCGTCGCCGTAACAAACACGGTGGCGTCGAAGAACACGGTGTAGGCGAGGTCTTCGGGAAAGCGCGTTCCCAGCTCACCCAATGTCTGGCGGACATGGCGCGCAACATCTACGGCGTTGGACCCCGGCGTTTGATAGATGCCGATGGCAGCGGCCGGCGCACCGTTGAATCGGCTGTAACGGTCCTGAGATCTGGCGCTCGTTTCGACCCGCGCTACATCCTTGACGCGAACAACGGAGCCATCGGGGTTGGTGCGCAGGACAATGGCGGCGAACTCGTCCGGCCGTGATAGACGTCCTTTGGTCTTGATATTGATTTGTACCTGCTGGTCGGGCGTTACCGGCGCCGCTCCTACCCTGCCGAGCGCAGCTTGAATGTTCTGATTTTGCACGGCGGAAATGACGTCGTTCGGCGTCAGGTTGAGCTGCGTCAGCCGGTCGGGATCAAGCCAAATGCGCAATGAATAGTCGAGCGGGCCGAACAGGGTCGCCTGACCGACACCCTTAATTCTCGCCAATGCGTCAATAATGTTGATGGTGGCATAGTTGCTGAGAAAGATCGCATCGTAAGTTTTGTTTGGCGAATAGAGACTTATCACTTGCAGCAACGCCGCGGATTTTTTGCGGATGGTGAGGCCCGAGCGGGTAACCTCCGGTGGCAATTGCGGCGTCGCGAGGCTGGCTCGGTTCTGAACATTGACCGTGTTGATGTCGGCGTCGGTTCCTAGTGCGAACGTCACGTTCAATGTATAGCTGCCATCGCCACCGCTTGCTGATTGGTAGTAGAGGGCATTGTCTATGCCATTGATTTGCTGCTCGAGCGGTTGGGCTACCGTCGTTTCCACGACTTCCGCGTCTGCGCCTGGATAACTCGCGGTCAGCGTGACCTGCGGCGGTATAATGTCGGGAAATTGTGCGATCGGAATCACCGTGATGGCGATCGCGCCGGCTAGAGTAATGACGATGGCAATAACCAAGGCCAGCCTTGGCCTATCAATGAAGATGCCCGAGAGCATGTTTAGCGCCCGGGCACAATTGTGCTGGCAACTACTTGGCCAGGTCGCACCTTCTGAATTCCTTCAACGATAAGCAACTCTCCCTCTTTTAGCCCGGCGGTGACGACGATATCCCGGCCCTGTTCAATTCCGGTCGTAATTCGCCGCTGCTCGACTCTGCTGGCCTGGTCCACGACGAGTACGTAGCTGCCGGCCTGATCCAGCTGCACCGCGGCCTGCGGAACGACCAGCACCGACTTGGGGCTGCCGCGTTCCACCGTTACGCCCAAAATTCCGCTGGGTATCAGGATATTGTCGGGATTTTCAACTTGCGCCCGTACGGCCACCGTATCGGTGTTGGGATCCACCTGCACGTCGATGAAGTTGCTCGTGCCGACGTGTGCATAAGGCTCACCATTCGGCAACTTGAAGCGCACCGTCACGTGCGGGTTCTTATCGTTGGATTGGGCCACGCGGCGTCTGTATTCGAGGACGTCGCGCTCGCTCACTTGGAAGATGACGTAAATAGGGTCTTGCCGGACGATGGTTGCAAGCTTACCGGAGGCAGGCTCCACCAGATTGCCTTCGGTGAAACTGGCAAGCCCAATTCGACCGTCGATCGGGGCGCGGATTTCCGTGTAACCCAGGTTGATTGCCGCCTGATTGAGCAGCGCCTCGGCCTCCATGATACTGGCCTGGGCCCCTGCTTCGTCGGCGACGCGCTGATCGAGCGTAGCTTGGGAAACATTTTGGTTGCGCACAAGCTCGCGGGCGCGTTCCAACTGTAATTTGGCGTTGGCTTCCGTCGCCTTGGCCTTAGCGAGGTTTGCGCGCTGCTGTTCGACGGCGGCCTTGTAGGTCGCCTGCTCTATGCGATAGAGCAGGTCGCCTTTCTTGACGTTTTGGCCCTCGACGAATGTGCGTTCCTCGATAAAGCCTGGCACGCGCGCCACAATGTCGACTTTGTCGATCGCGGTTACGCGACCTATGAACTCGCCAGTCTCGGTAACCAGCCGGCTGCTCACTTTTGCCACGGAGACAGCGGGCGGTGGTGGAGAGCCTTGTGCCGTCACCGCCGTGCCCGCGAGGACGATGCTCAGCAGGCAAATGCTGGCCTTGAGAGGGAGAGAGCATAAATCGGCCATCAAGCGTCCGTGGCAACGTTCTCTTCGGCAGAGTGGTGGCGAAATCGCCGGTGCGGCGGCGAGCACCACATGCCCACCAATGCATGGGGCGACCTGGAAGCCTGGCAACTGGGCGCACATGGGGCGCCCGTCCGGGGGGGTTGGTTTCTGTCCTCGGCTAAAGGCTCGCGTGCAAGCGTGATCAGGGTGCCAGGTAGCCTGCCCGGAGCACGCCAATTTGGCGTTGTGCTGCGTTGCTTTGCCAGCGTGAAACGTCGAGGCGGCGCGGCTTGTGTCAACAAGGGTCATACAACTGCTCTCGACGTCGACAAAATTGGACAGCAGCGGAAAACTGGCACGCTCTTTTGGGAGCGGGCATCGGGGCAAACCCGGCTCAATCAGGGGAATAACCCCGTCTAGCTACGGTCTCCCGCCTCGATCGCGGGTATCGGATCAATCAACCGGTGCACGCATGATCCGGCACCCCAAGGAGGGGTCTTCCGCGTCGGCACGGCCGTCGATATCCGTGCCGTGTTGCGCCATGGCCTCCCAGCGGCTCGCTCAAAAGCGGGAATGGCCCTGCGCAACCCTCAAGCACCGGCGATGTCGAGGATCGCCGCGACGAAAGCGTTCGGATCTTCCTGAGGCAGGTTGTGCCCGATGCCGCCCTCGAGCTGCCGGTGCAGATAGCGGCCCGTGAACATCTTGGCGTAGGCAGCGGGCTCTAGATGTGGTGCACCATTGGCATCGCCTTCGAGCGTAATGGTCGGAACACTGATCGTCGGCGCGGTGACCAGCCGTTGCTCCACTTCATCATACTTCGCCTCGCCTTTGGCCAAGCCAAGACGCCAGCGGTAATTGTGTACGACGATGTCGACATGGTCCGGATTGTCGAGGGCGGCCGCGCTGCGAGCGAAGGTCGCCTCGTCGAAGCTCCACTTGGGAGATGCGGTGTGCCAGATCAGTTTGGAGAACTCGCGTCGATATTTCTCGTAACCGGCCCGGCCGCGTTCGGTGGCGAAATAGAATTGGTACCACCAATCAAGCTCATCCTTGGGTGGCAACGGCATCTTGCCGGCTTCTTGGTTGCTGATCAAATAGCCGCTGACGGCGACCAGCGCTTTGACGCGCTCTGGCCAGAGGGCTGCGACAATGTCGCCCGAGCGCGCGCCCCAGTCGAAGCCCGCAAGGACTGCCTTGTCGACTTTCAGTGCATTCATAAAGTCGATCACATCCGTGGCCAGCGCGGCGGGCTGGCCATTGCGGAAGGTTTCGTGCGAGAGAAAGCGCGTCGCGCCGTAACCCCGCAGATAGGGAACGAGCACCCGGTAGCCGGCCGATGCCAGCAAAGGCGTCACATCGACGAAGCTGTGAATGTCGTAGGGCCAGCCATGTAAAAGGATAACCGGCGGGCCCTCGGCCGGACCGGATTCGGCATAGGCAACGTTCAGCGGGCCAGCGTCGATCTGTTTCAATGGCCCGACTGCGACGTTCGTTCCCGGCTTGATGTGCGGCAGGCTTGCCTTGGCGGGCTGTGCGGTCGCCGCCGGCAGCATTCCGAACTGGGCGGCGGCGGTGGCCGCGGCCGCGGCGCTGAGAAGGCGGCGGCGGCGGTCGTCTATTTTCTCCGAGGTCATGGTCATGGCGCGTCTCCACGGTGGAGTACCGGCAGGTTGCTCGCCTTGGCGTCGATCGGCCCAACGTTCTCACCCCCACGCCGCAACCGCTCGAGGACAAATTGAGCGAGCCGGATACCCATGCCGTCAGGACGATAAGAACCACAAACAACGAGAAGGCGATTGCTCACCGAGGCAGCTCCTTGCCAGCTTGCTCCGCCACTATGTAGGCGGCATACCAGTCCGGCCAATTTGTATCCCGCACACCGGTCCGCTGCTCATGCTCGCCGTGCGCAGCCTCCGCACGCCGCAGCGCGCTTGCGAGTTCACTTCCTGAAGTGAATGTGGTTGCGACGGCGTCAACGCGTCCGGGCAATCGGACCGTGATTTCCTGCAGCAGCCAGCTATTGCCGTCCGGGTCGCTGAACGTGGCAAACGAGACGTAGCTGCGCCGCGCGGGGTCCCGCCCGCTGAGAGGCGGTTGGCCCGGACCGGCCCGGTAGAACACATCGCTGACCTCGGCACCGCGGCCAACGAGCTCAACCCGCGCTGCCTCGATGTCGGTGACGATGAGATAGAGCCCCTGCGCCGCGCCGGGTATGGCTGACGTGAGACCCTTGCCGAAGTGGATTGAGCACGGTGAGCCGGGAGGCGTGAACTGTACGACTCGAAATGAGTCCCCGACGACGAAATCGGCGTCGAGCCTCCAGCCCAGGTTGCTATAGAATCGCTTGGCGCGATCGACGTTCGAAACAGGGATGACGACGACCTCAAGCTTCATGGTGCTGGCTTCCGGGCTCCTGTTGCTAGTCATGGCTCGCTCGCTTGGTTTTCAAAGATTGTCGGGATGCGACAGGTGACGTGCACGTTTGCACCCAACGGGTGGCTGAACTATCGCAGTGACGTGAAGCTCGCCCGCATCTCGCGCACGAAGAGCTCCGGTTGCTCCCAGGCCGCGAAGTGGCTGCCTTTATCGAGCTTGTTATAGTGGATGAGCTTGGGATAGGCACGTTCTGCCCAACTGCGCGGAGCCGCGTAGATTTCGTCGGGGAAGACGCTGACGGCGACCGGGACTTGATGCCACCAGCAGCTGCTGAGGTGACAAGGAAGCGGCGCCGGCTGGATAATGTGGGCGTTGCGGGCAATCACGCGCCTCGGTGTCTGTCATCCGCACGATCGGTCGAAGCATGCCGCCCGTTGCGGCTTTGCCGACATCGGGAAAAACCCCCAAGGCGAGTGGCTGACACTCCCAATTCATCGGGGCAGCCTCGGTGGCAAAAATCGATGCTCAGCGGCGCCGAATTGGGTCACTCAATGGTATGGCGATCAAAGGTGTCGACCCGTCCCATAAGAGCATCGAGAAAGAGGAAACCCCCGCGGCTGCGCCAAGGAGGATCGGTTCTGCCCATTCGCGGTCGTACCCCGCGCATTGAAGCGTCCCGGGACCCAACATTCAGGCCCGGAATTGTTTCGAAAGGCCCTCGCGCTTTTCGCCGATTGTTGCGGGCAATTGGTGCGAGGCCCTCCCTATCGCGGGCCAACCAAGCCGTTCGCCCTAACCTCAAGTGTGTCTTTATCTTAACCGCGAGCCGTGCCGGCGGCTTCGCCGGCACGATCAAGCTTGGGAAGCGCACCAAGTCGGTGCAGCGCCGAAGCCCTTCCGGGTGGCCAACCGGATCACTCGGAATGCGGTGGGTTTACTGGCGCTGCAGCGCTTCGGCCATCGTCCTCGAAGATCGTCCAGTTTGGCCAAAACAGGGGCCAACCGCGTTTAAGGCGCGGTCGTCTCTAAATTCTTGCGATGGCACGTCAGCCGCGTCGCGCCGCCTTGATTGCGGCAACGTCGATCTTCTTCATGCCCATCATGGCTTCGAACGCGCGCCTTGCTTCATCGCCACCGACCGCCAGCGCCTCGGTCAGCACGCGGGGCGTGATTTGCCATGAGATGCCCCACTTGTCCTTGCACCAGCCGCACTCGCTCTCCTGGCCGCCATTGCCGACGATGGCGTTCCAATAGCGGTCGGTCTCTTGCTGATCATCGGTCGCGATCTGGAACGAGAAGGCTTCGTTGTGCTTGAACATGGGGCCACCGTTGAGGCCGATACAGGGGATGCCTGCGACGGTGAATGCCACCGTGATCACATCGCCCTTCTTGCCGGATGGGTAGTCACTGGGTGCACGGTGGACGGCACCCACGGCGCTGTCGGGAAAGGTTTCGGCATAGAAACGGGCAGCAGCCTCGGCGTCCTTATTATACCATAGGCAAATCGTGTTCTTCGCCATCGCTTGTCCTTTCGCTCTGTCGTTTCCTTCGAACCTTACCGTTCGATCAATGACCCAGACCCAGATGCCCGGCGCGCGCGCGCGCGCCCCGTGCCGGCGAGCAGCTTCATGCCAAGTGCACCGAGCGCACAAGCATGAACTGGTTGCGAAGCAATTTCCGGCTCAGATAAAGTTTGGGCGGCCTGCGCCGCGGAGAAGCCGAGGCCACGATCGAGTACCAGGTGGTCTCGTTAGCGGACAAGATGGCCAGGATTGGGGCCATCATCCACAGCGGCAGATCGGCAGGCTGGTCCGGGTCTCTCACTGTCGTCGGTGGTTGATAAGAGCATACATCATGACGCTGATGTATTTGTCACCGACCCGCCAGTAATCCTGCAACGGGCCGCCTTCGCAGCGAAATCCGAGGCCTTCGACCAATCGCGTTGAGGCCACGTTGTCAGGATGGATTAAAGCTTCGATACGATGCACGTCGAGCTTGTCGAGACAGTACCTGATCACTGCTCGGACGATCTCTGCCGCAAAACCTTTCCCTTGGTGCTTCGGCGCAACGATGTAACCCAGCTCGAGGCGTCTGTTGCGAGCATCTCGGTGGTGATAGTTGACCATGCCAATGCATTGGTCGCTGGATTTCTTGCAAACTGCCCAGGCTAGGTGGTCATAGGGGCTTGAGGTCTTGCTGAGCCATCTGAGCGCCCTTTCGGTTTCCGCTACTGTCTTGCAGGCCGGAGAATTCCAGAACCGCATCGCTTCCTGGTCACCGAGACAGGTGTGCAGATCGGCTGCATCGCGCGCTTTGAATTGTCTAAGACGCAGCCGCCGCGTGACGAGCGTGGGAAATATCTCAACGGTCTTCGCCATGGTGCTCGATCCGGGATGGAAGACAGTTGGCTTAAGATGCGTCAGGGTGCGCGAGCAAGCAACAACCATGTGCGCACCCATCTCGGACTTGCGTCACGCTCCGCGTCCGCCGATGCGCTAGGGCTTCGAGAGGATGAACTCGCGAATCTTCCCGAGTGCTTTTTCGGGCTCATCGGACACCACCCCATGGCCGCAGTCGGCGAAACGCTCAAATCGCACGAGATCCGGTGGCAGTGACGCGGCGATCTGTTCGCTAAAAATCGGCGGTGCGATCGGGTCGCGATCGCCCGCCATGACGAGCACAGGCACTTTTATTCTGCTCAGGACGGCGCGGAAGTCCATGCGGCCATGCTCATTGCGTGGCCCGTTGAACCAAATGGCCACGTCATTCTTGATCATTGCGCGCTTCATCCAATTTGGATCGGCGGAGGGGCGAGCGCGATAGAGTGGAACGCAAATCTCTATGTATTTGGCTCGCAACTCCGGCGTCGGATCGCGCCAGTAGCTCTCGGCGATGTGCCGAGCCGCCTTACCGCCAATGCGCTCAAAGGCTGCAAAAACTTCAGCAAAGTCCACATGTGCAGCGGTGCTTACAAGAATGAGCTTTGCAGGGTGATCGGGGTAGCGCGTCGCGTATGCCTGCGCCACAAAGCCGCCGAAAGACATGCCAAAGACTATTGGTCTTTCGATGCCGAGGACCTCGCATAGTCCCTTCACATCATCGGCCCACTGCGCGAGGGTCCAGCTTCTTGGGTCAGCGCCGCCACTGCGCCCATTATCGCGATGATCAAAATAGATAATCTGAGCGACATCGGCCAACGCGGAAAATGTGGGTTTGAAGGCCGTGTGGTCAAAGCCGGGGCCGCCGTGCAGGAGGACCAAGGTGGGCTTGGTCCGCATCACGGGACCGTCCGGCACGAGCCCTGCGCCCTCGACGTCGAAGAAGAGGCGTTCGCCATTCACACAAGCAAACATGCGTCACCCATGCAACTTACCGTGGCGTTCGCGCTCGATTGCGACTACATCGCCGAGACCAAAAAAGGCGTGAGTTTACCAATCCGAGAGCGGTGCTGTCGTCGCCTAGCGTGCAGAGTGACATGCGGGCCAGTTCCCGGCGATGTCAATCAGCCAGGAGCGCAATGCCGTCGCGAATTGCACAATCGCCTTCGAGACGGCCACCACAGGGGCTGCCCCTCAAGCATCCCGACCGAGGTCGGCCGTGTCAACTGCGACGGCCGCGACCCTGCCCGCCGACATGTTTTGCTGTTTTGGCTGTGCTGCGGATAGCCGGCCGAGCCGAGCCTCGCAAAGGGTCGCCGGGTCAAAGGTCACTTTGCCGCCAGAGGACGCGCAGCAAACGTGTGGCCCCACGCAGCTTTTCTACGAAGCAAGCCGAGAGCGGCAACGGGCCCTCCGGGGCAAACGCACTGGCCCTCGGATCCCCGCGCGAAATCATGACGACTTCCACCAGACGGGCACGAGCATCGCGACGCGCTGGCGATAGTGCCTGTACTCGTCGCCAAAAAGGTCGATCAGATCACGTTCCTCCAGCGCAATGCCGACAAAAATGTAGGTCGTCGTAACGATGGCGAAGAGCAAATGGCCCGCGGTCATAACCGGCGCTGCCCAAAAGGCGATGATGAAGCCGAGGTAGATCGGGTGTCGCACGAGCTTATATAGGATTGGCGTTTTGAAACGCGGCTGCGACCCCGCTTTCCCGGCAAGGTTGAAGATGACCTGTTGCAGGCCGAATAGCTCGAAATGATTGATCAGGAACGTGCTCAGAAGCACGAGAAACCAGCCGAAGCATGCGAGGCCCAGTATGGCCATGGCCGTCGCGGGGTTACTGACCTGCCAAACAATGGAGGGCATCGCTCGCCACTGCCAGAACAGGAGGATGAGCGCGAGGCTGGCAAGCAGCACGTAGGTGCTGCGCTCGATGGCGGATGGGACAAATTGTGTCCACCATCGCTTGAAGGGTTTTCTCGCCATCACGCTGTGCTGCACGGCAAACAATGACAACAACAGAATATTGACGGTGAAGGCTTCGCCGATCGGCGTGACCAATCCCGTGTCGACCGTTTTCGGCACCACCAGACCGGTCACAAAACCGATGGCATAAAGAAAGGTGCCGAGAAACACGAGATAGGCGACCGACCCGTAGAGCAACGCGAGAATGCGCGCCATGATTACCTCCCTTGATGTTGTCGATGGCTGGGATCGGGCCGTTCACTTGCGGCAGACCCAGAGCGGTGCAGCGCGATATCCAATTCGTTCGGCCGTGTTTCTTGGCAAAGCATGTGGCAGCCCACTTTGACGGAACGCTCATAGCGTTCTGACACGCCCAATCCTGTGCTAGTCTCAGAGCCTGGCCGCAGCGCCCATTCGCGTGGCGGCCGCTATTGTTGTGCCGTAACTAGCGCTCCAGCATTGGAATGGGCGTTGGAATGGGCATGGAAACTGACAGGAAACCGGCTCAATTGAAAAAAGGCGGCCGCGCCCTGGGCGAGCACGGCAAGGCGCTGCCCGATGGCTTCTATTTGCGGCTGCTCGGCCCGCTCAAGGCGACGCGTCAAGGGCTGGAGATTGCCATGCCGTCGTCTCGCAAGGTGCGAGCGCTGCTTGGATACTTGGCGCTGGCGCCGCGCCCCAAGCCGAGATCTCACTTGTGCGAGCTGCTGTGGGACGTCGCCAATGACCCGCGAAGCGAATTGCGTTGGTGTCTGACAAAACTCAGGACTGTGATCGACGATGCAGGGCGGCGCCGCCTTATCACTAACGGTCAATGGGTAAGCGTCGATGTATCAGATCAGAATGTTGACGCGATCGCGTTTTCAGGGTCGGTTGAGAAAGCGATTGTGGAAGGGTCGGTTGTCAATCTGAAGCGCCTGACGAGCATGATCCACGGGGAGTTTTTGGAAGGTCTCGCTGTGGATCGCAGCCCTATGTTCGACAATTGGCTGCACGGACAGCGCCACAGATTTTTGCGTTGGCATTCTCAAGCACTCGCCAGGCTTGCGTCTCTGCTGCCGAGGGAGCACGAGGATGTTCTGGCAATTTTGCGCAAGCGAATCGATCTCGTGCCGCTCGACGAAGAGGCCCACATCGATTTGCTGCGGGCTCTCGTCGGGCGAGGTCATATCGTCGAGGCTGACCACCATCTTGCGACAACAGTTGGCCTTTATGAACGTGAAGGTCTCAACTCGACGGCGTTGCGCGAAGCGTGGGTTGCCTCACGCCGTGTTCGAGTAACGACGTCCGCGGATCGGCGCCAGATTGAGGCGAACATTGCGCTCGGCGGGGAGAGCTGTGAGCGCGTCGACACGTCGGGACGAGCTTTCGATTTACAGCAATCCTTCTCTGCTCGCCGTGCCTCGATCGCTGTCCTGCCCTTTGAGGCATTAACGCCAGCTGAAAGCGGCCTCGCTGACGGGTTAACAAACGACATCATTATCGGCTTGGCTAAGTTGCGGAACCTGTTCGTAATTGGGCAGGGCACCTCCTTTACGCTGCGCGACCGCGGCATTCGCGCCCCTGAAGCCGGGACCCTGCTCGGTGTGGAGTATATCACCACCGGGACCGTGCGCATGGACGCGCCCCGCATTCGAATTAGTCTGCAGCTATGCGCTCAGGAGAGTGGCCGCATTGTTTGGGCTGATGAGTACGATAGTCGCGCCGATGACGCGCCCATGGCGCCGGCCGCCATTGCAACTCGCATTGTGTCGTGCCTGGACGCAGAAATCCGGTTGGCGGAGTGCAACGGCGCCATCGTCAAACCTCCCAACTCGCTGGATGCCTGGGAGGCGCATCATCGCGGACTATGGCACATGTATCGCTTCACGGAACGGGATAACGATGAGGCACAGAGGTTGTTTCAGCGTGCCATCGCCCTGGATCCCACATTCTCGCGTGCGTATGCGGGGCTTTCATTTACACACTGGCAAAATGCATTCACGTTCAAGCCCAGCCAGCGGCAACCGGAGACAGACCGTGCTTTTGATACGGCCGGCCGGGGACTGCAGGCGGACCCCCAAGACCCCGCGGCGCACTGGGCTTTTGGACGGGCCCTCTGGTTGCGCCGAGAGGAAGCAGGGTCTCTGCACGCACTCAACGAAGCCGTTACTTTGAGTCCCAGCTTCGCGATCGCGCACTACACGCGCGGTTTCGTTGAGTCTCAAACCGGGGACGCCGCAGTGGCGGTTCACGCAACCGACATCGCGCGCCAGCTCAGCCCGTTTGATCCGATGTTGTACGCGATGTGCTGCGCGCGAGCCTTTGCCCTGGTTCGCCTCGGCAGGTATGAGGAAGCTGCTGAATGGGCGCTTAGAGCGGCGCGCAAGCCCAACGCCCACGTCCAGGCGCACGCCCTTTCGGCTCTGATCCTTGCCGTGGCCGGCAAAGTGACAGAGGCGTTGCGGGAGGCCGACATCGTCCGCCGCTTGCGGCCGACATATTCGATTGACGACTTTCTGTCGTCATATCGCGTGGTGGATAGCGAGGTGCCCGCCTACAAGACTGCGGCTCGACGGATCGGCATCATCTGACCCAAGCAAGCGCCGCACGGTAACTTGGATCATCTTTACGCTTTCTCGCAGCGTTGGTTTGGGCCGAGCCAAGCGCGGAGATCCCGAACAATTTTCTTGAGACGCAGGCCCTTCACCCGCGTCCAGACACCCGACCAACCTGTTTGACGACGATAAGACAAACGGGGAAGCTTGAGTGGCGGCTCTTCTCGCACCAACGCCGTCGCAAGCAAAAAATGCTCGAAGATCTGCTTGCCCGCGGAGGCCATAACCAGTTCCTCGCCAAACTCGGTGCCCTGTACGAACATCTCAAACGCTATAGTCATGCCGGATAAGCCATTGCCAGAGAGATAATCCGGCGAATGCGCGACGTACATTCGCCCCCTCTCGACCATGCGCCAAACAAATGGCTCGATGAGCGGCTTGCTGTAGTTCGCAGTGGCCATGCAGAAACGGCCGGTGCCGTCAGAGTGGAACGCGACGGTCTCCTTCGAAAAGGGAAACGTGCTCGGTGGATTGGTCCAGGTGCCAATTGGACCATCTACCATGGTGCCTTCAATTTCGTCTCTTAGGTTTGCAAGCCGGTCGTTCGACATCGCCGATGAAGCCCTGGAAGCAGGTGGGCTTATCTTGGCGCAGGCCCATAGCTCAACGGCCAGACCCATTGAAGCGTCTTGGTCCAGCCTTGGATAAAGCCGGCTTAGGGTGTCTCGGCGAGCCCGCTGCTGCTTTTCGGGAACATATGGCTGTCCCGGCGAGCGTCAGCACATTTCTCGTCAATGAAGTGTTTCTGGGTTTCCGTCTCGCTGACTCTGCCTTTCTCGACATACTCGATGTTTCGTAGGCCGCAGATGTGCTTCCAGGCGGCCATGAGCTGTTCTTCTACTGACATTTCCAATGGCGCTGGCGGTTCTGCCGGTGTTGGTTCTGTCGTCGGGTCCGCGCGCGAAGGAGCCACGGGCGGCGTAATTGACTGGGTTGTCACTGGCATCGGTGTCTTGTATGCGACAACGGGTGCCGCTTCATGCGCAAACGTTCGCTTCGGCTTCGGCTTGGAGTACTCAGCACACCCAACCAAAGCCAAACATGCGCACACCACCATTGCTGTAAGTCGGATGTGCATATTTGCCCCGTCTCGGTGAGCTTTACTTTTCGGAGGGATGACCGAAACTCATCTTCTGCGGCCGAGAATTTTTCCTTGCCGCCAGCGCTGGCGTGCGTAGGGCGCAACGATACTGGTGCTGCCCACCAGTTCCGCCTGCGGCGAACCTTCCGCGCACCGTGCGAGCGCGTCAGCGCGCTGCATCGAGCGCGCGCGAATGCCGTCAGTCACAGCGGAAAGACGCGGCAGCGCCTCGGCACAACGGTCGCCGGCCACTTTCACCTTTTTGGCAGCTGACGGCATGGCGGACACCCTCATTCGACATCAACTGGGGACGACGCTAGGGTGATTCGCTCAGCTCAGGACACGGTGTGACGATCGCGTTGTGGATGAGACCAGGCCCAGCTGTTTGTCTGCCAGGACGTGGCTAAAAAATGGCGTTGCTGTTGCAACCACAGCCGCCCACCACGGACTTCCACACGCAGAAAATGCGCGGCCAGCAAGCCCGGAAGGGCAAATTCGATTGGCGGTTCACGCGGTCGGCCAGCGAACTTTAGGTCCTAGAACGAGGTGCCGGCGATGCTGGAAGTATGGTTGCGAGCGGCCCCGCCCCCGCTCCCACGTTCTGCTCTTAGAGCGGCCGCGTCCTGAGATAGCTGCGCGCCATCCTACGGAGCGCCACCCTCTTGAGGTGCTCGACGTCTGCGCAACCTTTCTCGGCTGGCGATCGAGGTCACCACGAACTACGATCCAGACATCATGAAAGCGATGATTGCGCGTGAGCCAATCGGACGCTTTGGCGAACCCGAAGAAATTGCTGGGGCTGTCGTTTGGCTTTGAAGCCCGGCCGCGAGTTTCATTATCGGTCATGCCATGGCTGTAGATGGAGGCATCTTGGCTCAGTGATCTTGCAGCGATAGCCAGCAACGCATGGAATGATCCCTTCGCTGCATGTCCGACTCGGGCCAGGGGCGGTCCCGCATCCGGAT
>Ga0075425_100000747_pt1 | contig 30974 bp, 18 predicted proteins | sample SoiMethybrSBSTD4_FD_75300 | JGI IMG/M metagenome (GOLD analysis project Ga0075425, IMG submission 75300) | Bulk soil microbial communities from a Populus tree surrounding site in Tennessee, USA - Soil MetaG P. TD hybrid SBSTD4 | ecosystem: Environmental > Terrestrial > Soil > Tree plantation... | reverse complement strand
AGCCGGTCGATCATCGGCCCGAAGAACACCGTCGCCAGCGTCAACGGCACGAACTGCACCAGCCCGACGAGCCCGACCATCGCCGCCGAATCCGTGAGCTTGAAGACCTGGTAGAACACCGCGACCACGGTGATCTGCGTTCCGATCTGTGAGATGAGCTCGGTCCACCAGATGCGGCGGTAGTCGGCTGAGATCTTCAGCGGGGTGCGGTCGACCGCGAGCGAGCGCAGGAACGCGCCGGTGCGTTTCGAGCGAGGTTCCACGGGGTCTTTCACTGTACGCGCGTGCGCGCGAACCCGTTCGCCCTGATCACGCCCCGGCGAGACCGAGCGCTCGAGCCGCTTTCGCGACGCTCCTCGCCTTGCCCCGGAATCCGCTCCACGCGTCCGGCCGCTCGAGCGCGTCGCGCATCCCGTAGCCGTCGGAGCGCAACGATCGCTTTCCAACCTCATCCCAGTCGATCGGGAGCGCGACCGGCGCGCCCTCCCGCGCCCGCACCGTGAACGGAGCGACGGCCGTCTGCGCGTACGCGTTCCGGTTGATGTCGAAGAAGATGCGATCGTTGCGCTTCGCTTTGAGGAATTCCAGCGTCAGCAGTTTGGGATGCTCGCGGACGAGCCGCTCGCCGACCGCTTCCGCGAACCCATAGATGCGCTCGTATGGCCACGCGGGACGGATCGGCGTCACCACGTGCAGCCCACGCGACCCGGTCGTCTTCACGAACGGAACCAATCCGATGTCGTCGAGGAGATCCTTCAAGCCACGCGCGACGGTTCGAACCTCCGCGAAGTTCTCGGTCGACGGGTCGAGATCGAACACGATCTGGTCTGGGTTCATCGGCGTTCGTGTCGTGCTGTTCCAGATGTGATGGGTGAGCACCGCTTGGTTCGCGAGGTAGACCAGAGTCGCCGCGTCGTTCGCGAGCGGATGGGTGACGATCCCGTCCTTCTTGCCGACTTCGGCGCGCGATATCCACGACGGGAAGTACTCCGGCGCGTTCTTCTGGAACACGCGCTGTTTGCCGATGCCGTCCGGGTACCGCTCCATCGTCAGCGGCCGGTTCTTCAGATACGGCAACATCTTCGGCGCGATCGCCAGCGCGTAGGAGATCAGGTCGCCCTTCGTCACGCCGTCGTCCGGGAACAGGACCTTGCCGCGATTGGAGACCGTTATCGTCTGCGCGCCGGCCTTGACCGTGTCGGTCATCGCGCGGGACGCTCCCGCACCACGTCGCGCGGGCGCTTGTCGGTTCGCAAGCCCAAGAACACCGGATGGCGCAGCTTGCCGTCGTGCGTCCACTCCGAGAACCGTATCTGTGCGACGAGCTTCGGCCTCGCGAAATGGCGGCCCTTCCCGGCACGCGGAAGGTCGGCGAACGGTGACTCCGCCGTTTCCAGCGGCGCGAGCTTCTTCGCGATCTCCTCCAGCGTCCCGCGATCGAAGCCCGTCCCGACTTCGCCGGCGAATCGCAACCCGTCGTCGTCGTAATAGCCGAGCAGGAGCGCGCCGAACCCGGTGCGGCTCCCCTTCGGGTCGGTGAAACCGGCGACGACCAGCTCTTGCTCCAGGACGCATTTGAGCTTTAGCCAGTCCTTCGACCGGCCGGCACGATACGGCGCGTCTTCGCGTTTCGCGATCAAGCCCTCCCATCGCTCGGCGCACGCGCTGTCGAGAAGGGCGGCCGCGTCGCCGCGCAGCGTCTCAGTCCTTCGCAGCGTCCCCGCGAGGGGAACAGACTTGAGCAGTCGCTTTCGCTCGGTGAGCGGACGATCGCGGACGTCGGCGCCGTCGATCTTCAGCACGTCGAACACGTAATAGCGCAAGGTCGTCCGCGCGGTGCGGCGCTGCAGCTCGCCGAACCCGGCCGGCTGCCGTCCGGCGATCGCGACGACCTCGCCGTCGAGCACGAACGAGCGCTCCGGCAATCGCTCGATGGCAGTGACCACCGAGGGGAACGTCTCGTGCAACGTGAGCTTGTTGCGCGAGTACAGCCGCACGGAGCCAGCATCACGGAAGGCCAGCGTTCGGATCCCATCGAGCTTGCGCTCGAAGATCCAGCTGCCGTCGGGCGGCATCGCCTCGACCAGCGTCGCGAGCATCGGATCCATCCACCCGCGCACGGGCGCAGGGTCGATGCGCCTCCCCCGGATGCCGGAGCTCATCGTCGCAGCCCCGGTGCGCTCAGCCTGCCGCGCGAACTTGATCGATCGTCCGTCCGGTGACGACCGATGCGGGAAGCGACTTCGTGATGTCGCCCGACCGCTCGGCGAACGCGTCCTTCATCTTCACCAGTATCCAGTTGCGTTCCCCGAGGCGCCTGAGCGCGAAGCCGCCGCGCAGCTTCTCGCCGTGCAGCTCGAATTTCAGCGCGCCGTTCTGGATCGCGCGTGCGGGCGAGCCCTCGGTCGTCGGTTCGTACCATCCCTTGTCCCAGACGATGACACTCCCGGCACCGTACTCCCCTTCGGGGATCACTCCCTCGAAGCGGTTGTACGCGACGGGGTGGTCTTCGGTCGGGACGGCGAGGCGCTTGTCGGCCGGGTTCAGCGATGGTCCTTTCGGAACCGCCCACGATTTCATGACGCCACCGGCTTCAAGCCGCAGGTCGTAATGGAGACGTGTGGCGTCGTGCTTCTGGATCACGTATCGAAGCCGGCGGACGCGCTTGGCGCGGCGCGGCCGCGGCTCGGGCGTGCGGCTGAAATCGCGCTTGCGGCGATAGGTGGTCAGCTCGCCTGCCATCCCCAAAGCCATGCCCGCGTTGCCGGAGACCGAAACGACCACGCCACGGAGTGGCCGACTGCACACCGGTTCGGGCTAGTGCCCATCCGAGCAGTCGTGTGATACTGCGATGGGGTGACGGGATGAACGACGCGCCGACGGGGGAAGCCGCACGCATCGTAGCGATCGTGCGCAAGCGTTTCGCCGCGATCGCCGACGACCCCGAAGAGCGCTACCGCTACGCGGAGAACTTCTACGACGCGAACCCGGTCCCGGGCCCGGACTGGTACGGTCGTTCCGAGCTGGCCTTCATGCGCTGGGAGATCGAGCGTGGGGTCCTGAACCCGCCACACCAGCGCACGGCGCCGGGCTCGCCGTGGTGGCGTTCGGTCAACGCTCGGATCCTCCGCGACCAGGACGAAGGATCGATGCTCGCCGTCGCCGGCATCGTGAGCGACGACAATCCGGCGGCGAACCGCTGGAGCGAATACCTTCGCGAGCCGTCCCCCGTGTCCTGGTACCGCGCGCACAACGCGAGCGTCGTCTCCGGGTACGTGCGCGCGGCCGCGCTCGCCGGGCGAGAGCTGCCCGCCGAGCAGTTCCTGATGAACCTCGTGCTCGCTCGGGTGCTGTTCGCGCAAGCGCTCGCCGAGGAAGCGACGTTCGCCGTCGGCGGCCATCCGTTGCTCGCGGCCTTCCTGTCGGACCCGCGTCTGCCGGCGGTGACGATCGCGATGCAGGTTCCCGACTTCTATCCGCGCAGCTATCCGCTGGACGCCGGCGAGGAAGCGGTGCTCTCTCGGCGCGCGCACACGCACAACGAGCAGGACGTTTCGCCGATCGACGCCGATCCCTGCTCGCACATCGAGGACCTGTTCGCGTTCGCAGGTAAGTCCCTCGGCGACGACCTATCGCGGTTCCTCGCTCGCGGAATCGTCTGCTATCCGCACGGCCTGCTCGGGGCCTCGACGATGCCGCCGGTGGACGATCGTGTCTGGCTTCCGTGGCTCGCGCACGACGTCGTCGAGCAGGGCCGCTGGACGGACGAGTTGCTGGACGGGATGCGGCACCGCGGCGATCCGATCGCCGATGAGGTCGTGCGCGGCTACTTCGAGGAGTTCGGGGGCGGCCCGCACGAGTTCTTTACCGGGCTCGTCGCGCGTCCCGACCCGACGCCAGAAGAGTGCTCCCCGGCGGTCGCCGCCTATCTCGGGGAACGGCCGCCGCTCCCGACGTGGACCGATCCCGACCGGCTGCGGCTCGGCGAGGACTTCTTCGGACGCTGGGGCCTGTACGTGCCGCTCGTGCTGATCTGCTCGTCGCTGCCGGAGTGCTACGGCGCCGCCAAAGGCGTCCAAGTTCTCCACCTCACCGCGCGTCTCGCCAGCGACACGCGTCGCCGGATCGTCGAGACCGCGCAGATGGTGCTGGATGTGATGGCGCCCGGCGGGATGGAGATCGATGCGCCCGGCTACCGCACCGTCCGGCGCGTGCGGCTCATGCACGCCGGTGTTCGCTACCTGATCCAGCACGACCCGCGCATCGGCCGCGACGCTGCCGCTGATCATGTCGGCCCGCGCTGGTCGGCCGACTGGGGCGTTCCCATCAACCAGGAAGATCTCGCCGGGACGCTGACGACGTTCAGCTGGTCGGTGGTGACGGGGTTGCGTTCGCTCGGCGTGCCGGTTTCGGAGGAAGAAGCCGACGCGTACCTCCACGCGTGGAACGTGATCGGCTCGATGATGGGCGTCCGCGAAGAGATGCTGCCGAAGGATTACGACGACGCCGATCTCCTCGCGCACCGCATCCGTGAGCGGCAATGGAAGACCAGTCCGGAGGGGCGCGAGATGACCAGCGCGCTCGTCGAGATGCTCGACGCGTCGCGGCCCGGCCGGATGGTCCCCGGATTCTCGGGAACGATGATCCGTCATTTCGTCGGCGACGAGCTCGCGAACGACCTCGGTGTTCCGAGCGGCGGCCGGGCCGGCTCGCTGTTGCGGCGAGCGTCGGCGACGGCGATCGCGGCGGGGCTGGCCCAGCAACACTCCCGCGCCGCGCGCCGTGTCGCGGGGATGGTGAGCCGCGCGTTGCTGAAATCGTACACGACCTTCGACCGCGGGGCCGGGCGCGCGACGTTCGAGATCCCGACGCGCCTCGCGGACGCGTGGAACCTTCGCACGGCGCGCACGAGATGACCGATCCGCACCTCACGTTCGACGCCCTGCAATCCGAGCGCGAGCGATCAGCCATCCCGACGCCTCGCGGACACTGGATCATGGGGCAGCGGTGGGAGGATCTGCTCTTCCTATCTTGGCCAGTGCCGGTCGAAGCGATGCGCGCGCTGGTGCCCGCCGGCGTCGAGATAGACACGTTCGAGGGAACGGCTTGGGTCAGCGCGGTGCCGTTCTGGATGGAGCGCGCGCACTTCCGTGGGCTCCCTCCGATCCCGTTCCTCGCGAGCTTCCCGGAAGTAAACATCCGAACCTACGTGCGCGCCGGCGAGCATCGCGCGGTGTGGTTCCTCAGTCTGGACACGCAAAGTCACGTCAACGTTTTCCTCGCGCGCCACGCGTTCCATCTGCCGTACTTCTTCGCCGACGTCGAGATGCGACGCGGCGATGAGATCCAGTTCCGGTCCGAGCGCGACGGCGGCGTCGCAGCGTTCGAGGTGACATACCGGGGGACGGGTCCCGAGTCCGTGCCGGCCGAGGGAACGCTCGAGCACTTCCTCACCGAGCGATATTCGATGGTGTGCACCTCGCACGAAGACGTGCTGTTCCGCGGCGACATCGCGCACGACCCCTGGCGGCTGCGCGCTGCGGAATGGACGCCGAAGCGGATGGAGCTGCCGGCGATACTCGGGATGGGCCTCGGATCGCGCGAGCCCGTCGCCTTCTACGCGGCGGCGACCCAGGTCGCGTTGTGGGCGCCGGTGCGCATCGACGCCGTCTGACGCTGCTACCCGCCCAGCAGCGCCAGCGCCTCTCGGACATCCTTGGTATCGCGCCCCTCGACGAACCGCTCGATCGCTTCCTCGACGGCCGCGCGCGAAATGGGATCGGGCCGCAGCCGGAAGCGCGTCACGGCCGCGCGTAGCGCGAAGGGAACCTCGTTCCGCTGCGATGCGATCTCCAGCGCAGACACCAGCAACGCATCGACATCTTCGGCGGCGCTGCCGGCGGCGTGCCGTGCCTCGGCGCCGAGGCGCAGTAGCTCGGGCTCGAACAGTCGCTCACCCGTCTCAACGGCGAACGCGTTCGCTTCTGCGATCGCGTCCAGCGCGGCCGCCGGCCGCCCGGCGAGGAGCTCGACCTCGGCGAGCATCAGCAGGTGCCACGAACGGTGCGCGCGGCTCCCGCCGTGTGGCACGAGCGCCAGACCCGTGCGGATCGTCTCGAGTCCGTCGGTCACCTTCCCGTCCGTCGCCAGAGCCCAGCCGCGCAGGATGGTCGCGTAGCGCTCGAGCTCTTCGAAACCGTGACGCGCGGACAGCGCGATGGCTTCGTCGGTGTGACTCAGCACGAGGTTCGGCTCTCGGAGCCGTTGTCCGAGCCCGGCCACCCATACGCGCGCGGTCGCTTCGCGGAAGGGATGCGGATGAGCGTCGACCAGCTCGAGCAGGTGCTGGGCCGTTGCACGTGCCGCGTCCGCGCGCCCGGCGTGCCATTCGCCCCAGGAGCGGTAGCCGATCGCGACGCAGCCGGGATCGATCGCGGCGGAGTTGATGAGACGCTCGTGCCGGTCGGGGTCGTACAGCGCGATCGCCTCGTCGATCAGCGGCATCGCGTCGCCGACCTCGCCGAGCTGGAACAGTGTGGTCCCGAGCGAGGTATGGGCCAGCAGCTTCCGCGTCGAGGACTCGGAGCGCGCCGCCACCTCAACGAGTTGCGTCGCCATCTCCCGCGCGGCCTCGTAATCGGCGCGCACCATGTTCATCGCGTAGCCGTACGCAAGGAATGTGAAGCGCTCCACGTCGCTCTCGAGCCAATGTGAAAGCTCGGTGATCCGCGTGTACAGCTCGTCCACACGCGGATCGCCGAACCCGGACACGTTCTGGATCACGGGGCCGAGTCCGAACGAAAGGCCGATCTCACGCCGCGCGCGCTCGGGTGATCCGGGCAGCGACCGAACGAGTTCGAGCGCGTGCAGGTAGTGATCCAGTGCTTCGTGTAGCGCGTGCTGAGCGACGGCGCGCTCGGCGGCGCGCTGGAAATGGTCGATCGCTTCGTCGATGCGCCCCGACTCCGAGAAGTGAGGTGCCGCCAGCTCCGGACGCGCGTCCACCGTTTCCGGGAACCGCTCGACGAGCACGTCGGCGACCCGTCCGTGCAACTCGCGCCGCCGGCGCCGCAACAGCAACCCGTAGGCGGCATCGCGCACGAGCGCGTGCGTGAAGCGGAACGCATCTTGTTCGCCGCCCGGCTCGACGATGCCGAGGGCCACCAGCCGTGCCAGCTTCGCGTCGAGGTCTTCCTCTTCCGGGGCGACCGCGCGCAGGAAGCCTGCCGTGAACTCGTTGCCCAGCACGGCCGCCAGCTGCGCGAGGTCGGCGTCCGAGCCGAGGCCGCCGAGTCGCGCGACGAGGAGGTCGTACACGGTGCCCGGCACGGTCTCTTCCAGCACGCGCCCGCGCATCATCGCGTTGCCGCTTTCGACGGAGACGATGCCGCGGTCGAGGACCATCCGCGTGAGCTCCTCGACGAACAGCGGCACGCCGCCCGTGCGAGCCTGGATCAACGCTTGGCCTTCGCGCGGAAGCTGCGCGCCGGCGACCGAGGCGGCAAGCTGAGCGGTATCCGCCGGGCCCAGCGAGGAGACCTCGATCACCGATGCGTGCGGCAGACGCAGCCACGGCGGGGTGAAGTCGGGCCGCGCGGTCACGATCGCCAGCACCGGCCTGGACGCGAGACGCTCGATCGACTCGGTGATCAACTCGGCCGTCGACGGATCCGCCCAGTGCATGTCCTCGACGACCAGCAACGTCGGAGTGGCCTCGCGGATCACGAGGCGGCCGAGCAGGTCCATCGCGCGGCGGCGCCGTTCCTCGGCCGATCCGTGGGGATCCGCTTGTATGCCGGGGACCACGATCTCGGCGAGCGCGTGTGCGGCGCCCGCCTCTTCGATCCCCGCCGCAGCGAGGTAGCGATCGATCATCTGCAGGCGTTCATCGGGCAGGTCGCCGGACGAGAAGCCGATGTCACGGTCGAGGTGCTCGAGCACAGGCCGCAGCGGGCTCGAAGCGTCGCCGAGTGAGCAGTACAACAAGAGCAGGCGCTTCGAGACGTCCCGGATCCTCTCGCGCAAGGCAAGAGCGATGCGGGACTTGCCGATCCCGGCTTCGCCGCGGATCAAGACCGCGCGTCCGCGCCCGGCGCGCGCATCCGCCCACGCTTCCTCCAGGCGGTCGAGGTCGCTTGCGCGATCGACGAGCGGCGTGAGGTTCCGTGGGAACGCGGCTCCGATGCGATCGTGCGCCCCCGTTTCGCCGGTAACGAGCGACACCTCGATCGGCTCCGCGATCCCCTTGATCGTGTGTGACCCGAGCGGAGAGATGTCGAACCAGCCGCTCACCAGCGCGCGAGTGCCGTCGCCGATAACGACCGAGTTCGGGCCGCCGATCTGCTGCAAGCGCGCCGCGATATTTACCGTTCGACCGAGCGCCCAGATCGGCTCGCGCTGGCGGATCGCCGTGTCGCCGATCACGACGAGGCCCGTTTCGATGCCGACGCGGCAGGAAAGTCCGCCACCGCCGGGCCCGAGCTGCAAGCGGATGTCCGAGACCGCGTGGACGAGCCGCAGTCCGGCGCGCACGGCCCGTACGGGGTCGTCCTCGTGGGCTTCGGGGAAACCGAAATACACCACCAGCCCGTCACCAAGGATGTCTGCGATCCACCCGCCGAGGCTCTCGATCACATGCGCGCACGCGTCGTAGTACTCGTGCATGACGTCGCTGTAGTCCTCGGGGTCGAGCACGTCGGACAGGCGTGTCGACCCGACGAGGTCGCAGAAGAGAACGGTTACCCGGCGGCGTTCGCCGGACGCTTCGGGACGATCCACAAGCCCCCCGCCGTTGCCTCGTTCGTCCGATGTGTGACGAACATCACACCCCAGATTGTCGAAGATGTCACAGTCCGAGGCTATTCGGTCCGATAGCGTCCGCCCCCGAACGTACCGCCCGTCGCACGAGCCGGCACGCATCGCCGGCGGCGACGGACCGTCTCAGGGGGAGGATGCATGCGAGGGAAGATCGCACGGATCGGGGCCGCCGCGGCCGTCGCGGTGATGCTCGTATTGACGACGACGGTCGTGGCCGGGGCGTCTTTGCCGCTGTCCGGCGTGACCAAGAAGCTCTACACGGCCGACGTGAGTCCGCATAGCGCGAACACGTCGTCGACCGTGTCCTTCACGGCTTCGCTTACGAACAAGGCGTCGAGCCAGTCGCTCGGATCCTGCAACCTGACCGCACCATCCGGCTTCACGTTGCTCAGCACGACCCAGCCGCAGCAGGGGACCGCGACACTCGTCGGGAACGTGCTGCAGCTGCGAAACCTGAACGACGCGATGAACGCGGTCCGCTCGGTCGTTTTGTCGGCCACCACGCCGGCGACGGCGGGGACGTACACCTGGGCGATCGAGTGCCGGCAGTCGAACTCGTTCAACCCGGACCAACCGAGCAACCAGTTCACGCTCGACGCGGCGAACAGTAACCTCAAGACGACGGTCAGCACGCCGCTGCCGAGCGCCGACGTCGCGGTGACGTCCAACACGGACTCGCCCGACCCGGTCGTCGGCGCGAACACGGTCGAGTACACGATCGTCGTTCACAACAACGGCCCGGCGACGAGCGGCGGACTCACACTGAGCGACTCGACGTCCGGCGGTTCGATCACCTCGACGGCGGCGACCAACTGGACCTGTTCGGGTAGCGCCGCGTCGGTGTCGTGTACCCACGCCGGTATCGCGAGCGGTGCCGACGCCGAGAGCGTGGTCGTGCGCGTGCTTGCACCGAACACCAATGGCACGCTCACCAACCACGCGGCCGTGTCCGAGTCGGGCGCGACCGACCCGGCACCGGGCAACAACTCCCTGGATCAGGCGACGACCGTGACGACCGACGCCACGTGCGCGAGCGGCACGATCGACTGCGGCACCGGCCAGATCATCTACTCGCTGAACAGCCAGGTGACGACGGGTTCGACGCCGAGCGCCACGAAGTTCGTGGTCGGCACGACGACGTTCCTCGGGGTAACCGGTGCGCCCGGCGGCCAGATATGGAGCATGAGCGCTCCGGCAGTGCCGGGCTCGTTCTGCCCGATCAACTTCAACAGCAACATCGTCACCCAATGCGCGTGGCAGATGAACCTGGATCCGATCCCTTCGATCTACCCACGCGGGAACACAACGTTCGTGGGCATCTGCTACGTGACCCGGTGTCCTGCGGGCCTCGTCGCCGGCGCCGGCACGCTCGTGGTGAAGGTCGCTGAAGACAACACTCAGACGATCCTTCCCCAGTGCAATGGTCCGAGCGACACGAGCAACTGCTTCGAGCAAGCGCGAATCGCGGGGGGACACCTCCAGATCACGGTGCGGAACCTGGACTCGGGTGACCCGAGGCTCGCCGGGCTCTGCGTCGGAGGCGGTTGCTGATCAAGCCTCACCTGGGAGCGGCCGTCCCGCCAGGGGCGGCCGTTCCTGTTGGGAATCGTCGGTCGCGGGTTCATGGAACCCGCATGGCAGGGGGATGCGATGAAACGATGGCTGTTCTTCGGCCTGGCGATGATCTTGCCCGGCGTGCTCCTGGCGATGGTGACGCTCGGTGCGCAGGCACATGTCGGCGGCGCAATGCCGATGGTGGAGGCGTCCGGCGGGATCGCCGATCTGGCCATCACCCAACACACCGACTCGCCCGATCCCGTCGTCGGAACGAACACGGTCCAGTACGAGATCGTCGTGAAGAACTTCGGTCCGTCCTCAACCGACATGGTCGGGCTGGACATCAATCAGAATGGCTTCAGCAGCGGTTCATTCCATACCGCGACCCTCAACAGCGGCGACATCGTCGCGGTGCAAGGGCAGGGGTGGACGTGCAGCATCGGCGAGTCGCCGGACTACGCGACGTGTGACATGGGCGCGCTCGGAGTCGGGGACACCGCGCCTCCCGTATTCGTCTGGGTGAGAGCGCCGAACTTCGACACGGTGATCACGAACACCGCATCCGTCTACTCCAACGCGATCACCGATCCCAACCCGGACAACGACTCCTCGAGCGAAGACACGACGGTCGTCGTCAACAACGAGTGCGGCCCGGGCGTCGTCAGCTGCGGCACCGGACACATCGACTACGGTCGCAACAGCACCGTGTCCACCGGCGCAACGCCGACGCCTGGGCATTGGCTCGTCGGTACCGCGTACTTCCGTGGCACGCCCGGCGCGAGCGGCGGTCAAACGTGGAGCATGTACGCCCCGACGTCGAGCAAGTGCATCGCGATCAACTGCACGTTCGCGATGGTGCTCGACAACATCCCGAACCCGTACCACCGCGGCGATGTGGCGATCACACTGTCGTGCGACCCGAGCCACTGCAAGAAAGCGCTCGTTCCCGGAGCGGGCCTGGTCATGATCAAGTTCGACGCGCTGGGACTGCCGCATCTGCTGCCCCGCTGCATCAGCCTGGTGACGGTGACGTGCTTCAAGGCCACCTGGGCGCCGGGTTATCTCTATGTGACGGTCAAGAACCTGAGCGCGGGCGACCCGCGTCTCGCGGGGCTGTGCATCGGCGGAGGCTGTTAGGCGACGCGAACGACGCCGATCTGGGAGAGGATCGCGCGCTGTTCGTCGCGGTACGCGGCGGCCGGGGTTCCTTCGGCCGCCGCGAGGTCGGCGAGCGCGCCGAGCGTCAGGGCGACGTCGTAGGTCGCGCTCCGCGCACGCGCGATGCGCAATCCCTCTTCGAGCGTGGTGCGCGCGGCGGGCAGGTCACACAGCTGGGTGAGCGACGAACCTTTGATCCGGTGCAGCATCGCGGCCAGCGGCCCCGGCGAGCCGTCGCTCGTGGTGGTTCGCTCGAGGAGCTTCGTCGCCTGATCGAGCGCATCCGTCGTGCGGCCGGATAGCAATGCGCACTCGGCGATCCGTGCCTCGGTCTCGAGTGCATCGGCGACGGCGTCGGCTTCTTCGAAGCGCTCGTGCGCGTCGGTGAGCGTCGCCATCGCCTCTTCGTAGTCGCCGCGCCGGTACGCGAGGCGTCCGAGGTTGCTGAGTGCGTACGCGACGCCGGAGCGGTCGCCCGCCGCTTTCCACACGCGCAGGGCCTTGCGGAACGCGGCTTCCGCCTCGTCGTAGCGGCCCTGATCCGACAGGATCTCGCCGGCGTTGACGGTGCCGAACGCGGCCGACACGGCGTCGCCGATCTTGTCCCACGCGTCGCGGCCGCGCTCGTAGTAATCCGCGGCCTCGTTCCAATGACCCTCGAAGTAGGCGCGAGCACCCAGGTTGTTGTAGACGACGCCCTGTCCCCACAGGTCACCGAGTTCCGCGTACAGATCGAGCGCGCGTCCCGAATAGACCGCCTTCTCCCAGCGGCCCAGCGCAACGAACGCCGCTTCCAGCAGTGAGTACGCGTGCGCGAGCGCATCCTTGTCCCCCGCCGCTTCGGCTTGGGGGATCGCTTTGAGGCACGACTTGATCACGTCGGACTGGCGCCCCTGGTGCATGCGCACGGAGGCGTACGCGACCGCGGCCTGGGCTCGCTGCGCGGCGGCGTCGCGGTCCTCGATCGGCGTGAGCAGACGTTCTGCCCGGCGGATCCACCGGATCGCGTCGGCGAATCGGCCCGACGCCTGCCGCACGTTCGCTTCCTTCAGCATCAACCGCGCCGACCCCACGGCGTCGGCGTCGACGACGCGACGCGCGGATGAGTACGCGGCGGACGCCCGGGCGAACTCGCCGATCCGCTTACGGACGTCACCGAGTGATTCGTACACACGAGCGATCTCTGTATCAGGGACCCCGTCGTCGCGGCGAGCGGATTCGATCGCGCGCTCGTAGAAGTCGGCCGATTCAACATTCGCGTAGATCGAGCGCGCGCGATCGGCGGCGATGTGCGAATACCGCCACGCGGGACCGAACCGGTGTGCGTAGAAATAGTGGAGCGACAGGATCTCGGCATGCGCGTCGGCGTCGGCGCCGGCGGCGCGTTCGATCGTCTCGCCCACCAGCGCATGGAGATCGCGCCGCAGCCGGTACGGGAGTCCTTCGTACGCGGTGTCACGGATGAGCGCGTGGCGGAACCGGAACTCGTCCATGCCTTCGATCGCGATGAACTCCTCGAGCCGCGCCCACTCGCTCTCGTCGGCGGGCGCGATGTCCGGGGGGATCACGGCGCGCGCCAGCTCGCCGTGAAAGGTGGGTCCGAGGACGGACAGGCGTTTCAGGACGCTGCGCTCGCGTGGGGGAAGCGAGTCGATGCGCGCGCGCATCGCCGCCTCGACCGTGTCGGGCAGCCCTTCGATGCCGCCCGCCGCGCGCGCGGCGGCCAGCAGCTCCTTCAGGAACAGCGGGTTGCCGCCCGACCGTTCCGCGAGCGCGGCGATCTCGTGTGGCGGAAGCGGTGACTCTTCGGTGGCCGCGTCGAGCAGCATGGCCGCCGCCGACGCGTCGAGCGGTTGCGGCCGGAGCACATCGACGTCGTGCCCCGACGCCGCGAACCCCTCTTCGATGTCGCGGCGCGTCACGCAGATCATCCACGGCACGTCGGACAGATCCGCCGTGAGTTTGCGGAGCAGGTCGGCCGAGGCTTCATCCATCCAATGCGTGTCCTCGAAGACGAACAGCGTCGGCGTGCGCAGCAACGCGCGGACGAGCTCCACCGTCACCTCTTCGAGCCGGAGCTTGCGGAACTCGTCGTCGAGATGCGCGACCTCGGGCGTCGCCGAGATCGAGACGTCCATCGGCACGCCGAGCAGCGGAGTCCAATCCAACAGGTGCGGTGCCGCGGCGGTCACGATCCCGCGCAGACGCTCGGCGGCCACCGCGTCGTCGTCGAGCTCGGAGATCCCGAACAGCCGGCGGAGCGGCCCGACGAGCGGCGAGTACGGAATGGAAGCGTGGTACAGCTCGCAGGCGGCGGGCAGGAACGCGAAGTCGGCCGCGTTCGCGCGCAGCTCCTCGATCAGACGGGACTTGCCGATCCCGGGCTCGCCCACGATCTCGACGATGCGGCCGGAACCGGCGCGCGCCGACGTCAGGGCGTCGAGCAACACCGCCATCTCCTTCTCGCGGCCGATCAGCGGAACGGACGCGTCGACCGCGGCGGTTTCCGCGCGCTCGAGCGCGCCGAGGGCGTAGGCCTTGATCGGCTCCGTCTTGCCTTTCACGTGGAACGGCGCCAGCGCCCGCGCTTCGAAGCGGGAACGCGACGGCTCCATCACGTCGGCGGTTGTCAGGATCTCGCCCGGCTCGGCTTTCGCCATCAAGCGCGCGGCCAGGTTCACCGCGTCGCCCATCACTGTGTACGTCCGCCGGTAGAAGGGCCCGATGTCGCCGGCGAAGACGGGGCCTTTGTTGACGCCGATGCGGATGGGGATTCGGCGCTCGCCGTCCATGATCTCGCGCAACGTGAGCAGCATCCGTTCCTCGTCGTTGCCCGACGCGGTCGGCGCGCCGGCGGTGAGGATGATCTTGCCGCCGTCGCGGTCGACATCGGATCCGAGGAAGCAGACGCCGTTGCGGTCGGCGGCTTCCTGCACGTCGCGGACGAGCTCGGTGAGAGCCTGCGCGCACGCGAACTGTCCGTCGGCCGCGATCAGTTCGTCGGTGCCGTCGAAGTGGATGAAGGCGACCGTGACCCGCTTGTGCTCCGGTTCCGCGACGCCGGCGAGGATCTGGTCACGGGTCGCGACCGGGATGCACGACACCATGAGCTCGGGCGGCGGGACCGATTCGACGTCGCTTCGCTCGGGGGAGAAGCCGGGCGGCTCCTTGCGGAGCAAGAACCCGGGACCCTTCTCGCCGGCGAGCACCGTGGGCCCGATCGTCGTCGCCGTCGCTTTGCTGACGACGATCTCCCCGGCCTCGGCCGTGGACTCCATCGTCACGGTCTCGGATGCGGCCGGGCCGGTGATGATGAGCTCCCGGTGCGACGAGCCGACGAGGAAGAAGTTGAACTCGCCGCTGTGGACGCCCACCGACATCTTGAGCGCGACCCGCCCGCCCGGCGTCGAGATCGACCCGATCTCTCGCAACTCTCGCCGCATCCCGACCGCCGCGCGCGACGCTTTGGCCGCGTGATCGGTCCCCGTGAACAGCAGGAGCAAAGCGTCGCCGCCGAACTTGATCAAGCCGCCGCCGTTGCCGTACGCGACCCCGAGCAGGCGCGTGAAGCACGTGCCGATCGCGTCGGTGAGCTCCTCGGCGCCCACCTTGCCTCGCTTCGCGAGACGCTCGGAAAGGCGCGTGAATCCGGAGATATCAACGAAAGCGATAGAACCGTCCACAGTACGGAACGGGGTGTCCGGAGCCTCGGAAAGCCATTGCAGAAGCAGCCGCGGAAGGTACGGCCGTATGAGCTCCTGCTCGGCTAGTGGATCGCGCATCGCCCCGGTTTCGGATCGAGGTCTCAACCCTATTGTGCTCGAAACGAGCGGACTGCGAGATTTCTCACAATAGGTATCGGCGCGGCCCGGCGCCGTGCACAATCGGGGCGAACGACGCGGGAGGGCCACGATCGACACCATCTCTAGGCGACGAAGCACGGCCGCTGCCGTGGTGCTCGCCTTCGCCGCGGTCTCGTTCGCGGTGGTCTCGTCGTCCGCGGCAGGCGCCACGGTGTCGCTCGCGAGGCCGGCGGTGTCGTGGATGGGCGGGCCGTTGCGCGGCGCGTCCCCCGACGCGACGACCTGTCCCGCGTCGTCGTGCAACGACTTTTCGTTCCGGATCGACATCCCCCCGTCGGCGTGGTCGAGCCGGGACGGCGGCGTCGCCGTCCGGGTCGCCTGGCCCGACCCCAACGACGAGATCGACCTTCACGTGTTCGACCAGAAGGGCGTCGATGTCGCGATGGGGCTCGAAGCGCACACGAACGCCGAGCAGGCATTGATCCACGCGCCGGTTCCGGGCATGTACCGCGTCCATGTGGTCGCCACCCACGCGGTGAACGTCGTCTATCACGGAACCGCTCGCGTGGTGCGGCTCGGGTACCGGTTCGCGCGCACGATGCCGGTGACGATGCGGTTCGCGCCGGCATCGTTCGTCGACCCGCAGCTCTGGACATCGGAGCCGAGCGTCTGGGCTTCGAAAGACGGATCGATCGCCGCCACGTCGATCTGGTCGCTCAACCAAGGGAGCAGCATGGTGTGGCGCTCCGGCGACGGTGGCCGCACGTTCAACTTGAAGCCGTCGGTGTTGGTCCCCGGTGCGCCGGATCCACGCGAGCGTCCGTGCAACGCCGCGATCGGCGGCGCCGACGCCGACGTGATCACCGATCGGACCGGACGGATGTACTTCGCCGACCTCTGGCTGGTGAGTTCGGTGATCGGCACCTCAACCGACGGCGGCAACACGTGGTCGTGCAACCCGGTCGCGACGTCGTCGCCGGAGCTCGACCGTCCGTGGCTTGCGCCTTCGCCGACCGCCGACGGCGCAGGCCCGAACGTCGACGCGTACCTCGCGTACCGGGACGCGCTCGTCGGCGCGGCGGTGCCCTACCTCGGCGACTTGGCGAAGCCGTTCCGCATCCATATCGACGTCACGCGCGACGGCGGCAAGACGTGGAAGAACGCGAGCACGTACGCGAAGAGCCGGGTCGGATTCGCCGGCCCGATCTTCACCGCCGCCGACGGCACCCTCTATCAGGTCTACCAATACGAATCGTCGGTGTACCTGGCGCACTCTTCCGACCAAGGACGCACCGTTCATACGACGCTCGTGTCGCGCCGGATCGGAACGCCGGCCGAGGTGTGGGTCTCGGGCGACGTCGATGCCGCAGGCAACGTCTACGTGGCATGGGTCGACCAGGGAGACTGGCTCACGTTCTTCACGCGTTCCACCGACCACGGCGCGCACTGGAGCGTGCCTTTGCGCGTCAACCCACCGGCGTCGCAGACGACCGTGATGCCGTGGGTCGCGGCCGGTCGCCGCGGCCAGGTCGCCGTCTCCTGGTACGGGACCGCAGCCAACGTGCAGCCCGACTTCGCGCCGCCGGCCACCCGCTGGTACCCCTGGGTGGCGCGCACCAGTGAAGGGACCACGTCGTCGCCGCGGTTCGAGATCTCTCGACTCTCTCCGACTCCGGTTCGCTTCGGAACGCTGTGCACCGACGCGATCATGTGCAGCGACAGGAAGTTCGGCGACTTCTACGAGATCGCCATCGCTTCCGACGGCGGGCTCATCGCAACCTTCAACGACGACGCACGGATCCAGACGACGATGGACGGCAAATCGCCGGGCCCGTACGTGATGGCGGTCCGTCAGGTCTCCGGCCTCGGCATGCGGCGCTCGTCCGCGTCGTTCGCCGAGCCGTCCGGCGACGCTACCCCGCCCGACGACATGGGCGGCGCGGACGTTTCGAGCCTCGACCTCGCGTCGCTCCCGCAGGTGCGATCGCTGCACGGCGCGTTCCAGATCGGATTGAAGCTCCGCTCCGCGACCAACCTCGCGAGCGCGCTAACGACGCCGGGTTCGATCGCGACCGACGCGTACTGGCTCACGCTGTGGCGGACCGCCAATCGCGTCGAATACGCGGGGCTTCACGTCGCACGCAACGGGAAGGCAACGTTCTTCGGCGGCGACGCGCCGGTGAGCGTTGGGCGGCTGGACCCGCTCGCGCCCGGACTCGTCGACAAGCTGGCGTCCTATCCCGCGACGTTCACGCTCACCGGCCGGATCGACGCTCGGACGCGCAGCATCTTGATCGACGTCCCGCTGGGGAGATTCCACCTCAGCCCCGGCTCGTACATCTACAGCCTGCAAGCGTTCTCGATGACGGCGCTAACGGACCGGCGGACGTTCCTGTTGCCGTACGTGGTGATCGACAGCACAGCGGCGCAAACGCTGCGGATCTCCTAGCGGCTTCCCGCGTTCGAACCGATAACCGTGAGGCGCCTGCGCTCTAGCCGCGGCAGCCGAAGCTCGCGAGCGGGTTGGTGCTCATCGAGGGCGGCGCCGCGCCGGCTCCTACACCCCAGCTGTGGTTCGCCAGCGGGCTCATCGCCAGCGTAAGCGAGCCGCCCGGGCGGATCGCATCGTGCGTGAACCAGGTTCGTGCGAGCCCGGCGCCGTTCAAGGTCGCCGACGTCACGTACTTGCCGGCGAACGACGCGCCGGGCGCGTGGATGGTGAACGCGCCGCCCGGTAGGCGGATTGTCGCCGAGGTGAACGCCGGCGATCCGATCGCGTACACGGGCGCGCCCGCCGTCTCAGGGTAGAAGCCGAGCGCGCTCCACACGTACCACGCGCTCATCGTCCCGAGATCGTCGTTGCCGGGGATCCCGTCCGGCGTCGGCCGGTACACGGTCTGCAAACCTCGCACGATCGCTTGCGTTTTCCACGGCTGGCCGACGTAGTCGTAGAGGAACGGCGCCTGGAGGTCGGTCTCGTTGTCGGGCGTGTACTGGTTTCCGTAGTACGCGATCCCGAACAGCGATAGATCGCGCTGGATCTCCGCGACCGCGACCGGAGCGATCGTCATCGCCGTCGTCGAGAAGAACGTGTCGAGCTTCTTCCGGGCCGCGGCGTCCCCGCCCATCGCGTTCACCAGTCCGCGCACGTCCTGCGGCACGAGCCACGTGTACTGCCATCCGGTCCCTTCGCGGAACCCTTTGGGAAGCTCGGGATGGTAGTTCGGCAGCCAGGTCCCGTTCGAGAAGCGCGGCCGCATGAACTTCGTCCCGCCGGCGTCGAACACGTTGCGCCAGTTACGCGCCAGCTGCAGCAAGCGGTCTCGGTCGGCCGTCTCGCCGATCCGATCGGCCATGAGCGCGAGCGCGAAGTCGGCGATCGCGTGCTCGAGCGTGCCACTCGCGCCGGAATCGTCGACGTCGAACGGGATGTATCCCTTCTGCAGATAAACCGGATCGCGATGGTGCGTCGGATCCAACGCCAAGGTGCGCATCGCTTGGTACACCGGTGTCACGTCCGCCGGCGCGACGAGCCCGCGGCAGAAGCCGTCCACGATCGCGGGGATAGACGGCTCGCCGTTCATGAAGTCGGCGTAGCTGTTCATCAGGTTCCAGCGCGGCAGCCGGCCGCCGTCGATCGCGATCTGGAGCATCGAATGGACCATGTCCCTGAACCGTGCCGGGGCGATGAGCGCGAGCAGCTGGTTCTCGGTGCGATAGGTGTCCCACAGCGAGAAGTTCGTGTAGTAGGTGAACCCCGAGGCGACGTGCGGCTGGTTGTCGTTGCCCATGTACTGACCGTTCACGTCCTCGAACACGTTCGGGTGATGCTGCGCGTGGTAGAGCGCGGTGTAGAAGGAGCGCCGGTCCGCGGGTGTCCCGCCGGTGACGGCGATCGCTCCGAGCGCGTTGTTCCACGCCTGCCGCGTCGCGCCTCGGACCACGTCGAACGGGAACGAGTTCGCGCCCGGCAGCTCGGAGTCGAGGTTCTGTAGCGCGTTCGCGCGGCTGACGAACGAGATCCCAACCTTGATCAGCACGGTTCGGTTCGTGAGCGTATTGAACGACACCACCGCGCCGGCGCCGGTTCCTTGCGCGGTCTTCCGCGTGTAGTCGGGGGTCCCCGCAGCCGTATCCCACACGCCGCTCTTGGTGAACGGCCGCGAGAACCGCGCGGCGAAATGCACCGAGTAATGGTCGGAGTTGTTCTGCTCGGTGCCGACGACGGTGTTCGCGTCGACGATCTCGACGGATGCGGGCTGCGTTCCGACGACGACCCCGGATGTGCCCTCGTCGCTTCCGGCGACGGTGTGCCCGACATCGAGGATGACGTTCGACTGCGGCGCCGGTGGGAAGGTGTAGCGGTGCATCCCGACGCGCAGTCCCGTTGTCAGCTCCGCGAAGATCCCGTTGGCGAGGTGGACGCCGTAGTAGCCGGGCGACGCAGACTCGGCTGCGTGCAAGAACGGCGTTTTGAACACCGACGGATCGGTGGAAAGAACCGGTCCGACGGTGGGCATGAACGGGATGTCGCCGCCCGCGTGCACGCCCATCGACTCGATGTGAACGTGGCTGAATCCGCGGATCGAGTCGTTCGCCCACTGGTACCCGGTGTACGCGAACGGCCCGTCGGTGTCGGGCGAGAGCTGCACCATCCCGAACGGCGCAGCGGCACCGGGGAAGGTGAACCCGCCGCCGAGGGTGCCGACGAACGGATCAACCTGCGAGGCGAGATCCGTACCGAGCACGCCGGGCGCCGCCGGCGCCGTGGCCGGGATCAGGTAAAAGGCCGATGCGAAAAGCAGCAGCGCCGCTACGGTCCGACGTCGACGATGCAATCCCGCTCCCTCCGGTAACGCTTGTCCCGCACATTTCGCCCGGTTCGTGGCGAAGTCCTGCCCGGGATCCGCGCTCGCCGGGAGGGAGGGGGCGGCCTTCGTCGAAATCCAAAAGACGTGCCACGAGCTCATCTCCCTGCTCCCAAACGGAGGAAGTCCATGCCCACGAAGCGATCCCTCGCCGTGTTGCTCGCGTCCGCTCTCACCATTCCGGTCGCGGCGCTCACCTCGACGCCGGCCGCCACCGCGCCGGCGGTCACATTCGGCAGTCCCGTGATCGTCGATCCGATCCACACCTTCGGCGAGCCGGACGTTCGTATCCACGGCGACGATGTCTACGTGAGCGGGCCATGGGGGACGGGCACGCAGCGAAGCATCTGGGACTGGTCGCACGACGGGGGTCAGACCTTCCGCGCCCTGCACTCGGAGCCGATCTCGACGCCGGACCAATCCGCGACCACGGTGATGGGCCCCGGCGGCGGCGACACCGAGATCTCGATCGACCACACGGGCAAGGTCTACTACGCGGACCTCGCCGCGCTGACGACGCTGAAGGTTGCGACGTGGGATCCCAACACGCACACGATGGAGACGAACACGCTGCACAACATCACGGACATGACGAGCCAGTACGACCGGCAGTGGTTCGCGCTGTGGGATCCGAAGGACGTCGCGGCAACACGGAAGGCGAGCGGCTACTCGGGGCAGTTCCCGGTCAACTACCTGACCTGGAACGGCAGCGGGTCGTCGACGTCGTACTCGCTCGACGGCGTCAACTACGGGCCGTCAACGCTCAACGTTGCGCAAGACGACGATGGTCCGCTCGTCATCGATCAGCTGACCGGGACCGTGATCCAGGCGGTCGCGCCGACCGGTAGCCGGGCACGCTCGGTCGGTGTCGCGTTGCGCACTCGCGACCAAGCAGGTCCGTCTTCCGATCCCGCCCTGCGGAAGTCGAAGGTGATCAAGGCAGCCGATCTCCCGAAGAACACCGTGGAGGGGGCGCTGTTCACCGTGATCGCGATGGACGAAGCCCGCAACGTCTACCTCGTGTGGTGTACGCAGAGCGACGATCTCCCGACGAAGAACCCGAACGCGTGGCAGATCTGGTACTCCTACGCGCCGGCCGCCGGCGGATGGACGAAGTGGTCGAAGCCCGTCCGTCTGAGCGCGCCGCCTTCGCGGTTGAGCGTCATGCCGTGGGCGGTCGCCGGATCGAAAGGGCGCCTCGCCGCCGTTTGGTACGGCACCGATGACGACAAGGACAACCCGAGCAACGGCGACGCGCACCAAGCGTGGGACGTGTGGATGGCGATGGTCTCCGACGCCGACACCGCACATCCGAACGTCCAGCAGGTGAAGGTAACGCGCCACCCGATGCACTATGGGACGATCTGCTTCTCCGGCACCGGCTGCATCACCGAGCGCGGGAACCGCAACATGGCGGACTTCTTCGAAGTCACGACGGATCCCAAGACCGGCGCAGTCGTCATCGTCTACAACGACACCTCGAACGAGCTGATCCAGACCATCCCCGGCACCGACGTTCCGATCCCCGCCCCGGTCGACGGCATCGCCGACCACCGCGGAGCGTCGGTCGTGACCATCGCACGGCAGAACGGCGGCATCGGGTTGTTCGGCAAACCCATCGTTTCCGCGTCGTCGTTCGGCGCCGGGCGGCTCGCCGGCCCGGCAGGCAACGCTTCGTTCGACCCTGTCTACGGCGGAGCCCAGCAGCCGGCCCTCGACGCGCGCGGCGTCAGCATGGCGGCCGACGGGACCGACCTCGTCTTCCGCGTCGCCGTGAAGTCGCTGGCCGACACCGCCGGGACGCTGTCATCGCTGAACGCGGGAGCGCTCGACTGGGTCGTGCGCTGGATCGGGGACCCGATCGACTCGCCGACCGGTGTCCGCAACCCGATCTACTACGCCGCCGCGGAAGTGGACCTGACGGGAACGCAGACGTTCTTCGCCGGGACCGCGCGATCGACCGACCTGTGCTCGGTCTCGGCGTGCACGCCGCACATCATCGAGTACCCGGCGCCGCCGCTCGGCGGTACCGCAGTTACGGGCAAACTGGTGCACGGCACCTCCGGCTCGCCCGACTACTGGGAGATCCGCGTCCCGCGCGACGCCGTCGGCTCACCGAAGGAGACCTCTCTCTTCGAAAGCCTTGCCGCATACACGATCGTGCGGAACAAGCCGGCGAGCCTCCCGACGACCAACCTCGAAGCCGAAGCCGGTCTCGCGCCGGTGGTCGTCGACGGGCTTTGCTGCGTCGACACGACGATCGCCGCGTCGCGTCCGATCGTGCTCGGCACGAAGACGACCCGCAGGACGACGAAGAACCCGAAGCCCGCGAGCAAGCTCGCCGTCAAGGGCGGCAGACTCGCCGCGACCGGCGTGCCGGGCGCGCCGGTGCTCCTATCGCTCGGGCTGATCGTCGGGGCGTTGGTGACGCGCAGGTTCTTGCGGCGGGTGTAGCTCGACCGCAACCGCCTGGGTGCTGCTGGCCGTCGCCGCGGTCGCGGCGTCGACGGACTGGATCGCCGTATCGCCGCGCGTGCACGCGCGCGCCGTCGAGTACCTCTGCAAGCCGGCGACGCTCGCGCTCCTGATCGGCGTGGCGGCGTCGCTGCATCCGTCCCATCCGTCGCAGCGGGCCGCGTTCCTCGTGGGGCTCGCGCTGTCGCTCGCCGGCGACGTCTTCTTGATGCTGCCGTCCGACGCGTTCGTCGCCGGGCTGGCGTCGTTCCTGCTCGCGCATGTCGCCTACATCGTCGGATTCGCGCTCGCCGGCGCGTCGGGTTCCTGGATGGGGCTCGGCCTCGTGCTCGTCGCGATCGGCGGCTCGACGCTCGGGCGGTTCATCGTTGCGACCGTTCGCGCCAGTGAGCATCGGAAACTCGCGGGGCCGGTGGCCGCCTACATGACGGTGATAAGCGCGATGGTCGTGCTCGCGTTCGGGTCGAAAGGGGGTTTCGCAATCGCCGGGGCGCTCCTCTTCTATTGCTCCGATGCGCTGATCGCGTGGGATCGGTTCGTCGCGCCCAAGACCTGGGCCCGGCCGGCGATCATGATCACCTACCACCTCGCGCAAGCGGGATTGGTTCTGAGCCTCGCGCGCTGAGCCGCCGGGCCATGCGCGACGAACGCGCCTCGCGACGGGTTACGGGACGCTGACGATGTTGCCGCCGCCACCGTTGTTATTGCCGTAAGGATTCTGCGGCCCCGGCAGCTGCACGGCCGGCGGCGCGATGCGGTTCGGGTTGGTCGAGTCCGGGTTCTTCTGCAACCACTTCGCGCCGAAGAACACGCCGCCGGCGATCGCGGCGAGCACGAGGATCGTCTTGAAGAAGCCCATCGCTCGTCAGGGTACGCCGCCCTCCCGCACGCGGGAAGACGTCGTTCCGGTTCGTCCCTATCCGAGGTCCAGCAACGCGGCGGAACGCGACGGATGCCGGAGTTTCGCCAGCGCCTTGCCTTCGAGCTGGCGGATCCGCTCGCGGGTCAGGCCGAACCGCTGGCCGACCTCTTCGAGTGTCATCGGCTGCTCGCCGGACATGCCGAACCGCAGCAGCAGGATCACCCGCTCGCGCTCGCTCAGGGTCTGGAGGACGCGCATCATGTCCGAGCGCTGGAGGTCGCGGAAGACGTCTTCGAAGTGCTCGTCGGCGCTCGGGTCGCGGACCAGCTCGCCGAGGTTGGTGGTGCCTTCGCCCATGGGTGTCTCGAGCGAAAGAGGAGCCGCGTTCAAGCGCTGCAGATCCTGCACCCGCTTGGCCGTGATCTTCGAGCCGTGTGCGAGCTCGTCGACGCTCGCTTCGCGACCGAGCGAGCCCTCCAGCTCACCCCGTGCCTTGCGCATGCGCAGCAACATGTCGTGCACATGCACGGGCAACCTGATCACCCTGCCCCGATCCGCGATCCCCCGCTGGACCGCCTGCCGTATCCACCACGTCGCGTAGGTCGAGAACTTGAAGCCGCGCTTCCAGTCGAACTTCTCGACGGCGCGGATCAGCCCGAGGTTTCCTTCCTGGATGAGGTCGAGGAAGGGCATGCCGGTGGCGCGGTAGCGGCGCGCGATCGACACGACCAAGCGCAGGTTCTGGCGGATCATGCGCTCGCGCGCGTCTTCGCCCATCCGGCGGATGCGCTCGAGCTCCGCGCGCGAACGCTCGGAACGGACCTTTCCCGACGCGAGCCGGCGGGATGCGTGCTCACCGTCCTCGATCGCGCGCGCCAGCTCGATCTCTTCCTCGGGTTTCAGCAGCGGGAAGCGGCCGATCTCACGCAGGTAGGCACCGACGGCGTCGGGCTGGCGGACTTCTTCGACCTCGACCTCGACCTCTGGCTCCTCCTCCGGCTCCTCGAGCGATTCGGGATCGAGGAGGAAAAGGTCGTCGAGCTCGGGCTCTTCAGCGGACGCGACCCGTTCGGTCGCTCCGGTGGGGACGGTCTTCGTGCGCGACATGAGGACGGCCGAAACGTAACGGCGCGTACGTTCAACGCTGGTAAAGCGGCGGTGAAAGCTGCCGAGCGCTCCGCGGCCGGCGGTTCTAGCGCGCTGGCGCGGTCAGTCGTTCGACGTGCGGCCGTTCACCGGCCAGCGCATACGCGCCACCGTGCCGCCGCTCGGGCGAGCGTCGAGCGCGAGCGACGCGCCCGACACCTCGCACAGCCGGGCGGAGATCGCCAAGCCGAGGCCGTGGCCCGGCTTCGTCCGGGTCGCTCGATAGAAGGGGTCGAGCACGCGAACGAGGTCGTCCGGCGGGATGCCGGGCCCGCGGTCGGCCACGTCGACCAGGAGCGATCCGTTGTCGACGGCGGCGTGAACGTCGACGCCCGACCCGGCTCGGGAGAACTTCACCGCGTTGTCGAGCAGGTTGAACAGCGCTTCCTCGAACGCGCCGACCGGCGCGTTGATGACAGCGTCTTCGTCGTCGATGTCCACGTGGACCTGGAGCGAGTTGTGCTGCGCAAGCGGCGCCACGCGATCGACGGCGTCGCGGATCGCGCGGCTGGCGACGAGCGGCCGCGACTCGGGCGCGTTCTCCGCCGAGGACAGATCGAGCAACCGCGTCGTCAGCGCGGTCAGGCGGTCGACCTCGTCGGACATCTCCTTCAGGTATTCGATCGCGGTGCGGTCGTACGAGTCGCTGACGGCGAGCAGCTCGTCGATCCGGATCTTGATCGCGGCGAGCGGCGTACGGATCTGGTGCGACGCGGCGGCGACGAACGACTTCTCGCGCTGCACGAGCCGGTCGATCTGCCCGGCCATGTCGTTCAGTCGAACCGCGAGCGTGGCGATCTCGTCCGAGCCGGCGACGAGGATGTGCTCATCGAGGTGTCCCTCGCCGAACCGCAGCGCGCCGGTGGTCACCACGTCGAGCCGCCTGGTGAGTCGCCGCGACATCGTCATGCCCATGAACACGGCGCCCGCCATCGCGGCCGCGCCGATCGCGCCGAGCAGCTCCCACCGCTCCCGGTTGAGCCGGTTGACCGGCGCAAGCGATGCCGAGGTCCAGAGCACGCCCGTGACCTGTCCGTGGGAAAGGATCGGCACCGCTGCCAGTACCCGCCTACCGGACGGCGCTTCGCTCACGACCGCCGACGCGGTGCCGCGCCGCGCGCGCTCGACCTCGGGTCCTGCGGTGACCGGCGCGGGGAACGCCGACCGGTCGGTCGGCACACCCATCGGCGAACCGGACGGGTCGAGGAGCCACGCGGCGACCGCACGGCCGACGTAGCGCTCGGCGACGACATTCGGAGACGGAACGCGACCGAGGCCCGCAGCCACCCGCTGTGCGTCGTCCACCTGCTCGCTGACGAATGACTTGCGATGTGCGTGTGCCGAAAGCACCCCGAACGGGATCAGAACAGCCACGACGATCGCCAGCGCGTAGACGGCGAAAGAGATGACGAGCTGTTTGCGGAGTCCCACGACGGCCTCCGCTAGCCCGCGGCCAGCCGGAAGCCCACGCCGCGCACCGTCTCGATGTACCGCGGGTGCCTGGCCTCGTCGCCCAGCTTCTTGCGGAGAACGCTCATGTGCACGTCGAGCGTCTTGCCGCTTTCGGCCACGAGGAGGTTCCACACCGCTCGGACGAGCTCTTCCCGTCGGACGATCGCGCCGGGTCGCAACATCAACACGCGTAGCAGCTCGAACTCTTTGTGCGTCAGGTCGAGCTCCTGCTCCGTCTGGTACGCGCGATACGTGTCGAGATCGAGCCGGAGATCTTTGAACGTCAGGACCTCGCCGGTGCGCGCCGCGACCGTCGAGCGGCGTGTGACGGCACGCATGCGAGCGATCAGCTCGGTGACGCTGAACGGTTTGGTGACGTAGTCGTCGGCGCCGATCTCGAGTCCGACGACACGGTCGTTCTCCTCCGCACGCGCGGTGACCATGATGATCGGGATCTGGGAACTCGTTCGCAGCTCGCGCGCGACGTCACGACCGTCCATATCGGGAAGCAGCAGGTCGAGGAGCACGAGGTCGGGCACCCACGTGCGTGCGAGCTTCAACGCACCGTGTCCCGTCTCGCAGACCGACACGTCGTAGCCTTCGCGCTCGAGCGCGCGGCGGAGCGGCCGCGCGATCGTCGTTTCGTCCTCGACGACCAGCACTCTCATCGGGCCGCCTCGTGGTGTCGTGGCAGGCTCGTTCATGATGCCACAGGCGTCAGTACGGAGAGTCGGAGTGGGCGATGGGCGGCACGACAACGAGCGCGCCGAGGGGAGAGGTGCTCGGGGCGGTCCGGCCTACGGCCGTCCCTCCGGGTCTTTCCGAGCACGCAATTGCCGCAACGGTGAGCGGTTCCGCCGCAGCTGTCGAGAGCCGCCGATGAGAGCTCTCGATCTGGCGCTCCCGTGCGCCTCCGCCCATCACCCAACCTCCGCGGAGATGACGAACCACGAGGGCGAACGTACCGGCCGGCAGGTAAAGCGAGAGTATGGGCGACCCAAATTTGTCGAGCTTGCTCCGAAAGGACATTCCGGCAAAACGGCGTAGCCGGTAGGCAGCGGAGAGTAGCGGAGCGGACGCACCGCCGGCACCCGGCCGGCTACCCGGAAGGGGTGGGGGTTTCCATGCGCCGCATCGCAGTAGTAGTGGTTGTCGTCGTTGGCCTCTTCGCGATCGCGCCGAGCGCGTTCGCGTCAAGTGTTCACTTCAAGGGCGGCTCGAACGCCGGACCGACGTTCCGCGACTACGGCCTGACACTTTCAGCGCTGGGTGCGCTCGCGGGACTGGGAAATGAGGATATCGTCATCGGACTGTCTGCAACCGGTAACCCGACGGGCACCTGTGGGAACCCGGGAACGAATACGTTCCAGGCCCCAGGACAGAATCCTGCGCCCGTGACGCTGACCGGCACGCAGTCGATCCCCGCATCGGAGATCAAGAACGGGAACGTGTCGTTCAACGTGACGACGCAGGGGCCGGTCTCTCCGGTTCCCGGCGCACCCGACTGTCCCAACCGTCATTGGACGGAACTCATCACCGACGTCGCGTTCACGAGCGCGACGATCACCGTCGAGCAGCCGGTTGGAACCGTCGTCCTTCAGGTCACGTGCACGTTCAGCTCTCCTACCACGAACGGAACCGTGTCGAGCCGCAACGTGAGCTGCTAACTGCAGCAGTCGCTGGGAGCGGGGCCGCCTCTCGAGGGGGCCCCGCTTCACGTTCTGACGCCCGTCCCGGGGCTAGGCTCCGGATCGTGGATCTCTCGAGCGAGCGCCCGCAGACCCAAGCTTGTGACCTGTCTACGGTCTGCTGGAACTGCGGCGCCGAGATGCATCCCGAGCACGCCCACTACCGCTGCACCGAGTGCGGCTGGCGCGACTCCTGCTGTGAGGGTCCGTACTGATTCGATCGCATAATCCCTGGTCGTGATGCTTGCTTTGGTCCAAGTTGGGCACGATGCATCACATATAACTAGGTCAGGAGTCCCTTGACCGATTAGGACCGGTACCTTAACTTGCCCACACTTTGTGATGGAAGGCGACTAAGAGTCGCCAGGGGCAACGGGGGAACGCCGCTGCACCGTGGGGCGTGACGCGGGCAACTCTTCCTCGAGCTGCTTGGAGATCTTGGCGCCTCTGACGGGGGTCGGAGGTTTCGATGATGCCGCACGCGGATGGATATCCTTCTGGGTTTTTCCGGTGGCGGAGAGTGATCGCGCTTTCACTCGTCGTCGTTTCGACGCTGTTCATCACCGCCAACGCGTTCGCGCAAGACGCAACACCCGACGTCAGTCCGGCGCCGACGGCGAACTCATCTGATCCCACTCCGGCGCCCGACGCGAGTGCATCCCCCGATGCGACCGCGTCGCAGTCGCCGAGCGCGTCCCCCTCTTCCACTCCGACCGTCGAGCAGTCGGCGACCCCCGCTCCGACGCCGACATCCGATCCGTCACCGAGCTCCGCTCCTACCTTGACATCCGACGCTGCCGATTACGCGCCGGGCGCGACGGTGGCGCTCACCGGCTCCGGTTGGCCGTTCGGTGAATCCGTTTCGATCTTCGTCAACGACAACGTCGGCAGCACGTGGAGCGACACGATCGTCACGACGGCCGATGGCAACGGAGTATTCGTCGTTCGGTTCAACCTGCCGAACACGGTCATCGCCGAATACAAGGCGACGGCTACGGGCTCGGGCGGAGAAACCGCCTCGGTCACATTTACCGATTCACCGGTCCCCTCGAACTCTCAGTTGGAGCAGTGGGACGGCAGCGCGTGGATCACCGGCGAGATCGGCTCCGGCTACACAGAAGGCGACACGGTCCCGTTCCGACTGGATGTCGGAGGCGTCACGGGGACGGCAGGCGACCCTGCGACGTTCCCGATCTGTCGCGACTACCAGAACGGATCCGATTTTGGTTACTTCAAATTGAATCCGTACGACACCACCCAGGCTGCCACCCCCGGCGGAACGATCACGTCGAGCTTCGGACCCGTGAGCGGAGTCAACGTCACCATCACGAGTGTCGTTGAGACTGGGACTTCAGGCGTCTGCGTCGCCGGAGCACGGGAGACGGACGTCACTTTCACAGCGACCGGCGGATCGACCCAGTATGTGCTGTGGGGCGGGGAGCTGGCGTCGCCGCTGGACCCCGGAGTCGGCGCAGGACATGGCGCCGGCGAGTATCCGGGCTCGAGCCTCGCGATGCGAACCGGAAATCAGAACCGTTCGATCAAAGTGGCCGGGATCATTCAGCTCGCGCAGATCACCGTTCAGAAGATCGTCGACGCCGGATCGGCAACTCCGGACCAGTGGTGCTTCAACATGAGTCCGAACCCGAACAACGTCGCGCTTCCCTTGTGTCCAGCCTCGGGTACCGACTCGGTTGTGTTCTTCGGTCTGTCGACCGGGAACTACACCGTCACCGAGACCTCAATTTCTGGGTACGCGTTCGCCTCCGGCACCGGAACGAACTGCACCTTCTCAGGGAGCACGGCGACTGCATCGGTTGCAACAGCCACCACCCCGACGGACGCGACCTGTGTGTTCCATAACACGATCCAGACGGGCTCGATCCTGGTCACCAAGTACCAGGACACCAACGGCGACGGTTCCCAAGCCGCGACCGGTGAGCCCGGCCTCCAGAATTGGTCGATCTTCATCGACACCGACAACAGCCACACGCTCAACGGCACCGAGTCGGCGCAAACCACCAACGCCAGCGGGCAGACAACCTTCACCGGCTTGACGCCGGGCAATTACTCGATCTGCGAGGTCCTGGCGACCGGGTGGCACAACTCCGATCCCGGTTCGGACTCAGCCCCATGCAAGACCGTCAGCGTCACGGCCAACTCTCAGGCGACGGCCAAGCTGGGCAACTATCAGAACGGTTCGATCACCGGACACAAGTACAACGACCCGAATTCAGACGGCGATCTTTCCGACGGTGTCGCACTGCCCGATTGGACGATCCGGCTCTACAACGGCGACGGAAGCTCGCTCCTCACGAGCGCGACGACGAACAGCAGCGGCGTCTACACGTTCCCGGACCTGGCGCCCGGCTCATACCTCGTCTGCGAGGTGCTTCCGAACGGCACCTGGCATCAGTCGGCGCCGGGCGGGACGGATTGCGATTCCATCAGCGGCGTCGCCTCGGGTGGATTCCCGGTCACGATCACGTCCAATCTCGACGTCACCGGCAAGGACTTCGGCAACTACCAAAGCAACACCACCACGACGACCCAGCTCTACGGCTCGGCCAGCCCCAACGATCCGGTGAACGACGACGCGTCAGTTCCGATCGGGAGCAGCGTTTACGACACCGCGAGCCTTTCGGGAACGCTCGGAACGGCGGGGGGTTCAGTCTCCTTCTTCTATAGGCAGGTCTCTACCGACCCGAACTCGATCCCGTCGGTCACGGGAACCACGTGCACAAGTGGGACGCAGATCGGTTCGAACGTGACGGTCACCAATGGCGTTCCGGTTTCCGGATCGGATGATCAAGCGCTGAATGCGGCCGGTGTTTATGAGTTCTGGGCCGTGTATTCCGGTGACTTGAACAACCTCGGGTCAGCATCGACATGCGGCTCCGAGACAGTCGTGGTGCCACTCAAGCAGCCGGCTATTTCGACGCAGGTGAAGAACGGTTCGTCGAACGTGTCGGATGGTGGGTCGGTTGCGATCGGCTCGTCGTTGGGTGACGCGGCGTCGTTTACGACGAATCCGGCGTCGGGTGGGTCGCCGGCGGCGACGGTGTCTTACTACTGGGCGGGTCCGTTGACGGCGGCGCAGGATGCGGCGTTGACGTGCACGGCGGTGGAGGGCACGCAGCTTGGCTCG
>Ga0075425_100000745_pt1 | contig 30993 bp, 25 predicted proteins | sample SoiMethybrSBSTD4_FD_75300 | JGI IMG/M metagenome (GOLD analysis project Ga0075425, IMG submission 75300) | Bulk soil microbial communities from a Populus tree surrounding site in Tennessee, USA - Soil MetaG P. TD hybrid SBSTD4 | ecosystem: Environmental > Terrestrial > Soil > Tree plantation... | reverse complement strand
ACGCGCGAGCGGTTCGGCGACATCCCGCTTCAGGTGGACGCGAACACCGCGTACCGGCTGGCCGACGCGCGGCACCTCGCGAAGCTCGACGCGTTCGATCTGCTCCTGATCGAGCAACCGCTGCCGGAGGACGAGGTCCTCGCGCACGCGGAGCTCGCGAAGATCGTGCGCACACCGATCTGTCTCGACGAGTCGATCACCTCGGCCCGTTCGGCGGCCGACGCGATCGCGCTCGGCGCGTGCGCGATCGTCAACATCAAGGCCGGACGGGTCGGCGGCTACCTCGAGGCCCGGCGCATCCACGACGTGTGCGCGGCGAACGGCGTTCCCGTGTGGTGCGGCGGGATGCTCGAGACCGGACTCGGACGCGCGGCGAACGTGGCACTGGCGGCCTTGCCGAACTTCACGCTGCCGGGCGACACGAGCGCGTCGGACCGCTACTTCCACCGCGATCTGACCGAGCCGTTCGTGCTCGAGGACGGACGCCTGCGGGTGCCTTCGGGAGCCGGTCTCGGCGTCACGCCGCTGCCGGACGTCCTGGACGAAGCGACGACGTTCGTCGACGTCGTGCGCGCGTAGCGGAGCCGCATGCACGACCTCCTGATCCGCGGCGCGCTGGTACACGACGGTCTCGGCAATCCTGCGCGAACCGCCGACGTCGCCATCGCCGGCGACCGCATCGCAGCCGTCGGCGCAAGCCTCGGCGACGCGCGGCGCGTGATCGACGCGGACGGGCTGGCGGTCGCGCCCGGGTTCATCGACCCGCACGCGCACTCCGACTTCGTGCCCCTCATGGACGAACCGCAACCGTTCAAGCTGCTGCAAGGCGTCACGACCGAGGTCGTCGGCAATTGCGGTTTCTCTTTCGCGCCGCTCACCGAGGAGTCCGCAGCCGAAGCGAGGCTGTCGTTCGGCGACCTCGCCGCCGGCGCGGCGATCGAGGCGTCGACCTTCGCCGAGTACCTCGCGCGGGTCGAGGCCGCCGGGCCGACGAATCACATCAGCGCATTGGTCGGTCACAACACGCTGCGGCTGACCGCGAACGGGAACGCGGCGAAGCTCGCCGATGGAGCGCTCGACGAGATGCGGCGTCTCGCCGCCGAAGCGTTCGAGGCCGGCGCCGCCGGACTGTCGACGGGGTTGATCTACATCCCCGGCACGTACTCGGATCGGGACGAGGTCGTTGCACTCGCCGAGGTCGCCCACGGTTTCGACCGGCTCTACACCTCACACATGCGCGACGAGGGCCCGGCGCTCGAAGAGGCGCTGGACGAAGCGATCGAGATCGGCCGCCGCGCGCGGGTGCGCGTTCAGATATCGCACTGCAAAGCGGCCGGGACCGCGAGCCACGGCAAAGGTCACGTTTTGCTGGACAAGGTCCACGCCGCGCGACTCGACGGGGTCGACATCCGGGGTGACCAGTATCCGTACCTCGCCGGCGGGACGTTCCTGAACGCGCTGCTGCCGGCCGACGTGCGCGACGGCGGCATCGAGGTGTTCCGCGCGCGGCTGCGCGATCCCGATGAGGTCGAGCGCTTGCGCGCGGTTGCGACTCGTGCGACCGATGAGACGGCCGGGTTGTGGGGGCAGACGACGCCGGAGGGCGTGCTCGTGAACCGGCACGCCGATCCGTCGGCGGTGGGGCGCACGCTCGCGCAGATCGCTGGAGATCGCGACCCGTGGCTCGTCGTCTGCGATCTCATCGAGCGCGACCCGACCGCGATGATGGTCGTCACGATCATGGACGAGGAAGACGTTCGCACGATCATGCGCGACCCGTTGATCGGCGTCGGCTCCGACAACGGCATCCCCGAAGGTCTCGATCATCCGCGTACGTGGGGCTGTTTCCCTCGATTCCTGGGGCGTTACGTGCGGGAGCTCGGCGTCGTCGACTGGCCGGAGGCGATCCGCAAGATGACGTCCGGAACGGCCGACCAGTTCCGGCTGACCGGGCGCGGATGGCTCGGGCCCGGCGCGATCGCCGACGTGTGCGTCTTCGATCCGGAGACGATCGGCCACGACGGAACGTACGAGAAGCCGGACGTGAAACCGACGGGGATCGAGTACGTCTTCCTCGCCGGGGCGGTCGTGGTCGACGACGGGGCGTTCAGCGGCGAACGGCGCGGACGCGTGATCCGCGCCGGGTCAGTCTGACGTCGGTTCGTCCTCCGCTTCCGGGGCGTTCGCGGCCGCGTCGCGTCGTTCGAGGGTGGAGACCAGCGCCCCGAGACGTCGCTCCCGCTGCCAGGCGTCGCGCCGCTTGACCCCTAGGTAGATCGACAGCACCCCCACGACAAGCACGCCGAGACCGGCGAAGCCGCCCGATGCGAGGTACGGCAGCTGCAGTGCGACGATCGCCGTCCCGGCGACCTTGCTCCATGTGAAGGCGAGCACCGCGAAGCCCAGGACGACGAGCACGACGCCTGCGTAAACCAGCGCCGGCGAGGTCGGGGCGAGCCAGCTCGCTGCGCGCCATCGGCGCGCGCGTGAAGTCAGGCGGAGGCGTGCCGCAGGCCGCTCGGCCTCCGGTGTCGGAGTCGCGGTCACGTCCTGGACGGTAGACAACGGGCTCGAGGGCGGCAAGCTCAGCCGCGCATGTTCTCCAGGACGTACCAGCCCGAGCGCGTCATCCCGCGCGCGGCGTAGCCGTCGGTGATGGCGCGCCCGAACGTGGCGCGCAGTGCCCGGCGCCAGCGCCGGGCGATCTCCGGTGAGCGCTCGCGGACGGCGACGATGTTGTCCGGAACCTGCACGAGCAGCGCGCCGGTCGGGTCTGGTCCGCCTGCGATGGGAGAGCCGTCGTCGGCGACCGAGAGCACGACCGCTCCCCCGTGCGCGCGGACCTCGTCGATGTCCGGCTCCGCGCCGTGACGGCGACCGGCCGCGGCGACGCGTGGCGACGCGAGTTCCCATTCGACGAGCACGCGATCGGTTTCGTCTCCGGCGTTGATCGCGTCGGACATGTCGCCGTAGAAATTGTCGTAGTACGCGGTGATCGACGCGCCGAGCTTGGTGAGATTGAAATAGGCGTTGCGTCGCACCAGCGGGTCGAACGTCCACGTGATCGTGCCTATGTCGCGCGCGAGCGCCCACGCGCGCTGGTGCTGCTTGAGCGCGTAGCCGATCGCGCGCCCCTGCAGGCGCGGCGATACGCCGAGGATGTGCGAGTGGAGCTGGATCGCCCCGCCGTGCCAGCCGAGGAAGCCGATCAACGCGCCCACGATCTGATCGCGGGAAGTCGCGACGGAGACGTAGCTGCCCGAGTGCGCCAAGGCCTTCAGAGTCGAAGCCGAGATGAGCGGCGGCGCGTCGCCGTTGGACCAGACCTCGTCCATGAGCTGGGCGGCCGTCGTCAGTGTTGCGATGTCGTCGACCTCGGCGATCTGCAGGTCGGCCGAGCGGGCGGCGTCATCGGCGGCGGTTGCCGCCTCAGCGGCCGCGTCGGCGTAGCTCAGGTCGATGCTCATGGTGTCCTTACTGTCCCACCGACCGGGTCGCTCCGGTTTGATGGGCCGCCATGAAAAGCCGGCGGCTGGGTTGTGCACCACGCCAAGGCTCACCCACGCGAACGTTCCGAAGTGGGGTCGTCCGCCCAGCGGAGCAGGCGGAGCTGGAGCCCGAGCACGAGTCGATCGTCCGGGTCCTTGAAGGTGATACCGAAGAGCTCGACCAGCCGGCGGAGCCGGTACCGGAAGGTGTTCGGGTGGACGCCGATCCTGTGGGACGCCACCCGGATGTCGCCGAAGGAGTCGAGGTACGCCTCGAGCGTGATGCGGTAGTCGGTGCCGTGCTCGCTGTCGTGGGCAACCACCGCCTGGATCTGTCCGCGCGCGATGTCCGGATGGTCCCGCGTCACCTCGTGCAGCTCGAGCAGGACGGCCCGGCTGCCGACGTCGGCGATCGTCGCGACCGCCGGCGACCCGGGCCCCGCCGCGAGCACGCGCAAAACCCGGTCTGCCTCTGCCCGCGCGCGCGGAACCAAGCGCGCGCCGGTCACCGGTGTACCGATCGCCGCACGGATCGGGACGTGGAGCGTCGAGCTCGCGTGCTCGACGATCTCTTGCGCGAGCACTTCGATCCGGTCCTCGGCGAGCGAGCGCGGTACCGGCAGCAGCGCGTAAACGGTGCGCGCGATCGACACGCAGGCCGCGCGCCGTCGGAACGCCTCGCAGTAGAGCGCGACGAGGTCGACGAGACGTTCGCGGTGCAGGTCCTCTTGGAGCGCGTCGGTCTGCAGTTCGAACGCAACGACGACGAGCGCCACGCGAGGATCGATGCCGAGCCGCTCGAGCGCCGACTCCGCGGATCCGCGGCCTTCGAGCAGCGCGCGAAGCAAGTCGCCGCGCATCCTTCGTTCGATGTCGCGCGAAGAGCGCACGTGGATCATGTGCAGCGCAGCGACCCGCCCGGCTTCGGCGAGCGCACGCTCGGCGTCCTTGCCCAGCCGCTTCGGACCTTCGACCACCCAAATGGAGCCCAAGGTTTCACCGGCCACCCGCACCGGCACCGCGAGCCGCGGGTAGATCTCGAGGCCCTCGGCCGTTTCGAAGCGGTGGACGCCGTCATCGCCGGCGAGGCTCCTGTACAGCGCCCGCACACCGGGCATGTCCGGCACCTGCCGACCGAGGATCGATCGTTGTCTCGGTTCGTCGATGCGCTGTCCTTCCAAGTTCGAATACGCGAGCACGCGAGCCTTCGGGTCCTCGATCGTCACCGCGCCACCGACCATCGCCGCGATGGCGTTGGCGAGCGCGAACAGATCGCCAAGCGGGACCCCGGCGATCCCGGTGCCGGCGGCCGGCACGTCGCGCAGCGGCATCGCGCGAGTCAACAGCGAGAACAGGTGCGTCCAGCTCATCTCGTCGGGGACGGCGAGGACGGCCATGCCGGCATCTTCGGCGTCGTGCGCCGTGCTCGAGGGTCCTTCGTGTTGCTTGAAGACGACGAGCGCGGCGCCGGCCGCGGCGGCGTCGGCGATGACTCGCCGGGCGGCTTGGCCCTCGCCCGCCGTCGCCACAGCGAGCACGATCGAGTCGGCGTCGATCGCGGAGCGCTCTACCGGGTCGTAGATCAGCGGTTCGCCGACCGCGACGTCGAGCCCGCGGGGCGCCGCGATTATCTGGCCGACGCTTGGCCCGAGGTTATCCAGCAACTGTCGGAGCGTCGGGCGCGCTGGAGCGTCGTCGGTTCGTTGCCGCGTCTTCGCGGTCGCGCGGGGTTTGCGCGCGGTCGCCGGTGTCACGGTGCTCCCTCGCGAAGCAGTTCCTCAACGAGCCCCGCGAGCAGCGCGGCGCGAGGAGCCATCTCGGACACGACGACGTATTCGCCCTCGGCGTGCGCGCCGTCGCCGACGGCGCCGAGGCCGTCGAGTGTCGGGCAGCCTTCGGCTGCCGTGAAGTTGCCGTCGGACGCCCCGCCGACGGTCACACTTTGAAGCTCGCCGAGGCCGAGCGTCGTCGCGATCCGCGAGGCGCGTTCGAACAACGCCGCGGCGGACGACGGTTCGAGGGGTGGCCGGTTCTCGTCGCCGACGACCGTTAGTGCGGTGCCGCTGATGTGCGGCGTCAACGCGCGCATCGTTTTCGCGATGCGTTCCTGTTCTGCGAGCGTCGCGATGCGCACGTCGACGTCGATCCTCGCCGCGGCCGGGACGACGTTGGTTGCGGTACCCGCGTGCGCGACGGTCGGCGTCACCGTCGTGCCGGCGGCCGCGTCGGCAAGCGCAGAGATCGCGAGGACCTGATGGGCGAGCTCGATCAGCGCATTGGCTCCTTTGTGCGGTTCCAGTCCGGCGTGCGCGGCGCGACCCGCGATGTCGATCGAGTACATCGACACGCCCTTGCGTCCGGTCTTGAGCGCTCCGCCGGCGGCCGGCTCCAGCACGAGCGCGGAAGCGGACGACGCCGCGAGCTCGCGGATCAATGGTGCAGACGTCGGCGATCCGAGCTCCTCGTCCGAGGTGAACAGGAACGCGACGCCGTCGATGTCGCCGAGGGTCGAAAGTGCGTGCAGGCCCTGCACGATGCCCGCCTTCATATCGAACGCGCCGGGCCCGCCCGCGCGATCGCCGTCGACCGCGAACGGCCAGCGCGCGAGCGTGCCGGACGGCCAGACGGTGTCGAAGTGCCCGACGAGCAGTACGCGCGGTCGCTCGGCTTTCTTCCAGAGCACGTGCGAGCGTCCGCCGATCTCGAGCCGGGCGGGCTGAACGCCGAGCAGGCGGTCGGCAAGCCGGGTCAGCTCGTCCGCGCAGGCCGCGGTTCCGGTGAGATCGTAGGAGAATGACTCGGCGGAGACCAGCGCCTCCAGATCCGAGACCATCTGCGACGTGCGTGCGCGCAGGTCAGCCAGGCGATCCATGTCTGTATCCATCCACGCCGGGCCTCCGCCGGGGTCGTGCGAACGCACGACCGAGCGAGGCCATGGTAGTGCACGCTCACAACCCTGCGGAAGGGATGTGCGCTACGTTCTGGTCGTGGGATCGCCCGGCAGGACCCGCCAGCTCGCGACCGACCCGGTTGCTCGCTCGATCGCCATCTCGGTCGTGCTCATCGTCGCGGGGTTCGTGACGATATGGCTCGGATACCGGGGCGCGGCGCGCTCGTTGATCGTCGCCGAGCAGATCCCGTTCCTCTTCTCCGGTGGCCTCGGCGGCCTCGCGTTGATCGCGGCCGGGGCGGGAACGCTAGCGGTGCAATCGTCTCGCTACTACAACGCGCGTGAGCGGGTGCTGCTCGATCGGATCGTTCGCCGCTGGCCCGAGGTTGCGCGCCTGCTCGACGATCAGGCAGACGGTGCGCGCGGCTCGATGTCGCGCGTGAGCGCGCCGCCGAAGTAACCCCCGAAAAGCAAAAGCCCGAGCGGCAGCAACCACACGGCTGCGTATCGGACGGCCTCTCCCGCAGGCGTTGTCGCGGGCGGTTGCGCGAGTACGGGCGGAACAGACGGCGTGGTCACCGGTGGTGGCGTGTACGTTGACGGATTCGACGCCGGGATCGACGGCGGATACGTGAACGAGCCCGACGATGGCGGCGGCGTATATCGGGACCCGTAGTCGCCACGGTTGATCGGCGTGGCAGACGATTCCGCGCACCCGAGAACGACCTTGGCGTTCGCGCCCAACCCCTGCTGGTTCAACGGCGGAGGCAACCGGTCCTCGACGGTGATTGTTTGCTCGACGACGTCGCCCTCCGGATGAAGGCCGAGCGGAAGGGGAACCCCGCCCGCATTGATGGCGTCCTGCAATTGCGAGTCCAACAAGCACGTGAGTTGCGTCTGCGGTCGCGGCACCTGCCCGCAGATGGCGAAGATCGGAGCGCTCGCGCCGTAGAAGTACGATCCCAGGCCGGGATCCGGGATGGTGCCCGGCGGCAGTTTGAGCCCGGAATTAAGGGTTCCGGGAAGCGCCTGCGCGGTCGACGCGGCTTCGAACAGAACGAGCGTCGCGGTTCCGCACTGCGGATAGATCGTCGGTCCGAGGATCTCCAAGACCGGCTGGGCAGGAGCGGGGACGGATGGCTGTGGCAGCGGCGGGAGCGGCGGCACCTGCGCGAACGCCGGCACGGCGCCCATCGCGAGACGCAACGCGAGGAACGACCCGACGGCCGCGGCCCGCACGCACGCGCGCTTCATGGGATGATTATCCGCCCCTCCCGTCCGTCGTTCCATAGTTACTTCCGCTTCTTCGCTTTCGAACCCGTGCTCGATGGCTTGCGGCGATAGAGGCGCCCCCCGAGCCGCAGGAACGCCACCCGGCCGGAGCCGTTGCGGAGGAACTCGGCACGCAGGCCGGCGTAGATATCGCGGTCGTGGACGGCTCGATCGTGCTCGACGAGCGCGAGGCGCACCGTCGGGAGGCCGTCGGCCTCTTCGGGCACCAGCGCCTCGAATCTGCCGCGCAGGCGTCCGCCGACCGCGTCAAGCGTGATCGCGAGCTGCTCGAAACCGTCGACGTACCGGCCTTCGTAGGGCGAGAGCTCCGCTCGCGGCCGCGCGCCGAGCTTCGGCGTCGTGCGTTTCACACCCGCGTACGTCTCGAGCACCCGCGCGACCACGGCGCGATTCAGCGACCGTCCGCTCGTCGAGTTGGTGAGCGTCGTCACCGCGAGGTCTTCCGAGGGAACCATCGTGAACGTCGACAGCTGTCCGATCGTCGTCCCCCCGTGCGATACCAAGCGCTTCCCGCCGACGTCCTCGAGGAGCCACGACCAGCCGACCGCGTCGGCGAGCGCTCCAGCTTTCGCATGCTCGCGCTGCATGTCTTCGAACGTGCTCCGCTTCAACAGGCGAACACCGTTCGGCGCGCGCCCGTCGCCGAGGTGGAACTGGGCCCATCGCAACTGATCGACGACGTCGGAGACGAGCCCGCCGGCCGGCGCCGTCGAGCGCCACCCCCACCACGGTTGCGGGATCTGCTTCCCCTTCTTTTCGACATGTCCGATGGCCACCCGGCGAGGCAACAACTCCTCCGGGAAGTGAACGGAGTTCGTCATGCCGAGTGGGACGAGCAGCAACTCCGTGATGGCTTTCTCGTAGGGCATCCCTGTGACGATCTCGATGACCCGGCCGGCGATGTAGAAACCGGCGTTGTTGTAGTGCCACGCTTCTCCGAGCGGCGTGAGCTGGGGCACCTTCCGCACCGCTTCGACGACGCGCGCCAGGGCGTCGTCCCCTCGTCCGGTGTCGAGAAATAGGTCGCCCGCCCACCCGCCCGTGTGCGTCAGGAGATGCCGCATGGTCACGCGGCGCGCGACTTCGGCGTCACGCAGCCGGAGGTCGCGGATGTATCGCCGGATCGGCGCGTCCAGTTCGATGTCGCCGCGCTCGACGAGCCGCATGATGGCGGTCGCCGTGAACGTCTTGCCCGTCGAGCCGATCTGGAAGAGGGTGTTGGAGTCGACAGGCGCGGGGGCATCGACGTTTGTGATCCCGAACCCCTGGCCGTACGCGACCCCACGGTGCCAGATCCCGACCGCAACGCCGGGCGTGCCGGTCTTGTTCATCTCGGTCCGGACGAGGCGCGCGATCGCCTGCGGCAGAGGCTTCACCTTCAAGCGAGCGGGCGGTGCCTTTGGCATCCCAGGATCCTCCTTGAGCCCGGCCGCCGGAATCCTTCCACACGGTAAGCTCGGGCCGTTCGTCCATGCCGCCAACCGGGGGCGGGGAACCTTGTTGCGATCCCACCAGGAGCGACCGAGCTACCGATGACACACTCCCGGGCAGTGGCTCGCCTGCCGGCCTGGTCCTTCCTCGTTGCCGTGGCGCTTCTTGCGTCGTCATGCGCGCACGGCCTGGCGTTCACCCAGGACAGGCGACTCACCATCACGGCCCCCACCCATCACACGAAAGTCAGACTGCCGTTCACGGTGCGGTGGACGATGCGGGAATTCGACGTAACGGGACCGGACGGCCGCACTGACCGCGACGCCGGCTACTTCGGCGTCTTCCTCGACCGTACGCCGGTGCCGCCGGGGAAGCCGCTGTCATGGATCGCGCACGACGACCGTCGCTGCAAGCTAACGCCGGGATGTCCTGACGAGACCTACCTCGCGACGCGCCACGTCTACGCGACAACCCAGACGCAGCTTTCGTTCGCGCTCCTGCCCGATCTCCAGTCCGTCGGCGGACACGAGACCCACGAGGTGACCATCGTGCTGCTCGACGGCGCGGGTCGCAGGATCGGCGAGCAAGCATGGTACGCGTCGTTCCGATACGACAGGAAGAAGACGGCGTGACGATCGACGATAAGGACATCGCGCGCGAGACGCCGGTCGAGCTCCTCGACGAGATCGAGCACGCGACCGCGAGGATCCGCGCGCAAGCGCGCGCCGACCTGGGGATCACCGGGCAAGAAGAGACGCGGACCCTCCGGGAGGTCCTGCGAGACGAGCACGTCTCCGCGTACCCCCTCGTCGCACTGTGCGTGCTCGCACTCGTGAACTTCTTCTTCCACTATGGGTTCGACGTCGTCGCGCCGGACGTGGGGCGCAGCCTCGGCATCGGGGTCGGAACGATCGCCGCGATCCAGTCCCTCGGCGCGTTCTGTTTGACGTTGTCCGGACTTCCGACGGCTCGCCTCGTCCAAGGCAATACGCGCCGGGCCTTGTGGGCGATCGTCACCGGCGTCATCTGGAGCGTCGTGACGATCTACGCCGGTTTCGTGACCGGTGTCGGAGCGCTCGTGTTCGTGGTCGTCCTGGATCAGACGACAACCGGCGCCGCGGACACGCTGCACTACCCACTCCTCATGGACAGCTATCCGCCGCGCGCGCGGATGCGCGTCGTGTCTGCGTACACCGCGTTCGGGTCGCTCAGCCTTGGGCTTGTCCTGGCGCCGTTGCTCGTCTCGCTGCTGAGCGGTGTCTTTCATCTGTCGTGGCGCGGGGTGTTCGTGGTCATGGGCCTCCTGTCGTTCGCAGGCGTGTTCTTCGCGTTTCGGCTGCGCGACCCCGGATATGGACGGTTCGATTCTCAGCGCGTGCGGCGAACCGTTCGCGCCGAGCACGGAGAGAGCACGGTTGTGGCGGACACCGACGTCGAATTGCGGTTCTTCGAGATCATGCGGCGTCTGCTGCTCATCCCGACGGTTCGTCGCCTCGCGATCGGGGAGCTCGTGCTTGGGATCTTCTCGATCCCGCTGAGCACATTCGTCTCGTTCTTCCTCGACCAGCGGTACGGACTCACCGCGACGCAGCGCGGGTTGTTCTTCGCGCTGACCGCCGTGACGGGGATGGTTTCGCTCGGGGTTTTCGCCAGGCGCGCCGAGTCGATCATGGGTCAGGACCCCGCACGGGTGATCAAACTCGGCGGCTTGTTCCTCGGGATCGCGGTCTTGGCGTTCGGCAGCGTCGCGTTCGTCCCGACACTGGTCGGAACGACGATCATGTTCTGCATCGGCTTCGGCGTGCAGATCCTCGCCTATCCGGCTTTGAACGTCGCCATCTTCTCCGTGGTCGATTCGCGGTGGCGCACGCACCTGGGTGCGATCTCGGGGGTGTTCCTCGCCGCGGGCGGCATCCTCGGCGCGCTCTTCCTGTCCGGCGTCGCCCGGCGGTTCGGCATCGGCGGGGCGCTCGCCGGGCTCATGGTCCCAGGGCTTATCAGCGCGGCGATCGTCGCCTCGGCCAGCCGCACCATGAACGCAGACATCGATCGCTTCGTCGACGGCGTCGTCGAAGAGGAAGAGATCAAACGGATCAACGACGCGGGCGGTCACTTGCCGATGCTGGCCTGCAAGAAGATCGACTTCTCGTACGGCAAGCTGCAAGTGCTGTTCGACGTCGACTTCACGGTCGACGACGGGGAGATGGTCGCGCTTCTCGGCGTCAACGGCGCCGGGAAATCGACGCTGTTGAAGGTCATCTCAGGGATCGGTCTGCCCTCGCAAGGGAGCGTCCGATTCAAAGGCCAAGACGTCACCTACCTCGACGCGGAGCGGCGGTTGCGCCTCGGGATCACGCAGGTGCCCGGCGGCCGTGCGGTGTTCGGCCCATTGTCGGTCGTGGACAACCTGCGCGTCTATGGACACGCGCTCGGCCGCAACCCGGCGATGCTCGACCGCGCGATCGACCGGTGTTTCGAGGCGTTCCCTCAACTTGATGGCCGACGGAACCAGGCGGCCAGCACGCTGTCCGGCGGCGAGCAGCAGATGCTCGGGCTGTGCAAGGCCCTGATCCTGCAGCCGCGCTTGTTGCTCATCGACGAACTATCGCTCGGGCTCGCGCCGGTCATCGTAGGCAAGCTGCTCGAGATGGTCCGCACGATCAACGAGACCGGTACCGCCGTGGTGATCGTCGAGCAGTCGGTCAACATCGCGTTGTCCGTCGCGCGGCACGCGTACTTCATGGAGCGCGGCGAGATCCGCTTCGACGGCCCGTCCGAGGAGCTGATCGGCCGGGACGATCTGCTGCGTGCGGTGTTCCTCGAGGGCGCCGGCCGAGCGGACGAACGTTGACCACCCGGGCGCTCAGCTCGGTGGACCGCCGCCGGGTCCGCGCGTGGATCGTCGGGACGGCAGTCATGATCGTCGTCGTCGCGGTAGCGGCCGGGCTGCTTTCGAAACTGCACGCCCACACCACGAGCGGTCGCTGGGAGACTCCGCTCCCGCCGGTGATGCTCGGGATGATCGTAGGTCTCACGTACGGCTTGCTCGCCGTCGGACTGGTGCTCGTCTACCGCACGAACCGGGTCGTGAACTTCGCCCACGGAGAGATCGGCGCGTTCGGGGCGGCCTTCTTCGGCCTCGCGGTCGTGCGCTGGCACGTGCCGTACTGGGTCGCGTTCCCCTTCGGTCTGGCGATCGGCGGCCTCGTCGGTGGGATCGCCGAGGTCGCCGTCGTGCGACGCCTCCGGAAAGCTCCGCGCCTGATGAGTGTCGTCGCGACGCTCGCCGTCGGTGCTGCGGTCGTGGGATTCGCGCGTGCGGTGAACTCGACGGCCGGGGCAGGATTCCTCTACCCGGAGCCGTCCGGCTTGCCGACGTTCCGCATCGGCGGGCTTCTCGTCACGCGCGCGTATACGGGGATGCTCGTTCTCGGTCCTGCGCTGGTGATCGCGCTGATCCTGTTCCTTCGCAAGAGCCGCTACGGCTTGGCGCTAAGGGCAGCGTCGGCGTCGCCGGAGACGGCGCGGATGTCGGGCGTATTCGCCTCACGGATGTCCTCGCTCGCGTGGGTACTGGCCGGCGCGCTGTCGGCGTTCACCGCGATCATCACGCAGCCGTCACAGGGATTTTCCGGCGCGCAGTCCTTCGGGCCGCCGCTGCTCCTGCGCGCACTCGCGGCCGCCGCGATCGGCCGGATGACGAGCCTTCCGGTCGCGCTTGTCGCCGGTGTCGGGCTCGGGGTCGTCGAGCAGCTCTTGCTTTGGAACTACTCTCAGGCCGGGCTCGTCGACGTGGCCCTGTTCGCGATCATCATCGCCGCGTTGCTTGTCCAGCGCGCCCGCGGCGGCCGCGAAGAGGAGGAACGCGGGAGCTGGGCCTCCGTCCAGGTCCTGCGTCCCTTGCCGGACGCGTTGCGCGAGATCTGGCTCGTCCGCCACCTGGGGACGATCGTCGGCTTCGTTGCATTCGCGTTCGCCGCTTCTCTTCCGCTGTTCGTTTCCAACTCGGCTGCCGTCACGTTGAGCGGGATATACGCGCTCGCCATCGTCGGACTGTCGCTCGGGGTCGTGACCGGACTCGGTGGCCAGCTGTCGATCGGCCAGTTCGCGATCGCGGCCGTCGCCGCCGTCGTTTCGTTCCGTGTCAGCGCGCACGGCGGAAACTTCGTGCTCGCGTTCGTGTACGCGGCGATCGCCGCCGGGTTCGTTTCGCTGTTGCTGGGGTTGCCGGCGCTGCGTGCTCGCGGGCTCATGCTCACCGTGACCACCTTGGCGTTCGCGCTCATCACGCCGACCTGGCTGCTCGGCCAGAAGTGGATGCTGGGCTCGGGGGTCGATCCACGACACCCCGTGGTACTCGGCACGCGGTTGGATTCCGGCCGGCGGTACTATCTGCTCGCCCTCGCGTTGCTCCTCGCGGTGCTCCTGCTCGTTCGGAACGTGCGCCGCGGCGGTCTTGGCCGCGTCCTTACCGCGATCCGCGACAACGAGGACAACGCGCGCGCGTTCACCGTCGCCGCGGTGCGCGTCAAAGCGCAGGCGTTCGTGCTCGCCGGGATCATCGCCGGGCTCGGCGGCGCGTTGTACGCACACAGCCTCGTGCGGATCAACCCCGCCAGCTTCCCCACGCGCGTCAGCATCGACCTCGTCGTGATGGCCGTGATCGGCGGTCTCGGGATCGCGTCGGGGCCGCTGCTCGGCGCGCTGCTGGTTCTCGCGATCCCGGCGTTCCTGCCGCTCGACGCGGCGGGGGTGACCGCGACCTCGTTCGGCCAGCTCCTGATCATCATGTATCTCCCCGGCGGGATCGCACAGATCGTCGAGCCGCTCCGGAACCGCGTCGTCGCGGTCCTCGGCAGACGCGCCGGCGTCGACGTCGCTGCCGCGTATGCGGGCGCGACCCCAACGGGCGCGGAACGCATCGAGGGATCGGGCGTGCGGATCAGCGACCTCGGTGAGGAACCCGCGCGGGCGCTTCCGCCCGGCGAGGTGCTGCTGGAGGCAGTGGACCTCGTGAAGTCTTTCGGCGGTGTGCACGCGGTCGACCACGTCTCGTTGGTGGTCCGCGCAGGTGAGACCGTCGGGTTGATCGGCCCCAACGGCGCCGGGAAGACGACCACCTTTGAGCTGCTCAGCGGCTTCGTACGTCCCGACGCCGGCGGCGTCTGGTTCGATGGCCAGGACGTGACGGCTCTCGGGCCGGAGTCGCGCGCGCGCCTCGGACTGGTGCGCTCGTTCCAAGACTCGGCGTTGTTCCCGACCCTCAACGTCACCGAGGCGGTCGCGGTCGCGGCCGAAGGCTCACACCCGACACGATTCTTGTCCTCGCTCACCCGGCTGAGCGCCGCCGAGCGAACCAAACGTACCTACGCGCGCGATCTCGTTGGGATCATGGGTCTGCATCCCTACCGCGACATGCAGATCCAGGAGCTCTCCACCGGCACGCGTCGCATCGTTGAGATCGCCTGCCTCGTGGCAGCCCGGCCGGCGCTTCTGTTGTTCGACGAACCGTCGACAGGCATCGCGCAACGCGAGACCGAGGCACTCGGCGACGTGATCCGACAGCTCAAGGACGCGCTCGGTGTGACGCTCGTGATCATCGAGCACGACATGCCGCTCATCATGGGGATCTCCGACCGGATCATCGCGATGGCCGACGGCCACGTGATCGCCGCCGGCGACCCGCACACCGTTCAGAACGACCCGCTCGTGGTCGAGGCCTACCTCGGCGGGACGCTCGCGGCGATCGAACGGTCGGGGCCGGCACGCTCCGGGAACGGATCAGGTGGCGGGGCTACGAAGAAGAAGCGCCCGCGCGCGCCTCAAGCTTCGTAAGGATCGGACGTGAACTTGTAACAGGTACAGGACTCGAAGTACGCCTCGTTGCGCGCCGCCGACGCGCCGTCGTGCTGGCTCGGGCTGAGGTGTGACACGTAGGTGTCGAGCGACTCGAAGCTCGTCCCCATCTGGCCGACCTCGGTCATGAAGTTGTCGTTGTTCAGCGTCGCGTTTCCCATCTTCTTCACGACGTCGCGTAGGAACCAGAACAGCTCGCAGGCGTTGCGGATCGCGAACGTTTGATTGTCGTTGGTCGCGTCATAGTCGAAGCCGTAATGGTGCATCAGGGCGTAACAAGACTCCCGCGCCTTGTTGGGATGTCCCTGAACGTCGTGACTGGCGTTGTCGTCGCTCCAGATCACGGCGACCGATCCGGGGAGCTGCTCGTGCGGGTACAGGTTGTCGACGCTGGTGTCAGCGTAGTTGTAGTCGTTGAATCCATAACGCGGATGGTAGTCCTGTGACTTCGCCTGGTTGAGGAACTCGAAGCCCAAGCACGCGCCGGCGCAGATCCCCGACGCGCCGTCGACGATCATCACGTGGTCGATGCCCTGCCCGGAGAAACGCAGGACCGCGCTGTTGATGTCGCTGTTCATACCGCCCAAGTCGTTGAACGTCTGCGGCGGGTGGATATACGCGGTCGTCGTCGCCGGCGTAACACCGATGTGCTTGAGCTGGGGGATGTAGCCGGTCGAGACGGCCTCGCGGAAGCTGGGGTCATCCCAGGTGATGATGCCGAGCTTCGGACTGCCGTTGAAGTACCCCTGGGTTGCGATCCCCTTCACCGTCACGGGACCCTGGCGCACGAGGTTCATGCCGCTGATCTCGAGGTAGTGGGGGTACCGGCGGAAGTCGTCCGGCACCGACGCTCCTGCGACGACGAGGTTGACGGCGTGCTCCTTCTCGGTGCATTCCTGCGTGATACCGCCTTGGAAGCCGCCGAAGATCGCGAACACCTTGTGATCCTGCGTCCACGTCGCGCACGCCGCCTGCGCTTGCTGGTCGATCGTCTGCGATGACGTCGTGTCGACTACCGCCGTCACCGGAACGATCTTGCGGCCCCCGATGCCGCCATGGGAGTTGATGTCCTTGATCACGATGTTGTACGGCGTCTGGTCGTCCGTTTCCGCACCCGAGGCCCCGAGTGCCGCGTTGCCGGCGCCGCTGTTCTTCACGTGGATCAAGCCGATGCTGATGGTCGTCGCGGTGATGCCCGGCCCGAGCGTCGTGTTGCCCGTTAGGCCGCCGGCTGTTCCGGTGGTCGTCGCGCCGGTGCCGGTTCCCGTCGTGAGCCCGGTGGTTCCCGTCGTGATGCCGGTCGTGCCGGGCAGGCCCCCGGTCGCGCCGGGCCCGCCGATGCCGCCGTTCTGTGCGCCGTTGGCCAGTGCTGCCTGGAGCTGCGCCTTGGGGACGGTCGAGCCGCACGCCGTGGCGGCCAGGGCGATACCGGCGAGCGCCACGATCAGGCGACGCGAGCGGCGAGGGCGAGAGTTCATCGTGATGAATGGTAAGCGGCCTGACCGAACCGGGCATTCGTCGGATGGCACAAATCGCTGCGCAGGCCTTGGCGAGCGTCACGACCGCCGTTCACCGGACCAGGCAGTATCGTCGTGCCGTGGACTCCCTTGAACGTTTCATCGATTCCGAGCTCGCTCTGTGGGAGGTTCCCGGCTGCGCGGTCGGCGTCGTGCGCGGCGGCGAGGTCGTTTTCCGTGCCGGTTTCGGGACGAAGGAGCGCGGCACGGTCGCGGGGCCCGGCCCGCGCACGATCTTCCCGATCGGGTCCACGACCAAGTCCTTCACTGCCGCGGCCGTCGGCGCGTTGGTGGACGACGGGCTCGTCTCGTGGGACGCGCCGGTCCGCGACGTGATCCCCGGCTTTGCGATGCACGACCCGGTCGCGACCGAGCGCGTCACGGTTCGCGATCTGCTGTCGCACCGTACCGGCATCCCGCGCCACGAGTTCGTGTGGCTCGGGCACCCCGATCGCTCGCGCGCCGACCTCGTGCGACGCCTGCGCTATCTGCCGGCGAACAAAGACATCCGCGAAGCGTTCCAGTACTCGAACCTCGGCTACATCGCGGCGGGCCACCTGATCGAGGTGGTGAGTGGCTCGACGTGGGAGGAGTTCGTCTCGCGCCGGCTGTTGAAGCCGCTCGGGATGGATCGTTCGAATACGTCGGTGGCGGAGACGCAGCGCGAGGACGATTTCTCGCTGCCGCACGAACGTCGCGCGGGCGCGATCGTGAGGATCCCGTTCCGCGAGTTCGATCAGGTGGGCCCGGCCGGCGGGATCAACTCGTGCGTGGACGACATGCTGTCGTATCTCGCGGCGCACCTCGGGCCGGGTGGCGACGTTCTTTCGCCGGAGACGCTCGCGCAGCTGCACGCGCCGCAGATCGTGGTTGCCGAGGACCGCTCGTTCCCGGAGACGAGCCGCTTCGCGTATGGGCTCGGGTGGGTCGTGGGCCAGTACCGCGGGCACCGCATCGTCGAGCACAACGGCGGCGTCGACGGGTTCCTGACCGACTGCATGATGCTGCCCGAAGACGGGATCGGCGTGATCGTGCTCACGAACTTCTGGTCGATGATGGGAGCTGCGGTCTGCTACCGGGCGTTCGATGAGCTGCTCGGGCTTGAGCCGGTCGACTGGTCCGGGCGCTTCAAGGAGCGTTTCGACGCGATGCAAGCCGCTGCCGATCAAGCGCGTGCCGAGCGTCCGCGCGTCGAAGATGCCCCGATGCTGCGACCTCCGGACGCGTACGCGGGGTCGTACGACCATCCGGGCTACGGCACCGTGTCGATCGCGGTGGAGGGCGACCGGCTGGTACCGGCGTTCGGGACGCTGGGACTCGCGCTCGAGCACCGGCACTTCGACGTGTTCGACCTGAAGCTGCTGGAGCTCGCCGAGCAGCAGATCTCGTTCCCGTTGACCTTCATGACCGGTCCCGGCGGCGACGTCGTCGCATTGACCGTGGCGTTCGAAGACGACGTCGACCCGATCCGGTTCGAGCGTCGTCCCGACGTCGGTTCCTCGCGGCCGGGCGCTGGCATTACCTGACGCGCGCGCCGCCCGGCGTGCGCGAGACCACCTGGTCACCGGGTGGTCTTTCGCTTTCCAGGGGTCGGTTTCGGCGCTGGCGTTCGACCACCGGGGGAGACCTCAAAAGGGTCTCCCCCGGGGCCTTTCCGCGTAACGATCGCTCGGCTCGGCAGACCGTACGGTGGCAAGATGAAGACCCGAAAGGATCAGGAGAAACCATGGGCATCAAGCGGAACCGCGAACACATCGAGCGAGAGATCAACAAGTCCGATGAGGAGTGGCGCGACCAGCTGACGCCGCTCGAGTTCGACGTGATGCGCAAGAAGGGCACCGAGCGCGCGTTCACCGGCGAATACTGGGACTGTCACGAGGACGGGATCTACCGTTGCCGGTCCTGCGGCGCCGAGCTGTTCACCTCGGACACCAAGTTCGAGTCGGGAACCGGGTGGCCGAGCTTCACCGAGCCCGGCGTGGCCGCCAACGTCGAGACGCAGATGGACATCAGCCATTTCATGGTCCGCACCGAGGTCCTGTGCCGCCGCTGCGGCGCGCACTTGGGGCACGTCTTCGACGACGGGCCGGGCCCGAACGGCCTGCGCTACTGCATCAACTCCGCGTCTCTGAAGCTGGACCCGAAAACCGACGCGTGACCGGTAGGCCTCGGAAAAAGCGAGGTTTCCCAGCATCGCCGACGCGCCGGGCAGCCGCCGAGGGATGGCGTCTCCGCGCTGATAAACTGACGCGAGATGGGGGCGGAATCTCCTCGGGAAGCGTGTGGGCTGTTCGGCGTCTGGGCGCCGGGCGAGGATGTCGCCAAGCTCATCTTCTTCGGCCTCTACTCCCTCCAGCACCGCGGCCAGGAGTCGGCCGGCATCGCGGTTAGCGACGGCTCTGGGATCCTCGTCTACAAGGACATGGGCCTGGTCGCTCAGGTCTTCAGCGAGGCGACGCTCGCGACGCTGCAGGGCAACCTCGGCATCGGCCACACCCGCTACTCGACGACCGGATCCAACCGCTGGGAGAACGCCCAGCCGGCGTTCAAGCCCACCAAGGACGGCGGCGTCGCGCTCGGGCACAACGGGAACCTCACGAACACCCGTGATCTCTCGGCGAAGGTGAAGCGCCGTCTCGGCGGCCCGAAGTCCACGACCGACTCCGACATCGTCGCGCAGATGCTCGCCGACCGGTGCGGCGAGGGGCTCGAAGACGCGATCGCCGAGACGATGCCGCTGCTCCAGGGCGCGTACTCGTTCGTGATCATGGACGAGAAGACCGTCTACGGCGTCCGCGACCCGTACGGCGTGCGCCCGCTGGTCGTCGGGCGTCTGCCCGGCGGCGGCTGGGTCGTAACCAGCGAGACCTGTGCGCTCGACATCGTCGGCGCTTCGTACGTGCGCGACGTCGAGCCCGGCGAGATTGTCGCGATCGACGCCGACGGTCTGCGCAGCCGGGTATTCGCCAAGCCGCAGCCGAAGCTGTGCATCTTCGAGTACGTCTACCTCGCGCGGCCCGACTCGGTGATGTACGACCGCAGCGTCCACGAAGTCCGTCGCGAGATGGGCCGCCTCCTCGCGAAGGAATCCCCGGCCGACGCCGACCTCGTCATCGGCGTGCCCGACACCGGTCCGGTCGCGGCGGCGGGGTTCGCGGAGTCCAGCGGCATCCCGTACGGCGAGGGCATCGTGAAGAACCGCTACGTCGGCCGCACGTTCATCCAGCCGACGCAGACGATCCGCCAGCTCGGCATCCGGTTGAAGCTCAACCCGCTCAAGACGGCGATCAACGGCAAGCGGCTCGTCGTGGTCGACGACTCGATCGTTCGCGGCAACACCACGCGCCAGATCGTCGGGATGCTCCGCGAGTGCGGCGCGCGCGAGGTGCACCTGCGTATCACCAGCCCGCCGATCCGCTGGCCTTGTTTCTACGGTATCGACATGGCTACGAAGAAGGAGCTCGTCGCGTCGGACCTGGCGATCGAAGAGATCCGTTCGTTCGTCGGCGCCGACTCGCTGGCGTACTTGTCGCTGCCGAGCCTCGTTCGGGCGACGGGAAACGCGAGCGACCGCTTCTGTCGCGCATGCTTCGACGGGATGTATCCGATCCCGATCCCGGAGGACGAGACCAGCCACAAGTTCGTCCTCGAAGAGGAGCCGGCCCGGCGCGACTGAGCGCCGCGCCGTCGAGCGGTGAACCGAGCGACACGCCGCCCGTGAGCGACGGCCCTTCCTACGCCTCCGCCGGGGTCGACATCGAAGCAGGCGACCGCGCGGTCGAGCTCATCGCGCGGCAGGCGCATCGCACGAACCGACCCGAGGTCCTGACGAAGCTCGGTGGTTTCGCAGGCGCGTTCGCCGCCGCCTTCGAAGGCGTCGAGGATCCGGTGCTGCTGTCGGCCACCGACGGCGTCGGCACGAAGCTCGCGATCGCGCAGACCTTGGACCGGCATGACACCGTCGGCATCGACCTGGTTGCGATGATCGTCGACGACATCGTCTGTCACGGCGCGGAACCACTATTCCTGCTGGATTACATCGCCTGCGGTTCGCTCGTGCCCGAGCGCATCGAAGCGATCGTGAGAGGGATCGCCGACGGCTGCGTCCAAGCGGGTTGCGCGTTGCTCGGCGGCGAGACGGCCGAACACCCGGGTGTGATGGAGCCCGACATCTACGACCTCGCGGCGTTCGGTGTCGGCATCGCCGAGCGCGCAGACATGTGGGGCCCGGAGCGCGTCAAGGAGGGCGACGTCGTTATCGGACTCGCTTCCAGTGGCCTGCACTCCAACGGCTACTCGCTGGTGCGCCGACTGATCCTCGAGCACGACCTCGATCTGACGACGCCGCGCGACGAGCTGGGCGGCGACTCTCTCGGTGAGGACTTGCTGGAGCCAACGATCATCTACGCACCCGCGTTGCTGGCGCTCAAACGTGAAGAAGACATCGAGGTCCATGCGGCCGCGCACATCACCGGTGGCGGGATCGCCGGAAACGTCGCACGCGTGCTTCCGCAAGGACTCGAGGCTCGGTTGGACCCGGCGCGTTGGTCGGTCCCCGAGATCTTCGCATTCCTGCAGAGAACGGGCGGAATCGCCCCGGCCGAGATGGAAAAAGCCTTCAATCTCGGGCTCGGTATGACGATGTTCTGTAGCGAGGTTGACGCGGAGCCCGCTCTACAAGCGCTGGGGGAGCGCGGGCTCGTCGCGTCGCCCGTTGGGACGGTACATCGGGGCGATCGAGGGGTTGTTCTTGAGGAGCGTTCGACGTGACGTCTCACCGGGCGGGGACGCCGACCTAGCCGCTGCATCGTCGGACACCAAGGCACTTCCCGAACACAAGCGCCGTTTCTCGCACCTTCGCGCCGTCGGTCCATCCGAGCGCATCCGTTCTCTCGAAGACGTCGAGCGCGGCCGCTGGCACCTGTGGTCCGTCGCGTTCGTGCTCATGTTCGCGGTCTCGTTCGCGGTGGTCATCGTCTCGTACTGGCGCGATCAGCTGCCGCCGCAGATCTCGCAGCTGCTCGACTTCTCGTTCGTCCGCTACGTGTTCTTCGGGTTGTCGGCCGCGTTCTCGCTGCACGTGTTCGACCGCGAGCGGCGTTTCCGTGCGGTCACGCACCAGCTGATCGATACGCGAGCGCGATCGCTCGCGCTCGAGAACCGCCTCCGAGAAGTGTCGGCGCTGCAGCAGGTGCTCGTCGCACTCAACTCGTCGCTCGAAGTCGACGGCGTGCTCGAGATCATCCTCCGCCAGGCGTCGAAGCTCGTGAATGCATCCGAGGGCGCCGTCCTCCTGCTCGATACCGAGACCGGCACGCAGACCGTCGCGCACGCACTGCCGGAGGGTCTGCAGGGCGAGTTCGAGATCGGCGAGGATCTGCCGGGCACGGTCGCGCGTACGCGTCTCGCGACGCTCGCGCCGACGCCGGAGGAAGTCGCGAACTATCCGTGGCTCGCCGGGCGAAGCGTCACCGCGTCGATGTGCGCGCCGCTGGTCGCCGGCGGCCAGTTGATCGGCACGTTGATCCTGTCCTCGACCGGCGAGGGTCGCTTCGGGGAGTACGACCTCCGACTGCTGATGCTGTTCGCGGAGCAGGCTGCGGTCGCGATCTCCAACGCGCAGGCGTACCGGCGCGAGAAGGAGAGCGTTGAGCGGCTCGCCGACCTCGACCGGATGAAGACCGATTTCATCGCGACGGTTACCCACGAGCTGAAGACACCGCTCACGTCCCTCATGGGCTACGCGACGATCCTGCGAAAGCGCGCGCTCGAGCTGAACCCCGAACAGCGCGAGGAGTTCTTCAGCATCATGGCCCGACAGGGTGAGCGCATCCTCAGGCTCATCGAAGAACTGCTGCAGAGCTCCCGCCTCGACGCGGGCGGCGCGAAGCTACGCCGTGAGCCGCTCAACCTCGGTGCGATCGCGAAAGAGGTCGAGACCAGCCTCACGAGCGTCGCGAAGACGCATACGCTCGCGATCGAGGTTCCCGACCGCGATCTCGGCCTGTTCGGGGACCCGACCGCGCTCGAACACGTGCTCACGAACCTGCTCGAGAACGCGATCAAGTACTCCGAGCCGGGTACGGAGATCCGGTTGAGCGTCGATGAGAGCGACAACGAAGTGCTCATCAAGATCGCCGACCGCGGGCAAGGCATCGACCCCGAGGATCTGCCGCACATCTTCGAGCGGTTCCGTCAGGCGAATTCGCAGGGCCGCACGCGCAACTCGGTCGGGCTCGGCCTTTACATCGTGCGCAGCCTCGTTACAGCGCACGGCGGGCGTGTGTGGGCGGACTCGACCGTCGGGAAGGGAACCACGTTCACGATCGCGCTGCCGCGGCGCGCGCCGTCGGCCGACGCCGGCGACGCGCAGGCGCTACAGGACGCCGAACAGGCGGGCCGGCTTTTCGACGAGGTCGCCGAGGTACCGTAGGAACCGCCCGGCCTCGGCCCCGTCGATGATGCGGTGGTCGAACGACAGCGCCAGCGTCATCACGTATCGAGCGACGATCTGATCGCCCACGACCCACGGCCGCTTCGCGATCGCGCCGGTCGCGAGGATCGCCGACTCCGGGAAGTTGATGATCGGGGTGCCCGACTCCATCCCGAACGATCCCACGTTGGTGATCGTGATCGTTGAACCGGTCAGCTCGACCGGCGTGATCGTGCCGCCGCGTGCCGCCTCCGCCAAGCGCGTCACTTCGCGCGCAATGTCGAACACCGACAGCTGATCGGCGTCGCGAACGACGGGCACGAGCAGCCCGCGCTCGGTGTCCGTCGCGATCCCGATGTTGTAGAAACGCTTGACGACGATCTCGCTGGTCTCGCCGTCCCACGACGAGTTGATCAGTGGGTGCTTGCGTAGCGCGGCGATCAACGCCTTCACCAGAACCGGCAGCGGCGACATCTTCACGCCATCGGCCTCCGGCGCGGTCTTGAGGTCGTCGCGCAAGCGCATCAGCTCGGTCGCATCGACCTGCAGCCACTCGGTGACGTGGGGGATCTCGCTGTAGGACCGCACCATGCGCTCGGCGATCGTGCGGCGGATCGCACGGACCGGGATGCGTTCTTCTGTCGGGCCCTCTTCCGTCACCGGAGCACGGCGTGCCGACGGCTCCAGGCGCGTGACCGACGCCACGTGCTCCTTCGGCGCTTCGGGCTCCGGCTGCTCCTGGGCCGCCATCACGTCTTCGCGCGTTACGCGGCCATCCGGTCCGCTGCCGCGGATCGTGTCGATGTCGATCCCCATCTCGCGCGCGAGCTTGCGCACCGGCGGGGTCGCGAGCGCCTTGCGCGGCGCCGCGGGCTCCGGTTCGGGTTCCGGCTCGGCGTCGGCAGCGCGCCCGAGCTTCTTGCGCCGTCGCCGCCGTCCGCCGCCTTCCTCGTCGACGCCGTACCCGACAAGTACCTCCTGGCGGCGCTTGCCCGCCTCGGGGGCGCCGGCCGCGGTCTTGATCGACACGAGCGTCGCGCCGACCTTCACGCGATCGCCGACGTCGCCGTGCAGCTTGTCGACGACGCCCGCGTAGGGCGAGGGGATCTGCACGAGCGCCTTCTCGGTTTCGACCTCGACGATGGGCTGGTTCAGCTCGACCTCTTGGCCTTCCTTCACGAGCCAGGAGACGATCTCGGCTTCCTCGAGCCCCTCCCCGAGATCGGGGAGCTTGAAGTCGCGCACCTCGCCGGCCATCAGTACTTCAGCACCTTATCCACCGCGTCCAGGACGCGGTCAACGTCGGGCAGGTGCACGTCCTCCAGCTTGGCGGGCGGATACGGGATATCGAAGCCGCCGACGCGCACGACCGGCGCCTGAAGCGACAGGAAATCGTCTTCCATGATGCGCGCCGCGATCTCGCCGCCGAACCCACTCGTCACCTGCGCCTCGTGCACGACGACGGCGCGACCGGTCTTCTTCACGCTTTCCATGATCGTGTCGAGATCAAGTGGCACCAGCGACCGTAGATCGATCAGCTCGATCTCGACGCCGTCCGCCGATGCTTCCTCACACGCTTCCTGGCAGGTACGGATCGAGGGGCCGTAGGAGATCAGCGTGACGTCGCCGCCTTCGCGGAGGATCCGCGCCTTGCCGATCGGCAACCCGTTCGGCTTCAGCTCGACGTCCTCACGGATCCAGTAGCGGCGCTTCGGCTCCAAGAAGATCACCGGATCCGGATCCTGGATGGAGCGCACCAGCAACGAGAACGCGTCCGACGGCGTCGACGGCGTCACGACCTTCAAGCCGGCCGTGTGTGTGAAGTAGGCCTCGAGGCTCTCCGAGTGATGTTCGACTGCGCCGATCCCGCCGCCGTAGGGGATGCGGATCACGACCGGCAGCCGCATGCGTCCGCGCGAGCGCGAGCCGTACTTCGCCAGGTGCGACACGATCTGCTCGAACGCGGGGTACGTGAAACCGTCGAACTGCATCTCGCAGACGGGCCGAAGGCCGTACATCGCCATGCCGATCGCGGCGCCGACGATGCCCGACTCCGCCAGCGGCGTGTCGAGCACGCGCTCCTCGCCGAACTCCTGCTGCAGTTTGTCGGTGATGCGGAACACCCCGCCAAGCCTGCCGACGTCCTCGCCGAGGATCACCACATGCTGGTCTTCGTTCATCGCGAAGCGCAGCGCTTCGTTGAGCGCGGCCGCCATAGTGACGGTGGGCACTAGTCGCCCTCCCGGTCCGCGAGCTCTTCGTTCAGCAGCCACTCCTCGCGGCGGAGGATCTCCGACGGCTCGGAATAGACGAATTCGAACAGTTCGTGGCTCGGTCGCGGGCCGGCGCCGACGATCTCGGCGCGGATGTGCGTCGCCAGCTCCTTCGCTTCTGCCTCGACCGCGTTCGTGAATTCATCGGTGAGGATCTCTTCGTTCTCCAGATACGTGGTGAAGCGGCTGATCGGGTCGAGCGACTCCCAGTGCTTCAACTCCTCGTCGGTGCGGTATCGCGTCGGGTCGTCGGCCGTGGAGTGGGGACCGCGACGGAACGTGACCGCCTCGATCAGCGTCGGGCCGTTGCCTTCTCGCGCGCGCTGCACCGCTTCCTTCGCGACCGCGTAGCACGCGAGCACGTCGTTCCCGTCCACGCGCACCCCGGGGAACCCGTACCCCAGCGCTCGCACGGCGATCGTCGGCGCCGCGGTCTGCTTCTCCAACGGAACGGAGATCGCGTACTGGTTGTTCTGACAGAGGAACACCACCGGCGCCTGCCACACGCCGGCGAAGTTGAGGCCTTCGTGGAAGTCGCCCTCCGACGAAGCGCCGTCGCCGAAGCACCCGAGCACGACCGTCTTCGCGCCGTCGAGCTTCGCGGCGATCCCGAACCCGGCCGCGTGCAGGATCTGCGTCGCGATCGGCACCGACAGCAACGCGAACCCGTGCTCCTTCGGATCCCACATCCCGCCGTGCCACGTCCCACGGAACATGTGCAGGATGTCCACGGGATCGATCTTGCGCATCAGCGCCATCGCCATCTCGCGGTAGGAAGGGAAGATCCAGTCGCCCTCGTCGAGCGCGTACACGGTTCCGACCTGCGCGGCCTCCTGCCCGAGCAGCGGCGTATACACACCGAGCTCGCCTTGGCGCTGCAGGTTGGTCGCCTCCCCGTCGGCACGGCGCGCGAGCACCATGGACCGGTAGATCTCGAGGAGGTCGTCCGGCTTCAGATCCGCCTCGTACTCCGCGTCGGGCACGAGCGTGCCGTCGGGGTTGAGAAGCTTCACGGTCTCGGTGGGAACGGACGAGGGGTCGACAACTCCCCGCCTGGGGCCACTCATCCGGCTCCTCCTCGCTCGGGCGGGATCGCCGCCGAGACCATCATCTAGGGACGCCACGGGATCGCCGCGGTCTCATCCATGGTCACCGACGATTCCGAACCCCGTCAACGCGCCTAGTTCCGGCGCCATCACATCCGGCCGAGGACCTCGCCGCGCAACAAGCCGAGCTGGCGCAACCGTTTCTCCATCTCTTGCCGCCCCACGCGGAACTGCCGAGCCAGCTCCTCGATGTCGATGTGGCCTTCGAACCCCTTGACGGCCTTCTCCAGCAACGACGATGGCATGAGCAGCTCGGCCGCGAACAGATCCGCTTCGAGCTCCAGCTCGTTCTTCTCCCATTGCACCTGGCGCGGCACCGGCTGGTCGCCGTGCAGCACGTGGTGGCCGACCTCATGCGCGAGGCGCCAGCGCTCGCGCCCGGTCGCCGCGCGCTCGTGCTTCTTGAACCGAGTCCGGCCGCGGGATGGTCGCACCAACCCGTCCCAGACATCCGCGGACAGGTGCCACGGACGCTCGTGGTGGAGGCGCAGGTACGCGAGGACGCGCTCGAGGTCGACCGGCGCGTCCTTGATGCCGGCGGTTTTCAGCACGCTTCGCGTGCGCTTCGCGATGAGCTCGTTGTCCATCCGAACCTCACTGTACCCAACGGCGTCGGCGCCCGGCTCGCGCCGCGACTATTTCGCGCCGAGGGTCCGGAGCGTCGGGACGCCGCCGACCTCGACGATGCTCACGCGCTTGACCGCGCCGGACCCACCGAGGGGGCCGCTCCAGACGCCCCCGACGAGCAGGTCGACCGCACCAGCGTTACCGACCGTGATCTCGATCGATCGATGAGCCGTGAATCTGGTCTCGTAACCGGAGTGTGCGATGAACCCACCGACGACCGGCTTGCCGTCGGCGACGACGCGGATCCAGCTCGAGCGTCCGGTGAGGCGGATCGTCACAGCCAACGGACCGGCCTGCGGCGCGGTGACCGTGCGTGCGGGAGCGGCGTCTTCCGAGGGGCCGCTGCTGCTTTGACCAACGAGAGCAGCCGCGGCCGGCTGAAGACCGAGCAGCGGGTGGGACCGTTGCTTCGGCGCCGGCCGTGCTCCGCCGATGCCGACGACCACCGCCGCGACGAGCAAGACGCCCACGAGGATCCACTCCCGCCACCGACGACGACGCGGCTCGGCTGCGCGGTGGAACACAGCGAGGGAATCGAGAGCCGGCGATTCATCGTCGAAGCGTCCGTCGAGCAAGGTTTCCGGCACGCCGAGGTAGTGCGCGTAGATCCGCAGGAAGCCCTTCGCGTACGCCGCGCCCGGGAACGCGTCTATGGGCGAGTTGCGTTCGAGGGCCTCCAAGTAACGGGCCGGGATGCACGTCGCCTCGGCGGCGGTGCGAAGACTGATGCGCTTGTGCCTTCGTGTCGCGTGCAGTCGTGCACCGAGATCGTCCGGAGCGGGCGGCTCGGCCTTGCGACGTCGAGACGCCCTGGTCGGACGCTCGAGGAGTTTCCAGGTAGAAGGCTCAGGCACGCGCTCGGCGGGGGAAACGAGCGACAGCGCCTCGAGGGTGGACCGTTTCACCCGGATCGCAGACTTCACCTGGATTCCCGCGCCGAACCGTCGTCGCGGGAAGTCGTTCCCCGTTCACGTCGAACCAAACCAGGCGAAGCTGATCAGATCCCGAGCGCTACTCCGGAAGCAGGGCTCACGGCTTTCGCGTCCATGCTCGCCAGGCGGATCAGGGCCGAAACCAACCGAGGCGGTTCGACCGCGACCGGCCGGGCCGGCTTCGCTTTCGCTTTCGCTTTCGCTCTGCGGGCGGCGTGGTGCACCACGTGGTGGCGCACGGTCCGCCGCACCGTGTGATGGACCACACGCGGCGTCGATCCGCGCTGGGCGAAGACCTCGGTGACGTAGATGTAACCGTTCTTCACCGCGGTTCCGATGCCCATCTGGTTGAAGCCGGAACGCAGGATGTTCGCCCGGTGTTCAGGGGAGTTCATGAACGCGTCGTGGATCGAGTCCACCGAGGGGCCTTTCCCGACGTTCTCACCGAGCATCGTCCAGTTGCCGCCGACCTCGTTGGCCAAGTTGTTGTTGTGGTAGATGGTGCCGCGTGATGCCATCTGTTCCGAGTGACGTCTCGCGATCGAGACCAGGTCGCTCGCGATCCGCAGCGTGCGGATGCCGCGGGAACTCCGCTCGTGGTTGGTCAGGTAGTTGAAGCGGGATTCCTGCGTGGACGCCAGCGCCGGCGTCGCGGACAGCGCGACGAACGCGATCGCCGACGCGCACAGGATGGACGCGATCTTCTGCATCTGTTCGGCCCCCAATCACGGCCCGAACAGACAGCCCGGCTTCCCGGCGTGAAACGGTCGGGAAGACGGGCGCAGCGATGCGTCCGCCATCCCCATTCGGCAGCCCGGCCGACCACACGAGTGGTCCCGAGGCTTTGCGTCCCCGCCTCGCGGCGGGTTTGCCTTTTCGTGGGAAGCGACTGCCTATTCAGAAATCAACTACGTTCCTACATGTGGGCTATCGACCGCGCTCCGCGGTGCCTTAAGGAACCCGGAAACGCGCAGGTCAGCGCGACGAAGCAGCTGCTTCGATGCGTTCTTCCGCCAGCGCGTCCGCCGCATCGGACGGTGGGATGCCGTCCGCGTTCGAACGAGCGAACACGGCGCGCAGTCGATCACCGATCGCTGCCGCCTTCGCGTGCGCGCGTTCCGTGTCGTAGCCGTGCAGCTCGTCTTCGACGTTGATGAGTCCGCCGGCGTTGATCACGTAGTCGGGCGCGTAGAGGATCCCGGCCTCGTGCAACGCGCGGCCGTGCTCCGGACGCTCGAGCTGATTGTTCGCGGCGCCGGCGATGGCGCGACATTTGAACGCGGGCAGACTCGCGTCGTTCACGACCGCGCCGAGCGCGCACGGCGAGAAGATGTCGCACGGGATCGACGCGATCTCGTCCGCAGCGACGACCTCCGCGCCGACGTCGCGCGCGAGATCCCTCGCGCATCCGGGGTCTATGTCGGCGATCGTGATCTGCGCGCCCTCCTCGGCGAGGTGACGGACCACACCGCCGCCGACCTTGCCGACGCCCTGAACCGCGACGTGTTTGCCGGAGAGCGAGTTGTCGTCCCACAACTGCTCCGCGACCGCTTTCATCCCGTGCCACACTCCGTACGCGGTCACCGGCGACGGATCGCCCGACCCGTTCGTGGTGCCGGTGACGAATGTCGTCGCTTCGGCGATCACGTCCATGTCCGCGGACGTCGTACCGACGTCCGCGGTGGTGATGTACGCGCCGCCGAGGCGTTCGACGGCACGTCCGTACGCCCGCAGCAACGCCGGGGTTTTCATGGTGTGCGAGTCGCCGATCACGACGGCTTTGCCGCCGCCGAGGTTCAGCCCGGCGGCCGACGCTTTGTATGCCATCGCTTTTGACAGTCGAAGCACGTCGCGCAGCGCTGCTTCTTCGCTCTCGAAGGGCCAGAAGCGCGTGCCACCGAGCGACGGCCCGAGTGCCGTCGAGTAGACCGCGATGATGCACCGAAGTCCGGACGCGGGATCGTTGGCATACGAAACGGTCTCGTACGCATCGCCGAGCGCGTCGAATACACCCACGTCCTCAATCCTACGGCGCGAGCGCGAGTCTCGACGCGGCTATCGCCGCCGGACGCGCGACGGCCGCCCCGAAGGGGCGGCCGTCGGTAGGTTGCGATCGCCTAGAACGAAACGGTCCGAAGCATCAACGCGTCGACGTCAGGCGTCTCGGACGTTCCGCCGTCCACCGGAAGCTCGATGCCCCAGTCGTCCTCGGCTTCGATCCCCGGGTTGGCGGCGAAGAAGGCCATGCGCAGCCACACCTCTGCCATGTCGGGATTGATCTTCTCGATCTTCATAGGCACCCTCCGTTCTCCCAACGCGCAACCATACTCGGGTCGCGCGCGCTGTGAAGGGGATAAAACGCGTTACTTTCCAGTAAGTTCTGGCGTCTATGTGAAAGCGCGAGGTCGCGCGTTACCGCCCGGTAGCGTTACCGACCGGTAGCTCGTTGAGGCGGTCGATCAGCAGGCGCAACCGGCCATAGCTCATGCGGTCGAACCAAAGGGCTATCCGTGGCAGATCCACCGCGTCGTCGTCGCGGATCTCCTCCTGGCTCGCGGTCACCGGCTCGACCCCGGCCCGCGTGATGATGTCGGCGAACTCCTCCGACAGCTTTTCGAGCGCACTCTCCTCCGGCATGGCGTTCAGGCGCAAGATCAGCCGCCCGGCAACGAACCGCTGTGAGTGGTACACGCGGTAGAAGCGCAGGATCTCCTCGACCGCGGCGCCGGCGTCGTCGGTCGACATGTACAGCGCACGATCCTCCGGCGAAACGAAGCCGCGTTCGAACAAGTCTTCTTCTGCCCACGCTTCGAACTTCTTCCAGAACCCGCCCCCCGGCGGGTCGAGAAGCACGATCGGGTGCAGGTCGCTCTTGCCGGTCTGGATCAAGGTCAGAAGCTCGAACGTTTCGTCGAGCGTGCCGAAGCCGCCGGGGAGCAACACGAATGCGTCGGCCTCTTTGATGAACATCAGCTTGCGCGTGAAGAAGTACTTGAAGTTGATGAGCTTCGGATCCTCGGCGATGTAAGGGTTCGGCTGCGCTTCGAACGGCAGCCGGATGTTCACGCCGAACGATCGTTCGCCGCCCGCGCCTTCCTGCGCTCCCTCCATGACGCCGGGCCCGGCGCCCGTGACAACCATCCAGCC